>Ga0272442_10003786_pt1 | contig 21048 bp, 38 predicted proteins | sample SSMForm2O_FD_200262 | JGI IMG/M metagenome (GOLD analysis project Ga0272442, IMG submission 200262) | Marine sediment archaeal communities from Little Sippewissett salt marsh, Falmouth, MA, United States - SSM-Form-2O | ecosystem: Environmental > Aquatic > Marine > Wetlands > Sediment ... | reverse complement strand
TACATTTCTCACAAATCATAGTATCAACATCAATTTCTCCAAAGCCGATATTTTTCAATCCTTTTTCAAATCGTTTCTTTCTCCATTTCTTAAACATTCTTTCTCACTTCCTAATAGTTTTAATTTACTTTATTATATCTATCAGTTCATCTATGAATCTATTAACATCTTTCAAATGTTTTCTAATCTTATTCTTATTTTCTCGTAACCAATTAATCATATATGCAGGTGCATCATTCCAGAGCATATCCATTTCTTCAAAGTATTCATCTTCTTCCATATTTTCACTTCACTTTTAATTTATTTCTTTTTAAGTTCTTTTATTCTTTCTAACCAATATTCAATAGGATTTAATCCTGTTTGTAAAACTGGATAAATTATAAAAATCATTATAAAGCAAAACACTACCATCAGAAATAATCCTATTTCTATCATTTTTCATACTCCTTTTAATTTATATCTAACTTACCATTCACATTATATTTAAGAAACACTAACCAATAAACCTCATTAGATTTAGCAGGATTTGCTTTCCAAGTCCTATTACCAAAAATAGGTGGATAAGGAAATAATTTTATTATCTCCTTAATTGGTTTAGCTCTTTCTGCCCACTTAAAAATAAAAACACCTTCTGGTTTAAGCACTCTAAACAATTCATCTATACCCAACTTCAATAGTTTATCCCAATTATTAGATGGTAAATAACCATAATAAGTCATACAATTACTTTTATCAGGTTTACTTTGTATTATATGTGGTGGGTCGAACAAAACCATATCAAAATATTCATTATCAAATGGTAATTCTTTAGTCCAATCAGCTACAACATCTGGATTTATATGAGCAGTATTTCTTTTAGCTTTAGTCTTATTCCATGAAGTATAATTCCCATTTCTTTTATCAAGATAAGTAACCAAAGGATGGTTTTTATTAAACCACATAGCTTTTACACCACATGTTGCATCAAGTATTTTCATTCTATTCTCCTTGTATTTTTAATTTAAATGTTTCCAATCTCTTAGGAACATTCTTTAATCTTTTATCTGCAATATCACAAAACTCTTTATCAATTTCAAAACCAATAAACCTACGACCCAAACGCTTACAAGCAACAGCAGTAGTTCCACTACCCATACAATTATCCAAAACCAAGTCACCTTCATTAGAATAAGTCTTAATAAGATACTCAAAAAGTTTTAGAGGTTTCTGTGATGGATGGTATCGTTTATTATTTCCATGAATACAATCTATTTCAATAACATCATGTGGGTAAATAAAATTAGTTTGTTTCTTTGAGTTTGTTGCCAATCCATATTGTTCAGTTATATGAGGTTTTACATTCCCTGCTTTCTGAGTTTTTCTAATAACCTTTTGTGGATAATATTTTGAAATACCATTATGAAAAACCAATATGTTTTCGTGTGCCTTAATTGGTTGTTTTGATGCATTCATAAATCCTGTTCTAAGATTCTTATACCAAATCCATTCATACTTAAACCAATCTCTATTAGAATTTATTAAATCAATTACATAAGGATAACAAGCAGTTAAAATAATTGCACCATTGTTTATAATTCGTTTATATTCATTCCATAGTTTATCTGATGGTAAAGGTTTATCCCATTTGCACTGAGTAACACCATAAGGCAAATCACAAAGAATCATATCTATACTATTATTATCTAACTGTTTCATACCCTCAATGCAATCCATATTATAGATTTTATCTAGTTCTAACATCATTATTACCTTGTATTTTTAATTTATTTTTAAACACATACCAATAAGTATGATATTTCCTACTGTGTCTTTGTTCCAAATACTTATTATCAATCCTACATTTACTTAACAAAACAAATAAATCTAAAAACTCAAATCCAAACCTTTTACATATATTATATACATCGTTATGTAAACAATATGATTTATTACTACTAACAGAATAATCTTGCGTTTTAAAAGCAAGAATGCCATCTTTTTTTAATACCCTATTAAACTCTTTAACAGAATTAGAATAATACTCTAACAAATCCTTATAATATTTAAAAATACCAAACCTAACAGCAGATATATTTTTATTATTTTCACAGTTACCATATCCAATAAGAAAAGGTGGGTCAAAACAAATACTATTAATACTATTGTTTTCAAATCTTAAATTATCACTACTCATTTCCTCAACAAAATCTAATTGTGGTTTAATATCACTACAATATCTTGGTTTATGAATATTTTTATAAAAGTTACCAATAGAATATGTTGGGTCTAAATCAAAATATTCTGAATTACAATATAAATTAAGTATTGCTTTTAATATTTCATCCTCTTTAAAACTATATGACTTAATTGTATATGTTCTAAATGCTTTTTCACCCATTAAGTTTTCTTGCATTTTCCCTTCACTTTTAATTTATTTCTCTCTATTCTTTCTAATAGTTGGATGACGACAACTACTGGTCTGATTACGACCACGACCACCACTCTGTCGACCACGCTGGGATCCATCACGTTTTCCAAAACTATTACCTCTACGACCACGTTTCAAACTTTTTTCACCTCCTATCAATTTATTTTCATCTTTCAAATCCAAATAATCCTCATAGCCACGAATATGCTCATAACAAGTCAAATGAACCACAACCCTCATACAAAACACCATCCTGAGCCAACTCAATATTCACATTATACAAATCATCAACAGTAAACACACCACTCATTACCAAATTACGACTCACACGGCCATTACCATTATAACAACTAAAAATACCAAAATAACAACCATTACCCATGATCTAACTCCCTCCACCAGAAAAAACCAATAAAAACAAAACTAAAAAAGGCACTACCCAATAAAGCAACTCCAACAAGGACAAGACTAGCGACAAAGAACCTTGAGTTACGAACATACGGAACATCTATATGGCATCCCTCCTACAGTTCTTTATTATATCTATCACATCATCAACCTTATCATATTTGATATATACCTGCTCACCACCATTAAAGACATCTACCAAGTGAAAACCTGCCTCATCAGCAGGATCAACCCTATATCTCTCCATTTTTTTCACCACCTTCAAAAGATTTATATACAAATTACCTATTATGTATCCTCCTTCTTTTTAATTTTATTAGCCCATACTATATTGTCCATACGAAATGAACTATTATTAACCATATCTATATTATGAGTTCCACACGAAATAAGGGGGTGGGGGTGTCTTATCTTTAACAAAAAAAAATAAAAAAAAACAAAAAAAGAAAACACCCATGGGTGTTTTGCCGTGCTAATATTTGTCAGTATGGGGGATTTTAGACGGCAACCCAACACATCACCCTCCTATTTGTAACACGATCAACTTTATAATGACTGAAAAACACTAAACCCTTATCTCTCAGTTCTTTAATCCTAGGAGTAATAGTGTTAATACTTTTTTGTGTTATACGGCTTAAATCATTATTACTACAATTAGGATAAACTTTTAATAAATTATAAATCTGCCTCTGTAACTTTCCAAGATCATTTTTTACACTATCATAAGCCTCTATACTAGTTTTTTGGATCATAACACTCCTCTAACCAATCAAAAATACTAGTCTGCATATTCAATCAAGTCCTTTGCCTTTAGAGGGAGGAGTGGAGGTTTTTTCTTTTTTATTGTACTGGTTACAGATCTGGTTACATTCACCCATCAGTTTTTTTAATTCCTTTGTGTTTTCGGCTGGTAGTTCTTTAATGTACCAGATACCTCCACTTGACTGGCCTGCTATAATAATCCTATCTTTTATGTTTATATATCTATCTAACATATTTTATTCACCTATGTTAAATCTTTTATTTTTTTCTTCTTCATTTTTTTCTCTTTAGCAATTTCTTCAAATCTTTTATCATCAATATTTAATACTTCAAAAATATTATAACTTCCCTCTAATCGTCTCTCATTTGTTTTACCATATTTCTTTTCCATATCGGAAAGTTCATCATCTGTAAAAATAAAAGACCACCCTGCAGGTTTACGGTTTCTTTTAGCAATAAAATCACCATTTTTAAATAATTGATTTAAACCCTCATTTATTGCATCATTAACTGTATATCCTTTTTTCTTTAATGATTGTACAAGACTATAAAGATACATACGATTTGTTTTTAAAACTTGACACATTTTATTTTTGATTCCATCTATTTCATACTGAAAAGCAACATGGTTTGATATTATATCATTATCAGCAACAAAACCCTTATGCCCGTTGATAAAAAGATATGCATAGATGTCGTTAAATTTATCTTTCCTATCTCTCATTAAACCCACACTATCACCTGTTACCTGCTTCCAATAGTTCTATGAGTTCTATCAAATGTTCACTTGCTTCTCTAAGAATATCTATTAGTTTCTTACGATAGTCTTTTCCTACTTTAAAATCTACTAGACTAAGTTCTTCTATTTTCCGTATACGTCTATATGTTTCTTGATAACGTGCAAAGTCTACATCTGTTTCAAGTTTAACTGTTACTTCTGGTTCTTCTGGTTCTTCAAAACTTATACTACCATCATCTTGTTCAATAGGTATCAAAGTTTTCGATTCATCTAATTGAAATTCACTTCGAGAAACGCCAGTCATTTGAATTGATTTTTCAGGTTGTTTTAAAGGCAAATCATATTCTTTGAAATAATCTCTTGCTATTTTAGCACTTATACCTAACATACTACATAACTTATCAAAATTTGGTACATCAAGATATTCATCATAAAGAGCTTCGTAAAATTCTTGCCTACCTTTTTTATATGCTTTCAATAATGGTCTTAATCGTTTAACAACTGCTTCATAATTATATTCTTTTTTCTTTTTAGTTATAGTTTCGGACATGTTTTTATTCACCTATGTTTTTTTTAATAAGGAGGAGGGAGGGTGATAAGAAGAAGGCCCTATGCAAAAAATATAACGTATGATATGAGGAAAGCAAAATATACCTGACACTTATATATTTAAAAATTTTTCTCCTCACCACCTCTCCTACATGTGTTGTAAAAGTAGACAATGATCTAAAAAAATTACCCCTACGCAGGTGATGTCGGAAAGGATGGGATGCACATCTTAACCATTGTCTACAATTACTCTCAGTTTTTAACATATAATACCCCGCATTAAATATTGTTTCCATGTAAGCTCACCTTTGTCTTTTAGTAGCTTTTTGTATTCATTATCGTCTAAGGGTATTCTAATTTCTTTCATACAAAAATGTAATCACTCACTCACTATATAAATCTTGTGTTTTATTATCTATCACCCTATACATATATATGTACTAACTTACCACTACTACAGTTAACTTCGTACATTCTCTAATCTAGAATATTAATAAAAAAAAAATTGATCTAATCTTTTCTACGATCTTTTAGGTGTTTACGAGCAACTTCCTTAGCCTGCTTACTATAATAATCCCGCTTTGGTTTATACCATTTATAAAAACTATCTGGGACATGATTATTGAAACGTTCCTCCCATTGGTAGTCTTTCCAGTCTCGTCCCTTCCAGGTTTTACGTTTAATATATGCACGAGCAGTTCTAACATTAGGCTGCCTATGACTACTACCTTCTTTAGTTATATCTATAACAATAGCATCACGGATACCACGTACTTTACTGCTGACATCAGCCATGCTGATACTAGTAAAAAGCATACAGGCAAGATCAGTACGAGCAACCTGCATATATTTACCAACAGCTTTAACAAAAGGATCCTGAAAATCTAAACTATGCAGCCATGTCCCAGCATCATCCCAATGGAAACAATACCAACGCTGACCAAGAGGGATACTATCCAGAAGGTCCAATACCTCATCTGGATCATAACCAACACGTTTCTTTACACGTTCCCAATCAGGGACACCATCGTTATGTATACTAAAAGCCTCAGCCATAATAGTATTAGCATAACTAGTTTTACCCCAACCATGAGCACCCTGAATCAAAAATGGTTTAAACTCATCATTATCAAAAAGCTCAATTATATACTTAGCACCCTGCAGCATTATTATTCATCTCTATATTGTATTTGTGTACCACCAGGGATCCTTTTACTACCCCATAGCAACATACGTTTACGAGCACACATATTCTTAATGTATTCAAATATCTCATTATACTCCATATGATATAGTTTTTTACGATGATGATATTTTTTAGCATGTTTAGCAGTACTATTATCCTCCAACCAATCAAACCATAACTTGTAATATTTAATCCTGACTTTTTTTAACATATCATTTATGTCTCTTTGTGCATCCCAACCTGGATAACTAGCACTAACCACACTAATCAAACTTTTAACACGTTTAGGGTAATACTCAGTTCCCTCAGCATCAACACATGCTTCTAGTTTACGATGAAGGGTTATCCTCCAATCTGTCTTATCCAAGAAACTAGCAGTGCTTTCTTCCATAAATATCAAAAGTGTTATAGTTTTTTCATAAACTCATCATAATATTCATCTACTAGTTTAGCAAGGTTTTCATTGACCTCATTGTATTGTTTAAGGAGTTCCTGTTTTTTATCACGATATTTTTTTATCTGATCCTTAATAGGATTATTAGCATTATCATATATCTCATAGAATATTTGTTCCAGTATGTCACCTTTAGGCATCTGACCACTATTTATCCATAGGTTGATTCTTTCTTTAAGCATCATTCTTTTAGTTTCATCAATCATTTTTTTTTTACCACCATCCGAACATTTTAGTTATTCCTACTATTCCCACTATGCCAATGATAGCTATTGCCAAAAACATATAGTTGAAATCAGGTAGTCTTTTTTCTGGTTTGAAACTATCTTTAAGGTCCATATGTGTACGTATACCCTGATCCAGTAGGAATGGGAATACTGTGCAGACATGGTTAAACCACCACCAGGCATCAGTGTTAAGGTCTATACTGTAAACACCTGGTGGGATGTCTACTTTCATGTATCCTGGTTCTGGTGGGTTTTTTTTAATCTCATGTGCTATTCTTACACGGTCCTCTACTTTTATTTTTTGTTTGATTACTTTATCTATTTCATCATGAATGTCTTTTTCATCTGTTTTTATTGGTTCAAAGTTAAAAACTGGTTCGTCTTCTTTAGTCATTTGTTATCACCTTGTTTTCTTTTTTAGCACGGTTGTATGCTTCTACTCCGTTTCTTATACCAAATTTTATTTTCATTTTTTTTCTTGCTACGCTTTTGTTAAGATCCACGTTGGTGTTCATCAGGTCATACATTATTATACAAGGGTTACCGTTAAGCCATCGTACAGGGAAGCTACCATCATCTATGACATCTGCCTTTTCTTTATAGGTGAGTCCTTTGGTCTGCCCGTATGGTCCTTTATTTACGAACTGTGGTACTATTATATGGTCTTTTGTTACACGACACCATGTAGTCTCATCTGGTTTACATCGGTCTATTGCTGGTCTTAACTGGTTTTTTGATACCATATATGGCATCCAGCAGATAGCTAATAATCCAAATAATATACCTACGAGTACTAGTATTATTATTATAGCTGGTGGGTTCATAAAAAGTATTGACATTGAACAGAACATGCTAATGAGCCATATCATAATACTTGTTTCACTGTTTCCAAATCTTACACGGTTCATCCTACGTATTCACCTCCACTAGTTGGTGGACGATAACTATGTTTACTTGCTGGTGGTTGTATCATCCTATTGGTCTGACTTACAAAACTACGACTCATAGGTCCTTCTAATAGGAATTGTCCATTGATACTCATGCTTAGTTCTATGGTGCTGAAGAATTCTCCTATTTGTGTAGCTATATAGCTGAGATCATAGTTTATAAAATCAGGATATTTTAGTAGGTTGTATATCCAGTTCATTTTTTCTATCATCGGCCACATACGTCTTTCTGGTATGATACCTAGTGCTAATGTGCTGCTCATCATAAGGTTTATAGGTCCTTCAAAAATACTTTTCCAGGGTTGAGGTAACATGTCAACATCTGGTTCTATTGCTTCTACCATATGTGTCCATGCACTTTTGAAACTTTCAACTGCTGGGTTTTCACTTATTGTTATATTACTCATATTTTTTTACCTCTATATTTTTTTAAAAAAAGTGTTATAAAAATTATTAGATATAATCCTACTACACCTGTTATAATAAAAAAGAACATACTAGCTAAATATATTGTAGCATAAAGACAACCTATAAAACCTAGGAAAGGTAGTGCTATGTACCACATGAACTCAGTCTGATACTGGTTCTTATACTGGTTTAGTTTGAAACGTGCTGCTTCATTAAAAAAATTGCTTACGTTACTAGTATGAGAATTTTTAATTTGTTTTTTAATATTTTTTAATAATTCATCATCAATCGTTATTGTAATTCGTTCCATACTTATTATAAAATATAGGGTTTTATAAAATATATAAAAGTTTACCCATAAGATAAAAGAAAAAAAAGAGAGAGAGGGTTTTATTTACCTAAAACGGGTAAACAAAAATATGGCACCGACAGCCATCGCAAGGATCGTTATGATGATTACGACTTGTACAATATCAATAGTGCTATCCCAGTTTTTACTAGTATTGTTAATAGTAGAGTATGCATCAGAACCAGGAGTATTACTAACACTAGTATCAAGATTATCAGTTAACTCACTGGTTATTTGCCCTGTTACAAAAACTCCGATGAACAATATAGCAAATGTTATTGTTATAGCTAGTACGGCAGGCACCAGGTTGGCATATCCATGGTTATCTAATTTTTGCAAACTAGATCACCCTTACCTAAATCTAGTAAACAAAAAGATCGCACCGACAGCCATCGCAAGGATCGTTATTATGATTACGACTTGTACAATATCCAAACTGCTATCCCAATTCCCACTAACATTGTTCATTGTTCCTATAGAGTCTGATCCAGATTCACTAGCGTCCTCAAGTTCTTCATGGATAGTCCCGTTGATATATGAGCCTATAAATAATAATGCGAACACTATTACTACAGCTAATGCTGCAGGCACCAGGTTGGCATATCCATGGTTGTCTAATTTTCTCATTTTTTTAAATACCTCCAAATTTATTATATTGTGTTTTATTGAAGGCTTTTAAAAAATATATAAAGGGTTACCCATATGATAAAGTATGATAATTTTTTTATATAAGTGTTAAAAAAGTATGATAAAATATGATTACTTCCGTTGGAAATAAAAACGGCTACCTTTAGGTGTTTTCTTCTCATTTATTACAACACCAATAGGTAGCTGAACACCAGTCATACGATGTCTATTTGTACTGCTAAGAGGTGGGATGAAAAGGTTTTTTTCTACAAGTGGTGCAGTTCTTATACCTATAGTACGTGCTATACTGGTATGTTTTGACCGATCAGGGTAGCTGAATGTGGTTCGTCCATATCGTTCCAGGTCTTTGAATATACGGTAGAGTTCTTTTTCAGTACATTTCACTGGGATACTGTATCTCATTGTTCTCCATCCTTTCAACCCATGGTTTACGGACAAATATATATGCACAGTATACCATGAGCATGATAGTTACCCATGTCATTATTACGTATATGTGTATGAATGGGTGCATGGTTGATTGTACGTTATGTACTATTGCTCCTGTGTTATCATATCCATATATGTCTACTCCTGCAAATACTATACCGCTTATCATGTTGAGTACTATGTTGAATGTGCAGAGTATCATAGCTCCTACTGTTTTTTCCAGGGTTGTATCTACAAATATGAGGAATATAGTTATGATGAATACTATAAAGCTCATAGCTAGAAACAATATATGATAATCCATTGGTACATACATTTTTTTTTTAATACCTCCTATATTTTTTTTCTTTACGTTTTTTATAACCTAAAAAGAATAACACTATTGGTACAATGGCAAATAAAAGAATAACAGGGTATAGTTTAGATCCTATCATCATTTTACCTGTTTCGTTACGAGTGCTGAAACTATAGGTTTCATTAACCCAATTATTGCTTGTATCTGTAAGGTTTACACTCCAGTAATAGGTTGTCCCATTACTGCTAGCGTTACTAAAGGGATGGTAATAGGTATCGTTAAGGTTACTGTTGCTTATGTTAAGTGTTTCACTAAGACTAAGATCAGTACCCCAGTATATGGTATAGTTCATGTTTAACCCTGTGGTGCTGTTGATTGTGAAATAAAGAGTTGGAATAATATATGGTATACTGGTTGTGTCTGCTGGGTGTTCACCTGTTATAAAAAGTTCTGCTTCTCCTGTGGTGTTACTGAAACTAAAATTCCAATACATACTATGTATTGTGTTATGTGTCCTACTGGTATTGCTGAATGAGAAATTAAAACTAAAATTATGATAACTGATACTAGTATTTGAAAATGAGAAGTTGAAACTAGTTATTAGGTGTTGTTGTCTGCTGGTGTTACTCCAGCTGAAGTTAAATAATCCTGTGTTAAGATATGTCCTACTGGTATTGCTGAAACTAAAGTTCCAGCTAAAGTTATGGTAACTTATGCTTGTGTTTGAAAATGAGAAGTTGAAACTAGTTATTAGGTGTTGTTGTCTACTGGTGTTGCTGAAGGACCAGTTCCAGCTGTTTGTTAAAAGATGTATCCTAGTGGTATTTGAGAATGAGAAATTCCATGATACAGGTAAAAGAAAAACCCTGGAGGTATTACTGAAGCTGAAGTTCCAAGATATGGGTTCATTAAAACCCCTAGAGGTATTACTGAAAGACCAGTTCCAACTATAATTCAAACCCCAAGTATTAGGTAATGTTTCATTTTCACAGATTTTAAAATAGTAACTATCATTAGCAATACTACCATTACCATCATTTATTAAAAGATTCCAATAATAAACAGTATTATCAGTTGTAAAATTAACATTCTTCTGACTAATATTTGTACCACTGCTTACACTACTGTTTTTAGCAAACTCAACCCAGCTACCACTACTATTACTAATCCAAGTGACATTCATAGTGTCACCATCAGCATCAGTTACATTTGCATAAAGAGTTCTACCACCTGCTACATAATCTACACAATCAGTATTATTTGTTGGTGCTTCATTTGTACTACTAGGTGCATTATTTTCAGGTTCACCACCAGCTTCTGTATAAGAACAATAAATACCTAAAATATATGTATTGCTAAAGTCAACAGTTAATGGATTCTCAGGGTCAGGGTCAGCACCACTCCATATATAATTTGCCTTATAATAAATACCTTCACCAGACTGCACACCAGCAGAAACAGCAGAATCCGCCCATACACATAAAAGATATTCTACACCACTATTCAAACTAGGTGATTCAGTAAAATCAAGAGTAAGCCATACATCATCCAAGGTACCACCTGTCTCAGTTTCAGTATCAGCAACTAATTCTTTAGTGGAATTGTTATAAATAATACATTTTACTATTTCACCTGTATCAAATCTATCAATAAAGAAAGACATATTATCAGCATTACAATTAGTAGGACATACAAAAGCACTACCTATTATATCATCATTAAAAGAAACTCTCGTAGTAGGTGTATCCGTATACCCAAAACTAGGGTCAAAAACATACTCGCCCTTTGGAATACCCTGTTTACCAAACCGGAACCAGAACAAATCATCAGTAACACCCTTATTAAAATACATACCCTCGTATTGTTTAAGGTCAGACCAGTTAAACATCATATTATAAACCTCGGTTTCATTAGCAGAGTAATTGAGCCATACCTCATAACCATCTTTTTCTACATAATCAAGAACTACAAGGTCACAACCAAACGTGAACCGTGCTTCATAAACATCAACAGGTGCAGTAAAAGTTAGATTAATCTTCCAAAAACCTGTCTCATTCCAGGTTTTATCAACACTAAGATACTCGTTACCCTCAGTCCAACTACTCCAACTATAACGTTTATACTCAAGAATCCAATCTGTATGAGCATTAAACAAACTCTTGAAATATGACCAGTTAACACTTTTAGTTTCTTTTATACCAAAACTATGCTCTGGTGCATACCAATAATCATAAGCAGGTGGATCAACATCACCCACAGGTTTTATTTGTTTCTCAGCTTTTTGCATCATATCCTGCAAAACTTCCAAACCATTTTTACCCTGAAACAAAGGCAACAACAAAACACTAAACAACAAAAAAGAAATAGTAAAACCACCAATGAAACGAATTAAACTACGTTTCTTAATACCAATACCACGTCTACCGAATCGGTCAACAAACTGTTCAATCCATTTAATATTAGGCATAATAATAACTTTCAAAGTTTACACTAAAACTAGTAACATTAACACCCTCAGCAATAGTAAAACCAGTACCCACACCACCATCAGCATCATGCAGATAATAATGCACATAAACAAAATCCGTGGCCTCAACGATACTAGTCTCATTCATCTGAATAGCTGTCACACCAAGATCACTACTATTAGCATAAGCACGAACCAAACTTAGATTCCAAGCAGTATCATAAGCATGCGTCTTATTCCAACGAACCTTAACAATCACATCAAAAGCAGTATCATACGGAACATCACTTCCTATATGGCTATTGTTTACCGTACCAGTCTCATAACCAGTAGTAAGATTAGTATTATACTCAGTACTACCAACTGTAAGATTAGTAGCATTAACATAAACCTCAAGTACACCAGATGCACCACTACCAGGATCAGCATCACCCAAAAATGGTAAACTAATACGTCTCCAAGTCATCTCACGATATTCATCTTCTACAACAACCGTATCTAAACTAAGACCATACATGAACACAGCCATGCAGATTAAACCTACAGTCATACCTACAAGAACACCAGCCTTATTATCACTAACTCCTTTTTTTTTCATCTAAATCTGTTTCTCCTATTTTTTATAATATTATAAGTCCTGATACGATCAAGCTCACCATAACCCGTACGATCCACACCCATCGTAGTATTCATACGTTTATATTTATCACGAGCACGTTTAAGAGTCTCATAACGAACACCATTATCACGAGTCACAAAACTTATATCAGATGGCATACTATTAAAATCAGCTTCAACAGTATCATCACGGAGTTTAACACGATACAATGGTCTCATTTTTTTACCATGAGGATAAAAAGTTTTCTCAACAAATGCAAGATCAGAGTTAGTACCACGATCAATACTCTGCTCAATCTCAGTCGCATGACGTTTAGATGTTTTACTATAAACATCATAATCATAAGTACTACGCTGATAACCACGACCTAGTAAACGATTAAGAGCATGAGCACCATAGATAACACTACCATCCCGCCTGGATTGTTTCATAATAGGATGTTTAACCAGATTATCACGTTTCTCCCGTAACTCAAGATAATCATTATAACGAGCCTTAGGTAAATTCTTACCTGTGTTAAAAACATGTTTCTTACCCATTTTAACGTACACTCCTCTGACGCATAGTAAACAAAACAGCGAATAAACCAGCGAAACTTCCAACAGCTATAAGGACACCAATTAAACTAAACTCAGGAATATCAGGATAACGGAATACAGCTGTTGCACCAAACACTGAGAAAATAATACAAATACCAGCAGCAGCACTAAGAGCACTCCTATTGATACAATAAACATAACCCACAATGCCAAGAAGGATAAGAGGATAAACCCAATGACCAAAGACATCATCATAACCAGACATGATAAAATCAGCCCAGTTAGTGCTAATGTTACTCCAGTTAACCTCAAAAAACAACAACAAATCACTAAACATATTCATACATCTCCATGAGTAAGATACTCAGCACATGTAATAATAAACAAGATCACCATACCTGCACCAAAAGCCATCATAAAATAACTATTAACATTATAGTTACCAAAAATATCAAAAGCATTAAGATACATGTTTTTAGCAATAGTACCCGCAAAACCAAGAACCAAAGGAGCAGGACTATGAATGAGAATAGCAGCACCAATACTACCAGCTATAATAATAATACTAGCTAATGCTCCTTCCAAACTATTAAAATCACCCAAAAAAATACTAACAGCATCACCTGCATTAAGACCATCACTTAAACTCTCAATATAATCCTCACCAGGTGATGACTCATCGGTGTATTCTGCACCCAGCTCAGAACCTTCACCAGGGAAAATACCGAACCATGATACCATAAAAGTCATAATATTAAAAAATATCATAAAGATAATAAAAATATAAATCTTTTTCATAACCTAGTATACCCCCTTTTAACAATGATAACAAAAAAACCTATCACTATAAGCAAACCAGCGACACCTGGTAAAACCATATCCCCGTTAACAGTTGTAACATTTTCTATATCAATAAAGAAATTAACAAAACCAAGGTACATACCACTGGTCATAATACCTAGGCCTACATGGTTACTACCAAAACATATCAAAAAAAACATACAAGGTAGAAACACGAGGAATGTTTTAACCCACCCTAATGGCATATCACCAAAGACATCATCAAAATAACCTTCCAGGTCACTCTCACTTGTTGTATCTCTTATTGGCATTAAATCAAAATATGTATAAACATAACCTAGTACTGTATGGTTAAGATGTAGGACTACACGATGTCTACGGCTAGTATTATAACCAGTATCAGTAAAATCAAACTTGTTCTCATCAGTCCTTGAATCTGTATGATTCAACGTGTAACTATCACTACTACTATTATATTCATAGATATAAACCGTGGTATCCTCCGTGCTACTATTAAAGTCCTCATACCAGACATGGATGACACCAGTACTATTGATCGTCCCATTAAAATGGATGTTTTCCATACTGGTTAAATTAAAATCTATCTTACTAGTATCCATATAAAAAATTATAGGATGATCTACACCATAATCATCAGGATCTGTTACAAAACTACTCAATGTTATATCATTATAGTTACTATGGCTAAGGTTAATATCATACGCAGTACTCTCAAGTAGATACACAGGGAATGCTCCAAAGGCATTAGTAAAACCAGATGCTATCTCATGTCGGCTACCATTAATACCACGTGTTATATGAACCTCAACATCATAAATCGCATCATCCGTGCTATCAAGGCATTGGATATAATAAAGATGAGTATCATTCTCATAAGCTAGGAAAGCATCCAGCACATAATGAATACCGTTTTTAATATCAGCATAATAAGTACGATTACTATAACCATCCGCACCTATCTCAAAATAAGTCTCACCAGTACCATACACACTATGATTAAGAGTAACAGGGTTATTATTATAATCACCACTGTAATAAATACCACCAAGATGATCATACACAAGAAGCGTCCAATCAGGAATAGCAACCGTAGGATCAGTCTCATTATAAACACAAATCGTTATGTTACCATCAGCATCACCAACACCACCACCAGTACCACTAAAACTAAAATTATGAGTATCAAGATATAAAGAACGAGAACCAACAGCATACTGTCTTACATTAATACGCATACTATCAATATAATCAACACCAACATCCCATGTCGTAAAACGTGGGCTACCTGTAACATAATCAGTATCTTTCAAAGTAGCATTATCTATACTCCAATAATAAATAGTATCATTATCAACTATCTGCCATCCAACCTCATACCAATCACCACTATTAAGTTCATTTTGGTCATAAATAACCTGCTCCTGACCATTATGATCTGTATACTCCCAACAATCCTCAGATTCATCAATTGAAATCTGAATAACAGGAGTATCTGTTTGTTTATCACCATGATTATAAAAATTAATAGTTCTGTCACCTGAACCAACACATAATAATTGGCAACTCCAACGATAAAGATAATTAGATGATCCTACAGTTGTATAATTCCACCAACCATAAATATCCTCATTAGCAACATCATAGACCTTAAAAGCCTTAGCGCCCTCTTTAACCTCAGTATTATCAACCTCAAATTCATCCGATCCGCTTTCATACACTGAATCAATCTCTGTAACAAAATAATCACCATCATAAGGTTGATTAAGAGTACCATCCTCAAAACCAGTAGTCTTATATGCTGAAACAGTAACAACCAAATTAGGAGTAAAAACCATGAACAAACCACTCATCATCAGGAATAATAACAACCAGCTACCAAAACGTTTCAAAAACTACCATCCCCCGGTCGACTATTAAAAGCATCAATCACAAAAATACCAATCGCTACAAGAAAAAACAATACACAAGCTATACCAAAACCCTGAGTAAGCTGAGGCATAGCATCATTAAAACTAGCAAGCTGAGCACCACTCATAGTCTTATTAGCACTAGCCCACAAACTATGTTTCAAACCATTCTCACTATTAAAAGCATAATCAAAACCAATACTCAAAAAAAACAAGATACCCGCAATACAAAGCATCAACATAGCAGATATAGGCATACGCATCAATATACACCACCCTTATGCTCACGAGCATTAGTACCCGCAATAATAAGACAAAGAATAGCACAAATAAGAAGAATAGCAGGCAACCAGGCCCATACATGACGGATCAACATATAATAACTACCACCCAATACCAAATTATCAAGATAACTACGGCAGCCATCCCAAGTAGCCCAATACACACCACCAATCACAACTGTAAGCCCAAAACCAATAACAGGCAATATCTTACCCAAAACCATACCTCCCCAATACTCTCTCCATATTATTCATATTTTTCAAACCCTTTCTATTAACAACACTCATACGTTTTGCCTTCTTACTAACAGGATAAAGTTTTTTACGATCCGCATACCAACCACGAGCACTAATCTCACGTATTTCACCAGGAGTATTAATACGAAAACTAGTCCGTTCAATAAAACGATCATTACGTTTATAGAACATATCACTAAGCATATTCCAACTAGTAACAGGAACACGAGGACTAACCGCTTTTTTATTAGCAGGTTTAATATAAAACGTAGCAGCAGCAGATTCATTAACAGCACTACCACCCAGGCTCATAGCATCACTACGGCTAAGAGGACGTTTATTAAGTTTAAAAAAACGTTCACTATGTTTCTTTTTACCACTTACATACATACGATCCTTAACCATGACATGATAACCAGGTTCAAAACCAGGTCTCTTTTTAGTCTTTTTAGAACTACCATCTAAACTAGGAAACATAATCCTAGCAGGTGATGTTACTACTGATACAGGTTTAGGTAAACCTATCATAGGAGCCATCTGTGTTTTAACATCATAAATCTGTTCTTGTGCAAAAGCATATATTTGTTGTTGCTCCTGTTTTTGTTTAAATAATTGTTCTGGTTGCAATAATGATATTTGCATCTGATCTGATTCAGTAACAGGTATCTGAGTCTTAGCCTGCTCCAGCATTATACTCATCCTTTCATCTACCATCTTTGGTTTAGATTTAGTAACAACATCATACTGAGGCATACGTGTCTGTATTGAAACAGGTTCTAATCTTGATGATGTAACAGGAATTAAACTAGGAATAACTGGTATAAACATTTTAGCATTAGTCACAGAAGGCATGATAAAACTTCTGTTACTAAGTGATCCATAGCTTTTTATCCGTCCTGTTACCATAGGACGACCTTGCATCTGATGAGTAAGAGTAGTATAACCCCTTGTATCTTTCCAAATGTTAGGCATACTAACACTTTTTGATGTAGTAATTCTAAATCCTGTCATAGGTGTATCAGGTTTAATTCTTTTCCAACCACTCCAAATATCAGCTATGCCTTTTTTTTCAACTTTATAAATCATGGGTTCAAATTCATAAAAACCAAATTTTTGAACTTTAAGTTTTTTCCACCATAAACTACCACTAGGTTTACCAACAACTGTTTTACTATATATCTGCTCTCTACCAGTCCCAATTGTTGATTTAATATATTGATGTGAAAAAATCTCACTTGTCTTATATTGTTCAAGTGTACTAGTAGCAACCCATCTAGGTTTACCCCAGCCTTTATAAATCTCTACTTGCCCCACCCCTTTAGTGACAATAGTTTTTTTTAGAGGTAAATATCTAACACGGCTCATTGTACCTGTTGACCAACCATAAATATTTTGTGCAAACTGAGTATATGGTATTTTAGATACCTGTCTACGAAAATAACTTTGACCAATTAATTCACCTGATTCAAGTCTAACACCACTACCTTGAGGGAATGTTTTAACATATGCAGAATATACTTTTGGAATGTTTTTTACAATATATTTTGTACTAGCTTTAACAACTGGACTTAGAACTACTTGGGCTGAAAGTGTATACATCAGTATCATAGCAGGACTAGTAGCAATATTCATCTGAAAATCTTTTCCAGCTTCCCATGATTTTTTAGCTTGTTCTTTATCACCTGATAAAACAGCACCATAGAATTTAGAATATTCTTTGGCTTTTCCCCATTCATAGGACTCCCAAGCAGCTAGTTCTTTACCATAAGTATCATATCCTTTGCCAGCACCAATTAAAGGTATATCTTTTATAATTGGTGCTCTAAATATTGTCTCAGGCCAATGAGTAAAAGTTACAAAGGCAGCCTTAGTTGTTTGCCGTGCAGAAAGACCAGTGATTTTTTTTAATCCTATATCCCAAATATTTAAAGGTTTACCAGCTTCATCCCATTCAGACTTAGCCTTAGCGACAACATCAGTCTCAATCTCCCAACCTGTGGGTTTCTTCCAGACATATTCATAAGGCTTTAGTTTATGAGCCCAAGTCCAATACTTGTTATATTCCTCAAGTTCTTCTTTACGTATCTGTTTAAGTTCTTCACCACTAACAACATAAGTTTTTTCTTTACTAGCCTGAACAAATGGAAAAAAATATGCACCACGAGGCATACCAGTATCAACAAAATAATCCTTATCAACATCAACATCTTCATAGGCTTTCCAACGAGCTTCCATACCCATCTCAGTCTCAGTACGTAAAGCACTACGGCTATAACGAATATCAATATCAGAAGTATCAACTACTGGCTCAGAACTACTAACAGTACCTATAACAACAGGTTCATCCCGTAGACCACTAGCTTCGACCTGTTGAACCACAGGTATAAACTGAGCACCAGGTGGCATACCACCACTACTAGTTTGACTACTAGGACTACTACTACTGGTACTTGTATAAGTAGGACCAGGTTGAACAGTTCTAGGAATAGATGGATCAGGGACACTATCAGGTTCAGGTATCTCTTGTACCGCCTTGTAAATATTAGTCTTTTTCACCATAGGCGGCACATAACTACTCAAAAACGATAACCTCCTCTAATATCAACTAAAAGGCAGCACGTGCCTCCCGTAATAAAAAAACCAAACATGTTTGTCTGGAATTCTAATATGAATTAAGATATATAAATAATTAACCCAAAAATGAGTAACAACCTATTTATTAGTTCTATTCCTATGATAAACCCAGCTACTCCAAAACATAGGAACCAAAATCATCACCAACGCAGGACCAAGCAACAAATACCAATCCCACATACACTTAACACCATTAAGACCACTCCACAAATAAATAACACCCACAACAATACCACACAACACTAAAACCAGATCATCAGATACCCTACTTCTCAAACTCATACTACACCGTACAATTACAAACAAAATCAGAACCATCACAAGGAAAATGAGGATAAAAAGACAAAACCAAAGCAATAAGAATACTAATACCAAATATTAACAATATCTCCAACCAATGATCCTTAAACCATTTACGAACATTCATCAATATCACCTAACCCTAAGGTTTTTTAATGTGTTTTCCTTTTGGCGGATTCTTTTCATACTCTTTTATAAACTTTTGCATTTCATCAGAAGCATAAGTCCATCCTACAATAAAACCTCTTTGCCAAATAGTATCATTTTTCTCATCATCCATCTCTATCACCTAAGTTCAATGTTTTCTTTCAAATATTTCATCACATTATAACATTCATCACAAAAATATGGTTTTCCTTTACGCTTATTACAAATTACACATTTCATACCTTAACTCTCCTTATATACATGGCTATAGTCATGTATACAAAACGTATATAAAACAAGATTATAGAAAGGTTTATATATGGTGTTACCCAAGTATATAAACCTTACGAATTTTCGGCTTAAAAACTTCCTATATATAAACCTTTCGTTCATTGAAGTTTTATTTAGAATTAAAGGAAAATAACGTAAAGCCCACTTTGTTAATAAAGAATCCTTGTTATTCATGTTTGTTTTCCTTTTCATTTCATTATACTCCTGTCATAAATGTTAAAGGTTAATTAGAAGTACAATTTTGACAACCAACATTCATATCAAGCCAGTAATTTACACAATCAAGCCAACCCTGACGATAATCATCAGAACAATTAACATGATTAATATGTTCCCTAAGATTATCAGCGACAGTATAAGGACCAGAAATCATCTGATAAATACTAAAACCAACAATAGTAATTACAAAAATAGCACCAATAAAAAACATAGTACCAATAGTAGGACCAGCTTCTACTTCATCATTATCTTTATCCATTTCATACCTCTTTTAATTTATTTTTAATCCATATAAAACCATTAATCATATATACAATTGGTAACAAATTAAACACTTCAAAATATTGTCTATGTATTCTTTCAATAGTTGTTTCAGGTCTTTTGTGAATATAAACAAATGGAAATTTTTTCTTTAGTTTTAATTCTTTAACATAATTCATTTTCCATCAACTTTTAATTTATAACCAATCCCAACAATCAGAACATCTAACCTGACCATTACCAATCGGAGACCAACTTTTATCACCAACTGGTTTTTTACATTTCTCACAAATCATAGTATCAACATCAATTTCTCCAAAGCCGATATTTTTCAATCCTTTTTCAAATCGTTTCTTTCTCCATTTCTTAAACATTCTTTCTCACTTCCTAATAGTTTTAATTTATAACCAATCCCAACAATCAGAACATCTAACCTGACCATTACCAATCGGAGACCAACTTTTATCACCAACTGGTTTTTTACATTTCTCACAAATCATAGTATCAACATCAATT
>Ga0272442_10003785_pt1 | contig 21051 bp, 19 predicted proteins | sample SSMForm2O_FD_200262 | JGI IMG/M metagenome (GOLD analysis project Ga0272442, IMG submission 200262) | Marine sediment archaeal communities from Little Sippewissett salt marsh, Falmouth, MA, United States - SSM-Form-2O | ecosystem: Environmental > Aquatic > Marine > Wetlands > Sediment ... | reverse complement strand
GACTACGCTCAGGGCAAGCTCTGAGCGAGGCGAAGGATCTGGCCTGAAACTGGGATGTTCCTGCCTTGCGAGGCCCAGATCCTTCACTTCGCTGCGCTGCGTTCAGGATAACACACCGCGTGCGGGAGTTTCCTGATCGGTATCACACGTTGTCGCCGACGGCCCACTGAGGGCGGTAGGTTCGCCGGCGGTGCTGGTTGGCGGCGGGGTCGTCGACGAACGTTTCGGTCTTCGGGTCGAGGCGGAGCTTCTGATTGCCGGCCCACCAGGAGATGTTGGCCAGGTGGCACAGCAGCGTTGAGTAATGTCCCTGCTCGACGTCGGCGTTGGCGCGCTTGCGGGTGCGGATGCACTCGACGAAGTTGTCCTGGTGCTCTTTGTCGGCCTGGCGGCCGTAGCGCGAGCCGGTGACCTTGCCGTCGGAATCGCGAATCTCCCAGCCGCCGCCGTGTCGGCCCAGGTACATGAAGCCCTTGGTCCCGAGGACTTCGATCTTCGTGCTGCTGAAGGGCCAGTCGGGAAAGCCGTCGGAATTGCGAATGCTCTGCGGTGTTTTCTTCATGTACGGCGTCCACAGGGCCGCCTGAAAGATGAGCGTGAGGCTGCCGTACTCGTACAAGGCGAACTGCGTGTCGGGCATGTCGCGTCCGTCCTGCAGGGCGGTGATGCCGCCGGCGTGGGCGACCGTATCGGGATACGGCTTGTCGCCGATGAGCATGCGGGCCAGATCGAGCTGGTGGATCGCGTCGCCGGCGATGGGACCGCAACTGTATTCGCGGAAGTTCAGCCAGCGGCGGCTCGGATTGTAGGGCAGCTTGGCGGCCGGGCCGCACCACATGTCGTAGTCGAGCTCGTCCGGCACGGGCTGCACTGAGCCGGCGCGCATCGGTGAATGGCGCATCATGTTGAACACGCGAATGGCGTGGACGTCGCCGAGCCGGCCGGAGCGGATGCGATCGACCGCTTCGAGAACGTACGGGGCGCTGCGCGTCTGGGTGCCGACCTGCACGACGCGCTTGTACTTGCGGGCCGCCTCGATCATTTTGCGGCCTTCCCACGGGTTGTGGGCCATAGGCTTCTCGACGTAGACGTCCTTGCCGGCTTGACAGGCGCGGATCGTGCCGAGGGCGTGCCAGTGGTCGGGCGTGGCGTTGATGACGGCGTCGAGGTCGCGATCATCGAGCATGCGTCGGAAATCCTGGACCAGGCGCGGCTTCTTGTTCTGTGCCTGGGTCACCGCTTCGGCGGCCCGTTGCGACCGTCTCTTGTCCACGTCGCAAAGGTAGGCGACCTCGACGTCGGCGCGGGCGGCGAACATCTGGGCTAATTGGCGGCCTCGTCCGCCGAGCCCCATGACGCCGACAACGACTTTGTCGCCGGCGGCACGGCCGGACCGCGCGGGCAGCAGCGCCAGCAGGGCGGCGGTACCGATGGAATTTCGCATGAAGTCACGACGGTTTACCGTTCTCATGTTTTTCTCCTCGATTGGTGTTGCGGATATTGACCGTGGGAAACTCCGCTTTCATTTGGGCTTCGACGAACGTTTGTCCTGGACGTGCACCGGTGTGTCTATCTCGTTGTCCTCCAGGTGTACTGGGCCCACGTTTTCCTCAATAAGGATTCCGATGCTGGGCGTTTCCTCGTTGTCCTGGCGCCCGTCTCGAATTGTGTTGCCGACGAAGGCCAGGTCGTTCACGGCGCCGCGGATGCGAATCTCGGCGCCGCCGTTATTCTCGATGACGTTTCGTTCGAGGCGGTTGCGATGCGGCGCCATGCCCACAGATTCGTTGCGAAAGAATATGCCATGCTGCCGGTTTCGGCGCGCGGTGTTATTGCGAAGGAGGTTGTCCGAGTCCTTGTGACCGATGGAGATGCCGAAGCGGCCGTTTCGTTCGAGCAGGTTGTTTTCAAAGAGGCCGTGACGGACGCGCCAGCAGAGGAACAAGCCGTCCTCGCCGTTGTCGCGGGCGACGCAGTCGCGGACGGTGGGCCGCTGCGAGCCGCTGCCCGGATGGATTCCCAGCGAGGCGTTGTCGACGCTGAGGCAATCCTCGACCGTGACATCGTTGGACTGCTGGAAGCTGATGCCGTCGCCGTTGTAGCTGCGGATTTGGCACCCGCGAATCACGGCGCCATGCGAGCGGTAGAGAAATATCCCGGCGCCCCGGCAGCCGTTGAGGTGGATGTTGGCGGCCTTGTTGCCTTCAATGACCAGGTTCTCAAGGCGAGCGTCATAGGCGTGGTAGCCGCTGACGACGGGGAAGACGGTGGCGGCTTTGGCGTGATTGTGCACCATGCAATCGGCCATGAGGGGCTTGTCGATGGAGAACGTGCGATCCCGTTGGCCCGTGATGCGGGCGACGGTGGTGTGAAAGCCGCCGGCGCGGTCGTCCCAGACCGCCACGCCGTAACCGACGGCAAAGCCGGCCGGGTCCTCCACGGTGATCTGCTCTTCGCCGAAGTCGCCGTCGAGCGCCAACGCCGAGACAGCGCCCTCGGTTTTCCGCAGGACTGTCTTGCCTGCGACGCCGCGCACCGTCACGTTGGGACGCAGGTGCAGCGAATCGTGCATGGTGTACTGCCCCGGCCCGATCTCCACGAGGCCGCCGCCCAGGGCGGCTATGTAGTCAACGGCGGCCTGGAGGGCCCGGTTGTCGTTTCCTATCAGGTCCGCCTTCTCGACGCCGACGGTGATGTGCGGCGTCTTCTCCATGGCCGAGTGCATCGCCCGGGGCAATTGCCGTTCCTGTCGGCGGGGCGAAAAATCCTCCGCCGGACCGGCGGCGAGAAGCGCATGTGAGACGCAAGCGCAGAACAGGCAACCGAGGAAAGCTGTAACGATGCCAGGTCTCATCGTTGACCTCCTTGCAGATGGATGTCCGATTGGGACGTCGCCGCGCCGACGCAGGCGGCGCACGGGAACGATTATGCGGTCCTCGCCGCGACTTGTCAACGTCCACCTGTTCGCAGTCGGTGCGGGGCTTCATCCGTTCTTGACAACCGCCGAGTTCTTGGAGTAGACCAGGGATCAAGTATTCGTGCGCAGGAGACATTTGGTTATGAACGATCAGCAAACCGCCGACGAGAGAGAATTAGAGGACTTGCTCAGTTGCCCCACCGATGCGACGCGCCGGACGCTGGCGCAGATCCCCGGCGACATCGCAGTCCTGGGAGCGGGCGGCAAGATGGGTCCGACCCTGGCGATGATGCTCAAGCGGGCCGCGCCCGAGCGGCGCATCTACGCGGTATCGCGCTTCAGCGACAGGCAGGTCAAGCAACGGATCGAGGCCAAGGGAATCGAGACCCTGGAGGCGGACCTGCTGGAGGAGTCCGCGTGGGACCGCCTGCCGGAGGTGCCCAACGTGTTTTATCTCGTGGGCATGAAATTCGGTGTCACGGACAATCAGCCGCTGACGTGGGCGATGAACGCTTATGTGCCGGCGCTGGCGGCGCGAAGATACCGGCGCAGCCGTATCGTAGCGCTGTCCACCGGCAACGTCTATCCCCTGGTCGCCGTGGACGGCGGCGGGCCGCGCGAGGACGACGCGCCGGGTCCGGTGGGGGAGTACGCCCAGTCCTGCCTGGGACGCGAGCGGATGTTCCAGCACTTCTCGAGTTGTCACGGGACGCCGGTGACGCTGATCCGGCTCAACTACGCCAACGAGTGTCGCTACGGCATCATCGTGGACCTGACGCTCAAGGTCCTGCACGGCGAGCCCGTCGATGTCACTATGGGTGCAGTCAATCTGATCTGGCAGGGCGACGCCAACGGCTACATCATCCGGGCGTTGAGCCTGGCCGGCAGTCCGCCGACCGTCCTGAATGTCACCGGGCGCGAAACGGTGGCGATTGGCGACCTCGCCGCGCGAATCGGCAACGTTCTCGGCGTCGAGCCGACGCTGGCGGGGCAGGAAGCCGACACGGCGCTGCTGTCGAATGCGTCGCGCTGTATCGACACGTTCGGCCCGCCGGAGACGTCGCTCAATGAGATGGTCAAGCGCATCGTCGCGTGGGTGGCCGCGGGCAGGAAGGTGCTCAACAAGCCGACGAAATACGACGTCCGCGACGGCCGATTCTGAGAGGACCGATATGATGGACGAGAGAATCCTCGCTGCGCTGCGGGCCGGCTGCGTCATTCCGGCGCATCCGCTGGCGCTGACGGCGGAGAAGAAGCTGGACGAAAGGCACCAGCGGGCCCTGACACGGTATTACCTGGAAGCCGGTGCGGGCGGTCTGGCCGTCGGCGTGCATACGACGCAGTTCGCCATTCACGATCCCAAGGTCGGGCTGTACGGGCCGGTGCTGGAACTGGCGGCCGAGACAGCCAGGCACGCGGTGGCATCGGAGGAAGGGGCTGCCCCGGCTATGATTGCCGGCCTCGTTGGCGAGACGCGCCAGGCCGTGCGCGAGGCCGAAACGGCGGCGGAGATGGGTTACCACCTGGGCCTGCTTTCGCTAACCGCGCTGAAGGGCAAATCGACCGCTGAACTAATCGATCATACTCGCCAGGTAGCCGACGTCATCGACGTCATGGGGTTTTATTTGCAGCCGGCGCTGAGCGAGATGGTGCTGCCGTCGGAATTCTGGCAGCGCTTCGTCGAAATCCCGAACGTGCGGGCGATCAAGATTGCTCCCTTCAATCGCTACTACAGCCTTGATGTGTTGGAAGCGGTGGCGTGCTCCGGCCGGAGGGAGGAGATCGCCCTATATACCGGCAACGATGACAACATCCTTGTCGATCTTCTCACGCAGCACACGTTCTGCGTTGACGGCAGGCAGGTGCCGATACGAATCGCAGGAGGCTTGCTCGGGCAGTGGGCCTGCTGGACGAGGCGGGCAGTCGAGCATCTGGAAACCGTCAAGTCGCTGTGGGCGGCCGAGGCTCCCGTGCCGCAGGAGTTGCTGGCTTTGGCGGGCCAATTGACGCTGGCGAACCGGGCGATTTTCGACCCCGCGCATGACTTCGCCGGTTGCCTCTCCGGCATCCTGTACGTCCTGAAGCGACAGGGACTCATCGAGCACATCGCGACTCTCGACCCCCGCGACCGGCTCTCGCCGGGACAGACGGACGAAATCGACCGCATAATCCGCGACTATCCGCACCTCACGGACGACGAATTCGTAAAGGCCAATCTCGACCGATGGCTTTCGCCCTGATATCGCCGGCGGCTTACTTGCGTGCCAGAGCGGCGCGAATATTCTCGGCGACCTGCTCGGCCAGCAGGCGGGAGCCTTCTTTCGTGAAGTGGACGTCGCGGGGTCGCTGGATTTCATCGAGACGCGGCAGCGCGAAGGCGTAGAGATCGTTGACCGGGATGCGGTGCTTTTTCATGATGGCCAGGGCGGCGTCGTTGTAGCGCTTGGCGTCGCCCGGGACGCGTCCTTGTGCGCCTTCGGGCACGGGCGTGGTGGTGGCGAAGATCAACCTGGCGCGGCTCTTCTTGAGGCGCCGGGCCAGCTTCTCCAGGTTGCGGGCATAGTCGTCGATGGGGATCTGCTGTTTACCCTCGGCCGGCGATACTCTCCTGCCCTTCTCGTCCACGTACTTGAGGTCGTGCAGGCCGTGATTGAAGTGGATGACGTCCCACTTCGTCTCACCGAGCCATTCGTCGAGCTGGGCCAATCCGTGCGCGGTGTGCTGGGCGTTGCCCGGGTTGTGGTACACCTCGGCCGTGCCTTGCAACAGCTCCCGCGTCGGCTCGAAGTAGCCGATGGAGATGGAGTCCCCGATGATCAGGACGTTGGCCGGGCCGTCGTGCAGGACCCGGGTGTCCTTGCGGTGCGTATCGCAGCCGAGAATGGACAGAGACACAAGAACGAGGCAGATCGCAGATGCCATACGGAATGCTTTCATAGTGACAAGGTCTCCTTTCACACGGGGTTGCGTCAAGCCGTCGCGCGTTTGACGGCAGCGGGATAGGGTAAGGGCGGTGGCGCGCTGCGTCAAGGGCCATTGTTCTGTTTACGAGCCCGGTGCAGATTTGGCTTCGGGCCAGAGCGTCTCGAAGATTCTCTTGTTGGCCGCCGGAAAGGCGTAGCGCGACAGTTCGCTCGGGCGGACCCATCTGAATGCAGTGCACGTCACGCATCGGGGCCGGCCGGACAGGTAGGTGCATTCAAACACGTGCAGGCGAACGCGGAAATGAGAATAGGCGTGATCGACGACCATGAGCGGGCGGTTTACCTGGATGCGTATGCCGAGCTCCTCGCGGACTTCCCGGTGCAGGGCCGCCTGGAGAGATTCGCCGGCTTCTTTCTTGCCGCCCGGGAATTCCCATAGACCGCCGAGAAGGCCTTGCGGTTTGCGCTTGTCTATGAGGACGCGCTGGTCTTTATAAATGATGCCGACGGCCGCCGTGACCAGAGGAAGCTCTTTTCGGGAGCTTCTGACCGGCAGGGACCGTTGCTCGCCGTGGCGGCGCGCCTCGCACTCCCCGGCCAGCGGACAGTCATCGCACCGGGGATTGCGCGGCAGACAGATTTCCGAGCCCAGCTCCATCAGCGCCTGGTTGTGATCGCCGACCCTGGAGCGTGGCAGCAATTCTTCCGCGATAGACCAGAGCTTCTTCTGCACATCGCCCTGTCGCGGATTTTCGCGAATGCGAAAGAGTCGGCACAGCACGCGTGTCACATTGCCGTCGACGACGGGCTCGCGGTTTCCGAAAGCGATGCTGGCGACGGCGCCGGCGGTATAGGGACCGATGCCCGGCAGCGTCATGAGCTCTTCTTTGGTGGCGGGCAGGTGTCCGTCGTAGCGGGCGACGATCTCTCCGGCGGCCTGGTGGAGATTCCGCGCCCGGCTGTAGTAGCCCAGCCCTTCCCAGAGCTTCAGCACGCTGTCCAGGCGGGCGCGGGCGAGTTTTTCGGCCGTGGGAAACCGGCGCAGGAAGCGCCGGTAGTAAGGCTTTACGGTCTCGACACGAGTCTGCTGAAGCATGATTTCCGAAATCCAGATGGCGTAGGGGTCGCGCGTGCTTCTCCACGGCAGGTCGCGCGCGTGTTCGTTGAACCATTGCGCCAGCCGTCTGCGGATGCGCCGGTGCCGGGCTTGCAACTGCACTTTCGTGTCTATGGTGACGCCCCCACTTGGTTGAACGCGGCGTCCCGGCTTGCGTGGTCAGCTCCCAGGCCGGGGGGCGGTCTGCCTCGTTCCGGTAGCGTTGTTCCTACTTTGGGTCCGCCGGGGCGATCTGGTCTTTCTTGCGATAGACCATGCCTTCGAATTTGGCGATCATCTCACCGGACTCGTCGGTAACTTCGATGGAGTAGGTGGCGAGCTTCGGGTTGCGAGATTCCTCTCTGGCTTCGGCGTATAATGTTCCCTGGCGACCGGCTTTGACGTACCAGATGCTCGCATTGATGGCGACCGCTACGGTGCCGTGGGAGTTGGACGCTGCGGCAAAGGCGAGATCGGCGAGAGTGAAGATCGCGCCGCCGTGCACCACATCGACGCCGTTGAGGTGGCGGTCCTGCACCTCCATCTTCGTTTTGGCGTATCCCGGCGAAACATCGAGCAGCTCAACGCCGCTGTGTTTGGCGAAGCGGTCGTTTTTGAAGAAGTTCCTGATCACCTGCATTCTGAGTCTCCGTATATCTGTGATCCGACGCATTTGGCGCCAAAGTTATCGCACCTATCTTACCCCAAAGAGACGCTGTCATCAATGACCGTTCTGGGGACGTGGGTCTCGCAGGCACGGCCAAAAGGAGTTGATGTTCGGCTATGGTCGCTACTACAATGTTTTCCAAGGAACCAGAAGGCACGGTGCGGCGGGTGCGTCGCCGGCAGCGCCGTGTAAGGCGGTGACTGGACAAAGACAGGTCAATATGACGGAAGAAATCATAGATTTCCACGCCCACGCCTTCCCGGATGATCTGGCGGCGCGGGCCATGCGAATCCTTCTTGACGAGGCGCCCGGTATCAGGGCGTATCTCGACGGCACGGTGGGGGACCTGCTGCGTTCGATGGATCGGGCGGGGATCGCCAGGAGCGTGGTCTGTTGCATCGCGACCCGGCCGGCCCAGTTCGAGCCCATCCTGCGGTGGTGTGACAAGATACGCTGCGAGCGGCTGATTCCGTTTCCTTCGGTTCATCCGGCCGACCCGGAGGGGGTCAAACACGTCCGCCGGATACGAGAGGAAGACTTCAAAGGCGTAAAGCTTCATCCTTTCTACCAGGACTTCTTCGCCTGCGAGCCGCGGGTCCTGCCTCTGTACGAGCAGGCGATTCTGGACGACCTCATTCTGGCGATGCACACGGGCTACGACATCGCCTTTCCAAGGATACGACGGGCCGACCCCAAGATGTTGCGTCAACTCCATGAGGCCTTGCCGGCCTTGAAGCTCGTGACCACGCACTTCGGCGCCTGGCAGCAATGGGATGAGGTCGAGCAGCACCTTCTGGGACGCAATATCCGCATGGAAATATCGTTTGCCTTGGACGAGCTCGGCCCCGAGCGAGCGCGAAAAATGATCCTCCAGCATCCCCAGGAGTGCGTGTTCTTCGGGACCGACTCACCGTGGACGGATCAGCAGCGAACGCTCTGCTTGCTGCGAGAATTGCAGCTTCCCGAAAAAAAGCTCAAACGTATTCTCGCCGGCAATGCCCGGGGCCTGCTGGGGCTGGCATGAGCCGGGCGTCACGCAGGGTGGGTATTTGTTAAATGTATTTAACAAAAGGAGTTAGCGTCGCGAACCAAGTCGTCGGCGGGCCCCTGTGGCGGTAAAGGAGACCCGGGCGAATCGCCAAAGGGTGCCCGCAGATAAAGCAGGTTTTATTCGCGTTGTCCGGAAAAAGACTTTTTTTTTGTACTGATTTCGGGCATTATCACCCGATTAGATACGGTAACAGATGATTGGTGGCCCGCGCGGTGCGAGGATGACGGCACGAACGGGCCGGTGGAACGTGCAGTGCCTGTGTGGCAGTGGACAGGAGCGTGAAGCATGTTCGGAATTGAGGACACGTACGTTTCGTTGGTATATCTGCTCTGCGTCGCAAGCGCCTTGCTCTGCGTCTTGTACGGGATCCTTAACTGGAATCGCGGGCAGGAGGCGGAGAAGGACGAAGATATCCGTTGGGCTCAGGAAGAGAAGCAGGTCGAAGAAGAGCTCTGACGGTCATGCGTCCGGTCGGCGACGGGTTCCGCAGAGGCAACGATGCAGGCCGAGGGGAACCCAAGGGGAGATTGAACATGTATGGGCATAACATATGGTTATGCGGAGACGTTGCGGAGCTGTCGAGTCACGAGACCCCTGCGCGAACGATGGCGCTTGCCATTCAACATATAGGTCCGAGAGGCCGGAAATACACGGCGCCTTGTGAGCTCACGTTTTGGAGGACACCAAAATGTTAGCACAGACGGTTGGGCTGACGGAAATCCTTGTTGTTCTGCTCTACTTGTTTTTGGTGGTGTATCTCGGCTGGCTGGGGTACACGCGGACGAAGACGGCCACCGACTACCTGATCGCCGGACGGAAGGTTCACCCCTTCGTCATGGCGATGAGCTACGGTGCCACGTTCATCTCGACGAGCGCCATCGTGGGCTTTGGCGGTGTCGCCGGGTTGTTCGGGATGAGCGTGCTGTGGCTGACCTTCCTGAATATTTTTGTCGGGATTTTCATTGCGTTCGTCTTTCTGGCGCCGCCGGCACGGCGGATGGGCCATCGGCTGGACGCCCACACGTTTCCCGAGCTGCTGGCCCGCCGGTACGACAGCAAGTTCATTCAGGTGTTTGCCGGTCTGGTGATTTTCCTGTTTATTCCGTTGTATGCCGCGGCGGTTCTGATCGGCGGCTGCGAATTCATCTCGACCCAGTTCGGGATACCGTACAACGCGGCGCTGCTGGTGTTCAGCATCATCATCGCGGCGTACGTGGTGATGGGGGGGCTCAAGGGCGTCATGTACAGCGACGCGCTGCAGGGGTCCATCATGTTCCTGGGCATGTTGACCTTGCTGTTATTCACCTATGGCAAGCTCGGCGGAGTTAGTGACGCCCACCATACGCTGACCGACCTTGCGCCCTTGGTGCCGGGCAAGCTCAAGGCGATAGGACACGAGGGCTGGACGGCGATGCCGCCCTTCGGATTCGGGGACGCCAAATACAATCTCTGGTGGATCGTGGTCTCGACCATCACTCTCGGCGTGGGCATTGGCGTGCTGGCCCAGCCGCAGTTGGTGGTCCGGTTCATGACCGTCAAGAGCAAGAGGGAGCTGAACCGGGCCGTGGCCGTCGGCGGAGTTTTCATTCTGATCATGACGGGCGTGGCGTTCACGGTCGGCAGTTTGTCGAATGGCTACTTTGCCCAGTTCGGGCCGGCGATGACGGGCAAGGTCGCCAAAATGATCGACGAGGACAAAGGCCTGGCGGTGATTCAGTTGATGAAGGCCGATGAAAGCGGCGACTGGGCCGAGGTGGAGGGCAAGATGGCCCCGGTCAAGCTGTTCGACGGCGAGCTGGATCAGTCCGCTCGCGATGCCGGTCTCGTTACCGGCCGCAGCATTTCCGTCGTCTATGCCGGCGGCAATTCCGACCAGATCATTCCCATGTATATCACCTCGGCGATGCCCAAGTGGTTTGGGTTGCTCTTCCTGCTCACCTTGCTGGCGGCGGCCATGAGCACGCTGTCCAGTCAGTTCCACGCGGTGGGAACCAGTATCGGCCGGGATGTGTACGAGCAGCTCACCGGCAGGCACGGGCGAAGCATCGGCGTGAATCGCGCGGGAGTGATCATCGGCATTATCATCGCCATGCTCTGGAGCTACTATTCCCGTGGCGGGTACATCATCGCTCGGGCGACGGCGATTTTCTTTGGGCTGTGCGCCTCGGCGTTTCTGCCGGCCTTTGTCGGCGGGTTGTTCTGGAAGCGTATGACCAGACCCGCCGCCATTGCCTCCATGGCCTCGGGTTTCGGCGTGACGTCTTTCTGGCTTCTCTTCGTCAAGGCCAAGGAAGCCGGCGCCATCGGCCTGGTGCAGAAGATCACCGGCGGCAAACCCAGCATATTGGCGGATCATCCGAACTGGCCGGTCGTGGACCCGATCGTGGTGGCCTTGCCGATTTCTATCCTGGTCGCGATCATTGTCGCGTTGGCGACCAAGCCGCCGTCCCAGGAGCAACTGGATAAATGTTTCAAGTGATTGTGCAGGGCGTTCACGTGCAGTGAGGTGTCGCCGTAAGATACTCCGTGTGGGTAAAGGAGATGAGAATGAAGCAGTTGAACTGGAAAATTGGACTTGTGGTGTTGTGTGTCGTTGGCGTTTGCGGCGTGTGTGTGGCGGCGGACGCGGCGGCTTCTTCCGTGGATCAGAAACGCGTGGAGAGATTTGCCAGTCCGACGGAGGAACCGCACCCGCACGCAGAGACGTGGTGGGATGAACTCTGGGGAACGTTCCACAATCCCACGCCGTACCTGGAAATGGGCCTGGACCATCGCTTCCGTTCCGTCTGGGCCGAGAACATTGTCACCCTCGACGATGACAATGTAAACCACGAGTGGGAATACCAGCGCTATCGCACGCGCTGGTGGACCAAGTGGGTTCTGGGCGAGGACGTCGATTTCAATACGCGTCTTACCTGGGAATTCCGGACGTGGGATGAGCCGAGGAACAAGGATCAGGAGATGGACTGCGACGAGGCCTTGTTCGACCATTTCAACATTACGATGCGGAATCTGGGCGGCATGCCGCTGACGGCGACGATCGGGCGTCAGGATTTGATCTTCGGGGGCGCCTGGCTGATTCTGGATGGGACGCCGCTGGACGGATCGAGGACGATCTATTTCGATGCGGCCCGTTTCACGTATGACTGGACGGAGACGAACACGAAGGTCGACCTGGTGTACGTAAGCCAGAGTGCGGAGTCGGACCGGTGGCTCAAGCCCTTGAGCGATGAGAATCGCGGCGTTACCGAGCAGGATGAGCACGGGGCTATTGTTTACCTGACCAACAAGTCGATCGAGAATACGCAGCTCGAGGGGTATTTCATCTATCGCAACGACAATCCCATCGATCGCAACGACGACCCCAATGACAAGCTGGAGAATTTTTCTCGGTCGTGGAGTCGCAAGGCGGAGATTTTCACGTTGGGTGCTGCCGTCGCCGGTACGCCGAGCGAGAACTGGAAATACCGCGTTGAAGCGGCGATGCAGCAGGGCGACAAGTGGGATGCGCCTACTGCCCTTGGTCAGAACAACGGGCCCAAAAAGGACTTAAAGGCCTACGGCCTGGTCAGCAATCTGGAGTATCTGCTGAAGGACCCGCAGGACCACAGCTTCCACGTTGGATACGAGTACGCGTCGGGTGACGAGGACCCGAACGATGGGGACAACAACCAGTTCGACCTGCTCTGGGGTGAATGGCCGCGATGGAGTGAGCTCTACATCTACACGGTGATTCCCGAGGGAACGGTCGCTGAGATCTCGAACCTCCACCGGGTGAACTTCGGTCACAAGTTCCGGCCGCATAGTCAATGGCAAATCTGCACGGACTATCACTATCTCTGGGCCGACGAGAACACCGGTGCCGGCTTCTCCGACAGCAGCGGCAAGTCCCGCGGACAGTTGCTCACCTGCTGGGCCAAGTACACATTTAGCAAGCAGTTGAAGGGCCATCTGCTCGCCGAATACTTCATCCCGGGCAGTTTTTACGCCAGCAGCCATTCTGATGAGGCGTACTTCCTGCGGTTCAACCTGGAGTACACGTTCTAAGGCTCGCGGTCGCGACGGGTGCCGCCCAGAGTCGCAGGAATGCGGCCGGCGCCTGAGTTTCTGTTGAAAAAGCCAAGGGAGGGCGTATAATTAGCAGCCTATGGCTAAGAAAACGATTTCGAATAGGGCGTTGCTCTCGGGAAATGAAGCGTTAGCGTACGGGGCCTATGAGGTGGGCCTGTCGGTGGCATGTGCCTATCCGGGCACGCCGTCGACGGAAATTCTGGAGACCCTGGCCCGTTTCTCGGAGGTGGATGTCCAGTGGTCGGTGAATGAAAAGGTCGCCTTTGAGGTGGCGTACGGGGCGGCGACGGCTGGTGTGCGAAGCCTGTTTGCCTGCAAGCATGTGGGACTCAACGTGGCGATGGACCCCTTGATGACCTCCTCCTACACGGGGGTTCGGGCTGGCTTTGTCATCGTCGTCTGCGACGATCCGGGCATGCACTCTTCCCAGAACGAGCAGGACACCCGCTGGGTCGCTATCTATTCCAAGCTGCCGTTGTTGGAGCCCTCTAGCCCCCGCGAGGCCAAGGATTTCATCAAAGAGGCGTTCAAGATCAGCGAGCGGTATGACACGCCCGTGATGGTGCGGATGACAACGCGCATCAGCCACACGAAGGAGGATGTGTCTCTCCAGGAGCGCCAGGTTCCGGATCAGCCGGAGTTCGAGAGAGACATCCCCAAGTACGTCATGGTGCCGGGGCACGCTCGCCAGCGCCACGTCTTCATCGAGAAGAGGCTCAAAAAGCTCAAGACGTTGGCCGAACGCACGCGCTTGAACCGCGTGGAGCCGGGTACGAAGAAGCTCGGGTTTATCACCTCGAGCGTGAGCTATCAGTACCTCAAGGAGGTTTATCCCGACGCCTCGTATCTGAAGCTGGGCATGAGCTATCCCTTCTGTGACGACAAGATTCGGGAATTCGCCAAGACGGTCAAGAAGCTCGTCGTCGTCGAGGAGCTCGATCCGTTCCTGGAAGAGCACATCAAGACGCTGGGGATTCGCTTTACCGCCAAGGATCCTTCGTTCCGCCTGGGCGAACTCAATCCGGAGCTGATGGAGGCGGTGGTCGAGGGGCGGGCCAAGCGGGAGAAGAAGGTCGCCACGCGCAGACCGCGTCTGTGCCCGGGCTGTCCGCACTGGTCGAGCTTCGCGGCGTTGAAGAAGATGGATGCGTTTGTGGCAGGGGACATCGGCTGCTACACCCTGGCGTGCCTGCCGCCGATGTCGGCGCTGCATTCATGCCTCTGCATGGGGGCCGGCGTGACGTTCAACGAAGGGTGGCGTAAGGGCGCGCCGGACAAGAAGATCGTCGGCGTGGTGGGGGACTCGACGTTCGTGCACTCGGGCGTCACGGGCCTGATCAACGCGGCGTACAATAAGGCCAAGGGCGTCATTATGATCCTGGACAACTCGACCACGGCCATGACCGGCGGTCAGCAGCACCCGGCGACCGGGCTGACGATTCGCAACGAGCCGACGAAAAAGCTCGTGTTGGAGGATTTGTGCCGCGCGTGCGGCGCCGACAACGTCGATGTCGTCGATCCCAAGAACATGGACGAGTTCCGCAAGATTTTGAACCAGCGGGTGAACGAGGACGCTCTTTCGGTGATCATCTCCCGGCACCCGTGCAAGCTGCTGCGAAGGTAGGTGGGCATAGGATTCATGAGCGACCAGGCATTTAGCATTACGTTCGGCGGGGTAGGCGGTCAGGGCATTCTAAAGGCATCGGAGATCTGCGGGTGGGCCGCGATGTACGCGGGGTACCATGTCAAGAAGTCGGAGGTGCATGGCATGGCGCAACGCGGCGGCTCGGTCGAATCGCACCTGCGTTTCGGCAAGAAGGTGTATTCTCCGCTGATTCCGGCCGGCAGCGCCGACTTTCTCGTGTGCTTTCATCACGACGAGCATCCGCGGCTCAAGCCGTTTCTGAAGAAGGGCGGCCGGGACCTAACCGGGTATCTGAACGCCGCGCAGGAGGCGACCGCGAATCCACGCTGTCTCAATACGTGTCTCGTCGGTGTGCTCGCGGCCGGTCTGCCGATCCCGGAGGATTGCTGGATGAAGGCGCTGGAGACAGTTTTCAAGAAGAGCGTCGTGGCGGAAAACAAGAAGGTGTTCCTGCAAGGAAAGAAGATAGGTCAATCATGATTTGGAAAGAAGACGTCGAATGCCTGGATCCTGCAGGCCTCAAGGCACTCCAATCTGACTATCTCAGGAAGCTGATCCCCTACATCTACCACAACTGTCCGGTGTACAAGCAGAAGCTCGACGAAGCCGGCGTGGCTCCGGACGGGATTCAGTCGATCGATGAGATCAAGCGGCTGCCCTTCACGACCAAAGAGGACATGCGGGATCATTATCCCTACGGCTTGTTCTCGGCGCCGCAGGATCATATCAACGAGATCCACGTCTCCAGCGGCACGACGGGCAATCCGACGCTGGTGGGCTACACGAAGGATGACCTGAAGCTCTGGGGCGACGTGATGGCCCGCGTGCTCTGTTGCGCCGGAGCCGAGCCGCACGATACGATCCAGATCGCCTACGGCTACGGGCTCTTCACCGGCGGGCTGGGATTCCATTACGGGGCCCTGGAAATGGGGCTGCGCATCATCCCGACATCGGCCGGACAGACCGCGCGGCAGCTCAAAATCATGCAGGATTTCAAGCCCCGCATCATCGCCTGCACGCCGAGCTACGCTCTATACATGGCGGAAGAGGCCAAGGAGATGGGCCTCGATCCGAGCCAGGGCAACTGGAAAATCGGCATCTTCGGGGCCGAGCCGTGGAGCAATTCGATACGCGACGAGATCGAGGCCGCCTGGAATATGCTGGCCACCGACGTTTACGGGCTGTCGGAGATCATCGGTCCCGGCGTGGCCCAGGAATGCGGCTTCAAGGACGGCCTGCACATCTTCAGCGATGTGTTCTTTCCCGAAATCATCGATCCGAACACCGGGGAGGATGTCCCCGAAGGCCAGGACGGAGAGCTCGTTATCACGACGCTGACCAAGCAGGGCATTCCTCTGATTCGGTACCGAACGCGTGACATCGTCAGCATGGTGCAGGAGACGTGCCGTTGCGGCCGGACCAGTCCCAGGATCAGCAAGATCAAAGGACGGACCGACGATATGATTGTCGTGCGCGGAATCAACGTCTTCCCGTCGCAGATCGAGCACGTGCTGGTCGGGATTGAGGGCACCCAGCCCTATTATCAGATCGTAGTCGACCGAAAGGCCCACAAGCTCGACGAGGTCGAAGTCCTGGTCGAGGTGGAGCAGAAGTTCTTCTCCGACGAGATCAAGAGGCTCAACGAGATTCGGGACAAGATACGCAGGGAGATTCAGGCCGTGCTGTCGGTGGGAGTGAAAGTTACGCTCGTCGAGCCCAAGACCATCGAACGAAGCATGGGCAAATCGAAACGCATCGTGGACAAGCGGTCGCTGTAGAGGTCGAAAATGAAAATCACCCAAATATCCGTCTTCCTGGAAAACCGCAAGGGCAGACTGTACGATGTGTGTTCCCTCCTGGGTGACAACGACATCAATATTCGCGCCCTGACGATCGCCGAGACCGAGAGCTTCGGGGTGCTGCGGATTGTCGTGGACGATTCGGAGAAGGCCGTCAAGCTGCTGGGCGACAACGGATTCGTCGCGAATTTCAGTGATGTCGTGGCCATTGAGGTCGGCGATAAGCCGGGCGGGCTGGCGTCCGTCCTGAAAATCTTCGCCGACAATGACGTGAACATCGAATACATGTACGGCTTCGTCGAGAAGTTCAGTGACAAGGCGCTGCTGGTCTTTCGGTTCGAAGATGCGGATGCGGCGCAGGAAATTCTCGCCAAGCACGATATTCCGGTGGTTACGAAAAAGGACATCAGTGGGTTGTAGCCCGGAAGGTGTGATCGCGCACCCGGGCAGCGCCCTTTGCACGCCAAGTAACGCCGCAACGATTCGGATAAGAGTGGGCTATGGACATACCGTTTTGGAACAAGGAGATAGAGACCGCCGAACGCCCTCGGCTCGAAGCGATGCAGGTCGATCGTCTCAGGCAGATGATCGGCTGGGCCCTGAAGACGCCGTTCTATCGCAAGAGGTTGAGCGAGGCGCAAATCAACTCGCCCGATGACATCAAGGATCTGAACGACCTGCGGCGTATTGCGTACACGACCAAGGACGATCTCAGACGCAACTTCCCCAAAGGCTTGCTGGCGGCCGACATGACCGAGGTGGTCCGAATCCACTCGTCCAGCGGAACGACGGGCATTCCCACGGTCATCTACTACGCCCAGGACGACATCGAGAGGTGGACCGACCTGCTGGCCCGCAGCGTTGTCGCGACGGGCGCCGGCGCGGCCGACGTGTTCCAGAATATGATGACCTACGGCCTGTTCACGGGCGGCTTGGGTCTGCATTACGGCGCCGAGCGCGTGGGAATGACGGTGATTCCCATCGGCGGCGGCAACACCAAGCGGCAGATCCAGGTGATGAAGGATTTTCGCACGACGGTGCTGCACATCACGCCGAGCTATTTGCTGCACATCCACACCCGCCTGGGCGAGGAAGAGACCGGGCGCGAGGACCTGTCGTTGCGCAAGGCGTTCATCGGAGCCGAGCCTCACTCGGAGAACACGCGCTGCAAGCTGGAGGACCTGCTTCAGATCGAGGCGTATAATTCCTACGGCCTGAGCGAGTTGAACGGTCCCGGCGTGGCGTTCGAGTGTGTCTGCAGAAAGGACATGCACGTCTGGGAGGACGCCTACATTCTCGAAATCATCGATCCCGAGACCGGCGCGGTCCTGGAGGACGGGCAGGAAGGCGAGGTGGTGCTGACCAATCTGATCCGTCGGGCGGCGCCCATTCTGCGCTACCGCACGCGGGACCTGGCGTTCGTTCACACCGAGCCGTGCGAGTGCGGCCGGACCCACCGCCGCTTGTCGCGCATCCTCGGACGCACCGATGACATGCTCATCATCAACGGCGTCAACGTGTTTCCTTCCCAGATCGAAGAGAAGGTCATGAAGGTCCCGGAGGTCGCGACCAACTACCAGATTTACGTGGACAAGAAGGGGGCCCTCGACCGCCTCACGGTAAAGGTCGAGATTTATCCGAAATTGTTCCTGGGCGAAGCATCCAAACTCGATGCCCTCAAGGCAAGGATCAAGGAGGAGATACGGTCGTCCATCGTGATCAATCCCGTCATCGAGCTGCACGAGCCTGGCTCGCTGCCTGTCTTTGAGGGCAAGGCCAAGCGCGTCGTGGATGAGAGACCGCAAGAGTGAGGGACGCACTATGGCAAAGCAACTGACGATTTTCGTCGAAAACCGCGCCGGTCGGCTCAAGGCCATCTCCGAGAAGCTGCACCAGAACAACATCGACATTCGCGCCTTTACGATCCAGGACCGGGGCGACTACGGACTGCTCAAACTCATCGTCGATAAGCCCAACGAGGCGTACCTGGCGCTGGCCGATCTGGGCTGCGCCTGTGCGCTGAAGGACATCCTGGCCATCTCGGTCCCGGACCAGCCGGGCAATTTCGACCGGCTGACCTCGGCACTGGCGGAGAACAACATCAGCGTCATGGACGCGTACGGATTCGTCCTCCAGCCTCACCGTACGGGCGTCTGCTGCATGGAAATCGAGCAGCCGCGGTTGTCCGTCGCCGAGAAGATCGTGAAGGACGCGGGTTTCACCGTCCTCCAAGACGAAGAATTGTACAACCTTTGATGCCGGTCCGGTCGCTCAGCGGAGGCCGAGCCACTCCATCATGAAACGGACGACCTGCACTGCGGTATTCTGCGCTGCGATGGCGCTTCTCCTATTCTGCTGCTGCTCTCCTGATTCCCGGGCGAAGCGGACGGGTGCGGCTCCAACCTCGACGAGCCGTGGCGGACACGATGCTTTTGCCTGGCCTCCGGGCAAGCGGATGGCGATCAGCCTGAGCTTTGATGACGCCCGCCCGAGCCAGGTGGACGTCGGAGTCCCGCTGTTCGACTCTTATGGGGTCAAGGCCACGTTCTACGTTACGCCGTCGCGAGTGGAGGAGCGGCTCTCGGAGTGGAGGAAGGCCGTGGCCACGGGGCATGAAATCGGCAACCATTCCGTGCGGCATCCCTGCAGCGGCAATTTTCCCTGGGCGCGCGAGAAGGCCCTGGAGGACTACACCCTGGCGCAGATGGATGCCGAGCTGGAGCAGGCGAACGAGCAAGTCGTGAAGATGCTGAACGTTCGCCCCGTGACGTTTGCGTACCCGTGCGGGCAAAAATTCGTGGGCCGGGGCAAGGACGTCAGGAGCTATGTTTCGCTGGTCGCGGCGCGTTTCCTGGCGGGCCGGGGCTGGCGGGACGAGGGAGCCAACGATCCCGTCTTTTGCGACCTCGCCCAGCTCATGGCCATGGAGCTGGATGGGCTCAGCTTCGCGCAGCTCAAGGATCTGATCGATGCTGCGGCCGAGCGGGGTTTCTGGCTGGTCCTGTGCGGGCACGAGATCGGCGAAGGCGGTCGCCAGACCACCAGGATCGAGACGCTCCGCGCGTTCTGCGAATACGCCCGGGACCCGGAGAACGGCATCTGGGTGGATACCGTGGCCAACGTTGCACGCTACGTCTCCGCCCGGACGCCCGCCCGTTGAGCCGCAAGCCACCGCCTTACAGCGCTACCGAGACGCAGCGTTGATGCCCCTTGCCAGGTGTGTGTGAAAACATCCTGGCGATTGCAGATTACGCCGTAGAAATCCGACCTTGTCACCCCTGCGAAGGCAGGCGTCCAGGAAACGACCGGAGCTTCCTGGATTCCCGCCTGCGCGGGAATGACATGGAGCGTTGCCATTGAGGGCGGGCAGCGGACCCCAGGTGCGATGCCCGGAAATCTGCACAGGCCGCTTGGCAGAGAGGGTGAGCCTTCGCCGTTGCATTTCGCCGGGAATGGATTATCCTGTGGCGTTGCTGTGCCGCTACGGCGGGTTTCCCGAAAGATCCGAGGTGCTGATGGATAGACAATCCCTGCGAATGCAGTGGGCACAACTGCTCGTTCTCTCGAGCGTTCACTTTCTGGTGGACATGTTCGGAAACATTCTGCCGGCGATTCTACCGGCCATCCGGCGGGAGTTCGTGATGTCGCTGTCGGTGGGCGGATTCATCCTGGCCTCGCTGACTCTGACGTCCAACGGCGTTCAGTTAGTGACCGGGCAGATGCGTCCGAACAAGACCCGCCCGTTGTTTCTCTACCTCGGCATGTTAGCGGCGGCCTGCGTATGCCTGATCCCTGCGGCGCCTCGGTCACCGGTCGGCGTCATTCTGCTGGTTGGGTTCGGCGTCCTCAGTGGCTGCGGCATCGCCATCGCCCACCCGGAGGGACTGCGCGCCGTGCACACGCTCGACCGAATATCGCCGTCGCTGAGCACGGCCGTTTTCATGACCTCCGGCTTCTTCGGATTTGCCAGCGGTGGCGCGATCTCGGCCGCCCTGGTGGCGTCCTACGGACTTGCAGGGCTCTATCCGCTGATGTTCTCGTCGCTGCTCGGCATTCTGGCCGTACGCGCTGTACGCGTGCGTCTGGCCGTGGCGCCCGGGCAAACGCAGGGCGGCGGCGATCCACAAGGCCCGTCTGCGGCGACCGTGCTACCGGTGCCGTTCTGGAAAATCCTGGTCGTAGGGATTCCGGCGGCCGTGTCCACGACGGTGGTCCTGCTGCTGATACCGACGCATCTTGACGTGCTGGGCTTCGATTTGAGGTTCGGCGGCTTCTCCACGGCCATGTTCGGCTGGGGCGGAGCCATCGGCCCGTTCGTCTGGGCGGCCATCGCGTATCGAAAGGGAGACCTGCCGAGTTCCTTCGGGGCCTTCATGCTCTCGGTTCCTTTCGCAATTCTGTACCTCGTGTTCGTCCAACAGAGTGCCGCCGTCTGGTTCCTGTTCGGCACGGGCTTCTCCGCCATGTCGGGCTACATCCTGACGATCACGCTGGCCCGGGACGCAGAGGGGTTGAACCTCGGTCACCGCATGGCTTTCATCGTGGGGGGGACCTGGGGCATCGCCATGCTGATTTTCCTTCCGCTCAGCGCGCTGGCCGACCGGCTCGGTACCGGGCCGATTCTGAGGCTCGCGCCCGCGGGGTATCTGCTTTCGGGGCTGCTTGCGTTCTGGGTTTTGTGGCAGTATCCTGAACTGGCTCGGCCTCGTCGCGTGCGGCCTGCCCTCGAAGTGGGCAGTGAGGAGCATACCCCCGTGGCATAAGGGCCCGTAATCGGCCGCCCGACCGTCTGATGAAACCTTTTGAGGTAAATGAAATGAGAATGATCGGTAGCATCTGCATTATGCTGTCACTCGGTTTTGGTCTTTCTTCCGGGTTGTC
>Ga0272442_10003784_pt1 | contig 21057 bp, 17 predicted proteins | sample SSMForm2O_FD_200262 | JGI IMG/M metagenome (GOLD analysis project Ga0272442, IMG submission 200262) | Marine sediment archaeal communities from Little Sippewissett salt marsh, Falmouth, MA, United States - SSM-Form-2O | ecosystem: Environmental > Aquatic > Marine > Wetlands > Sediment ... | reverse complement strand
AGTACTGAAAATCGCCGTCATCGACGGCGAAACAAATCTCACCGGATAATATGGTGATTATTGCCGTTACAGTAAAAAGCGTCCAATTTTTCGTTTTCATAAGAGAACTTTCCTAAAATAAAAAGCCATTATAAGATTTTCTGTATTCTTTCAATCATAAAGTTTTTTCCTTGTGTTTTATGTTAATTGATAGCCGGATAGATTTGTTTTAATCAGTGGTGGGGGAGAAGTTAACAGTGAGGGCGGCGGGGGAGATTTTAATACTTTCGGCTCGGACTTTCTTGTCCTCGGCAGAAAAGACTGGTTCGAACGGGTGAGAATCCAGTAGTGAGGCTGTGAGTTGTACCCAGATGTCGCCGTCTTCAAGGGGGGCCTCGGCAATTTTGTTTTTGTAGATTCTTTTTGCTATTTTTCGGGTGATAAAAGTCATACGGACGGCTCCGACTTTTACTTTTTTTATCGAGAGGCGAAGGAGGCCGTCTCCATCAAGTGTCGGAGCGGCGACTACGGTAACAACAAGATTGAGGCCGTAAACAGAGGCCGTCGTCATTAGTACTATGTTATCGGTGACGAAAAAGACCTGTGGGGTCGATATGGTAAGGCTGTTAAATTGTTTGGGCCATTGGAAGCGGGCGAGGATATCGTTCACACCAGCCTGGGTGATTACCAGTTCGAACGGCTGTTGGCGCTGAACGCCGTTATAGAATTGAGGGGCGAGTACGTGTGTCAGATAGCGGCTTACTTTGCCGTCGGAAACTGGAGGGGGTTGTTTGAAACCTGCGGGGATGTGTAAGAGCAGAAGACCGAGGAGGATGAGTGCAGCGGCCAGGGCAGCCAGAGAGTAGCAGAGTTTTTTCAGTTTTGGTTTTTTTCTGCCTTTCAAGACCATTCCTTCGAAAAGTACGGATAAAAATCGAAATCTCCAAGTTCTGTCTTGCTCAATAGCGTGAGTGTGATTATAGTGTTTGGAGCGTTAACAAAAAGATATTTTCGCAGTTTTGTTTTATAAAAGAAAGGATTTTGTTTATGTCGAGTCATTTTGGCGACCGTCTTTGCGAGGCCGTGAAGGCCAAGAAGAGCTGTTTAGTCGTGGGTTTGGACCCTGTTTACAGCAGGCTTCCGGAGGCGATAAGAAGCCATCGGGATATGAACGATGAGTTCGATGCGGCTGCGGCCATCGATGCGATACTTGATTTCTGCACTCAAACGATGCGAATCGTAGCGCCGATGGTGCCGGCTGTGAAGCTGAATATAGCGTTTTTTGAGAAGTATTTGTGGGAGGGGATAGAGAACTACTATTCTCTGATTTCCGAAGCGGACGCACTGGGGCTTGAGATAATCGGGGACGTGAAGCGCGGCGATATAGGTCATACTGCGGAGCTTTATGCGGCTGCCCACCTTCAAAATTCCGAACTTGTGGGGCTTGAAGATACCCTTTCGCCCGACGCAATTACGATAAACGGCTTTGCGGGTGTTGACGGCATCGAGCCATTTGCGAAGATGGCGGATGAGCAGGGAAAAGGGGTTTTCGTTTGGGTGCGAGGGAGCAATCCATCGGCGGCGGCAATACAGGATTTTGCCGATTCGGAGGGGCAGAAGATGTATGAAAAGCTCGCGGAAATCGTCAACGAGGTTGCGTGCCAGGGAAAACGGGTGGGGGGCAGCGGCTATAGCAATATAGGTATGGTTGTGGGCGGGACTGCGCCTGAAGTTACGACGGGACTGCGGCAAAAGTACGATAAGATATGGTTTCTGGTGCCGGGTTACGGGTCTCAGGGGGCGAGCGCATCTGACTGCGTGCGGTTCTGCAAGCCGGACGGAACGGGGGCTTTGATAAATGCATCGCGGTCGATAATCTACGCCTACGAAAAGCCGAAATACAAGGGGCAGTACGGCGATGACTGGAAGAGGTGTATCGAACAGGCTGTAATCGATGCGAAGGTCGAGCTGGCGGGCGCTATGCAGACGCTGATATAAAAATGAAATAATAATGTCGAAGCCCGAATATCGAATCCGGAATGAGCAGTTATTAAGCGGTAAAAAAATATTGGTTATGGGATTGGGGCGGTTCGGGGGCGGAGTTGATGCGGCGAGGTTTGCAGCGAAGGCGGGAGGGAAAGTAGTCGTAACGGATTTGGCTTCGGCTGAGAAGTTGAGCGATTCGGTCGGGCAGTTAGCGGAATTCGGAGATATAGAGTACCATCTCGGCGGGCACAGGCGGGCGGATTTTGAAGAGGCTGATATTGTTATTGTTAATCCCGCAGTTGCAGCGGACAACGAGTTTGTCGAAATCGCCCGGGATGGGAACAAGCTGCTCACAACGCAAATAAACATATTTTTTGAGCTTTGCACTGCGAGGATAATCGGGATAACAGGGGCCAACGGCAAAAGCACGACGGCGGCGCTGACGGCGCATCTGCTTAGAGGGGGCGGCGGGGAAAACAGAAATTACGGGAAAGTATGGCTGAGCGGTAATATCGGCAACGAGCCGTTACTGGCAAAGTTGGAGAGAATCGGGGTCGATGATTTGGTTGTTTTGGAGCTATCGAGTTTTCAGCTGGAACAATCGGCCTGGGTGGGAAAGGCGCCGAAAGTTGCTCTTTTGACAAATCTTACTCCGAACCATCTGGACCGTCACGGGACATTCGCCAGTTACTGCGCCACCAAGGAAAACATCTTCAGGCTGCAGAAGGCGGACGAAGGTGAACCGGCGATATCCATCTTCAACGGCGAGGACAAAATCGGCGTGGAGTGGTTTGAAAAATACAAAGAGCAGGGAGGGAGAGTTTGTATGAAGTTTTGCAGTGGAGATGTGAGTGAAGAGATTCGAGGGCGGTTCGGTCTTGCCGGGCAAGCCAATCTTTCCAACCTTGCGGCGGCTGTCGCTGTCGCAAGGCACTTTGGCGTTGAAGAGGCCGTGATGAAGGATTGTCTTTCGTCTTTCAAGCCGCTGCCTCACCGGCTTGAGTTGGTGGGACAGAGCGGCGGGGTTTGCTGGTACGACGACTCGATAGCCACCACGCCGGCAAGCGCAATCGTTGCTCTGGAGGCCTTCGAGCAGCCCAAGATTATCATTGCAGGGGGATACGATAAGGGACTTTCTTTCGAGGAACTGGGGGAGAAAATGGCTCAAATGGCCAAGGCGGTCATTTTGATAGGGCAGACTGGGGGAAAAATCGCAGATGCAATCAGGAAACATCCTGAAGGGAATGCGGAAATTCAGTTTGCGACAACATTAGCTGAAGCGGTCCGGTTGGCTGGGGAACTTGCGGTCAGCGGTGATGTGGTATTGCTTAGCCCGGGTTGCGCCAGCTTTGATATGTTCGATAATTTCGAGCATCGCGGCCGTGAGTTTGTCAGACTCGTACAGCAAATCTGCGGTTAATTAGTTATAGGAACATAGCCGGAAAAAATCAAAAAGCTGTGAAAAAAAGCTCGGATTGATTTTTGCCGGTTACAAACCAAAAACAGGTCTATCGGGATTTTCAACTCTTTCAGCGTGGATTTTTTCGGCAGTTGTTCATAAAGGGGGGTGTTTAATTGGTCGATTTGTGAACAGTGAAATAACACAATTTTAAGAAATGAGGTGCTATCGATGGATAATTATACCGAGCGCAGAAGAGAACAAAGGCTTCGTTATCACTGGCCCGTCTGGTTCGCCGAGGATTTTAAGGAGACGCTAACCCAGGGTCAAATGGTAGATATATCGAGCGGAGGGGCTGCATTTACCTGCCATGTGGATGAAAACTGTCCTTACCCCGGTCAACAGCTAACTGCCCGTTTTAGTGTGCCGCGTTTCGGTTCGGATGATTCATTTGATATGACCAGCTTTGTTAGAGCCGGGCATATCTGCCGGGTCGAAAATGTCAACGACTTTATACGTCGTGTAGCGATACAGTTTGCCGAGCCTTTAAGCTTCAAGCCCGGCGAGCAGGCCGAGAGTGAAAACGATGCAGAGCAAAGGCTCAAGGCCGTCACGATATAATCAGGACAGGTCGAAAATAGGCTGCATTTATATTTTTCAGGTCTGACACCGTAAAACAATATTTCAAAAACAGCACCCCGGGCTTTAAGCCCATTTTGTCGATTGGTACGACGGCAATCAATTATCTAAAGAAATTTCTTGAACCTCGTCGATACATTATATAATGTATTGGTTAAGTAAAATAACAGGGAGTACTAATAATGAGACGAGCTAAAGAGCAGCGAAAAGAGCAGAGGCTGTACTACGACTGGCCCATTCGTTTTTTCGAAGACTTCAAGGGGATGCATTTTCCCGGTCGAACGGTCGATGTTTCGAGTGAAGGTATGGCGTTTTTGTGTCATGCGGACAAGAACTGTCCCGAGCCCGATCAGGAGATAACGGCCCGTTTCAGCGTCCCGCGTTTTGGCCCGAACGGACGTGTAAATCAGGTGATTTTCACTCAAGACGGCAGAACCTGCAGGGTTGAGGAGGAAGGAGAATTGCTGCGTCGGGTGGCGATACAGTTTGCCAAACCTCTGTTTTTTAAACCCGGCGAACAAGGCGTCAGCGAAACCGCAGTACAGGAAAAACTCGAAGCAGTAACCGTGTAAACCAAAAGCCCTGCAAGGTTACAATATAGTTTTAGACCACTACTTTTTATTTCCCTTACTGTAATTCATCTTCAACGGCAATCGGCCTGCAGGAACATCAAACTGCAACCAAATAGTCCATAGGTTTCATTTGTAAAATGAGTTGGAATTAAGGTGGTAATTCGGTTAATATAATGATTCGTCCGGTCAGGCTAAAATGTTATTGAAGAAATATTGGTTTGTTGGAGGCTGGTAAAATGAAAGATGAAAAGAAAGTTTTCGCTGCAGGTATGTTTATTGCTGCAGTCGTTTCGGGAATTATCCTGATATCAACGAGCTTCGGGGGCTCAGGAAGCAAACAATCGGAGGCAAAGAAACAAAAGAGCGGTTTACCAGGTATTGCCGCAAATTACGCCCAGGATGCGGGCATAGCGGGCGATGCGGCTGTAATATTCGCCGATGATTTCGAGTTATGGAAGGGCGACGGTACAAAAAAACCTGATGACAAATGGACAAGTCTTCGGGTCAATAACAGCGGACGGACACGTGCCGTAGGCGGCACGGTAAAAATCGGTGGGAAAAAGTGCAGAGGGCAGCGCATCCTTGAGATAGCTAACTGGCATACCGGTAGCGCCGGTGGCGGGTCGGGAGGGATATCAATCCACCTCGGCAACTACGCCGGAAGCGACGAAGGGCTCGGCGATGGTTACGAGGATATTTATATTCGATACTATCTGAAGTTTTACGAAGATTATAAGGCTGTGCGCAACCACGGCGCAAATCTCGGCGGACGCGATGTTACTCAGGAAGGCGCCCGCTGGGTAGGACAGGCCAATACTCCCGACGTGGCAGCGCATGGATATTTCTTTTCAGGCGTTCAGCCGAGAGGACCTCGCGGCAGTCAGGATATCCATCTGGGTTTTTACAGCTATCATATGGATAAGAGTGGCCCCTGGGGAGACGGGTATGACTTTATCAGGAAGATAACCATCAAGCCGGGACGCTGGTATTGTGTTGAGCGGCATATGAAGCTTAACTCGGTCAATCCACTGAAGGCCGACGGTATAGAAGAATTGTGGATAGACGGGGAGCTTTCGGTTCAGCAGGAGGGACTGAGATTTCGAAAAGTCCCGCAGCTTAAAATTAATTTCTTTTCGCTCGAAAACTATTATCACGGGCTGCCGGAACAATACACAAGGCAAAATCCTGTTAGGGTTTATTTTGACAATGTGGTAATAGCTCGTAAATATATCGGGCCGATAGCTCCTGCGGAAAAAGGCGGCCGGGCTTCTGCGAATAAAAAGAAGTAAACTGTGTAAAGATGGCATCAGGTTGAATTTTCGCCTGGCCATCAGGAATTGAAATTTTGATTCGGGTAGTATAGCGCTATGCTGGAAAAAGGACTTGTTCAGGTTTATAGCGGTGACGGGAAGGGTAAAACCACGGCTGCGTTTGGGCTGGCGTTACGGGCGGCGGGCCAGGGACACAAGGTTTTGATTTACCAGTTTCTCAAACCTCCTTCACTGGATATCGGCGAGCGTTTCGCACTGAAGCTGGGAGCCGTGAGAATCAGGGTCGAGGCGCTCGAGATAGAATGGGATATGGCTAAATCCTTAGAAGATGAAGAAAAAGTCGCTCAAACACGGGCGGCAATCAGTGACGTGCTTGAAAGAATAGCCGAAACGGCGGAGAAAAGATTTTATGATGTTATCATACTCGACGAGATTGTATTTTGCCTTTCAAAAGGTCTTGCCGAACTGGAAGAGATTAAAAAAATTATCGACAGGAGAGATTCCGCCGTCGAAATAGTCCTGACCGGCAGAGGAGCTGCCGAGGAACTAACAGCGATGGCGGACCTGGTAACAGAAATGAAGAATATAAAGCACCCTTTCGACAGTGGAACGGGCGCCAGACGCGGGATTGAGTTTTAGGCTACAGGAGTGAGTCTGCTATGGATAAAAAAGTTGCAGCTATTATATGTGCGGCCGGTGAGAGCAGCCGTTTCGGCGGGAAGAGGAGAAAACCTTTTGTAGATGTTGCCGGCAGAGCGGCATTTCTCAGAAGTGTCGAGCTTTTTTCCGACCGTGAGGATGTAAAACAGATTTTGCTGGCCATCTCGGCCGAAGATGAGGAACTGGTAAGCGTCAAATGGGGCGCCAACCTGAAATTTTTCAATGTTAAAATATGCTTCGGCGGCGCCGAACGTTTCGACACCGTCAGGGCGGCCCTTGAACTTGTCAAAGACGACATTGACCTTGTCGCGGTTCACGATGCTGTGCGATGCTGCGTAACAAAAGAGTGGGTCGATAAGGTTATTGAGGCCGCCGGCCGGACCGGGGCGGCCATATTAGCCTGCCCCGTTGTGGCGACTGTCAAAGAGGTCAGGGACAATACGATAATCAAAACCGTTGACAGGAGTAGTCTTTACGAGGCCCAGACGCCGCAGGTGTTCGATTTGAAACTTCTCAAAAAAGCATATAAGAACCTTGAGAACACCGATGACAATAAAATCAGCGACGACGCACAACTTGTAGAGGCGGTCGGGGGGAAAATAACAATCGTGGAGACGGACAGCTCCAATATAAAGATTACCCGAAAAAGCGATGTTGCTATTGCCGAGGCCGTTATCAAAAGCCGTCCCAAACCGGCAGCCAAAGGCCCGAAGGGGCCTTACATCGAAGCTCAATGGTAAATAATAAAACGCCTATTTGCGAGGCTTGGAAAAAACAGTATTTTGAAAAAGGAGAACAAGCGATGAAATCATTATTGCGCAGAAAAGAAACGGTCGTTTCCCTAATATTATTGACTGCGGTGGTCGGCTGTACTTCACAGGAAAAAGCATGTACCGGAAAAATGCCTTTATTGTTTCAAAGCGACTTCGAGGACGGCTCGCTTTACAGGTGGGAGGCAACAGACCCCGCCGCCTGGAGAATCGAAGAGGACGGCGGAGGCAAGGTGCTGGCACTGTTCAGACAGAGTAAATATGAGCCGAAAGTCCGCTCGCCTTTGAATATCAACCTGATTCGGGATGTTTCCGTCGGGAGTTTTACCTTGGAACTGAAAATGCTTTCGACAACGAAAGATTACGGCCATCGGGATATGTGCCTCTTCTTCGGTCATCAGGGGCCGTCACGTTTCTATTATGTGCACATAGCCAACGTTTCCGACGCCCATGCCAACTCAATATTTATTGTTGATGACAAACCCCGCGTATCGATAGCGAAAACGAGAACCGAGGGAACAAAATGGGACGATAACTGGCACACGATAAAGCTGGTGCGTGATGTAGATAAGGGAACGATAGAGGTGTTTTACGACGGTAATCCCGCCCCTATTATGACTGCTGTTGACCATCGCTTCAAATGGGGCAGGATTGGCATAGGGTCATTCGACGATACCGGCCGGTTCGATGATATCCAGCTATGGGGCACTGCAAAATGATTCCATTTTTATCGGCAGAAAGCTTAAAAAAGGGGATTTGAAGCCTAAACCTCTGCAGGAATGCTTAATTGCTACACATTAAGCTCGGCCAGAAAAACATTGACACAACCGCTGCGTATATGTTAAAATAGATAAGGCTTAAGGTCTATCTACATTGAATTGATTTGTTCTTTTACGCGATGAGTTTTCGGCGTGTTTTGCTTTGTCATAAACATCATGTCCGATAACTGAGTTGAAAAAGCATACGTTCCGGAGGAGCAGACAAATTCGGCGATTTTATTTGTGAATATCAAAAGGCTTAAAGAAAGACTGAATAAAGCGATATGTCCATAGAATCAGACAAACAAACTTCGAAGCAGGGAAAAAGCTCATATACCCCTCTTCGGCCGTCTCATAAAGCTAAGGGCCTGTCTGCAACCGGCGGCCATAAAAAGAACATCCTGAGCAAGCCGGTAAAAAACCCCGTCAAGTTTGTCGACCGCACTCTCAGATGCCGCTACGAGCTTAAGTACGTTGTCAGCGAGGCGAAGGCCGCATCGCTTATGACTTTTATCGAGCCTTATATCAGCCTCGACCGCTACAGCAAATTGCAGCCTGACGGCTTTTATCCGATTGTCAGCCTGTACCTTGATTCCAACAATTTACGACTCTGTCGGGAAAGTCTGACAGGACACCTAAACCGTTATAAGCTGCGTATCCGCAGTTATACGGATGACCCTGCTTATCCCCGTTTTTTCGAAATCAAACGACGTGCAAACACAGTCATAATCAAAAGCCGGGCCAGAGTCGCCAGTGGTGATGTGGCTACTTTGCTTTCCGGCCGTTATATCCCGCCATCACAGTCTTATAAAACAGACATTGATACAATCAAGCAGTTTCAACTATATATGCAAAGTATCAGGGCCAGACCGATGGTTCTGGTTCGTTATATGCGCCGTGCTTATGAAGGGGATTCTGAAAACCGTGTGCGGGTTACCTTTGACCGTGACCTGTGCTATAATGTTACCGATAAACCCGATGTAAAGCTGGGAGGTTTGGGCTGGCAGCGCAACTCACAGGGCGGCGTAATTTTGGAAATCAAGTTTACCGGACGTTACCCGGCCTGGCTCAGCAGAATGGCCGAATGCTTCGCACTGCGCCAGCAATCAATGTCGAAATACGCCACGTCGGTAAAAAAAGCCTGTTCGTTAAGATTTTGTGCACCAAAATTGCCGATATAAGTATAATACTTATGGATAGATTTTTAGAAATTCTGGAGGGTGCTCCCGTTCAGAGCGGGATTTTCACCCCTGAAAATGTGCTTCTGTCCCTGTTGCTGGCATTTGTACTGGGACAGGTTCTGGCCTGGGTTTACTACTTCACTCACAGCGGCCTTTCTTATTCGAAGACATTCGTGCAGTCGCTTGTTATGGTAACCGTCGTGGTAGCTTTGATTATGGCGGTTATCGGCAACAATATAACGCGGGCCTTCGGATTAATGGGCGCTCTGGCGATTATCCGTTTCCGCAACGTGGTCAAAGACACCCGTGATATGATTTTCATATTCTGCGCCCTGGTAATAGGAATGGCAGCCGGCACACAGGCATATATTATCGCAATAATGGGCACCATTCTCCTGACCATGGTGAGCACCTACCTTCACCTGACCGGATTCGGAACACACCAGTCTCACAACGGCTTTTTGCGTTTCAGCCTCAAAGAGCACATCGGTCCCAGGCACCCCCTGCCGGGGATACTTAAGCGTTTCTGCGGCAGTTTCACACTGATATCCGTCCAGGACAGCGGATATGGCAGCTCCGAAGTCGAGTACGCATACCAGTTAATGGTTAAAAACGCAAAGAAAAACGAAAAAATGCTCTCCGAACTGGAAAAAGTCGAGGGTATTGAAAATATAAATCTGACAATGCAGGAAGTCTTGCTGGAGGTTTAGTCGGTGGTATGAAAAAGGCAAGAAGACATCGCGGCGGCAATTTGCGCCTTCACATCCTGCCTATACTCGTCTGGCTTGTGGCGCTGGGCGGAGTTATCTTTCTGCTTTCGCACCGAAGAGAGCGCTTCGAAGTTCTGGGCCTGGCACAGGGCCAGGTGCGTCAGATATCATCAACCTCGATGGGGCGCCTGCAAAACGTCCCTGTTCAATTGTTCGAGTCTGTCAGGGAGGGCGACGTCGTAGCAATAATCGATACGGTGCTTGACCATAAACATTTAGAGGTCGAACTGGAAGCAAAAAAAGCCGTTTTCATGGCCGAAATCAATCAGCTTCAGGCTGAGTTAAAAGCTACAAGCAACCGTCTCACAGTCGAGGCTGCCAATCGTAAAAACAACATGGTTGACACGCAACGACGATTCGCTGTGGACGTCGAAAATGCCAGGCTCCGCACACTACAATTAAAGGCGTCGCTGGGACCGGATCAGATAAGGCTGGAGGAACTGGAGCTGAATTCGAAAATTCTTGCCGTCCAGGAACCGCTGCAATCTAACAGCGCCATACTTTATGAGCAGAGAAAGCTGAAAAAACAGTATGATGCCCTGGCCAAAGAGATTGAAGAGAAGCGGCATCTGCTGGTTCAGGCGGAAAATGATTTACAGCAGGCAATCAGCCGACGTAACGAATTTGCCCTTCGTCAACCAGTGAATCCGGAACTTAAGACAGTTCTGGAACCTATACAGGCAGCCATACGTGTCAAAGAAGTTCAAATAGCGGAAATATTGACCGACCGCCAGGCATTGGAATTGAAAGCGCCATTCGACGGTATAGTCAGTGAAATCCTGCATAAATCTGGCGAGGCCGTTCTGGCCGGCGAACCCATACTGAGCATAGCTGAAACCAAGCCGAGAGAAATCCTCGCTTACGCCAACCAGAATCTTGCAAGCCGCCTCGAGGCAAATATGAAGGTGAAACTCATCAAAAACAGCGAGCCGCAGCAGATTGCCAACTCACAGATAACACATCTCGGCCCCGGTGTTCAGCTTGTTCCGGAGCAATTGCGAAGTGACCCGGCTGTTCTTGAGTGGGGCCGTCCTATGCTGATAAGAGTCCCGCCTAATATGAAGCTGATGCCCGGGGAAATAGTGGGTATTAAAGGCCTGTAAGCAGGCAGCCTTGTTCTAAGGCTCCTCCGAATTCTTTCCAAGCAGCCTGTCTAGGATTATCGTAATCTCTGTTGCCTCCGCCTCTTCGCCCGCAGGCTCAATTTCCTCTGCTTCAATTTCAATAGGAGCTTTTTCTTCGATAACTTCTTCTTTGACCTGTGGCGGCTGCGGCTCGGTTACAACAGGTTCGGCCGCCTCTGCTTCAGGGGCCACGAGTTTTTCAATTGCCGAAAGCGTCTTTTGCCTTGCCGCTCTCTCGCGTTCGAGGTTGGTTTGGCCCACCTGCGGGACGCTAAACTGCGAAGCGCTAAGCTGCATTTGTTCGGTTTCTGTAAGGACCGGTTCGGTAATAATGCTGGCCGTTATAAATACGACCAGTTCCTTGGTTTTGACTACCTCTGTTTCAGACCTGAACAGCCCGCCAAGAAGAGGCATATCACTAAGCAGCGGCACCTTGCTGACGTCTTTGCTGGTCTCTTTCTGGCGAAGGCCGCCTATGACGATAGTCTGGCCGTCTCTTATTAACGCGGTAGTATCGACCCGGCGGGTATCCACCGTCGGCGCGCCAAATACCATTCGGTTATCAATAGTTGGTACGCCAAATTCATTCCGAATAGTACCAGCCTGCACACCTATTGCATCCTGGTTCACCAGAACCCCAAATTCAGGGGTGATGTGCAGCTTCATCATTCCATTGGTTGCGATGTGCGGGGTAACTTTAAGCTGAACGCCGACATTCTTATATTCAGTGTAAGACATAGGGTCTTCCCTTGCTACCTGAAGAAGCTCCCTGTATGGAATTTGACGCACAATATTGAAATTGGCGGTCTTATTGTCAAGAACAAGAATTCGAGGATTGGCAAGAAGTTTGGCTTCGACCTGCTTGTGCAGAATATTCAATACATAATCTACGGCCACCGCGTCGTTTAGAATGCTGAACCTCAAGGAGCCGCCGCGTTCCCTGTCGAAAGAGCCGCCCACAAAGGGTTTTCTTCGATAGTTAGTCCTTATCGCCTCCGGATTTTCGTATGTTGTCTCGGTTTCCGTCGTCGCTTCGGTCCAGGTGTGCTCATCTCTGGTATCTTCATAATCGGCGGTTTCACCGCGGTCCCATCCCTCTCTTGTATCAGTTCTCTCTTCGTAGTTGTCAACCCGTCCGGTTTCAGTTGTAGTTACTTCGCTGGGCGGGTAAATTGTGTCGTAAGTCAGTGGGGCGTTGCGTCCGACAAACCAGTCGTTATCTAACTCGAAACCCTCGTTGCTGGTTATATCATAAACCCTCACCTCAACGAGGACCTGGCTGGTTACGTGGTCTATCTGCTCGACGAATTTGTCTATAGCCTTGATTTTACTCTCTGTATCGGTAACAATTATATGGTTGGTTCCTCTGTTAAAGGCCACTTCGCCCTGTACCGAAACAAAGCCGCTCAAAGCCCCGGCCACATCGTTGGCGTCGGCATACGTAATCTGGTAAATCCGCGTAATAAGCTGCTCTCTTGCGGACACAATCTCCGGTATCGGCACGACCCGAATCATACTCTCGGTGGCTATGTAGGTATAATCGTGTGCAGCCAGAATATTGGTCAGGGCCTCTTCGAGAGGCACATTTGTTACTTTGGCTGTAACATTGCCGGTGACCTTCGGGCTTTTGATTATGTCAATACCTGCCTGTTCGGCAAGCTGCATCAAAACCGTACCAATGGGCAGGTCCGTACAGCTATAGGTAATCGCTTGTTTGAGACGCCGTTTGGCTGTTCCCGCACCATTTTCGGCATTACTGCTGGCCGCACCGACAGACAGAAGAACGATGGACAACACAACTAAAAAAACAGCAGTTCCGTTCCAATTATGTTTTCTCGGTTTCTTCTTCATAATTTCTCCGAATAAAAGCCACAACCTGCTCTTCAGCCATTCTCAAAGGCAAAAGAGTGAAGACGGGTCGGATAATTTAGAGGTTTCATCACCACTCCGTTATACAACCCCTATAAGTTCCCCACCTTAACTTTCACCTATTATAGCAAAGCCCCCGCACCATTTCAAGCAAAATCAGCCTTCCTCGGGCCTTGAATCACACCTCCCAGCCGGACTATTCACAATATCTCTTAATAACGGCTAAAAACTAATATTATAGGACACTAACCCCGCATTTCTTGTTTTTAGACGCACATAAGAGGATTTTTTTCAACCGCTTGTTTCGGCGAATTGACTAAATTAATAACCGGCAGCGAACCTCAAACCAAATGCGCATGTAACCAAAGGCAAAAATGAACTTCTCTATTGAGTTATTGTGCTTTTTTACATCCCTTCGAGCCAGTTGCCCGCAAACTCCCCCAAATCCTCTATACCGACCTTTCCGTCTCCGCTAAGTTCCGCCCCCTCGCAGTCGCCGTATTCGCTCACCAGCCACACCCCGGTAAATACTTCAAGGTCTCCAAGGTCAACATCTCCTTCTCCGGTATAATCCGCCCCCCCGCAGTCTCCGCACCCCGTCACCCGCCAGTATTCGGCAAACCGAGCAAAATCATTCAGGTCTATCTTCCCGTCGCCGGTTAGCTCCACCCCCCCGACGTCCCCGTAATCCGTCATCAGCCACCGCTCAGCCAAAAATGCATAATCCAAAAAATTCACCCCGTCAGGACACAAAAAATCCCCAGCCGGTATCGACCACACTAACTTAGGATAATTCGTCCCATTACAAATATCCCATATATCATTCGGCCCATTGATAACCTCCCCCACAAAATCCCAACCAGCATCAGTAAACGTACTCTCCGTCTGCATATTCGAAGTCGTCTCACCTATAACATTAGGGTCGCTTGTATTCCCAATCCCATCAAGCAACGGATTAATCGTACTGTCCCAGAAACAACTTGTATAATCACCTGAAACGTGGTATCCAACAAACCCACCTTTGTCACTTATTCCATTCGCATGACAAGCCGAGTAGCAATTTGAAATCGAGGTTCCATCATTACTTCCAATCAATCCGCCGACATAATAACTGCCAAAACTCGTTCCTATAGCATAGCAATTGTTTACCACTCCACTACTACAACCTACCAGACCTCCAGTATATTTACTATTAGAAGTATTATCGGAGTTTGAAAAGCAATTGCTTATTGTCCCCTGAGTATTTTTTCCAACAAGGCCCCCAACGTAGTTATCATCACCCCAATTGGAACCTGAAGCAAAACAGTTAAGTATAGCCCCGCTATTACCTCCAGCCAAACCTCCGACGTAGTATTTCCATCCTGTATTGTTTCCAACGGCACTGCAGTCACTGATTGATCCACTCTCATTATTACCAACTAATCCTCCTACATGGTGTCGATCGGCATTGTGATTGCCATTAGCTGAACAGCTACTGATTGTACCGTCATAATTCTCGCCAATCAAGCCTCCAACAAACGATGAATACAAAGCCCCATTACTTTGACCAAAAACGTCACAGTTGACATGAGAATCATTAACATCACCGTTGTGATTAACACCCACGAGACCTCCAACCCAACAACGTCCAATAATAATGCCACCTTCGACCTGAATCCTTGAAACAGTACCAGAGATTAGATTTCCAACGAGAGCTCCAACAAAATAGTTTAAGTCTGCATTAATATTAACATCGATTATCTGCAAGTTTTTAATTTCTGCATCAGGAGCATCAACATACCCAAATAATCCTATTCCATCACCATACGCAACATCACTGGTAAAATTCAAAATCTTATGTCCATTCCCATCAAATATGCCTTTAAATCTATATACAGCATTTCCAATATTGAAAAACTTGTTGCCTGCTAAATTAATATCATTTGCTAACTTAAAATGTGCATGCATTAACCTGGGATTATATCCGATACTATTTAACTCATCTTTTGTTGTAATAAGATAAGGGTCGCCTGTTTCTCCGGTCCCATACGAAAAGTCAGGTAACAGTGGCAACGGTGAAAGCCCCCACCACAGAACCGGATATCCCCCACCTCCAGGCATTGACCATATATCGCTAGGGCCATCTGACGTATCACCTACAAAATCCCAACCTGCATCTACATAAGTGTTTTTAGTTTGCATTTCTTCTGTTGTTTTGCCAATGCCTCCGCAACTGTTAGACCTTCCACTACTCTCAACGTCCCAAAAGGAGGATATAATCTGAGAATAACTTCCACACTCTCCTACCAAGCCGCCAACATCACGATTACCTGTCACGCTACCATAGGAGTAGCAATTAGAAATAATACGTTTATTATTTCCCACCAGACCACCGACATTATACTCTCCAGTTACATCACCAGTAGCGTATGAGTAAAAAATAAAACCCTTAAAATTGTAATCACTCTCATTGCTTCCCACCAAGCCTCCGATATGGCCTCCTGTGGAGTTTCCAATATCAGTTCCTTGAACCTGACCGGTCGCATAGCATCCTGAAATTAAGTATCGGTTTGACCCCATAAACCCACCGACGTATTGAGCTCCCGAAACATTACCGTTCGCATAAGATTCAACTATAATACCATTGTCAGCGTTGCTCCCGACCAAACCTCCGACAAAACTAATACCAACAACATTTCCGGTTGAAAAACAGTTGGTAATAGTACCATAATTACGTCCTACCAATCCGCCGATATCGTAATGATCTGTTCCCTCAACGCTGCAAGTTGCATAACAATCAGAGATAGTACCTTGATTGATTCCCACCAATCCACCAAGCATAAACCATCCTTGAACGCTTCCGCCTTCAGCATAACAGTTCGTAACCGAACCATTGTCTAACGTACCAATCAACAGACCGCTACCTTTCGCATGTCCAGTCATAACTGAGTTCCTCAATCCCAAATTCTTTATTTCCGCACTCTCTCCATCTACCACCCCGAAGAGCCCTTTTCCTAGATCGCCCCCATCATAAGTAAAATTTGATATCTCAAAGCCGTTACCATCAAACACACCTGTAAATGGAGGCAAGTCATATATAAAACTACCTCCAATAGGGTCATAATCCTCTCCGTTACCTTCGTTCAAATCAATATCCGCAATCAACCTGAAATGTTTGTCCCATTCACAGGTAGAAACACGCAAAAAGTTAAATTCATAAACCGAACCAATTAGATACGGTTCACCTTGGGTTCCAGCACCTGTTATCCACTCAGAAAACAATAGCGGCAAGCCAGGGGCATCTTCCCACAGAAGTTTTGGATAATCACTGCTATCATCAATCCTCCAAGCCGTTTCACATCCTCCCCACTTGATATAGGTAGTCCAGGTTTGCATCTCTGTGGTTGTTTTACCCGTCCCGCCGGCACTGCTCGTCTGCCCGCTGATTTCAGTGTCCCAGTAAGAAGTATCTACCGTCCCACCATTATCTAGTCCTACCAGACCGCCGACATCACTGTTTCCTGATACTTCGCCTATAGAATAACAATTTATGATATTACTCCCGTTAACTCCAACAAGCCCGCCTACATTATCATATCCTGTAACATCCACCATCGCGTAACAGTTTGAAACTGTACGAGAGTTGCTTCCTATCAAACCACCGACATAATTACCTCCCGAAACAACCCCTGTCGCGTAACAGTTGGATACCTTGCCTCTATAGTTGTATCCCACTAGTTCACCCACATTATCACCTGTCCCGGCATCTACATTTGCATTTAAAAGGCCCAAGTTCTTAATATCACCAGTTAAACCTGCATAGCCGAATAGACCTACGCAGTTTACATCGGTACAAGTATAGCTGAAGTTGTTTATAATGTGGCCATTACCATCAAATACACCCCTGAACTCATTTACGTCATTACCAATAATATTGAAACTTGTTCCCGTATAAGCCGAAAGGTCAATATTTGCACACAGCTTAAAGTGCGCATCCCAGTAATTTGGATTTCCCCCAACAGCCTGCATATCTTCAGCCGTATAAATCAGGTATGGGTCCCCCTCCACCCCGTTGCCGTCCCACGGCTGCCCCCACCCCGTCGGACAAATGCCAAATACAGCCAAAATCGTCATTAAAAGCGTTATTTTCGAAGACATTACTTCTCCTGTCCGTATCTTAGTTCTTCCTTGGGAAACTCTCTCCCGCCATTATACCAAATCCCTCCAAATAAAACAACTCTTTTTAACGAAAATTATTTTCCCTTATCTTCGCGTCCTTCGTGAGCTTCGTGTTTCCCAATAGATAAAAACTGTCTTTAATTCTTTCTTCGTTTCTCTGTGGCCTCAGTGTCTTCTGTGGCTAATTTTTTCCTAATCCACGGTTCATCAATCCTTCCCTATTCCCCCATCTTACCCATTTTAACATTTTAACCTCCCTCATTTTGAGAAGGCAATTTCACCCCCTCGAAATCTCGCCAATTTTAACACCAGATGCCCGATTTTGAAAACACACCGCAAATTGTACATCTTTTTGCATCTTTTTTTTCAATTTTTCTTTATTTTTTTCTTTTTTTCCTCTTTTCTTTGTCATTTTGTAACTTTTTTTTCAATTTTTTGACGTTTTGAAAACCCCCACCCACATTTTCAGCCCAAAATCAAGGGTACCTGAAATCCCCCAATACCAAAATACAAAACTTTACACACAAAAATACATCTTTTTGGTCAAATTATTTTGCCTTTTTACGCTTTTTAGCCCTTTTGTGCACGATTTTTCGACCCCTACCCCCATTTTCAGCCCAAAAACAAACCCAATTCAAAACCAATCAAATCTAATTTCAAAGAGGAAAATAATATGAAAATATCAGCTTAGATAAAGGTGAAAAATCTTGAATTTTGAGCTACTGCCAGCTAACAACGACAATTTGCAGTTTCAAAATATCGGTTATTTCAGCTTTTTGACTCGGATATTACGAAACTCCACACGGCTGCGATGGCCTAAAAGGGCTATTCTGCCCTTTTCTCTCTTAAGCCCCGGATGCCTATGACCGTCCATTGCTTTTGGCGTACTTGCCTCAATGATGTCGGCGTCAACAATCGTTACGCCGTTCAGGACAACTTTAATCTGCCGGCCTTTGGCGATAATCTCCTGACAATTCCACTGGCCGACCGGCTTTAAATAGCCGCGCTTGGCAGGAACAACCCCGTAAATCGAGCCGTGATACTGGTAAGGCTTGAGATTTTTATACTGCTCCGCCGTGTTGTCTATGACCTGTATCTCCATTCCGTCAATACTGGCGTGGCTGGCAAGCGGAGTGCGAATACCGATGCCGTTATTGGCCCCGGGCGTTAGCTTAAACTCGAAGCGCAAAATGAAGTCTCCGTAATCGTCAAGCGTGTAAATATTGCCGGCTTCGTGCTTTAGAGAAACAAGTTTACCGTCTTCTACAATATAGGTCTCAATCGCTCCGGCCCAGTTGGTTAGGTCTTTACCGTTAAAAAGCGAAACAAAGCCTTCCTCGCTCTCGGCCAGCGCTGTTTGGACAATACAACTTCCGCAAGATAAAAATATCGATAAAACCAGGGTTGTTAACATTATGCTCTTTTTATTCATCTTAAATTCTCCATTATTATGACTGCTTACATAGTCGTTAAAATTCTTTTTCTGCTTTTTTCACACCAGCGAAACTCTCTGCCCTTTTGCAGCCGATTCCTTCTCCGCTTCTATAATCCTTATCGAGTTCAGCGACTGCTCGAGCGTGGTTATCTCCGGCGGATTTTCTCCAAGCAAAATTTTCGCAAAATGTTCCATCTGCAAAAAATGCTCGGTTTTCTTTGTCATCTCTTCCGTAAAAGCCTCTCCTTCAGCCGGACAAATCTTCAATTTCTGTCCCTCGCTGAGATTATATACAGCCGTGGCCTTTTCCAGCATAACCTTGAAGCTCTCCTCGAAATCGAACGACGGCATCGCCGCCCAGCCGCCTTCGCAGGTAATCAGTTTATCGTCGTCATAATGGTAATGCGTACAGATATGGACCACCCCGCCTTTTGGTCCCTTCGCCTGGTAGCTGCTGACTGCTTTGGGCATACCAAAAAGGTACTGAACATAGTCGGTATCGTGAATATGCAAATCCAGCACCACACCGCCGCTTCGCTTCTCATCGAGAAACCAGTTCTCCCACGACCACGTCGGCACCGACCCAAGCCTATGAAACATCGCCATTAATACTTTGCCGTACGTCCTCTCGGAAACAAACTCTTTGACCCTGGCATATACAGGGCTGAAGCGAAGGCAGTGTCCGATGAACAAAATCTTGCCGCTGGCCTCGGCTGCCGCTATCATCTGCTCACAGTCAGCTATTGTCAGAGCCATTGGTTTCTCGCACAATACGTTTACGCCAGCTTCCAGGGCCTTGACCGAATAGTCTTTGTGCATATATGTCGGCAGGGCAATCGAAACAGCGTCCATCTCCATTTCCGACAGCATTTTCTCGAAATCGGTATAAAGTTCCAGACTGCTGAAATCAACATCCTCCGCAGCGCCCTCGAAGTTACCCACAGCCTTGGCGGAATCTTCGACTATATTAGGATTTGTCTCGCAAATAGCAACAACCTGCGCTCCCTCAAGCTCTCTCCAGCACTGGTAGTGCATGCGCCCCATAAAGCCAAATCCCACAATACCCACTTTCAACATTTCAGAATTCCTTTATTGATTTTAGTCATTAACAGTTATATCCGGCCTGACACAAAATTATGCGGTCAAATTAGCTATCAGATAATATCAGAACTTCAGTTCCCTGGCAATATCTTATCATAATTAAATTAGCAGCCGTCCCAAAATGAGGATTATAAAAAGCCCTTTTCTAAAAAAACAAAAAATACTGAGAAAATGAAAACTAAATAAAATGACGAGGATAAGTGGAATGCTTTAACCAGCGGACTTACAAAAACTAATTTTTTTACCGATTTTGATAGACTGGCTTTTCAGCGCGAAATTTTATTCTGCACTTGGCTTATAGTTGCTTTGCTGCCAAACGTCATAACCGGACCTGTGACGCCTGTTTGTCTTGTTACAAAGGCCGTAAAGGATAAATAAATGAACACCGATAAAAACACCAACGTATATAAAACAACTTGTCGAATAACAGCTAACTATCGAGGGGAAAATGAAAAAAAACAAAGTAGCGATTTTTATCCGCAGAACCTGGATTCAGTGGCGGATAACCATTCTTTTCATCATTTTTGTAGTAATACCCGTCAAATCCAGCCTGGCAGATTGGAACTGGGTGCCCAGCGGCTCTATGAATCCGACCATACTGGAAGGTGATTTGGTCTATGTGAACAAAATAGCGTATGACCTGAGGTTCCCCCTTACCCTGTATCGGCTGGCAAAATGGTCTGACCCTGACAGAGGCGATATCATAATTTGTTTTTCTCCTGAAGACCGGACTCGATTAATCAAGAGAGTAATAGCTGTGCCAGGCGACACAGTTGAGATGAAAAACAATACCCTTTTTCTAAATGGCCGGCCAGTTGACTATACAAAAATCGATTCGAAATACACCGAGTATCTGCCTGATAACCTGAAGAACCATTCGGTATTTGCGATGGAAGATTTGGACGGCCGCATTCATCCGGTAATGAGTACACCTTCGATTCCGGCAAGGCGACGTTTCGGGCCCATTACAATACCCCCGGATAATTATTTTGTTATGGGTGATAACAGGGACAACAGCAAAGATTCAAGATTCTTTGGATTAGTCAAAAGAAAAATAATAGTCGGCAAAGCAAAGGCCCTAATCGCCTCGTTCGATATCACCGACAAGTATCAGCCGAGATTGAAAAGGTTCTTTGCACCTTTGAAATAACCACTTTCTGTTTTCCTACGTGGCTGGCTTCAATAAAGCAAAAGTCTTTTCAGATATGCCTCACTTGCCCCAGAGCCAGCTTTCGGTAAATATATGCAAATCAGACCCGTCAACAACACTGTCGCTATCATCCAGATTTGCCGGCCTACACGATTCAGCAATACATTCATTCAACCAGTATGACGCAAAAATCCTGAAGTCGGCGAAATCCACACCGCATTCACCATCAAAATCC
>Ga0272442_10003783_pt1 | contig 21057 bp, 37 predicted proteins | sample SSMForm2O_FD_200262 | JGI IMG/M metagenome (GOLD analysis project Ga0272442, IMG submission 200262) | Marine sediment archaeal communities from Little Sippewissett salt marsh, Falmouth, MA, United States - SSM-Form-2O | ecosystem: Environmental > Aquatic > Marine > Wetlands > Sediment ... | reverse complement strand
ATAGGTATTCTTGGTAGCTCCTATACCCCCTGGTTTAATCCAATATGAATTCTCTTCAGTATATGGATCTCCTAAATCTATTTCCTCAGCCATCTTAGCACCCTCCTCATTAATAGATGGTGCGAAATCTTCTGGGTTGGTAGATTCAGGATCTACAGATTTGTAGAACTTCTCAGGGCCTTCTGGAGGTTCTCCACTAGGTTTAGATACTACCATAGAATGTTGGACATTCATAACTCCACCAGCAGTTTCTCTCTTCTCACCAAGCATCATTCTAATCATACCTTGTACATCATTCTCTGTTATTACATATTGAACTAATTTATCCATTCCTGGATAATCAATTCGTAAATCTATATGAACAGATTGTCCTACTAGTGTTTTCCATAGAGGCATCTTCTTATCTTTAAAAGCCTCATACTTCTCAGGTTCTATACCTCTGAAATGCATTTGTGCCCATGCCCTACCAGCCTTAGGATCTATATATAATCTCTTTGGTAGAGGTTCATTGGGCTTAGCTAATTCTGTATATATCTTCTTTGGTATTCTCTTCTTATCTACCCATTCTAATATCTCATCATTAACTATCTCAGCTAATCTAACTATATCAGCCATCTGTTGTGGATATTTATAAGAGAGCATTTTAGATTGTATAGTTTCTTCTCCAGGTGTTTCAGTTCTTGGTTCTGGATCTCTCGAACCTGATGGAGGACTTACTACCTCCTCTTGAGTTGTTGGGTGTTCTGTATTCTCTAATCTAGATATCTCTTCTATTGGCATTCTCTTAGGTTGAAATTGAGATAGTTTCTCTAATACTTCATAGGTATCAGAAATATTCTTTTCAGGAACAGGTTCTAGTGCTCTACTGATATATCCTCTATAATAGGGATAACCATCATTATCATATTTAATAACTTCCTCAGATGCAACTCTTAATACCTTTCCTATATCAGCTTTGATAGATGTACTATTCGTCTTACCATAATAAGACATTAATTGCTTTGGTACCTTATATTCATCAGGTAGATGAGTATAGATATCTTTATCTACATTAATGCCTAAGAAATAATTCCAGACATCATCTTGTCCCTTAACTAATTTCTTATCCCATGCAACACAATCTACTTCATAGAATTCCTTTAGTTTGCCCCATCCATGATTTTGTGGTTGCTCATATTGATGATTAATATCCTTGAGCATTACACCCTCTGCAATGAATTTAGGACGACCAATCTTATCATGCATTATCTTACCAACAGCATTCATAATAGAATCTATATCAGAACCATTGATGATATAAGCATCTGCTTCCTTATCAAGGGAAGTAGACATTCGTTCTATCCAGATATGTTTAGTTGAATCAATTCTTTGGAGATACTCAACCCTTTCATGAAGTGGCTGATTGCGTATGTCCTCTCCATCGAAATATAAGATATCGAAGATAAATACGTGAGCATATCTTGCCAATCTCTCTGGTGCAAATTTAGTTGCATTAAGTAGCGAATTAGCTGTTGTACGGTGTAAGATTTCATTTCCTTTAACTGCAATAAATTCACCATCCAATATAGTGTTATCAGGTATAGTATTTAATTCTTTAATGATTAGAGGTAATCTTTTAGATACGTCAGGTGATTTCTGTTTTAGAGTGTCAGGGTCTACATAACAAAATGGTTTACCACCAATCTTACCTAGACTTAATCTAAGTCCATCACATTTAATATCTACAAGGAGTTTCTTATTAGTCCAATCATTAGATTTTAATTCATCCTTAAGTGTATTTGCCTCAAATCTATAATATGGTTTAGCTCTAGAATAGTAATCTGGATTTAAACTCTTTTCAGCACCACTATATCCAGAAGCATGAGCAGCTGCACCTTGTGCATTAGCCTTAGCTCTTGCTCTCTCCATAGATTGTTTGTTATCCTTTGTATAATAATATTTCTTTCCAGATGAACCCCATCTGCAGAAATAACCTTTAGAGTCTTTTAAACCACAATGTGTAGGCATTTAATCATATTTAGGTATCATAACATGAAAATGAATATGGTCATGTATTTTCCTCTGAGTAGTTCTCAGACGAATGTTATTACCAAATAACTTTCTACATCTATATAGTATTCGTCCCCATAACTCATTAGATATCTCCATTACATGATCTCTTACTACCACCATAGGTATTTTGCAAGTTTCACAATCTATGATAATGAAATCATTGAATGGTATCTGGTCCTTTGATGGGTGATACAACTTAGTATGTATATGTTTCTCCGGTTCTAGAAAGATATCACATAATGGACATCCTCTAATTAGAATATGGTCGAATTGCTTCATCTAATCTTTACATCCTTGCATGCTGGAGGTGGATATGGGCCTATAATACTAACTCCCATGAATTTGAGATTATCAGCACATCTAATCATTTCATTAGAATCCCAATAATCTTCAGATATAACCTCCACTGAGACTTGGTTTAGAATGCCTTCATCAATTCCTTCGATGACATCCTTACCTCTAGATAGGTTTTTGTTGATGCATAAATCTCCTCTAAGAGCTCCATCAATATATCTAGGATTAGCAACTTTACCAACAAAATCAGTTGGATGATGCTCATGACCTAGATTAATATAATCAGTAATCCAATTAGTAGCAAATGCTTTAATCTTTATCTCAGACCACTTCACATCAGCTCTAGTCATCATATCATGCCAGATACCTGGTGTGAGTATTACTGCACTCTTATAGACTTTGTATTTACCACCCTTCTGGAGTATATTAGTATCGTACTCCAAAGGTCTAGTGAGGAACTTTTCAGTGGCATCAAACTCCATTAGTCTCTTCATCGTATACCTCTTCTGTATTAACTTCTTTTGGTTCTTCCTCCTCAGGTTCCTCTTCCTCCTCTTCTGGTTCTTCATCAGAATCAGATTGATTAGTCATGAGTTTATCAAGACCATCCATCGTAGGAAAACCAAACACAGTTCTAAACTCATTACCAGTTAATGGTATATCACCTCTAAAGCTTCTTATGATATTACTCCACCATTTAGCTTTTAGAGCTTCATCCTCTTCAGTTACAGAATTAAATTCTAATGTAACTTTAATTGCATAATCTGGATAAGTTTCATTCTTAAATCCTTGCTTTAATAAAATCTCTTCAAATAGTTCATCATGAAGAATTTTAGATAATCTTCTTTGGTATGATTTAATCATTCTCTCATACATAACACTCTTAACTCTAGCTGTCGCTTCTGTGGATCCTTTACCTTGACCTAAGGCTTCCTCAGGACACATTAGACCAACAACTAATTGAGTTTGGAAATAATCATAATATTCTTCTACTCCCTCTATACCTTTCTCATCTATAGTTTCTAGATGCATAAACCATGGGAGTACTACTTCATTTAAGTCATTAATATCCTCTAGCTTTTCAGCTATACTATCCATAACTGAATCTGGAGGAATTTGACCATCCTTCTCATTACCTACATATAAAACCCATTTGCCAGTACCATGTCGCTTCATTGCATTGAATAGAGCTTCCTCTACAGATACTTTACGCTTAATAACTTCTACATTAGGTTCTATAAGAGATACACCATAAGGTGAACCTGGGATAGGTAGAAATCTAAAATGGATAATATCTTCCTTAGGGATTTTAGGATTTACTGTCTTACCACCAATAACCTGTTTATAAGATTCAATATCTCCATATTGATTATAATTAATAACTATTGTACGTGGGTCTACTGGTTTTAATTTAACTACATCCCCTTTCCTATTCCTACGTTTCTCTATGAATGAATCTCCAAATACTAGACTATCTCTAGTTGCTTCCCATAGAGATTCTTCTAGATTAAGCATATCACAAGAATCTGATATTAAATTTTTAGCTTCTGGATTCTTAGATGTAATATTATATCCTACCATCACAGTATTATATGCAGTTGAATTAAGAGAAGCAAATACTGTACCTTCTCCTCTATAATATTTCCAAAATTCCTCTAGCTTTTGAGTAGTTCTATCAGTATCCCCAAAAGCACTACCTCCAGTACTACCTCCAGTTCTTATTAGAGTTTGAGGACGACCATCATCCCTTAGATATTTAATCTTACCTAATATTCTATCAGTCAGTCTTGTCATGCTTATTATCTCCTCTTATAATAATATCTATTGTGGAAACATATCTCTCCCCATATGCTTCACTACCAATATTAACTTCACATATTAGAAGTTTATTAATAATATCTTTAGCCTTATCTATCTCATTAGATTCTAGAGCTGATAAAGCATCTTGTAAATTACAATCTATAGGCTCTAAATATTTTCTAAGTAATATAGCAGCCACATCAATACATCGTTTAATATTGTGGCCTCTACCTGTTATCTTTACTGCATCCTTATCTTCACTTTTGGCGAATAGATAAGCAGATACATATCGTTCTATGGGTTTAGTGCCAACCTTAATTTGTTCCAACGATTCTTCAGCCATATTAACCTCAATTATGATACATAATACATTAGATTACCTCAATAGAGTAATCTCTCTTCCTAGTCATAATAGTATCAGTAGCTTTAGACCAATCAATGAATCCTTTATCCTGAGCACTCTCAATTGCAAAAGATAAACTATCTATGCAATCATCATGTTTAGCCCTTGGATATAATTTTAGTTCATCAATTAGATGTATTAGTTTTGGGTCTAGACATATTCTATTAGTTTCAAACATTATAGAAAGTCTATCGGTTCTAGTCTCTTTATCATTAGCTCTTGATGATTTAATAGTCATAATTGGTAATCCTGGATTGTTCTTAATCCAATCAGATGCTATGAGTTTCTGTTGTGCAGCAGTTTCTATTCCTATTCTAGAAACATGGTGTTTCTCATCTAATCCCCTGATAATATCTATTTGTCTTTGTAAAGATGCGTGTGTTCTAATTTGTTCTACTGTGTATATAAGACCATCAGAGTCTATTCCAATTACAGTGAATACACACCAATCACTAATACTATCCTCACCACCAATATCTACTCCCATATATTTTCTCATGCCAATAGGTCCAGATAACGCATGTTTACGATAATTATTAACTGCATTATCTAGCCATTCAGCTTTGAATTTAGCAATACCAGCAGGGATAATATTATTTTGATATTGCATTTGAAATGCTAGTTCTCCTTGGTGTTCTCTAATAAATTGTAGAGTTAATGTTGTTTCAGGTAAATTATATTCCTTAGCCATATTCTTATCCCAAGGTAAATGTTCTGGCCAAAGAACTTTAGCTGGTTTACCATCATTAACTTCTTGCTCATTAAGTAGAGCTTTATAAACTAAAGTTTTAAATCCAGCCTTATTAATAAAGTAATTATGAATATCATCTTCATGCCATCTAGTGCCAATATCAATAACTTTGCTATTAGCTAGAAATGTTCCAACTACTTCTTTATTATACCAACTTTCTAGATTACGTCTACGAGTTTCTGTATGAGAGTTCTCATCATCAGTAATATCATCTAATACTATTAATTCATAATGACCTGATATAATTCTAGAACCAACTCCTAGAACTTTTAGGGTAGGTTCATTATGAGGTATTTTTCCCTTAGCATGCTGTTTAACTCTTATTTCATTTCTAGACCATAAAGGTCCTTTGAAATCTCCAAATACTCTCTTAAGTCTATCATTATTCTCAAGATTTTCTTGGATGAATGTCATCATTGCATTAGCTTTATCTTGATTAATTGTTACTATTATACATCTAAGTCTTCTATTCCTTACTATTCTCCATAGAATGTAGGAACCAACCAAAGATGTCTTACCATGACCTCTTGGTGCTAATAATAGAGTGAATCTATTATCATTGAATGCATTTAACCACTCTTGATGAAAGTCCTCACATTTTAATCCTAATAAATCAGTAGTAAATGCTACTGGGTCATTAGCATATTTGAGTATTTGCAGTTGCTTCTTATCTAATTGCTTTATAAATGTCATAATAAATAAACAAGGTGGTATATTAACCACCACATATTATTTTAGTAAGTAATCATTAGATACTAGCCTACTTATAGGGATAATGATATTGATAGATTTAATACCTTACTGAGTATTAAAAGAATACCAATAACGATTACGAACCAAAAGGCTGTATCCTTCCAATCTATATCTTTCATTGCCATATTATCACGTAACTATAATAACATTATTTCACATACGAGTTGGGATATAAGTTTCAGTGGACGTTACTAGATTTATGAATTCTCGCATGTGTTATATGCGTATTACATGGTATGTCACTAAGTAACTATTTCCCAGTTATTTATTAATCATTCCAGTGTTTGATAGCATTTAATGCTGCATGTAATAAAGCAACGATAAATGGTACCACCCAAAGATATTCTGCAGGAAATGATTGACTTTCGCAAAAATCTATAGCATATAATATACTTACTGGTGCTACAGTAATAAATAACCCAGTAAAGAATTTCTTTGCAGTTATCTTCCAATCATAATTAGAACCTGGCATTTATATATCCTCCTTTTGTGTCATCATATCTATTATTTTATTTCTACAATTATCACATAACTTATCTGAAATATCTATTAGTAAATTATTAATTTGAACATAATTAATCTTTTCTGCTTTCTGTATATTAGCAAATCTTTTATATCCTGATTCTACTTTAGTATTTAGAGCCTTTACAGTTTGGTCTATAGCACTTAGAGTATCTTTAGCAGCTTTAATAGTTTTAATGTCATCCCCCTCTTTTACTATACGTTTTAATGCTTTTTTCATGATTTTAAAGATTTCTTCTGTTTCCTTAAGTTGCTCATCTATACCCTCTCTAAGCTCAGCCCTAAGCTGAGATTCCAAATCAGTCCCAGCATCTAGCTCCTTACGTATCTCTTGCACCTCATTACTCTCTAAGAATCTCTGGATAGCCATATGAGATACCTGCACATCATTATGGGTATGATTAATATGAGAAGCAATATTCTCACGACTGAACCCAGCTCTCGCTAATTGTCTAACCTCATCCTCGAGGCCATGTTGAACTATTTTACTAACTTGTCCCATATATTTATAACCTCCTTAATAGGTAATGTTCCCTCCAACTTCCCGCCATAGCTTGGCGCTCCGTGCTTGACGATATATATTCATATTATGATATACAGAAACCATACTATTTCCATATATCCTCACCCTAATAGGTGTAACCCCTCCGGCGTTTGGGGTATTTAAGTGTTTCGGTATCCAACAGGAGGACGGCATAGACGATAGGTTTAAATAGGGGTACCGTTACAATTTTGGGAAACAACTAAGTTGTAGGCTAGGTTAATAGGAATTTAAGGCTAGGTAATGTTAATTGATACTAGATGTATACAATAGGTTACTAGATGTATACTAGTTGTATCTAGGCATTAGGCATTAATTGTCTACTAGATGTTAGCTTGTTGTTTCAATAGGCTATCTACATGTATCTAGATGTAGACTAGATGTGAACTAGATGGTGCTTGTTGTTTCAATATGAGGCTAGTTGTGAACAATAAGAACCTAGTTGTTTCAATTAGCTCTATATGTAGACATATAGGGGCTATATGAATCAATGGCAATTCCTATTTGTGCTTTTAGTTTGTCTATAGTTGCTTTACAACTTGAATAGGCTATAGGCAACAATCGTCTACCTATTGTTAGTTTACTAAGCTATGTATTGATGTCCTCATCACAAATCCCGTAGGGATTTGAATATTTCGAAAAGTTTATATCCCCCCTATACTATCTCCCTGTGGTGTTTGAGATGACCAACACAGAGATAGATAGCATAGAATTGGAAGCTGGTGATGACCGTACAGCTATATATACTAGCTGGTACAGTGACAGTAAAGATAGTGTTTATATCACTAGGGGTAAAGTGATGGCTAATGGGAACATTAAGCCAGATGGCTTGTTCTCTCTAGATGAATGGGAAGCTCTAGGGGTGAGCATTGACCTAGATACCGATAAGCCCAAGCCAAAGAAGTCCAACAGGAGAGCCAACAGGAATACTAAGGATAGTGATACAGATACAGAAGTAACTAGCCTACTGTCCGACCTAGTGGGTGAGTTGAAAAGCCTGAAGAAAGCCCAACAGGATAGTAATAAACAGTTACAGAAGCAAATAAATGTTCTAAAGGCTAGGGGTAAATAAATACCCCACCTCACCTGAACAGCTAGGTATATATATAATACTTAGTTAATAGCTAGGTGAAAAGATGATTGGCAAAGTTTACTATCCCCCTAGTATAATAGTAATACCCCTAGAGAGTGGGCATTTGCTCATTACTAGGGATAGCTCAATTTCACCCCTAATAGATAGGGCAAACAGGCTAGATTAATTACCTAGCCTATCTTCTTTTCTTTTGAATTCATTAGGTACCTAGAATATATATAGGGTACGCCCACCCTACCCTCTATGTGTTAGTTTTACCTATACATTACTTTATAGTGTTGTATTGACCTATTCAGCTATGTATTGGGTTGGGCTTTACCCACCTAGATTTATCATAGCTCATTAGTATATTAAGGGCTAGTTCTAGATTGGCTTAATTTATAGATAAGGCTTTCCTAGAATTAGGCTTAAGATTTAGAGATTTAGGGGCTAGGGTTTTATAGATAAAGGGCTAGTTGAAATTGGGCTTTTAATTTAGGGTTTGCCTAGATTATACTTTAATTACTATTTACTATTCAGAATGTCAGATTGGTTATCATGTTACTAGGGGCTAGTCATCTGATTCTTTCATCTAGTATTCAAGCCATTAATATCTCACCATTTGTATTTTAATCCACCATAAAATCATTAACAATAGTGAAATTATCCTTAGTTTAGGACTAGCTAGAAATATACACAATAATGGCGATTTAGAATTATGCTTATAAAATTAGACTATCTAGCCTCTCATCATAACGAATACGATACCTATAACGGTACCTACTAGAGGTACAGATACTCTCATAACATCTAGTACATAGCCTATAACATATCTATCTGTACATTCTATAGGTACAGTACATAGGGGTACATAGGTACATAGAGGTACGTACATAGAAAGAGGTACTAGGTACTAATATATATATTATATTAATATTATTATTATCCTGTTGCGAAAAGCTAGATTTAGAATAAGCCATTCTAAGCCTATGTAATATCTACCCTACCTATACCATTACCCCAAATAGTTTTTGCTTTCTAGCCCCATTACAAGCAATCCTCAAGCAAATCTAGAGTATATCCTAGACCTCATTGAGAATAGAAAAAGAGAGAGAGGTTAGCTTATGCTATATAGCTAAACCTATCTGATATATTATTACTAGATGTTTGCATAGTTTGGTTTTCGTATTCCATGTTCCACTTTGTTACGCTATCTACATTAATAGCCACTCTGTCCGATAGCTTTTTCCTAGATGTTGTATTAACTAGCTTAATTTTGCTATCAATCCAAACAATGCTATCTTTATATCTATGTAATCTCTTATCCCTAGCTCTTATCTTTTTGTATTCACCAATATAGCCATGCTTTCTAATATCGTTGATTGTGTATTCTAGTTGATGTAGATTATACTTATATAGCCCATTAATGTGCAAAGTTTTGGATTGATTTTCTATCATTAGCTTCCTAATCTTCTCTAGGTATTCTATTAGCTGACTTCCTGTGATGGTTTTAATTCTCCTTTTCAATGTTCTAGCCTGAAATTGTGGTATCTTTACTTTCCTACTAGATATTTTCCTAGCTTTAGATAGTATGCCTATGTAAATTTGCATTACCCTAGTGGCAAATACACTATCTATAATCCATTTGGTTTCCTTATGCTTCATCTTTGGACTAGCATACACATAGATAGGGTGTTCTGTAATCACATCAATCTCTAGCCTCTCTTTACTATCTATCAAAGTTTTGGATTTGTGTAATCTTCTATAAGGATAGCCCAATGTTTCACTAGCTCTACCGAATGGATTTAAGTTATCAGTTGTACCTATACTTGTATTCCTAGTGTAAAGAACTTTTTCACTTCTAGTTAGAGATAAATCTATAGAAGATGGATTATTTGGTAATTTCCTATTATAGCCACCCAAATGGACTATACTTCTAATAGGTATTTCTTTAACTATAGATTTCTTATCTTTTACTTTACTATCTATACCCCTCTTGTTAAATACTTTGCACTTCACCTCTGGTCTATGTTTAGATGAGCTATAAGTTTCTATAATAGTGTCGATTTCCTCAACATTCTGTTCTAGCTTAATAGCCTGTTTATTAGAAATTCCTAATACTAGAGTATGATTGCTCTCTTTCTCCTTAATTTCAGCAGGGCTATCTAGTTTAGCATTATAGTTATTCCTCAACTTATCAATCACTTGTTTCCTAGAATGTTTCTTAACACTAGCCTCTCCTTTGTAATTGCCTCTGTCATAGGATATTGTTTCACCTAGCTTATTAGTGCAACCAATCACACTATCATATTCTAGGTGTACTTGCTTTCCTGTATCTAGCTTATACTCAATGCTATTCATATCCTAACCACCTACCACTATACTAACAATCTTAATCACTAGCTCTGAATGGTTATCTAGAGCTGTTATCACTAGCCTCATACATAGAGGTCGTAAGTCCTCTAGTATTCTATTGGTCATCAACCCTGTTACGACTTCAAAGTATTTAAACCTTACGAACAGGAGAACTAGCCAATACTAGCCTATAGAATATATCAATTAATCTATCCCTAGATTATTCTAGTATCCTGTTGAAATGATTTTTATCTACATGTACCACATAAAAATACACAATCCCTTCAAGAAGTGCGACAAACATTTAAATATGAGAAGCTGAATTTGGCACTCTTATGGAGAAAACCAATCTTGATTGGTATTATCTATTCTACTGTTCTATCCTACATAGAATAGGGGATAGGTACTACCTAGAGTGATTGGTACTTCATGCTATCAAGTAGGTTATGATAGAAGTACCTACTAGCCTTTGATAAGCTAGTTAAATCATACCTAGTCTAGATAATATAGGTACGGGCTAGAAACCTTACAGGTAATACTATGCAATCTAGTAATACAACAATACAGTGTACAACAACACTAGAGATAGGAGAGGGGAGATTTTGCTTTAGAAATACCAGCTAGTATTAGGCTTAATAGTCTATGGTCTAGCTGGATTACTCCCTATCTCCCACAACCAAATAATAATAGTGCGTATTGCTAGAGCTAATTATAGTTAGAGCACAGCTAGGTTATAGCGAATGAGCTGAATACCTAGATAGTCTAGTCTTTCCACAAGTACCAGATACTGTTAATGATAGGTAAAAACTTTCCTAGACTATATAAGTAAAAAGAATAGTTCCTATCCAAAAACCTGAGTTTACCCACAACTCTAATTACTAGATACAATGCGTACTAGTTAGCCTTACCACGGTAAATGACCTAGTATAGTTCTGCGAAAGAGTTTTCGGTGTATGCTACATAGTCTAGCCTCCCCTTACTTTTTTGCTTAAGACTATGGATACTAGCTTAAGAGTAGTGGATACTATATTAGGAAAAGCCGAAATGGTAAGTGCTTGTTTAGATTTATCTCCTTACTAACTTCTATATTAAGCACCTAGGACTAGATAGTTTCAATCCCATCTATCTAGTCTTATCGCACCTACTTCTCTAGGGTGCACAACTAAAATAAATAGAGAAAGCTGGTGGAAACTATGGCAAAAAACCAACCAACAGAGGGGGACACACAAACCCTAGACGATGGTACCGAAGAGGTATACTTCGCAGGTGAGTGGGTACCCATCAACGGCAGAAAAGAGGATAGTGATGAGCCAGATACACCTAAAGTGGATTGCGAAATCCATATAGGTAATCTAGTTCTACAAGCCTCTGCAAAGCCTAAAACTTTTCCAAAGTCTGGTCGTAAAGGCTATAGGATTGACCTAAAGCCTAGACAAAACTTCTGGGGAAGTGGCAACTTCATTATGAAGTCCAAATAAGTTTTAGGCAATAGGCACGATTGCCACAACGCTTTCGTGCCTCTCTTACTTCTTTAGATTAACTAGGTAATAATTATGCAAAAAGATAAGATTAAAGTTTACGATAGGAATAGCTGTGAGCACAACTATGTCCTAGTACATAGATGGGCTGATGCTAGTAAGTCTAAAAAGTATCTAGTATTAGGCTCATTTGTGTGTACTAAATGTCTAGATGTTCAGATTAAAACTATTAGGAATAGCAAGACAAATATTTAGGGTTACTATGGCTAAAGAAAAGTTTAACCTCTTTGCACTCATTAGGGCTAGAGTGTATAGGAAGAGAGGTATGGATTATGAGAGCATATCTAACAAGACAGGTATATCTATAAAAGCTCTCCAGAGATTTGGAATATACTAGGTAATTAGAATGGCAACTATAACTAGAAGATTTAGCTGTTGCGATTGTGGTAAACCTTTCGCAGTTACGCTAGATGAAAAAGCTGGTATAGATTATCTGGTACAGTGTCCTAGATGTGGACACCATGTTAATCTATCTAAATGTCCAGAGAGATAGTGATTAGAATGGATTGCTATGATATATACATAGACGATAATGTTGTAGTGATAGACACAGTTCTATACTATAATCAGTATCATAGGAAAGGTGGATTTAGACCATCTGAAGATATGATAGTAGATAGGATTATAGTACATAGAGATGGCGACCTAACTCAACTTATAGAAGCTAGACATAGACATATATTAGGTTATCTAAAAACTGTTCTAGATAATTGATATTAATAACTAGGTGGTGATTATGGAAAAGAACAAACAAACCAACCTTATTACGGACTATCCTAGGTTCTTTACAGCTGGTAAGCTAAATGAACCACACATAGCCAACACTCTATCGCATGTTATTAGCCAAACAATGACGGCTAATATAATAGTCCATGAGGCTGTTAAGACACATTCTAAAATGGTTAAGAAAGATTAGGCTTATGACAAAAATACAAGTAGGTAACACCATCAGGGTAGTAGACCATGATGGTGATTACATATTAGGCAAGATAGTATCTATAACTAAAGACAGAACAGAAACTATCATTACTATAAACTAGGTGTATACCTATGCGATGTCCTAGATGTTTTCACTACAAGCGTACCAACAATGACGGAAGATATCCTATAATGAAAATCATTACAGGAGATACAGTTAAAATGCTGAAGTGTCCTCTATGTGGGTACAAACTACTAGCCACTACAAGAACAGATACTAAAGCAACTTATTAGTTGAGGGTTAACAGCTGGTTTTAGCTAGGCTTTACCAAGCTATATAACTAAAAGCCTAGGAGAGGTTTAGGAGAGTGTACCTCTAGCCCTTAAACACTCTCCCCCTCACATTTAATGAGTTGAATACAATGGACTTAAAAGGCAAGAAACCAAAGCTAGTAAAGATACTAGCAACTAATGGTTGTCCAATGATACTCACCAATAGTAAAGTACCAGATAGTCTAACAAAGAAAGTAAAGGTACCTTATAGATGTGGTGAGCTATATAAAGACAACAAATTCTATGGTTATTATGTTTATGAATTCTAGCGTTGACCACATAACTATCTGTTCTAAATGCAACCATAGTTATAGAGTAGATTCACCTGATGAAACTCTATGTAAATGGTGTAGAACTAAAAGGAATAAGATAGCTAGAGCTAAACAAAGAGAGTACACTAGCTTAACAGTTGCTATTACTTGTGTTGAATGTAATAGTCTAATAATAACTCACGATGCTAGGAAATTATATTGCGTGGATTGTGAGAAAAGACAAGCTAGACATAAGCAACTACATGATTTAGCTAAAAGCAAATGGTAGGTGTGATGTAATTGAGCAGACTATTAGTAGGTGCTATTAGTGGAGTAGGTTCAATCCCTACCACCTACCCTAATGAAAACTTATTCTAAAAAGCCAGTGATATAATGGGGTTTATTATATCTAGAAAGCAATGTAACATAGATAAGATACCATGGTACAGGGACATTACTCTATATAATGAGGAACTAATAATAGGTAAAGTATGTCTAGAGTGTGGTGAAATAGTAGGAACTAATCATAGTCAAGTTATTAGACATAAGAAATGCCAAATGGTGTATAGGAGAAGAAGACAAGAAGAGACTAGACAACGAAAGAAATCTACTATTAAGCCTAAATATTGTGTAGATTGTGGAGAACTAATGAGAGAGAGTACGTGGAATATATCTAATAGCACTAGATGTCTACGATGTCAATATGAATTCACTCTTAAAAATGCTAAACCCAATAAGGAATATAGAGGATATACTGTTGCTGTAACCTGCGTATTGTGTGGTGAGATAGTTCTAACTAAATACTCTTCTACTAAATACTGTAAGAAATGTGGTGGGGAGAGCATGTCTATTCCTAATGATGATACATCTATTAGTATTAAAGAGACTAATTCGGATAAATACTTTAGGAGATCTAGGCAACTTAAAGAGTATAACAAAAAGCTCTATCCTAGAATGATGTTAGATAAGAAGTACGAAAAGCCAGGTACTTACGATACTTATGGTAAGTATGGGCAATATCCTACTAATGAACTAGCTAAAGATAAAGATGGTAATCCTAATTTTGATAAAGAGCAAGAGCTGGTTAGTCATATTAAAAAGAATACCTTTAGTTCTAGGAAGTATAAGAAGAGGTCTACTATACCTAGAGAGGGAGACCTTATTAGAAATCCTAAACTAATTAATAGATTAAAAACTTACGCTAAAGAATAGGAGAGAAACAAACTATGGTAGATGTAGTAACTGATAGCCAAACCTTTACCATAACTATATTAGAGCATGGCAATGTAACAATATCTGAACTCAATGCACCTAGCACAGGTTGGCAAGGAGAGGATTTTGTAGTAACATATGTTGCCACTAATAGTGGTGGTGAAGATACTTGCTATGGAAGAGTATACGATGAAGCTAACCCATCTGTTGATTTAGATAGATGGGAAGAAACTATACCCAACAATGGTACTAGAGCTTGTACCCATACTATAAACATCAACACTACAGGTGTTAAAAATCTAGTTATACAAGTTGGGTATACTAAATAGGACTAGATACTATGATTGGAATATGGGGAGCTAAGGTACCAAAGAGCGTTAATAAGTATTCTACATTCACTATTACTTATTACATATGGTATCTAACTCTACCATTCAATCATATCTTCAGTAAGATATTTGCTGATGATACCCTAGTACATAGAAAGGCTAAAACTAATTGGTTTTTCTTTGGTATCAGAAAGACTACCATAAATATGGCTATTAATTCTCAAACAGTTATTAGAATAGAGGCAGGTTATGTCGATGAGTATTAAAGAAAAGATACTATACATAGTGGCGATAGTTTTAATGACAGTATTATTCATTATAATTAGTGATGCACCAAGAGAGGAACTACCAGATATTCCCATCCACCCTTGTAGTCTTACCTTGCCTGCTGGTGAGGTAGGCTACAATGTGGTTGAGGGATGGAACTTAATTAGCTTACCAGATACAACTTCTAAACAGAATATAATTATTACTTATCAAGGTAATAGTTATAGCTGGCAACAAGCTGTAGATAATGGCTATGTTGCTGATATAATAATGGGGTATAATGGTACTGATTATGTTGAGACAGATACTATCCACGAATTCACAGGCTATTGGCTATACTCATTTATAAGTTCAGCCTATCTATCATCAGAAATATCTGTAGTATATGGTAGTAAATTAGTACACGATGATAATGCTAGTGATATTATGGTAGATAAAGTAATCATTAGTAATACCTATGATAGTCCTATCTATTATAACACTATCAGCTGGGATAGTATGGAATTTTATTATATTGAGAGTGGTACTCTAGAGGAATAAACATGGATATAGTAACAGATAGTGTAGGATTTAGAATAGCTATCATACCTAGACCACCACCACCACCTTAAGGATTATGGATTTAGAAGAGAGTATAGTTTATTCTATATTAATAGTAACTATTATAGTATTATTATACATAGGATTTACTAAATTCCTAATCCCAACTCTATTTGCATTAGGCATTATAGGTGCTATGATGGGGTTAGGATTAATAATATATGGAATTACAAATATTGGTAAGAGAGGAAATCACTAATGTCTATAATTACAGATGCATGTTTAGATGATTGGGGAAAACATCATAATCCTATTGGTAAGTTCAAGCCAGGCGATAGGGTTATCTTTAAAAACACAGGTAAGTTACATACTATAATAACATCTAACCCATATAGTTGTAGACCATCTGAAATGGAATACATAATATCAGATTGGGACTATCTAGTTTGGGAGATAGAATTAACAAAAGCTGGTTGATATTTATGAGTAGTTTACACGCTATTGAATTAACCCATGAGGAAGCTGATAGATTATTCTCTATGGGTGAAGTAAAAGTTATCAGAGATAGAGGTAAGTTATTTGGAATAGCAACTTACCATATTACAATAGGAAGCTTATGACATTAGTAGAATGTAATGATATATCATGTATCCACAATATCAATAGAACTTGTACTAATCCTACAATTCTATTAGATAGTGAGGGATGCTGTGATTCAAAAGAGCAAGAGTAGGTGATAATATAACCGATACATATATAGATTCTGAATACTTCCTACTAACTCCAGTAAGAAGATTTGCTAAAAAGAAACTAGCATTCTCTACTAACTTTGGTTATTGTAGGGAGACTAGATTAAGCCAAGTCAAAGCTAGAATGAAAAGAGCAAATACTATTCCTATACCAAAAGCTAATCACTTAAGAGACTTTGACCCAGCAGTGAATAACGTAGGTATAAGATTATGGACATATAAAGAAGACCTAAATAGACTAAAGAAATTACTAGACTACTATGTAGGTATAATAGGCATATGCTTATCTCATGATGATACAGAAAAACATAGGAGAAGTAATAAGAAATTCCAGTCTCCATACACAGTAATTAAAGATACTACTAACAACTATAATAATAATCTTACTCTACCAACAGTAAATCAAACTAATTCAAATAGATATGAAATATATTACTCTGGATTATCTCCATTCTATCTGATATCACCACCACTAACTTCACTAATACTAGGACTTCTAAGAGATGTTGTAGATTTAAGTAATCATCAATACACTAATTGTAATAAGTACAGACTAGCCACCAAATATCTAAAAGCTATTAGCCACAAGAAGATTAAAGAAATTATAGATACTGTTGATTATGAGAAAGCAAAGAAGTTATACTACAAATACATCAGACCTATATCATCCTACCATCCAAGAATTACTAATACTTTACGCTGTCAAACGATAGTACCTTGTACCCATCTTACAATTCTAGATGATATGATAGAGAATGGATACCAAAAACATTTCAAACCTAGTAAGTTAAGTACTTATTGGCGTAAGAGAGGTGCTAAGTTCTGGGGATTTCATTCCTACTGTATGGATGAACTTAATAAGGGTTAATTATGAATGTAGATATCAAAGGGCAAGAGTGCCGAATTAGATGGATACATTGTAGAATAGAAGATGATAGTGGTAAAACACTACCTAGAGGTGGGGAAACTATTGCCTACATTCTAAATGATAAAGGCAAGAGAATATCAGGACATGCTTATTGTTCTGTTAAAGATACCTATAATAAAAAGCTAGGTAGAACTATAGCCACAGGTCGTCTACTAAAATCTCTAGGGCTAAATACTAAACTAGCTATCAGTTGTTAGACTTATGACTAAATGGAAAATGTATCCTAAACTTCGTGATTATAAGGATATTAATAGCCTAGATCTTAAGAGATATCTAAATGTACCATTATACCACGAAGTTAAAGAAGATGGATACGAAGCCACATTAGTATCTAATTCAGGATACTTTAGAACTTATGATAAAGATGGTAATCTAAGCATTAGACCTGTTCAAATAATCTGCGATAAACTCATTAGGAATAATGAAGATGCTGTAGATTATTTACATGCTGGATTTCATTTCATCTGTGAACTTATTCCTAGTGTTAGCTGTTGGATTAATAAATCCATAAGCACATTAGTAGGATTAGATATCAGAAGCCCTACAGGACATTATTTAAGACGATTAGTCAAGACATCTATCTTCTCTAGATGTGGTATTAGACCTATACATACATTCAATGTAATAGAGTTTAAAAGTCTAACATCACTTCATAATTATGTTCTAACTTATAAACAGATAGCTAGAAAGCTAGGCATAGTTGGGTATGTATTTAAAATAGACCCAGCATATACTGATGATAATTTAGATGGATTTAAAGTTGAGGTTAGCTATGGTAAAGAGGACTATAGGAGTTTACATAGATAGATTTACTCTAAACTATGGAGCTAGGAAAGTACTACCAGTAATAGAACCAGAGGACTTTGGGATTGTTGCTGATGTTAACCAACTTATTACAAGGAAAAGAGCTAGACTACTATTCGAATTAGACTTTTATATGAGTAGTGGATTTACACCAATAGGAGAGATAGAAGTTGTCAACTAGAGATGTAACTGTAAGAGTTATTAATAATGGTTACATAATCCAGAAGTTTAATGCAGAACTCTATTGTAAAGATAAAGCTGAACTCCTCATAGAGTTAGATAAAATACTATAGATGATACTAATGTCCAATGTATGTAGAGAGAAAGCATTATTACAAATGCCTATTCTCACGTATGGTACCACTCTACTAGGAGCTTATTGTAAAATGCTAAAGCTCACCAATACTAAACAATCAGATTTACAAAAGTTATAGATATATTATTAATCAGGAGTAATATCTATGGAAATACTTATTAAGAAATCAGAAAAGAAGATAGTAGTAGAAACCACATCTAAAGCAATAGTTAAGAAGTACTGTTGTAGAGATATGAGGAATGCTTTAGAGGATAAAGTAGGCTACGAAGATTATAGAACATTTGAATTTAGTTCTATAACTGGTGAGATTAATCTGCCCTTACAGTATTCTGATTATGGAATAGGGTGTCACCATAAAAGAATACACTACTGTCCATTCTGTGGTAGAAAGATAGAATTAATTACTGATTAGACTAAATGGAGAGAAAATATTATGACAAAACATGGTGGAAAGAATGATATTGTAGAGTTCTTCCGACAAAGGAGGACTAATGGACAAAGTAGATTTGCCCATCTAACTACAATAGCTAATGGAATTGGCGTATCAGAAACACGAACCAATCGAATATTGTCTAGACCAACCAACACTAATCTCTTTAGACGAAGTACAGGTCAAAGAGCTGATGTCTGGACATTAGTTGAGTTCGATTAATAGCACCGAGGAGTACCTCTAAATATCGCTGAGGATTGCTTGTAGTGCCCCTCTAAGGCAAAAACTATTTTACCTAATGGTATTATACCCCCTAACATTACAACGCCTTAGAATGGCTTATTCTCAAATCAGAGGTACTATATAAACCTTACGATTAGGCTGGTATTATGAACAAACAAAAGATAATAGATGGTATTAAGTGGGCTATAACTGGTGGTCTAGCATGTCTAGGCTTCATAGTTATAATTCTAGAAATATTCTTTGAGTGATATCTATGAAAAGAATAGTATTCAAATGTCCTAAGTGTGGGGAAGTCTATCTTCCTAGACAGATACGAATATATGTTGACTTAACTACACATCTAATTGTGAGTGTAGCTAGTTTCTTTGTTGGTGTAGTTTATTGGAGTTGATATAGAATGAAAGATTATGATGAAGACCATTGTAAATACTCTATACCTGACTATCATGATGGTGGCAGATGTGGAACTTACTGCTTTAAATATAGTGAAGAATGTAAACCTAGACTATCTTGTATTAAATATCTAGGTAAAGCACAAACACAATTAGATGATTTTGGTTTGGAGATGTGATAGAATGAAAATTGAAAAAGCAAAGGGAAATATAATTTGGATTGATGATGAATGTGTTGGATATACTTGTGAATGTGGTAGAACAATTGTGGTGGATATTTATGGTAATCCAGAGATTGAAGATTGGCAATATAGTAAAAGTATCTGCCCAAAATGTAAAAGAGATTTATTTCTGAAACAAGTAAATATTGTTTATGAAGTGATTGAAGAATGAAACTATCGTAATGGGGACATTCTGGATGCACTGGTTGAAGGAGATGAGACATTCAAAGTGATATAATGTGTGAACCATTAAGAGGAAAGAAACAAAGACAAAAAGTATTGGGTGGTCTTGAACCAGATTATCATTATTTTGGTTTTGAAGATGTCAAATCTGCTGTTGAGTTCTATAAGAAATACAGATATCATAAGGGACTAATTCTACTCAAAGAGAAAGAACAAAAGGTATATGATAAGTTTCACAAATATATGGAAGATAAATTTGGATATACAAAAGAGCAAGGGTTAGATGGATTTAATGAAATCTATGATATTTGGCTCTTCGATTACTGCTTCGGAGATATACAATGAAAATAGCTGTTGGTGATATTGTAATAGACGATTTAACAGGTAAGAAAGCCAAAGTGATTAAAATATTAAGTGCTACAGGTTTAATTCTAGACTCTGATTATATGGATGGATATAGATTTTCTTGGGAAGTAACGGAGTTGATAGAATGAAAATAATTCTAGAGATAGAAGTAGACGAAGATAATATAGATAGTGTAAAGGATAAGATAGAAAAACACTTTGGGCATTGTCCTTATAAAATCTATTATAAGAGAATATAGATTGAGGTGTTACAATCAATATTTACTTTACAGCTGATTATCATCTAGACCATGCAGAGATAATTAGATATTGCGATAGACCTCATCTTCATTATAGATACACAAAGATAGGTAATTTATCTATTGGGGATATTAATCCTCTTACTGGTAGATGGATTAGTGAGAGTGTTAAGATAAAGAGATGTCAAGAGATGAATAAATCTATAGTTGATAATCATAATAAGGTAGTATCTAATGATGATTTAGTATATCATTT
>Ga0272442_10003781_pt1 | contig 21067 bp, 17 predicted proteins | sample SSMForm2O_FD_200262 | JGI IMG/M metagenome (GOLD analysis project Ga0272442, IMG submission 200262) | Marine sediment archaeal communities from Little Sippewissett salt marsh, Falmouth, MA, United States - SSM-Form-2O | ecosystem: Environmental > Aquatic > Marine > Wetlands > Sediment ... | reverse complement strand
TGTGCATAAGCCAAGCCGATCATCTCGTAGAGTTCGGGACCGTCAGGGCGAAATGCGCTGGCTTCAAGTAGGTCCGCCAACGCATCCTCCCAACGGCCTTGGTCCAAGGCCTTCCGGGCCGTATCCAATCCAATGGGCTGCTGGTGCTTTTTCGCGTTCGAGGATCCTCGCGAAGAGAGTTCCCTTTTCGAAGGGGTTCGGCCGAGCAGTATCACAGACGCCGTCATGGAGTGATCCGTCCATTCCTTTTTCACGCGTCTACCCAAAGGGGGATAGAACTCTGAACTCTCCTGGAGCGAGCTTTCTTGAGAACGGACGACGAGAGCGTCTCCCCCCATCTTCAGGGCCTTCCGTCTCAACCTTTTTAGGCAAAAATCTTCAGAAGGGGCCGAGTGGATGGTGACTTCGTCTAGGATCTGTGTCCCTTCAGGCAAGGGCTCATCTTTGCCCATGACTCGGATGCTTTCCAGGGCTGCTCGCTGCTTCGGAAGGCAGCCGAGAAGTAGACTGAGGAGCGGCATCATCGTCCATGCTGTTTTGCGTGACGCTCTGAACATGTTTTGCTCCTCTTCTACAGTCGCCGAAGATGGAAACCACCATCCACGTCGATGATTTGTCCCGTTGAAAAAGGTAAAGCTCCACGGACCAGCATGGAGACGGCTCTACCCACATCTTGAGGGGTGCCCCATCGTCCCTGCGGTACGAAGCCTTGCTCAATGAGGACATCGTACTTGGATCGTACGGGACGGGTCATATCGGTGAGGATGAGACCTGGACGGACCTCATAGACTGGGATACCGTGGGATGCCAGCCGGTCGGCAAAAAGAGCGCAGGACATGGACATTCCGGCCTTGGAAATACAATATTCGGGACGCTTTACCGAAGTGGCGTAAGCAGATACTGAACCGATGAAGATGATTCTAGGTTCGAAGGTCGAATCCTCTTTAAGCCACTCTAGCATCAGTTGGGAGACTGCAGCGGTCAGGAAGTGAGGACCTTTCAGGTTTACCCCCATCACTTCATCATAGCTCTCCTCGCTAGCCTCCAAAAGGTCCTTTCTGGTCCTAGGAGCCATTCCTGCGTTGTTCACCAGGACGCGGATTCTTCCAAATCTCTCCAAGGACTCCTTCAATAGCTTCGATCGCTCTTCGGTTCGAGCGATATTGGCCTGGCAGGCACAGGCTTCGATCCCTAGTGCTTTCAGTTCGTCGATCACCTTGCGAGCAGACGAAGCGTTCTTCGCGTAGTTGACCACAATACCCAGTTCTGCCTCGCCAATGGCCTTGCAGATGGCTGCTCCAATGCCGCGACTTCCACCTGTAACCAACGCGCAGTCTCTCGGCTGCATAGAAGAACTCCTTCATTGAAATGGGTCGAAAGCCAGCCTGTATCTCAAGGCTAGTCTAATCTTCTCATCAAGGTCTCTACTGCACGACTCCATATCCCTCGGCAGACGAAGCTTGGTTCGCTCACCGTCGTCAGAGTGTAAGAAACACGGAGCAGTCCACGCCTGCACGCAACCCACCAGGAACGCTAGCGGAGGAGCGGCGATACTACAAATTGTCCTCGGGGTCCTCGGGCTCACTTCACCCAACTCCGTTTGCCGCGCAACCTGAAGCCGTTCGCGACGAGATGGGTGAGAAGACCAGGCTAGCACAGGAAGACAACTAGAGCAAAAAGAACCCTTCCCTCGTTTCAAACGAGGGAAGGGAAAAGGCGGCGGGCTGCTGCGCGGGAACGGTGTAGTGCGTCGACGAGATGCAGCCTGGAGCACAGCAGCCCGCCTCGGCCAACCGAGCTGGGGGGGATCAGATCGGCTGGCCTTCAAGCTTCCTATTGAAAAAAGTTTCCAATATCGTCAACCCAAACCGTATTTCAGAGGGTCCGCAGTTCCTGGTCACTCCTGCTATGTATGCTTTCGCTTCCACCTCACGGGGCAAATCCGAAGAGGTTTCTATTCCTTTCGCCAAGTCATCCAGGTCCATATTGAGTCCGCGAGTGATCCTCTCGATGTTATCGAAAGTGACGTTGCACTCACCTCTCTCAACGGCGCCGATGTAGGTATAATGCAATCCGCACAACTCAGCCAATCCTTCCTGGGATAGCCTCTGGGCTCTACGAATCTTGCGAATTCTATTGCCCAATCTATCTCTGGTTTCGTTGCGTTTGTGTTTTCTCAGGGTTGATATCCTTTCATCTACGCTACGTATCATTATCTCATGCCCCAATCACGCATTCAATCGGATACAAGCCTAATTGCTTATAAGGAATTTCCTTAAAAGAATACTAACAGACGGATCCCAAACCCAGCCTTTCCTGGAGTTTGCCGTAATAAGTATCCTTTCTTTCCTTGACCCGACCTTGCGCACACTCTAGAATGGAGGATGAGTTGTCGCAAGCTTTCCCAGCTAAGATTGAGGTCAAAGTGAAAAAAACCAAAGTAGTACTTACCGACGACCACACCATCCTGAGACAGGGACTGAGAAGGCTTTTAGAAGCCCATGAGACTGTAGAGGTGATCGGAGAGGCCCCCAATGGGCGAGAAGCTATTCGGATTTGCCTCGCCTCTCGCCCCGATGTTTTGATTTTAGACATCAGCCTCCCGGATCTCAGCGGAATTGATGTGACGAGACAGATCAAGGAGCAGATGCCTGAGTTGGCGATCATCATTCTCACGGTACATTCTTCCAAAGAACACATCAGGGAGGCCATGCTTGCGGGCGCTTCCAGCTATGTGTTGAAGGACAGTCCCAGTGAAGAACTGGTCAAGGCTATTGACGCTGTGACGCGTGGGGAGGCCTATCTCAGTCCGTCCGTGTCAAGAACCATGTTGGATGATTATGTGAGCAGTGTGGGTCGACCTAGCGCCGCGAAGGGTTCCCTGTTGAGTCCCAGGGAGGAGCAGGTCTTAAGGCTTATCGTCAAAGGGCATACCAACAAGGATGTGGGAGACATCCTGAACATCAGTGTGAAGACCGTGGAAAGCCACAAGTACCGCATCATGAAAAAGCTGGGGCTTCGCACCATCCAGGAGTTAGTATTGCACGCTGTCAAAGAAGGCTACGTCAAAGTCAAGCCGGAGGAACAGATCGAGCAATGAGGTCCTGAAGCGTTTGGGGGTCGATTCCTGCGATCTTGAGCCTTTTTTTTCTCCCTTTCTTTCCCGATGCGAGCTGAAGGTGTGTTCGAGGGATCCGTAAGGTTTTGCTGACCAGCTTGATGAGTTCCGCGTTGGCTTTTCCGTCAACAGGTAGAGATTTGAGATGGGCCTGGATGGAACCGTCCTCTCGCCGCGTGAGGTTTGACTTGCCCGATCCAGGCTTGGCAGACAATTCCAGCACGGCCTTTTTTGTTTGTCCGGCCCGACTCATCCTTCTTCCCCCTTCTCCTCCCTTTCCTCTACCGCGTCTTGACGGAGGGAGCGGGGAAGGAGTTCCTCTCTCAGTTCCTCCGGCGTCTTGAGCAGCTCAAAAAAGGTCTCAAGGGTGACCTTGAGACGACTTCGCAGCCGGGCATAGAGTATCTCCAGAGTCCTGATCTCTTCAGCCAGCAGCTCTCTCTTGCCTTCGGCCTGTTTGAGGATCTTTTCCGCCTGTAAGGAGGCCTCGCCGCGGATCAAGGTCGCCTCTCTGTTCGCGGCCTCGACGACTTGAATGCGATTCTCTTCCAAAGTCTCCAACGCCTTCTTGAGGGTTTGCTCCCGTTCCTGATACCGTTCCAACTGTCCCTTGAGTTCTCTCAGCCTGGACGCCATTTGGGCTTGTTTCTCTTCCATGAGGCGCCATTCCTGTGCGAGCGTGTCCAGGTGCTCGTAGACTTCTTCGGGATTCAACCCCCGAAGACTGCTTGAAAATTCTCTTCCAGAGATCTCTTCCGATGTCATGGGTGCCTCCGAATTTGACTCCAACTTCACTTGGCCTCAAAATAGGCTCTGTACCTGATACCTGTCAATCGCTAGGTTCGTCGCGAACGGATCCCTGTAGTAGGCGTCCTGGTGAATGGGTTCGAGTCGGTAGGGGACTCAACGGAAGGAGTTCCGTGAAGATCGTGGCTGTGACAGGGAAAATCGGTTCAGGCAAGAGCACGGTCTGTCGCATCATGAGCGCATTGGGGGCAGTCCATTTGGACGCGGATCGGGTAGCGAGGGATGTGCTTCAACCAGGGACCGAACCGTTCCAAAGGGTGGTGGATCGCTTCGGCGATGAAATGCTGGATTGCTCTGGGCAGATAGACAGAAAAGCGCTGGCGAAACGGGTCTTTGAAGATGAGAAGGCGCTGGAAGAACTGAACCGTATCACGCATCCAGAGATTGTGCATAAGACAGGCTTGGAACTCCGTGCCTTGGCCCGGAAAGGAACGAGAGCGGCCTTGGTCGAGGCCGCCCTTCTGGGACGGGGGGAAACCCAGTTTTGGGACGCTCTGGTGCTGGTTACAGCGCCGCGCGAAGTGAGACTTAAGCGGTTGATCCAATCGGGCATGTCCCGAGAGGATGCCTTAAACAGAATGGAAGCTCAGTCCGTTCGCGACGTCCGTTTTCCAAAACCCTACTACGAGGTCAACAACGGGGACGGATTGGAGAGGACGCGTCAACAGGTTGAAAGGCTTTGGCGGGATTTGGGACTCAATGATATCGTTGAGAAAGAGACGTGGATTGAAAGGGGGTGAGATCTTGACTGACGTTTGTGTGACTTTTCTTTGGCATTTTCATCAGCCTGCGTACAGCTCGCTTCTCCAAAAGGTAGGGACCGCGCCTTGGCCGAGGCTTCACGCCTTGAGAGAATACAGAGACATGGCATGGATGGCGGCCAAATTTCCACAGATAAAGCAGTGCTTTAACTGCGTCCCTTGCCTTTTGGACCAGGTACTTCTCTGGAAAGATCAAAAGAACTTCCGGGACGCTTTTTTTCGGCTTGCCGAGATACCAGCAGGCGATTTGAACGAGACACAAGTCAAACTTTTGTTGAGAACGTTCTTTATGGGGAACTGGGATACGATGGTTCGATGCCATCCCCGTTACGCGGAACTTCTGGCCCTGCGCGGCACGCACGTCTCCGAGAAGGAGCTGGACGAGGCCTCGAGGCAGTTGAAGGTTCAAGACTTGAGAGACTTGCAGGTCTGGCATAATTTGGCTTGGGTCGGTTATTCCTTGAGAGCGGAACGGCCTTGGATCGAGGAACTCGTCGGCAAGGGCAGAGGCTTTAGCGAAGAGGAAAAGAGAGCGCTATTGCATCTGCACATGGAGCATGTGACCGAATTCATTTCCATGCTCAGTTCATTGGTTGAGAGCGGAACGGTGGAACTGACGACATCTCCGTATTACCATCCTGTATTACCTCTTCTGTGCCATATGACGGAGGCCTGCCGACCGCATCCGAGGCTCAGTTTGCCTCGGCAGCCTTGTCGCTATCCCGAGGATGCAGCCATACAGTTGCGCCAGGCGAGACAGAGACATGAAGAGCTTTTCCACGATACACCGCTAGGCGTATGGCCCCCTGAAGCCGCTATCAGCGAGGAGAGCATCGAGATCATCGCCAGCGAAGGGTTCGAATGGTTGGCTACGGACGAGGAGATCCTGGTTCGGTCCATGGCGTCTGGCTCGGATTTGGAGGGAAAATATTGGCCCCAGCGTTTCGAGACCCCAGCTGGATCGGTTTCTATCGTGAGTCGGGACAAACGACTTTCGGATTTCATCGCGCTTGAAGCTTTTACAATGCCTCCCTCCCAAGCGGTGAACGAAATCATGAAAGGGATCGAGAGAGTCCGTTTAGAGAGAACGCAGCAGGGAACGCCTCCCTTGGTGGCCATCATATTGGAAGGAGAGCACGCTTGGGCTCACTATGAAGATTCAGGGCAATCCTTGTTGGAAAGACTTTTGGGCACGCTCTGTGGCGCGCAGGGCGTGGAGTCCTGCACGGTGCGGGAGTATCTGCATAAATATCCCTCCAGCCATTCCTTAAGAAGGATTTATCCTGGTTCGTGGGTTCAGCACGGATTTGCCCCCTGGGTGGGTGAAGAGGACGAATGTCTCGCCTGGGAATACCTGGCGAAAGCAAAAGCCGCCCTAGGCTCTGTGGAGACAGGCGGACCCGCCGAAGGCATCGACATCTCGGCTGCCAGAGAAGCCCTGTTCGCGGCGGAAGGCAGCGACTGGTTCCTTTGGTTCGGAGATGATTTCAACTCGGATCACGACGAGATGTTCGATGTTTTGTTTAGAGCCCACTTGGTCCAGGTCTATGAGAGCATAGGTCTCCCCGTTCCCACGGACCTGAGCCTTCCCATTTCATCCAGGAAACGATGCTTGCCTGCGCGACCAGCCCGCGGCAGGATGAAACCCGTGCTGGATGGACGAGAAAGCGACGATCTGGAGTGGGCTCAGGCTTCCCTTTTCATATTGGCCATGGAGGGGGGCATCCTTAGAGAAGGAGATTCCATAGCTGAGAGACTTTTTTGCGGATCAGATATGGAACAGCTGTGGATTAGGTTGGATTTTGTGTTTGGGGAGGCCATGAAGACCGCCCTCAGGAATTTGGCGGTTCTCTTCACTTTTATCAGGCCCAGGGAAACTCAAGTGACCGTACCTATGTCCCTGTCTGGAGAAAAAATACCTCACGCCCTAGCGTTGCGTTCAGCGGAAGGAGAGTGGACCGAAACCAGCCGCGCATACGTTTCACTAGGGGAGGTCTTGGAACTGGGCGTTTCTTTCGCGGATCTAGGGATCAAGCAAGGGGAAGAGGTCCGGTTCATCGTAGAAATCGTCGATCAAGACGGCGATGTTTTGGAACGTTGGCCGAGACAACATTTCTTCGCCGTGAGGACGCCTGTGGAGGACCACGAGGGTCGCCTGGTGAAGGTGTGAAGGAGAGGATCACCATGGAGCAAGTCCTGGCTGTAGTCCTTTCAGGGGGCAGAGGAGAACGCCTACATCCTCTCACGAGGGACAGGGCAAAGCCTGCCGTTCCTTTCGGTGGAATCTATAGGATCATCGATTTTACCTTGAGCAACTGTATCAATTCCGGGCTGAGGAAAGTCCTGGTATTGACGCAGTACAAATCGGTGTCCTTGAATAGACATTTGAGGGCAGCATGGTCCTTCCTGAGTCCGGCTTTGGGGGAGTTTGTCGTCCCTTTGCCTCCTCAGCAAAGGTTGGACGAACGATGGTATGAGGGAACGGCTGACGCTGTCTATCAGAATCTGTATTCCATTGAAAGCCAAGATATACGTCACGTGCTGATCCTGTCAGGGGATCATATCTACAAGATGGACTACCGACACATGTTGGCCTTTCATAGAAACCGCCGCGCCCAGGTAACAGTGGGATCTGTGGAGGTTCCGCTGGATCAAGCCACCTCCTTTGGAGTCATTTCTTGCCAAGAAGACGGCAGAATCGTTGGATTCGCTGAGAAACCCGACGTGCCCACGCCTAGTCCAAATCGGAAAGACCATGCCCTCATCTCCATGGGGATCTATCTGTTTGACATGGAAACATTGGCGAATGCTCTGGAAGAGGATGCGGTACAGGAGACTTCTCACGATTTTGGCAAAGACGTGATACCGCACTTGGTTAGCGACGGGAACGCCTACGCATTCCAGTTCAAGGACGAGAACAGGAGGGACGCTCTCTACTGGAGGGACGTGGGAACGATTGATGCCTACTGGGAGGCTAACATGGATCTTCTGGAGGTCGATCCAATCCTGAACCTCTATGATCCCGAGTGGCCGATGAGGACGCACATGGTTCAACGTCCCCCCGCGAAGTTTATTTTCTCGGAGGAGGGACTCGCTGCACGGCGCGGCGTTGCCGTGGACTCCTTGGTGTCGCAAGGGTGCGTCGTCAGCGGCAGTAGGGTTCACAGATCCGTCTTGTCTCCCATGGGGCGGGTCAACAGCTACGCTAGCGTGGAAGAATCCATTCTCATGGACGAGGTGGTCGTGGGACGCTACAGCAGGATCCGCAGGGCCATCGTGGACAAATACACATCGATACCTCCCAAAACGCGGATTGGGTACGATGTGGAAGAGGATCGAAATCGGTTTACCGTATCTCCTGGAGGCGTGGTGGTGGTCTCGCGACAGGATTTTGAATGAAAGAGGGCGGTAAGCTGAGAACAGCCGGTCGAGCTAGAACTTTCGTTTCGGGCAGGTCTTGAAGTCGCCGAGACAATACTGGTTGATGTGTGAGCGGCTAAGTAAAATTTCCCTGTGTCCCAGCCAGTTGCACCAATGGAAGAGTTCGTTCTCCACGACCGTCTTGACGTAATCCGGACAGTGAGCCGCGGTTTCGTCCTGTAGCTGGACAGACGGGTCAGGAGGCTTTTTCGTCTCATTTTGGGGCTGGACGGGTTCCGACGGGTCGTCCTTTTCCTTGTTTTCCTGGGAGAGGCCTGGTTTGGCTGTCTCTTGGGACCGCAGTTCCCTCGCTTCGACCCTCTTCACTTCTTGATTATCCCCCCAAGGACTCGACTCCATCTTTGTTTCTGGCTTCATCCCCAGTCTTTTCACTACGAGGCCGTGGGGAAGCCCATACCGAACAGAAAGCTCGTTCGCAGGTAACGTTCGATCCGCATCAAATCCCCGTCCAGGCGCTAGAACACGGAGAGACCTAGCTAGAAGCTCCTTGTCGCTCAATTCTTGACGTTGCCGAGAAGCGAGCATATGCACCATGGCCTCAGCAAAGGCTAACCTCAGCTCAAAAGCATTCAAATTGTCGGCCGGTCGAAAAAGCTGTTCGCTCACCACACCAATCATTTTACCTTCATGCTTCAAAATACGTCTTGGCAAAGTCTCCTCCAGAAAAACCGTCCCTTCGGACGCCTCCCAATCACCCGGACCCCACTCTATATCCCTTCATGTCCCACCGTCAAGACGGCCACTAGACAGTCCAATCTTCTCACCAATTTCGTCGCGAGCGGCTTCAGATTGCATAGCAGACGGAGTTTGCCGAAGTGAACCCGAGGACCCCGAGGACTCATGTATCGCTCCGCCTCTCCGCCACTTCGCTGGTGGTTCAGGTGCGGGCCTTGACTGCTCCGTGTTGAAAACACTCCGACGAGGATTGGCGAAGCAAACAGCGCCTGAAACGTGAGATGGAGTCGTGCAGCAGACATCGCGGTGAGAAATGGCGGTTAAGGTGCATCCTTAGCTTTTCTTCTGCTCAGAAGGGAGTCCAACATCACGTAGACGGATGGTATGAGTAGTAGCGTGAGCACGGTAGAACTCAGCATGCCCCCAATAATCGTGAAAGCCATGGCTTGTCTCATCTCGGAACCATCCCCGCTCGCCATGGCCAGCGGGAGGAGTCCCAACACCGTAGTGGCCGTGGTCATGATGATGGGGCGAAGTCTGGCAGGGCCTGCCTGCATGATCGCTTCCCGCCTGTCCAATCCCGACCTTCTGAGCTGATTGATGTAGTCTACCAGCACGATCGCGTCGTTCACGACGATGCCTGCCAAGATGATGCCGCCAATGAAGACGACCACGCTGATGGTCTGTCCTGAAAGAAAAAGTGCCCACACTACACCGACCAGTCCGAAGGGGATTGAAAACATGATCACAAAGGGATGGATGAGCGATTCGAACTGGGAAGCCAAAACAATGTAGACGAGCACCACAGCTAAGAGAAGGGCGAATCTCAGGCTATCGAAGGAGCGTTGCATCTCTTCGTTTTGTCCCTTCACCTCGATTGAGTATCCGGGAGGGATGGGCTGCCTTTTCACGAGTTCGCTCACATCGGAGGCCACACTGCCCAGGTCCCGTCCGCTTACAGAAGCCGAGAGAAGGGCAGCCCGATGCTGGCTAATTCTATGGATCATGCTGGGTCCTTCCCTGACCTCCAGTTCGGCCAGTGAAGCGAGGGGCACAGGCGAGCCCAAGGCGTTGCTTACATAGAGGGACTTTAGATCCGCGACGCTATCCCTGTTGGCCTCATCGGTTCTGACCAGGATGTCGATATCGGAAGAGCTGGCACTGAATCTCGTTGCCACCTTGCCTCTCAGTTTGCCTCGCAACTGCTCGGCGATCTGTTTCACGGTGAGCCCGGAAGCGCTGGCTTTCTCGCGATCCACGATCACATGGACCTCCGGATAGCCGCTTTCGCTTGTGGAATCCACCTCGCCCAAGCCTGGAACGTCTGCCACTAAGCGCGTCACGCGTTCGCTTAGCTCGCGCAACACTTGTAAATCGTGTCCGCTAATCTCCACTTCAATGGGCGTCCTAAAGGTGAAAAGCGTGGGTTCTCTGAAGCCCAGCTCAACGCCTGCCACTTCGGAGAGCGACTCTCTCAGGGAGTCGATGATCTTCGAGGAACTGCGTCTTCGTTGGGATTTGGGTTTCAGTGCGACTGTGAGCTGAGCGATGTTTTCGCCCTCTTCATCGGAATGGCTCCCCGAGCGAGCGCCTGCTCCAACGGAAGCGAATAGGTGCCGAATACCGTCTTGGCTCGAGCAGATACTCTCGATCTTTCTGACGGCCCTGTCCGTCTGTTCCACTGGTTTATCTTGCGGCAAAGCCATATCGACAAGGATTTCACTTTGATCCATAGGAGGCAATAGTTCCATCCCCAAAATCGCGATCAGACAGAGAGAGAAAAGGAAGGCGACGGAGGCGAGAAAGAGCGTGTTCCCTGGGCGGTCGATGCATCGTTTCAACAGCACAGGATAGATGTTGCGGACGCCTCCAAAACCCTTGTCGAACGTGCCCAACATTCTTTCCAGTGCCCTGCGCGAAAGACCGTTCTTTTTCTGGGCTGAATCCGGGGAACTCTCCTCTTCGCTGCCCCAACGTATCTTCGCTGCCATCATCGGGACGATGGTGAGAGAGATGGTCAGGGACGCTAGAAGCGAGAAAGCAACGGTTACCGCCTGGTCCTTGAAAATCTGTCCGGCGATTCCTTGGACGTATACGATGGGATAGAATACGGCGATGCTGGTGAAAGTGGAAGCTGTCACCGCCTGAGATACCTCGTTTGCGCCTTTTTCGGCGGCGGTCTCGTAATCCATTCCCATCGCTCGATGGCGGTGGATATTCTCCAAGACCACGATCGAGTTGTCCACGAGCATGCCAATCCCCAAGGCAAGTCCTCCCAGGGACATCATATTCAGGCTGATTTTTGCCAAGTACATCAGGTTGAAAGTGGCCACGACGGAGAGAGGGATCGCCACAAAGATGATGATGGTGTTGGAGAGTTTCCGCAGGAAGAAATAAAGGATGACGGTGGCAAAGATGCCGCCGTAGACTCCAGTGAAGCACACTTCTTCTATGGCGCTCTGGATGAAGACGGACTGGTCGGTTACCACGGTGAGCTTCAAATCGGGAGGAAGCTCCTTCTGAAGGGTATTGAGTGCCTTCGACACTTCGGAACAGACGGTGACGGTGTTGGCGTCTCCTTCCTTGAAGATCTCCAACTGGATGGCGTCTTCACCGTTGATTCTGGCTATTCGTTTCCTTCGTTTGTACGTCTTTACCACGCGGGAAACGTCCTTCAGTCTCAGAGACCCGGCTTCGTGGGAGATGATGATATTGCCGATTTCTTCCCAGGTCTTGAATTGATTGACGGTTCGAACGAGGTAAAGAGCCCCGGCATCTTCGAGGTGTCCCCCTGTCATGTTGACGTTTTCTTGAGCCAGTCTGTCGACGATTTGGGCATATGAAATGCCCAGGGAAGAGAGCTTTGATTCGTCGATTTCCACGACGATTTCGTCTTCCAGTCCGCCACTCACTTTGACGGAGGCGATGCCAGGTATTGGCTCCAGCGGTCTTTGAATCAATCGTTCCGTCAAGATGCGAAGCTCGGAGATATTTCTTTCCCTGGAAGTGACACCTGCGCTAAGTATGGGATCCAATGTGGGATCGAATCGGAGGATCACAGGGTCCTCGACCTCCTCAGGGAGAGTGGAGGCGACCATCTGGACCTTTTCGCGCACGTCGAACGCCGCCATGTCCATGTCCGTTCCCCAAGCGAAGTCCACCATCACGTCGGAGAGACCCGCCTTGGAGACCGATGTGACCCTTGCCACATTCGTCACCGCTGCAACCATTTCTTCGATCGGCTTGGAAACGAATTCTTCCACTTCGGAGGGTGCGGCTTGGGGATAGGCGGTTCTGATGGTGAGCGTAGGATAGGAGATGTCGGGCAGAAGCTCCAGGGCGAGTCGTCGAACCGAATATAACCCGAAGACTACAACGCCCACCACGAGCATTGAAATAGCCACGGGACGTCGAATGGCGAGGCCTGGCAGGGACAAGTCTTTATCCTTCTAGCTCGTCGAAAGAGGTGCTGCTCCTGACAATACGCACCTTGGCTCCATCTCGAATCGTGTTTTGCCCTACAACGATGATTTGGTCCTCGGCCTGTAAGCCCGAGAGGACTTCGACACGGCTCTCATCCTCCAAACCTGTCTCCACGTCCGCCAGACGGGCCTTTTCGTCTTCCACAACGAAGACCTGTTTTTGGCCTCTGGAATACAAGATCGACTGTTTGGGTATGATGAGCACCGATTGATGTCTCTCCAACACGATGTTCAGTCGGCAGAACATACCGGGACGAAGTTTCATCTCGGGGTTGTCCACCTTCACATCTACGGTCACCGTACCGCTTTTCAGGTCCACCATCGGACTGATGGCTGATACGCTTCCCTCGAATTCCTCTTCAGGCAAAGCATCCACCTCGAGCAGCACTTCTTGCTCCTCACGGATATTCTGGATCTGTTTCTCAGGAATATTGACTTTTACTTCCAAGGAACGGAGGTCGGCGATCAGGATCGGCTTTCCCTTCTCCACCAACATCTCTCCCTTCACTACCTCCATACTCATGATCATTCCAGAGATGGGAGCTGTTACATGCGCATAGTCCAGCTTGAGTTCGGCCATCTGCATGGCCTTCTTCATGGCCTCTACCTGGGCCCACGCGCCTTTGCGTTCCTCGTCCGTGGGGCCCTCCGTGAGAAGCTGGAGGTCACGCTCCGCCATATCGACAGCGCTGAGCGCCTTTTTGTACTCCGACTCGTAGCGATCCAGTTCCATTTCTGGAATCATGTCTGCTTCTCGGAGGCCCTTCCCCCTTTCGTAGGCTTTTTCCGCTATGGCCAAAGCCTCTCTGGCTTGTTCCACGGCAGCCTTTGCTTTCTCTAGATGCTCTTCCCGGGGAGGGGAAACGAGTGTGCGGTACTTGGATTCGGCGCTTTCCAGGTTGGCCTTGGCCTGTTCCACGGTTAGACGCACTTCCTCTTCATCCAGGGTCACGAGGAGTTGGCCTTCTTTCACAAGGTCTCCCTCTTGGGCGTGAATCTCTTTGACTGTGCCCGGCAGCTTGGGGAAGACCATGACCATTTTGGGAGACTGGATGGCTCCTGTGGCGAAGTAGGACAGAACCATGTCGCCTGTGGTGCATAGGGCTGTTTCTACCGGGACCGCTAGCTGTTCTTCGCCCTGGGCCTTGCCCATCTTCTCGATGGCCTGTCTGGCTTTTCGCTGACCGACGAAGTAGCCTCCGAGGAGGCCAAGACATAGCATGCCAACCGAGAGGATCACATAAGTGGTTATGTTGGCTTTGCTTCCAGGGGCCTCTCGATCCGTTTCTTTCTTTACTGGGTCCATATTCCCTCCAGTACTTCCAAGGCATAGTTTGGCAGTCGTCCCGTGACCTTGGCCAATTCAGCCTTGGCCACGCTCAGATCGAAAAGAGCCGTGCTTAGTGCCACTCGACTTCCAGTGAGTTCACTGTTGTCCTCCAAAACTCCGGTGCTGGTGGTCATGCCGAGAGAGTACTCCAGTTCACTTTTCCGCAGATTGGTTTCCGCTGCCTCGATGCCCTTCATGGCCGCCTTCGCCGAAAAGAATGCCTCCTTCAGTCTTGAGGTGGCTGTCAGCACTTCGGTGCTCAGAGCTCTGCGAAATTCAATTTCTCCGCTTCTGGCTTCTTCAAAGGCGTTTTCCGCCTCGAAAAGACTGCTTCTCATGGAGGATCCGTCGAATAGGGAAACGGACACGCTTCGTTCCGTTCTGGAATCCTCATTTCTGTCGCTTCCAAAGCGAAGCCTCGCTTCGTCGATTTCCGACTTGATGGAACTGTCCCCCCAGAGCCCCATCGTCATGATCGCGCGAACATCCCAAAGGTCTCTCACATACTCCCCGCCGAAGCTGTTGTTCCATGTCTCAGAATAGCTGCCCGCTAGGGTCAGGGTGGGTCTTCGAGCGCTCCTTACGAGTTCCACTCCCAGCCTGGCCGCTTCCACGCCCATGCTATTCAACAAGCACTCGGGACGTTTGAACTGGGCTTCCATCATCAGTTGATCGCAATCCAACTGGGTCGGGTCCATCTCTTGGAGGGAAACGAGGCCCCCTTCCAAGGAGAGCTTCTTGTCTTGAGGAAGGCCTAAGAGATTTCGAAGGGCGGATAGACTCGCTTGAAGAGCCCCTTCCGCGCCGACAAGTCGGGCTTGCTCTTGTTGAAGTAGCGCCTCGGCATTGATGATGTCGACGTGTGTGGTGGCCCCCACTTCCTTTCCTTTTTGAAACTGATCCAGGTATCTCTGGGCCTGCTCCACGGCTTGACGCGAAATCTCTAGGTTTTCTTCCACCGCAAGGGCGTTATAGAAACTGGTGGTGACGTCGTATACCACTTGTAGAGCCGAGGAATGGAGGTTTAACTTGGCCATCTGGGTGTTGAGGCGCTCTAGCTTCAAGGTGGTGGTGAGACGCCCTCCCGTATAGATCGGCCACGTGGCTCCTACAGTAGCCATGTAATCGGTATAGTCTGGGTCGTCTGATCTCGCTGCAAACAGTTCCCTGGAGATGTAATCCCAGAAATCGTCGGACAACTGTTGAAGATCGCCTGTCTGTTGGTAGTCGGCCCAGGCGTCTGTGATGCTGGTGACGTCTCCGGCCACGCCCAAACCGTAATCCCCAGTGTTCAACCGTCTCAAGTCCACGTCGATGCGAGGCATCAGATCGACTTTTGCGTCCCATTCCCTGTGTTTGCTTTCCAATACATCGTTGCGGCTGGAGACCAACCGAAGATCCCTCTCTACCGCCATACGAACGCAGTCTTCCAGGGCGAGATCCAAGGCGCTGCAGGGAGCGGTCCATGACAGCATAGCGCCCAGAAGGAGGGCAAAAACGAGGTGTTTAGGGAGACCTCGAACCCGATAGAGTCGTACTTTCCTTCTCATCCGTCACATCCCTACAAAGATCACGGCAAAGGGAAAACCCGTCCCTACGCCGAAGCGGGCGGGGAAGAATGGCAGAGCCGCTGGGACCGTCGTCCATGATAATGCATCATAGAGTGTATGGCTGACCGCCCCTTTCTGTCAATATTCGCCGGCTTAGATGGCTTAGATGTTGTTTCTGGCGTCCAATGCCTCCCTAAAGGAGGAGAGTTCGTTTCCCCAGATCTCCATGGATCGTTGGCCGTAGCTTTTGGCATTTCCCGACAGGGTTCGTTTTAGCTTCGTATGGGCCTTGTATACCCGGAGGACGCGGATCAAGGAGGAGATGTCTCCTTCCTTTCCCACAAAGGGCAAAAAGGTTTCCTCGGGGAGCTCGCCCCACCAACCGGACGGAAAGGCCAAGCAAGGAACGCCTGTCGATAGAAGGGAAATCGTCTCCAGATCGTGATGGGACAGAGCAGGAGGAGGCAAGTGAAGGATCAGGTCCGCAGAGAGGATGAGATCCGCGGATTGGGCCGATTCCACGTCGAGCCATCCACAACCCACGGGATCGGAGAGGAGGACACGGCTTGTGTCGCAGTAGGTAGGGGACAGGAGCAGAAAACGCGGCGTTTTCTCTGTCCACACCTCCTTAACGGCTTCCCGAATCCATCGCGAGGTCTCTTGGTTGGTGTCGCTGCAAACGAAAAGGGGCTGTTCCGAATGGAACGCCGCACCTTGGGCGGTGTGAGGAAAAGGCAGCACCAAGGGAGGCAGTAGGAGAAGTTTTTTCCTTTCCCAGCGACAAAGGAGTTTTTCGTATTGCGGGGAAAGGACGCACGCGATTCCATCCACGTTTTCGTAGAGGTTCGGACATAGGAGAGCTCTTCCTTCCTCGCCCGAGAGTTCAGCTTTTCGTCGGGCTCGGTTCGAGGCGGTATCCTCTGCCAAAATCCCCACCGGAGCGGGTTCCCCTAGAAGAACTAGAATCGCTTGACGCGGCACTGGATACGACAGCAGATTAGGAGCACCCAGGACCAGACGATCCATCATTCCCTGAGCAAGATAGGGACGAAGGCCCCTTTTGAGACGCTCGATGGGGGGGTGGCGTTTTTTCTCTTTTTCCATCAAAATGCCTACTGTCATTGAAGCATAGTGTACACTAGGTTCGGCCTAAGGAGGAGAATTTCTCAATGCAGCCTGTTCATGCTTTGGTGTTAGCAACTTCCCCAGTGACGCCCCTGGCCAATCACCAGCAGTTTCTTTTCCTTTGCCTGTTGCTCTTGGCGGTTCTTGTGGGAATCGGCGCGCTGTTGTGGCAAATTTTACTTCTCGGGGACAGGATTGGCCGGGTGGAGAAGTCGATGAGCCGTGTCCGATCCAAGCTTTCCTCGAGAACGCATCACAGTCGAAAGGAAGGCGAGGAAGAGATAGAGAAAGAGGTCTCCAGTGAGAGCCGCCATTCCAGGTCAAGGAGAATGACTGAAATCGACGAGGACGATGAGGGAGAGGATGAGGACGACGAGGACCTTCCGCAGAAGCTACCCGTGAAGTACACGTGCTCCTGCGGAAGGAAATGGAAGATCTCGTCGCCTGGTCATTACAAGTGCAAGTGTGGGAAGAAGTTTACGGTTTAGGTTCTCTCTTTTCCCTGGCACGTTTCATGGCTTTTTCCCTTTTCCTGATGCGCTCCAGCTCCTCTTCCGACACCTTGATCAGAGCTGCCAGTTGGGGGGAGCCATCCTCGCCCCGCTTGAACCGAACCATCACATGGGTGCCGGGGGTCAAGGCTTCCTTGTCGATCGGCTGAGGTTGCTGAATCTTAACCTGCTCATCCAGGGCGATCTGGACCGTTTCGTCGTCAGATCCCTTCACGGTCAAGGGATCGAGGGAGACGATTTGTCCCAGAATAGGTCGGGGTCGGTTGGTGTTTTCGGCCTCAGGGCGTTTTCTAGGCTTCGGAGGGTCGACTCCCTCAGGGAGCACCAGAATGCGTTTAGCATGGACAATTCCCTGCTCGTCGGCCTTTCCCAGGGCAAAGATCGATTGTCCCTCCTCCAGACCATCCTTGGACAGATCCGTATTCTCTTCCACGCGGACGTCCTCGTCCAGTGTAATCGTCCTGGCCTCCCCTTTGGATCCTGTCAGTGTAATGGTGTCCCCTTCCACCTTTTGTATCTCGGCGATCCGGAGGCGCTGGGGACCCCTGCGGCGGTTCTCCCTTTTGGGACCCCGAGTCTTCTCCTCAGGGGCCTGCGTCTCTTGTGCCCAGGCCAGTCCCAGGGAGAGCAGAAGGAGGATAGACGGAAGGAACTTGACTTTCATAGCCTCTCTCCTTTCAGGTATCGAGGGGAAGCCATTCTTCCCCAAGTTGTCTCTTAGACGCTTCCAGGGTGGTGAGAGTTGAGGGTCTACCGTGTTATTCTGCAGAAGATATGGCTAAAGCGACTCTCCGGTGGATCTCTGGGCGTTTGAGCTGGAAGTTTCCCTATATCTGGGTGGGCCTGTTGGCCCTGGGACTTCGATGTCCCCACGCCATGGTCGCCTCGCGTTCCCTGCTTGTTCAACATCCCCAGGTAGACGCCGGCTACCACCATCAGAAAGCGTTGGAGCGGATCCGCGGCAGTGGGGAGAAAATGCCCTATTTTAAGCCGCCGTACTACCCTTATCTTCTTTCCGTCGCATACAGGTTTTCAGGCGGAGAGGAGGGCTGTCCTGGGGCGATTCCCTACGTCCAGGCGGGTGTGGGCGTTCTGAGCTGCCTATGGATCGTGTCCCTATCGAATCGTCTTTTCGGGAGGAAGTCTGCCTGGGGAGCAGGGCTCTTGGCGGCCATGTATAAGCCGTTTCTTCTCTTTGAGGGACAGCTCCTCGCTTCGAGCTTCACGCTTTTTCTTCTCCTTCTCTCTTGCTGGTTTCTTCTTCGACGGAAGAGGATGCGTTGTCTGGGGGGATTGGCCTTGGGGTTGGCAGCCGGGATGCGTCCCAACCTGCTGCTTTGCCTTCCGATGGTGGGGGGCTGGCAATGGATTCATTCCAAGGACAAGGCTTCCCGGCTGAGCACTGCGGCTTTCGTGGTGTTGTCCCTCCTGCCCACTGGAGTCACCTTCTTGAGGAACGGCTTGGTGGCGGGTGAATGGGTTCCTATTTCCACCAACGCAGGAATCAATCTTTACACGGCATGGCGTCCCGAAGCGGACGGCGTTTCCGCGATCGAGCCCGGGTATGAGTGGGAGAAAACCATGAGGTTCCCCAAGAGCATTGGATTCGAAAAGGAGGGAGAAATCTCCCGATATTGGGTTAGACGGGCCCTCGCAGATATCAAGGAAGCGCCAGGCAGGACGGTGGCGCTTTCGGCCAAGAAAGCGCTCTGGTTTTGGAGCGGCCGAGAGATCCGCAACAACATCGGTCTGCATGCGGTCGCTTCGTTGTCTCCAGTGACCCGTCTTCCCCTGCCAGGGTTTTCCCTTCTGCTCCCCTTGGCCCTAGCAGGGGCCGCAGTGGGAGGCGTAAGAAAGCAGGCTTTCCTCCCGCTTCTTTTCCTTCTGGGAATTTATCTCTCGGTGCTTCCCTTTTTCGTTTGCGGTCGTTTTAGGTTGAGCGCTGTGCCCTTTCTTTTTCCGTGGGCCGGTTTGGCTGTGTCTTCGGTCTTTGAACGTTTCAGGACAGGAGACCTTTGGACGACTCAGGGATTCCGAAGCCGTTGTATTCCCTTTCTCTTGGCTTTGATGGGACTGTGCCTCACCCAGGCCCCTCCTGCCTGGATCGAGAAGGGCAAGCCCCATCGGGACTTGTGGATACTTGCCGTGGCCCATCTGGAGGCCAAGGATCCTGTGGAAGCGGCTCGATTGGCTCGGAAGGGACTCGAGATGGCAGAGAGAGATCCGGATCTCTGGACGACCTTGGGAAACGCGTTGCTTCACCTCAAAGACTATCAAGGGGCTCAAGAGGCCTATGAAAACGCCTTGACTTGGGCGCCAGATTACGCGGTGGCGCGCGGCAACTTGTCTACCGCCCTTCTTCACTTAGGCAGGACCTCCGAAGCCCTGGCTTTCGCGCGGCAAGCCCATCAGCTCGCGCCTCATCTTCCCGGGCCTCCCAAGGTGGAGAGAGAAGCGCTCAGGCGACTCGGACGCTCCGCTTCACGATGAACGTTTCCGAAAAGCGTCTCCCAACGAGGTCCCTTTCCACCCAGAGGTCTTACGAGACCGGGTGTCCTTCGAACCCCTTTCCTTAGGATCGGACCTTGGAGGTTGGCTGGATCGTTTCGGCTGAGATTTTGGATCGGAGAAGGGATTTTTTTTCATGGAGAGCGCGATCCGTTTCCTTTCAAGGTCCACATCCATCACGATGACTTGAACCTTCTGGTTGACCTTGACCACTTCGGACGGATCTTTGACGAAGCGGTCCGCCAACTGACTGATGTGGACCAGTCCGTCTTGATGCACTCCGATGTCCACAAACGCGCCAAAATGGGTCACATTGGTGACGATCCCTGGAAGCTTCATTCGCGCCTTCAGTTGGCCGATTTCCTGAACTCCTGCCAAGAAAAAAAAGGCTTCGAAACGCTGCCGCGGATCCCTTCCCGGTTTCGCCAGCTCCTGCAGAATATCCTCCAGGGTGGGACGTCCCACCTGGTCCGTGATGTAGCGGTCGAGTTCCAGGCTTCTTCGCTTGGCCTCCTCGCGTAGGAGATCCTGAACGGAGCAGTCCAAGTCCCCTGCCATCTTCTCCACCACCCAGTAGCTTTCCGGGTGGACCGCGCTGGCGTCCAAGGGATGGACACCGTTCCTGATTCTCAGGAATCCTGCCGACTGCTCAAAGGCTTTCGGACCCAGTCGAGGCACCTTGAGGAGTTCTTCGCGGGAGGAGAAAGGCCCCCGTTCGTCTCGGAGGGAAACGATATTCTGGGCAAGCTGCGGACCGAGTCCAGACACATAGGTCAACAGGTGCTTGCTCGCTGTATTGAGATCGACCCCCACGGCGTTGACGCAGCTTTCCACCACGTCATCGAGTCGCTGCTTTAGCGCGTTCTGTTCCACATCATGCTGGTACTGTCCCACCCCGATCGATTTGGGATCGATCTTCACCAGTTCCGATAGGGGATCCAGGAGTCTTCGTCCGATGGACACCGCGCCCCGCACAGTGAGGTCCAACTCAGGGAATTCCTCCCGGGCCGTCTCCGACGCGGAATAGACCGACGCGCCGGATTCGTTGACCATTACCACAGGAATCTCTCCCCCAAGTTGGCATCCCCGAACGAACGCTTCGGTTTCTCTGCTGGCCGTGCCATTGCCGACGGCGACGGCCTCCACAGAAAATTGGTCGCACAGCGCCTCCAGGATCTTTTTGGCCTCTTCTTTTTTGTCCCCTCCGCTGTGAGGGTAGAGGGTCTCGTAGTGAAGAAGCTTTCCCTGGGGATCCAAGACCACTAGCTTGCAGCCTGTTCTAAAGGCTGGATCCATGGCCAACACGGTCTTACTGCCCAAAGGAGGGGCTAAGAGCAGTTCCCTCAGGTTCTCGGCGAACACCTGGATGGCTTCTTTATCCGCCCTGGCCTTGAGCTCCCTTCGAAGTTCCTTCTCCATGGCAGGCGCCAGGAGGCGCTTGTAGCCGTCCTCCACTGCCTCGGCGACCTGAGCGGCGGAAGGGCCCGTGCCTTTCACAAAAAGGGGCTTGAGCTGGTTCAAAGCCGCGGTCTCTTCAGGTAGGGCTTTGAGGCGTAGTTCGTTTTCCTTCTCGCCACGGAAAAGGGCGAGGAGTCGGTGGGAGGGAGCCTGGGTCACCGGCTCGGTGTACTGGAAGTAATCCTTGAACTTGCTTTTCTCCAAATCGGCCTGTTGCGTGGCCTGGGTTTCCAGAACCGCTTGGCTTTTGAAAAGGCTTCTCAACCGGTCCCTGGCCTCCACGCATTCATTGACTTGTTC
>Ga0272442_10003779_pt1 | contig 21074 bp, 18 predicted proteins | sample SSMForm2O_FD_200262 | JGI IMG/M metagenome (GOLD analysis project Ga0272442, IMG submission 200262) | Marine sediment archaeal communities from Little Sippewissett salt marsh, Falmouth, MA, United States - SSM-Form-2O | ecosystem: Environmental > Aquatic > Marine > Wetlands > Sediment ... | reverse complement strand
CTTTCGGGGAAAACCTGATAGCATCAATGATAGCCGGCAGGAATACCTGATATAAGTGGCATGCATACGGAGATTTCATGATTTGCAGTGTTAAAGTGCTGATGGTGGATGAATCCCGCTTCAACTGCCTTCGCGTTGCCAGAATCATGTCCTCAGAGGAAGACATTGCATTCAGGTATGCCACTGAACCTGAACGTGCACTGATAATGGCGGATGAATTTCTTCCAACCGTAATCATATGTACTCATGCTGCGGCGGATGAAAGTGCTTCATCCATTCCTGAAATGTTCCGGGAGAATTCATCAACTGCCGACGTCCCGCTGATACTGCTCGTGGATGATGAAGTATCTCTCGCGGACCCGGATAAGGTGGAAGAAACCGGCGAATGCCTGTGCACGGGCTGGACCGAACAGGATATTATCGAGAAGACGAGAAGGCTGTCCACGCAGTTTCTCAATACACGTCAGGAGCAGATCCAGAAGCAGGTTGATTCGGATCTGGAGACGGGTCCCGCCCGCGTGCTCCTTGTTGATGACTCCAATGTGGTGTGCAAGCTGATTGAACAGAAGATCATGCATGATGAGCATATAACGTTTAAATACTGTACCGATTCGTCTCTTGCATTTGAGATGGCGAAACAGTTCTGTCCAACGGTCATTCTCCTGGACCTGGAGATGCCGGGGAAAAACGGCTTTGACCTGCTGAGGGAATTCCGGGACGATCTCGTACTCACAAACGTGCCCGTAATAGTACTCTCCGGTATCTCCGACTCCGAAACCAAAGACAGGGTTTTCAGAAGCGGAGCAAATGATTACGCGGAGAAGCAGATGGATACGGCCGAGCTTACAAGCAGGATTCATTATCATTCACAAGCTTATATGAATGCCCTGAAGCTCAATGAGTCCATTCATGAGATCATGGAAGCGAAAAAGAGGCTTGAGGTCCAGAGAGATTTCATACGAAAGACCTTCGGCCGATATCTTTCGGATGAGATCGTGGCGAACATCCTGGAAACCCCGGAAGGGCTTGAACTCGGTGGGGAAAAGCGTGTCATTTCAATCATGATGGCGGATCTCAGGGGATTCACGTCATTGAGCGAACGACTGCCGCCTGAAACCGTTCTTTCAATCATTAATAATTATCTCAGGGTAATGACGGATGTTCTTTTCAGGTACAATGCAACGATTGATGAATTCATCGGCGATGCCATCCTTGCAGTATTCGGAGCTCCCGTGGTGCGTCCGGACGACATCCAGAGAGCGGTTGCCTGTGCGGTTGAAATGCAGCTGTCAATGGAGAAGGTAAACGGCTGGAACCGCGAGCAGGGATATCCGGATATTGCAATGGGTATCGGGTTGAATACCGGGGAGGTAATCGTAGGCAACATAGGTTCCGAGCGCAGAGCCAAATATGGAATTGTAGGGCAGCATGTAAATCTTACCGGCAGGATAGAATCATACACTGTAAAAGGTCAGATACTCGCTTCCCGGAGTACGGTTGAGGCATGCGGTGATATCCTGCGAATCGACGGGCAGATGGATGTTGTTCCCAAGGGAATGAATGAACCGATAACCATTTATGATATCGGCGGCATAGCCGGCAGGTACAATCTGTACCTTCCAGAGACAAAGGACCTTAAGCTTATTCCGCTTTCAGAGCCGATTAAAGCACGGATAGCGGTTCTGGAAGGAAAGCACGAGAGTGATGAAAGATACGAGGCAGAGGTAACCGGGCTGCTCAATGAGGCTGCGGAGATTAAGGGCGGATTCAAGGTGAAGAAGCTTTCAGACATAAGGATCAGTCTTTTCGACAGCTCCGGCGGATGTGTTACGAATGATCTTTACGCGAAAGTTACCGAAGCGGGGCGGGGCAGAAGCGCGAAATACAGGATCAGGTTTACGTCGATCCCTCCGGAGGCAGAGGACTACCTGGTGCGTCTTCAGGCTCTTGCTGCAAGCAAAGAGGGCAGATGAACCTGCCCGGGGACTGTAATTATTAAGGATTGAAAAATGAATGAAAAAAATGACAACGAATCTTCAAACAGCGAGGTGCCCTGGTTTGACGGCACCGTGGAAATCGCACTGAGCGATCTTAAGAAACCACCTCCCGTTCCCAGAGAGGAAGTCGAACCCTGCGATGTCGGAAAATGCAGGCCGGTCGAAGTTCCGGGCAGGTCATGGCTGATCGACAAGGGAGAATTCGCAAGAGGCGGCATGAGCATGATCCATGAGGTGGCACACCGCAACTTGAGAGTAAAGGCCGTAATGAAGATCCTCAACTCCACTCACGCTTCGGACGAACTTGGAAGAAAGCGTTTTATCGAGGAGGCTCAGATTACGAGCCAGCTTGAGCATCCGCACATTCCACCGGTGCATGATCTGTGGATGGATCCTGACGGAAACATACGCTTCACCATGAAGCTGGTCGAAGGCCGGACTTTAAAAGAAATACTTGATGAGAGCAGTCTTGAGAACAGGGTTGAGAAGGACTGGGAGGACCTGCTGAAAATATTCCTCAAGGTCTGTGACGCTGTTTCCTATGCTCACAGCCATGGTGTCATACACAGGGACCTGAAGACGGATAACGTGATGGTGGGCACCCACGGACAGGTCTGGGTAATGGACTGGGGATGCGCTTTCGTTATGCCGCATCATTCCGGGGACGCAGGAAGAACGGTTTCGCTCATCAGGGATCCGGAAAAAGAAACCCTGGATCCACCTGAAACCGCCATCGGAACTGCATCATATATGGCACCCGAACAGGCCCGCGCTCTCACCGACGAAATGGACGAAAGGACGGATGTCTATCTTCTCGGCGGGATTCTGTACGAAATTCTTACTGGCCATCCTCCGCACAGGGGTAAGGATATCATTGAATCCATAAGGATGGCTCAGCGGGGCGAGGTAAAAGAACCCGCTGAAATTGTTACAGACAGAAAACTGCCGCCCGTGCTTTGTCAGATTGCAATGAACGCACTTGCTTCTGACAGGTATTCCCGCTACGCGAGTGTTGATGAGCTGCGGGAAGAGATCGAGGACGCCATCCGGAGCGGGTGGTGGTTCACAACAGTCACATATCCTGCCGGACACATTATTGTAAAAGAAGGAGACCGGGCGGATGCAGCTTACATAATCACCAGGGGAGTATGTGAGGTATACAGGATCGAAAATGACACGCGTGTTTCGCTGCGGCGCATGGGGCCGGGGGAGGCGTTCGGAGAAACTGCCATATTTACGAAGAAAACCCGCACGGCAAACGTGGAAGTTATCGAACCCATGACGGCCATGGTGATAACGAAGGATGCCTTTGACAGGGCTATCGGGAGTTCATGGATGCGTCCTTTCCTTCGTGCTCTGGCCGAGCGTTTTCAGGAGCATGACGAAATGCTTTCCTATATCAGGAGTAAAAGTGATTAGGAATGTACAGCGGATTTGGGACGATAATTTTGTCTATGGTTTTTGTAGAAGATCAATATCCTGGCAGATTTGTTCGCATAATTGCTAGTGCATAAAACCTATTAAAACACTCGGAATTTATTGACTTTTCAGCTGCAACACTGTACAAGCAGTCCCCATGATCAAGAGAGGCTTGAATGCCTGGTAAAGAATCATTCAACTGGACTGCTGAAAAGAGACCGATTGCCGACATCGGACAGCTGCGCGACAGATACGAAGATGTGCATGAGTTCGTGGTCAGTCCTGATGGAGAAAGGATTGCGGCACCCGCGGTCAGGGGACAGGATGAGTTTGTAATAAGCAGTAACGATGATGTTGTTGAAGGTGTGTTTGAGAAAGCCTGGCACTTGAAATTCACACCGGATGGGAGTCTGACTGCCCTGGTTCGTCTGGATGATGAATGGACTGTCGCGGTGGAAGGAAAGGCATGGGAGGAGCGATTCGAGTTTGCCTGGAACACGAAGTTCAGCAAAGACGGCAGTCATATTGCTATTCAGGTAAAAAAAGACAACGAGTATTCACTCGCGGTCAACGGCAAATCATGGGAGCGAACGTTCTTTTCATGCCGGGAATATGCACTGAGCAGTGATGGGGAAAAGGCGGCGGCAGCAGTTCAGGTCGAAGCGCTTCCTGAAGGTGATATTTTCAAATTTCTGGACGGAACCTGGAGCATCGCCGTTAACGAAGTGCCGTGGGAAAAGAAATATCTGAATGTTTATGCACCCGTCTTCAGCCCGGATGACTCACATGTAGCCGCTGAGGTAAGGCTGGACATATGCGACTATTCAGTTGCCAGGGACAGCGAGACCTGGAAGGAAAAGTTTTCATGTTTATGGGAACCCGTATTCCGTCCGGACGCACAAGGGATAATTGTGCCTGCAAAAACGCCCGGGGGATGGACGCTTGTTGAGAACGGTCGTCCTGTATGGGACGGCAGGTATGTTCAGCTGTGGAGACAGAGGTTCAGCCCGGACGGCAGGCGACTGGCCGCAGTGGTTGCGCCGGATTTCGGCAGGTGGACAGTGGCGGTCGATGATGTGCCGTGGAAAACCACTCTGTCGGATCTTATCCTTCCACCGGTTTTTTCACCGGAAGGAAGCAAGGTGGCTGCAACCGGAAAGCACAATGACAGATGGAGGATCCTGGTCGACGGGGATATCTGGAAGGAAGAGTTTGACATGGCATGGGATCCCGTCTTCAGCCCTGACGGAAACTTCGTGGCGGCCAGGGTCGAAAAGTCTGGAAGATACACATTCGCAGTCAACGGCAGGCTGATGAAACAGGAGTATGAACGGCTGTGGGATCCTGTATTCAGTCCGGGTTCGGACAGGATGCTGATAAGGGGAATCTCTGACGGAAAGTATTACCGTCAGGTTGTTCCCGTAAGTGAATTGTAGACCGCGGCAACAGAGGTGGAAATGTACGAATTTGCAACCGGACCGCTTGTATGGATTGCCTTCATATTATTTGTCGGTGGCAGCATCTACAAGTTGATGTCGATGCTGATTCTTGCACAGAAGGAAAAATCCGTACTGCCTACATGGAATGCAAAGTTCGGATTGAGGTCCGTCATGCACTGGGTCGTTCCCTTTGCCAGCAGAAATCAGAGAATGCATCCGGTCATGACGGTGGTATCCTTCGTGTTTCATTTGTGCCTTCTCATTACGCCCCTTTTCGTAATGGGACATGCCGTGCTGTGGAAACAGTCCTGGGGAATCAGATGGTTCAGCCTTCCTGCATGGGCGGCTGATATTATGACTCTTGTTGTGATAGGCGGATTTTTCTTTTTCTTTGTCAGGCGCATGGTGGCTCCTGAAGTAAGAAATGTGAATACATGGAAAGACTACGTGCTGCTTCTGATCGTGGTTGCACCCTTTATTACGGGATTTGTTGCCCATCAGCAGTGGCTGCCGTACAGCACGATTATCATTGCTCATATCGTTACGGGAGTACTGTGGCTGATTGCGATCCCGTTTACATGGCTGTCGCACATGCTGTGGTTTTTCTTTTCGCGTTCATACATGGGAAGCGAATTCGGTTCCGTGCGTAATGCAAGGGACTGGTAATGAGGACTTGCTGAATGGAAATAACGAGGAATTTTTTCAATGGCTGATCCTGTTGATGCCGCGGTGGTGGATCAGGGTATTGATGACAGGCTGAAGGGCCTGAGCACGGAACGCATCAGAGATGTCATCAACAGGGTCCTGACCAAGGAAAGCGCCGCCCGCCTGAAGGTGTACCTGGATACGTGCGTTCACTGCGGCCTGTGTTCAGAGGCATGCCATACGTATCTTTCACGGGACAGGGATCCGGATTTTGCGCCGGTTGCAAAGGTAAAGGATACACTGTGGGAGATGGTAAGGCGGAAGGGCGACGTTGATACAGAATTTCTGAAAAAGGCGGCCCGTATTGCATTTACCGAGTGCGGGGCATGCCGCAGGTGCAGCATGTACTGTCCATTCGGGATTGACATCGCCTATCTGATCATGACGGTACGCAGGATCTGCAGCCTGCTGGGTGTTGTTCCGCAGTACCTGCAGGACACTACAAACAGCCATGCGGTTACAATGAACCAGATGTGGGTGCAGCAGGATGACTGGATAGACACCCTCATGTGGCAGGAAGAGGACGCCGCGGACGAGATACCGGGGCTGCGTATTCCTCTTGATAAGGAAGGCGCCGACATCATGTATTCCGTGATTGCGCCCGAGCCCAAGATACTCGCCCAGCTTATTGCCAACATGGCCATGATTTTCCATGCAGTGGGCGCGGACTGGACAATGCCGAGCGGTGACGGATGGGACAACAGCAACATGGCCATGTACTCAGGCGACTTCGAGGTCATGGGCAGAGTGGAAAAGGCGCACTGGGAAGCGGCCATGGACCTCAGAGTAAAGAGGATGGTCATGGGAGAATGCGGCCATGCCTACCGCGGTGCCGTTTATGACGGTCCGAAGTGGCTTGGATGGCAGGGCCCCCCCATAACAATGGTTCATGCCGTGGAGTATTATTACGACATCATTTCAAGCGGAAAGCTCAAGATTGCAAGGAAAATAGAAGAGCCCGTGACAGTACAGGATCCATGCAACATTGTACGCGGGCGAGGCCTGCATAAAAAGCTCAGGTACGTTATCAACGCCCTGTGCGAGGATTTCAGGGACATGGAGCCCAGGTACGAGCACAACTACTGCTGCGCAGCGGGAGGAGGCATAATCAACTGCGGACCTCCATGGAAGCTGTCCAGGATGAAGAGCATAAAGGTAAAGGCCGAGCAGATAGCCGATACCGGTGCGGAGATTGTGGTTACGCCGTGTCATAACTGCCACAGCGGTATCGAGGACATTATCGGGCACTACAACCTTGGCACTCATGTGCAGTTTATCAGCGAATTGATCATCAAGACGATGGAGAAGCCGGGAAGCGAACAGACATGATAACGGGGAAAAGACATACTGAATGTTTTCTGCTCTGTCTGTCAGGGCTTGCTTTCCTGATGGCTGCGGGATGCGAATACGAGCCCGTGGAAAAGGAAAGACAGGTTCCGTCTTCTACAATTGTGCTTGGGATTGAGTCAGCGGACGGGGAACATCAGAGGCCTGCCGTTGAGTTTGACCATGCGCTTCATGTAAAAGCCCGCTCCGGAGAAGGATGCGGCGAATGTCACGATACGGATGACGATAAGAAGCCGGTTTTCAACCTTGTAACCAGTGCCGCTACAGACGACCGCGATGATATTATGGACATGTACCATGCCCAGTGCATCGGATGCCATCAGGAGCTTGAAGAAGAAGGTGCTGAATCAGGGCCTTCCGAGTGCGGGCGCTGCCATATTGAACAGCCCGGTGGCTTGGTTGTGCGAAGTCCGGCCAGCTTCGATTATTCTCTTCATTACAGGCACGTAAAAGCGGCGAAGGAAGATTGCGGCACATGTCATCATGACAAAGACGAGAAGACTTCCGAACTCAGGTACTTCAAGGGACAGGAAAAGTCCTGTTCATACTGCCACGGTGAGGAGGACGACGGTAAAAAACTATCTCTTCAAAATGCTTCGCATCGTGCCTGCATAAGCTGTCATCTGGATAATAAGGAGAAAAAAATAGAGACAGGGCCGGTTAACTGTGAAGGCTGCCATGATATCGCGAAGATCATGTCCCGCGAAAAACTCTCTGAATTTCCACGAGTAAGCAGAAATCAGCCCGACAAGGTATGGCTTTACGTTCCCGGCGCCATGTCCAAGATGGTTCCGTTCAATCATGAGCTGCACGAGACACTTACTGAATTCTGTTCCGACTGCCATCACCGGGATCTCAAAAAATGCAGTGAGTGTCACACTCTGACCGGAAAAGAGGACGGGCAGTGGATTACAATGAATGAAGCCTTTCATAAGGCCGATGCATCGAGTTCCTGTGTGGGCTGCCACAAGAAAGCGGCCGGGCGCAGGGAGTGCTCGGGATGTCATGTCTCGCTTCCTGAACCACCGTCCGAAAGCCTGTGCATGTACTGTCACAGCGGTCCGCAGTTTGCCGAGAAGCCACAGACCATGCCAATGCCTGCTCTTCCCGAGGTAAATTCCGAAGCACTGCCCGATGCCGGGGTTGATTTCCCCGAGAAAGTAATCATTGACGTGATCGCGAAAGAATACGGCCCTTCTGATCTTCCTCACGGTAAAATCGTAAGAGGGCTCTACAAGACCATCAGCGAAAGCAGGGCGGCAAGACGTTTTCACGGCAGCACAGGGCTCATGTGCACGGGCTGCCATCACAATACACCGCATGGCACAAGGCCTGCTCCGTGCAGATCGTGCCATGCCGGACAGGGTGATCCTGAGAAGGACATGCCCGGGCTCAAGCATGCATATCATCGCCAGTGCATCGGCTGCCACCAGGCAATGCAGAACAAGGCACAGGGTTGCGAGGATTGTCACAAAAAAGCGTCTAAAGCCTCCTCAAAGGAGGTGAGCCCATGAAAATATCGAGACGCGGATTTCTTCATGGCATGGCTGCCGCCGGGGCCCTGGCAACGGGTACGGCGAAAGCGGCGGGGCACAGGAAGTTCGATGGTTATCCCGGAAGCTTCGGTCTTCTGCACGATACTACTCTGTGCGTGGGCTGCAGGTCGTGCGAAGCGGCATGCAGGGAAGTAAATAACCTGCCTCCTGTCGAGGTTCCGGTTGGAGACAAAGATATTTTCAGGAAAAAACGCAGGACAACGGAAAAAGCCTACACTGTGGTCAATGAATACCGGAAAGCCACGGAAACCACGCCCGCTGTCTACAGAAAGCATCAGTGCATGCACTGCAACGAGCCGTGCTGCGCCTCCGTGTGTTTTGTAAAGGCTTTCACCAAGACCCCGGAAGGTCCGGTGCTTTATGATCCCGACGTATGCGTGGGTTGCAGGTACTGCGTGATGGCATGCCCGTATTACGCCCTGGCATATGAATACGACGACCCTGTAACCCCGCGAGTCGTGCGCTGCACCATGTGTTATCCCAGGATCAAAAAGGGGCTCAACCCGGGCTGTTCCGATGCATGTCCTACCGGGGCGATTGTATTCGGAAAAAGAAAAGATCTAATCAAGCTCGCCAGGGACAGGATAGCCAGGTTCCCGGATCGCTATGTCGATCACGTGTTCGGTGAGCATGAGTTCGGTGGAACAAGCTGGCTTACGCTTGCCGGGATGCCTTTCGGGCAGCTCGGTCTTCATGATGGAGCGACTCATACACCGATCCCGGAGATGGCCACAAGCTATCTCTCCGTAGTTCCACTGATTGTAACCATCTATCCCGGGCTTCTTCTCGGGATGTATGCCTTCACCAAGAGGAAAGAAGCTCTCGCTCTGAAAGAAAAGAATAAAGCCGTGGCGGATACGCTTGCAAAGGCGGATGAGGAAACAAAGAAGAAACTGGCGGATGCCGCGGCCAGGGCTGCAAAGGACAAAGAGAGGGCAGTGAACCAGGCGGTGAAAAAGGCCGGGGCCGAAGCGAAAAAGGCGGCTGAGAAGAAGGAGGATGAAAAATGAACGAATCTCCTTCTGAGCGCACCGGAATAATCACTCCGTTCAATGTCATCGCAGCCGTTATTCTGGCCGTCGGGGCTGTTATTATTCTTATAAGGTTCGTCAAGGGGCTGGGTGCGACTACAAATCTGACGCACACGAATCCCTGGGGACTGTGGATCGGTTTCGATGTAATGACGGGAGTGGCTCTGGCTGCTGGCGGGTATGTGACATCTTCTGCGGTTTACCTGTTCGGCATGAAGGAATATAAACCCATAGTAAGACCGGCCATCCTTACGGGTTTTCTGGGTTATTTCCTTGTCGTCGTGGGTCTCATCGTCGACCTCGGCCGTCCATGGCGGCTTCCTTACCCTTTCGTGGTTCAGGCGGGGCCGACCTCGGCGCTGTTCGAAATAGCACTCTGCGTGGCTTTGTATCTGACAACGCTTTTTGTAGAGTTTACTCCGGCTGCTTTTGAGTGGCTCGGGTGGAAGAGATGGCGCAAGGTCGTGGTTTCGATGACCGTGGCGCTTACGATTTTCGGGCTTCTGTTGTCAACACTGCATCAGTCAACGCTCGGTGCAATGTACCTGGCAACCCCGACAAAGCTTCACCCACTGTGGCATTCACCCTACATCCCGGTTCATTTCTTTGTATCCAGCATTGCCGCCGGGATTTCGATGGTGATCTTCGAGAGCATGCTGTCTCACAGGGTGTTCGGCCATCTCGTGGAAATTTCGCATGTACAGTTTGATAATATTACCGTAGGCCTTGCAAAGGCGGGCTCGGTTGTTCTTGCGGTGTATTTTGCAATAAAGGTTACGGGGATTTCACTTGAGGACAAGTGGCATTACCTCTCAACGCCCATGGGGCACTGGTACCTGCTGGAGCTTTTGGGATTCGTGCTTCTTCCCTGCATCCTGTTTGCAGTCGGGTTCAGAGAAAAGAAGACGGGCCTCATCCGCTTTGCTGGTGCATGGACCGTGATCGGCATAATACTCAACAGGCTCAACGTGTCCATTATCGCATTCAACTGGCAGCTTCCTCCGGACGAAAGATACGTTCCTCACTGGATGGAGATCTGGGTTACAATTACAATCGTCACTTTCGGCGTGGTCGTATTCAAATGGATTGTAAATCGAATGCCTATCCTTTATGAGCATCCGGATTACAGGGGAATGCATTAGAAAGTACAGGACACAGGAGAAGCATGATGCATACGTTATTTGATTTTCTCACCTTTACCAAAGGTTCGACATACCTGGTTGTTGCCGTGTTCCTGATTGCATTTATCCCGTTCTGGCTGTTTCTTACCGAGCGTCAGGAAAAACAATCCACCGTCCGCGCAAAGAAGAAGTAGGGGCGCATCCACTCCTGTCCGCCGTAGACCGTTCTTGACCGCGCCCATTCCACTGGACCGCGCATACAAGACGCGCGGTCACGATGCCCGGCTGCGCCGGGCTAAGCCGCAAGGGCTGACAAACGGACGTTATGTTCGATTTGATTTGATTTGTGGTAGGGGCAGGTCCCCGTGCCTGCCATTTGATATCATAGACCTAGGATGAAAATCGCCGTTTTGGGTGGGCCTTCTGAATAAGCTCTTTCTTTTTCATCAATCGCTGGCGGGTTTCTTCGTCCTGTGCGCGGGATTGTCAGATTCCTGAATCAGACGTCCCTGAATCGAAAAGCCAACAATCGCCGGAACCTGCATCAGGTACGCCTGCATCAGGTACGCCTGCATCAGGCACGCCTGCATCAGGCGCCCCGCCCTCGGGTATTACGTGCCCGTCCGCATCCATGAACCCGCCTTCGAGCAGATCACACAATATTATGGAATCGCCCCACCTGCCGTAATTGTTCATGGCAAGGTAATGGCTCCATATGCTTATGCCGTAGTACACGTCCAGGGGCATGACCTTTCTGATGACGTTCGTATCCCGGTCAACTATCCTTACTTCGGCCCTGTCGCCACCGGCTCGCCAGTCCGTACCATTAGCCTGGGAATCTACATAGGCTATCACATGAGAATCAATATCGCACAATGTCTGGCTGTACGGAGCAGTCACTATTACCTCATATTTGCCTGTCTCAATATTCCACAGCCATATATCCGACCCATCTGTTTCATGTTTTTTGACCAGAGAAGTCACGAGCTCGTGAGTATCATGATCAAAAGACATGAACCCGACACCTATCTCACTATTATAAACCAGTTGCGGATCCTGTGATGAATTCTCAATGTCAAAACTGTAAAGGTATCCATCATCAGTAAATGCAACCCAGCGGACTCCATCAAAAGACCAGCTGGACAGCTTATCAGCTATAGATCCCTCATTACCATTTGACACTCTTGCATAGTTTAATCCCGCAAGGGTATCACCAGATCGATATGCAACGAATTTGTCACCAGACATTGGATCAGCATCTACTGTTCCATTGGTCGTCAGCTTTTGTTCCTGGGTTTCATTCAGCTTTATGATGAATATCTCCCGGGTCAGATAATCACTTTCGTCTACTTTTCTAGAGAACACCACATTGTCCCCATATATTGATGGAGTAACTATTTCCTCAGGGTAGGAAACGCGTAGAATCTCCTTTTCTTCCCCAGTTGATAACTTTCTTACCATAAGAACATCTTGAGTTGGTGTCCCATGTTCCAGCCATCGCCAGACGAGATGATCGTCATCCATGGCATACTTGCCGGTCCAGCCCTCACCATTCTCATTCGCCGGGCTCAGGAGTTCACATCCCTTCGGCAGCCCTGAATCAGAATCACTGTCTGAATCCGTGTCCGTGTCCGTATCCATGTCCGTGTCGGTATCAATATCTGTATCCGAATCGGTATCCGTGTCTGTATCCGCCCCGGAATCCATTCCCTTTCCTGCATCCATATTCCCCGCCGCATCTACGGATGCGTCTTTTTCACCGCCGCCGCTGTCGCCGCAGCCGGACACCAGAAAGCACAACACGAGAAACGTGCAGGTTTTATAATTCATGTTCACACTCTTATCAGTCAGTGCGTTAAGGATAGCATATTCTTGAATAAAATACGTAAATGGCCTGAGGACCGGGTTTAGTTGTCTGGACGGGGCTCTTCCGGCCGAATCAAGAAAACCTTAAGCCCTGAGAAGTCCGTCATCTCCCGGATTGAGCTGAACTTAACTTTTAAGTACTCCGTCAGCTCCAGACTTAAGCTGAACTCAGCCCGGAAGCCGGCCCGGTTCTGAAATAAAACAAAAATGTTATATCCGGAGCAGCCGGGGAGCTCGAAAGTTAAGTTGAACTTAAGTTCTGAGAAGACCGGGAGCTCTAAAGTTAAGTTGAACTTAACTTTCTGATGGCCGGGAACTGAAGTGTAAAAAAAGATTACACTTTAAAAGACACGTGAAAGTGCCGCTGATAGAAATTCCTTATCAAAACGCCGAAAAAATGCTTTTTAAGCAAGAAAAGCTCACTTTTTTGCACGGCCGGGAGCTTTTTGTTGAGATTGACTTAAAAGAGGAGCAATCGGACATGTTTTCATGTGACAAGAACATTGGATCAGAGATGACGGCCGGCTCCAGGGTTAAGTTCAACTTAAGGTCCGTGCAACAGCGCAACAAAAGTGTTAAGAAAAACTTACACTTTTGATCGCGGGTATCTATTTTTAAGTTGAACTTAAAATCCAGTAAGCGCGGAAAAATTGTCCGGGGTTTGAATTTGAGGGCAAAATGGTGATTTTGAAGTCGTGTATGCCCCCTCTCTGACTAATGCCCCTGCAGTTTTTCGATTCCACCGGGATTTTCGAGCAGGTCTTCGAGGGATATGTCGTACAGGACTTCCTTTATCCGCCTGTTGATGAGTTCATAAACCGGCCTGCATTCGCACAGGTCTGATTTGATGCACATTTCCGGCTCATCCACACATTCAACAATGTTTACCGGTCCGATCGCGGCTTCGATAATCCGGCCTGCAGTGATATTGCCAGCCGCATCCGTAAGTGTGTAACCTCCCGCCTTGCCTGCCGTGCCCCTGATCAATGAGGCGTTTTTCAGCGGGATCGCAAGCTGTTCAAGATAGCGCCTGGATATTCCCGTTTTCCCGGCTATGCTGCTGAGACTCACTGTTCCGCCTTCGCGGGTTTCCCTTGCGATTTCAACCATCATTCTGAGACAGTAGCGTGCTCGCGTGGAAAGCTTCATTTCAGATTCTCATTCTCCCCACCACTGTTAAATATTCAAACATTACTGTACAGACAGGAATAACTGTTTTCAGGCATGCGTCCTTTTGATTCTCCTGCTGAGTTTTGACCAGGTCTTTGTGCCGAGAAAGCTTTCTTCCATGTTTTCGATCATCTCCAGAAAACGGTTCATTGGAACCGAAAACGTAAGCAGCTTGTCGGACAGGTACTGGCGGGCTGATGGATCAAACATTCCGATGACGGCCCTTGGTTTTTCCGCATGCTTTTCGATGTGGGGATACATCACTATTGACGCACAACCTGATGCAAACGGGGAATGAACCCCGGTCGATTCGGCACGATCGTAATTCGCGAGGAAAAACAGGCCGGACAGAACATCCGGCTGGGTAAAGAACACGATCACTTCCGGGCTGTCCGTTGTTTCAAGAAGATCCCATCTTTTCCATACGGCGTATTTGCCCGGGGCCTTGAATTCCGGCAGGTTTTTCATGGACGCAGTTGCCAGTTCCAGATTTTTCTTGTACCGGATTCCCTCTATTACTCCGGGCAGGCCGCCTGCCAGGAAGTGATCGATTTCTTCGGGGTGAGTCTGGGTGAACCCCAGATATTTCCTCGCGCCGGGGCACCCCAGAGCTTCTTTATGAAAAGCTATACACTCACCTCTTCTGACCCTTAGAAGATCGGTTGCAAAACACTTGAGCCCTTCAGTGGGAGGCGAAAGTTCCATATCGCCGATGTCATCGATGAAATAAAAGGCAAGAGGAAGTTCCGCACCCGGGAAATACCTGTCCCAAAATCTTATGAACTTGTCTCTGAGCTTTGGTTCCATTGAGTTTTTCAATGCCTCCTGCCTGATTCGGATATGTTACACTAATATGTTCAGCGTGCAACAATCGCAGGGTATAAACAGGGAAGATTTGTAATCAGCAATATGTCATTCAGGCAGTGTCAGGGGCAGGCAAACAGGACCTGAGTGCCCACATCGGGAGGCAGCACGTCCTGGTAGTCTTCGTTATCAGTATACAGGAAGCCGTTGTAGCCGCCGGTAAAGATGTCGGCCGCATAGTCGGCTGCACCCACTTCGCCGAAGTAGGCATTGTAAGAGTGGGCCGTTACTATGTCCACAAAGCTAAGCCATCCGCGATCGTTACCGTCCCTGATGGAATCGTCCGGCATGGTGCTGCCGTTGAGTGATATTACGCCGGACACCTGTACGATCTGGGCATTGTAGTTCCTGTTCATGTTGCTGTTTATTGAAACGCCCTCGGCAAGCCGGGTGGTTGCGCCCGGAGGCAGTACGTTCTGATAGAACGAGTCTCTGCAGTTAAGGAAAACGTCGTATGTACCCGAGAACAGCGGATCACCGTAGCTTGCGGCACCTGTGTCTCCAAGCGGAAAGCTCGTTGTCTCTCCAGTGCCCGTATCCACGAAACGGATATAACCCCGGTCATATGTACCGGAGCCGTTGTCGGGCATGGCGCTTCCGTTCAGGGTCACATTGCCGGAAACCTGCACCACGCCTGCATTGAAGTCCCTGTTCGGGTTGCCCGTTATAGACGTGTTCTGGCTGAGAAGAGCCGTGGTGCTCGGAGGAAGCACATCCTGATAAGTACCGCTCTGCGTATCGAGGAATACGTCATAGGTTCCGCTGAACAGCATGCCTGTATAAGTGGCCGCCCCCGTCTGCCCCATGGGGAACTCGGTAACATCCAGCGTGGTTGTGTCCCTGAATTGAAGATCAGCACGGTCATAGGAGTAAGAATTGTCGGGCATTGTGGATCCGTTTATGCTCACCTCGCCTGTAACATTCGAAACGTTGACGTTGAAATTCTCCGTGGTATCGCCCGTAAGGCTCAGGTTTGATTGTACCTGTGTAATCGCATAATCGGGCATCATGTCCTGGTAGGCCGAATAGTTGGACCGAACCTGTACGTTGTAGCTGCCGGCAAAAAGTTCCGCAGGACCATATGCAGCGGCGCCCGTTTCGCCCAGTGCATAACTTCCATACTGTGAGCCCGTAACCGTATCCATGAAATAAATATAACCGCGATCAGAGGTATAGCCGTTGTCCGGCATCTGGGACCCGCCCAGGGTCACGTTTCCGCTGACATCAAGCGTTCTGGCATTGTAATTGAGCGTTGAATTCCCGGTTACGCTCACGTTGTCGTCAAGACGAACGATTTTACTCGCAGGCATGAAAACAACGCTGTACTCGGAAGACATATCAACATTATAAGTACCGCTGAAAAGCTGAACGCTGTAGCTTGCGGCTCCCTGATCTCCAAGGTCGGCGTCTGTTGTATTTGCACTCTCAGTATCCGTAAAACGTATCGTGCCGCGGTTGTATCCGGCAGTGTTGTCCGGCATTGCGCTTCCGTTGAGAGTGACAGTGCCGCTGACTTTTGCCACGTTCGTATCGAAATTACGCGTCGTTGTGCCGTTTATCTGAACGTTCTGTGCCAGCTGCGTGGTCGCTGAAGGCGGCAGTGCGTTCTGGTATATGGATGAATTGGTGGCGAGAAAGACATTGTAGGTGCCGGTAAATATTTCAACTGCGTAGTTGCCCGGACCGGCTTCATCGAGATATCCCGTGAAAGTCATGCCCGAACGCGTGTCAACGAACCTCAGCCACGCGCGATCCTGATCGTCCACAATGGTATCGTTGGGCATCTGCCCGCTGTTGATTGTGACCTCGCCTGATATCTGGACAACATCAATGTTGATATCCACCACCGTATCCTGCGTGATCGGGTCCAGGTTGCATTCCATGCCACCGCCGTCACCGCCGTCAGCGTCACCGTCACCATCGGTGTCAGTGTCGGTGTCAGTGTCGGTATCGGAGTCGGTATCCGTATCCGTGTCACCGCCTGCATCCGTGCTGGCGTCCAGTCCGCCTGAATCTCCCCCCGCGTCCCATTCTCCTTCCCATTCATTTTTGTCACCATCGTCACAGCCCTGGACGAGCAGGATGGTCAATGCGAGAAATAATATATAAATATTGATGGTTTTCATGGTTCCCTCCATTATTTAATGCCTGAAAATGTTTATCGTTATTCAGGAGATGTTACCTGTACTCAGATATGTTGACGCAATAATACTGCCTATATTCACCTGTGTATTTATACCGCATACATGAAATAAACTCTTAATTTTTTACATTGGATGCATTTATGTTATCCAGCCGGATATTTATACTATTGTAATATTTACACGGTTAGATAACCTATAATATCTAAATACCCCATTTTTTAGGGTAGTCAACGGAAAATACCTGCAAGGAGCCATTAAATGCTGCCATTTAAAAAAATTCTGTGGCCTACTGATTTCAGCAAAGCCTCATTCAGGGCGCTTATTGCAGCCAGGGAGCTGGCCGATCACTTCTCGGCCGAACTTCTAATGCTGCATGTAGTTGTGCCTGTTCCCCAGATGCCGCTGCCGGGCTCTACAAGCTCATCAAACGAACCTTCTTCTTCATTCAATGTAAATGAGTACAGAAAAGAGCTGGAAAAATACGGCACTCAGGCCCTTGAAGAGCTGGTGAGAAACGAGGTTGGAACCGGGATATCCGTAAGAACAGTTATCCTGCACGGACAGGCGCCTGATCAGATTGCCGCTTTTGCAGAAAAGGAAGATGTCGATCTGATTGTCATTGCAACCCATGGGCTGACCGGACTGAAGCGTTTTGTCTTTGGATCCGTGACTGATAAAGTGATGAAAATCGCTCCCTGCCCTGTGCTTCTTGCTGATGTGAAAAAGCAGAAAGATGAAGAATAGGTATCCTGCATACGGCCATTTCGAACCAGGCTTCGCATAGGCGTATTTTGAAGGGAAAGTAGCAACATGTGTTTTGCGGTTCCATTGCGCCTGCTGGAAGTGGACGGTTCAGCAGGCGTATGCATGATGTCGGGTATCAGGATTGAGGTAAGGCTCGACCTCCTGGAAGACGCCCGTCCGGGTGATTATGTGCTGGTTCATGCGGGGTTCGCGATACAGCTTCTTGATGAAGACGAGGCAGAGGACACAATAAGCATGATTAGTGAAATGCTCGAAAAGAGTGAACGGGAATCCTCTTCGCAATAATGTCCGATGTTATTGAAAGATACCGTGATCCATGTCTGTTTGAATCTCTTGTCCGCAGGATAGGACGGCATTCTCCCAGACGGCCGCTGACCCTGATGCACGTGTGCGGAACACATGAAAATGCGGTGGCCAGGTTCGGAATCAGGAACCTGCTCCCTGACTGGCTGCGCATTATAGCGGGGCCCGGATGCCCTGTATGCGTCTGTCCGCCTGCGGATATTAACGCAGCCGTGCAGCTTGCACTCGACCATGATGCCGTAATCGCAACTTTCGGAGACATGGTTAACGTACCGGCCGATGATGTCTCACTTGCGGACGCAAGAGCGGATGGCGGAGACGTAAGAGTAGTATACAGTGCCGCTGATGCCGTGACCATTGCACGGAAAGAAAAGGACAGGCAGGTGGTTTTCTTTGCAGTGGGATTTGAAACAACAGCATGTACGTCTGCGGCCGTGGCGCTGGCACAGCCGCCGGAAAATCTCAGCATGCTTGTTTCACACAGGCTGATTCCTCCGGCGTTAGATGCCCTTGAGCGGATTGACGGACTGTGCATAGACGGTTTCCTGCTGCCAGGGCATGTGCTCGCAGTGACAGGAACCGGTTCATACGTGGAATTCTGCAAGGCTAACAGTACCGCGGCCGTGGTTGCCGGATTTGAAGCAGTAGACATAATGCTGGGAGTCGGCAGTCTGGTCGACATGATTATCAGGGGGGAAAGTGATGTACAGAACGCGTATCCCAGGGCCGTTCGCTCAGACGGAAACCGGAGGGCATTACAGGCTGTTAATCAGGCGTTTGATACGGTGGATTCAGCCTGGCGCGGTCTGGGCGTAATACCCGCTTCGGGGCTGGCGCTGCAAAAGGACCTGTCGCATATGGATGCAAGCGGCAGGTTCGATATCAGGACGGATAAAGTAATTGCGGATGATCCTCCCGGTTGTGAATGCAGCAGCGTAATGACCGGCCTGAAGGAACCGGAAAGCTGTGCCCTGTTCGGTACTGCATGCCGGCCTGACAGCCCGAAAGGACCATGCATGGTCTCTTCAGAGGGAACCTGCAGAAACCGTTATTTTTTCGAAAGAGCCTGAATATGAGGAATAAAGAAAAAGAAACCATACTCCTGGGTCACGGAAGCGGAGGCAGGCTGACACATGAGCTGATACGCGATGTTTTTCTTGAGAAACTTGCCAATCCGGTGCTTGGTTTTCTCGGTGATTCCGGGATCCTTCCTGAGACAGAGGGGCGCATTGCCATCACTACGGATTCATTTGTTGTAAGCCCGCTGTTTTTTGCGGGAGGAGATATCGGAACCCTGGCCGTAAACGGAACGGTCAATGATCTGGCCGTCTCCGGGGCGATACCGAAGTATCTTTCACTTGGAGCTATAATCGAAGAGGGATTCCCTGTAGCCGACCTGAAGCGAATAGTGTCTTCCATAGCCCGTTCGGCAGAGGAATCAGGCGTAATAGTAGTGGCCGGAGATACGAAAGTAGTAGAGCGTGGCAAGGGAGACGGACTATTTCTCAGTATGTCCGGCACAGGCATCATGCGGAACGGATATCCACCGCAAAGGCCGCCGGGGCCGGGAGATTCGGTCATAGTAAGCGGCCCCGTCGGTGATCACGGCGCCGTGATTCTTGCTTCAAGGGCGCACCTGGAAACAGCTGACTCTTTCGGAAGTGACTGTGCGGCCGTTACTTCACTCGTTCAGGCCCTGTTTGATGAAGGCATTGTCCCACGGTTCATGCGTGACCCCACCCGGGGAGGGCTTGCCGGAGTACTGTGCGATCTTGCACAGGACACATCGGCCGGTGTCGAAGTCATGGAACAGCATGTCCCGGTGAAGCCGGAAGTCGAAACCATATGCAACATCACGGGAGTCGATCCACTATATCTGGCCTGCGAAGGCCGGGTTGTTGCAGTGGTTGATTCATCTCAGTCAGACAGGGCGGTTGACGTCTGGAAGAGATCGGGAGCAGGAGATGGAGCAGCCTGCATAGGGAAGCTTACGGATAACGAAAGAGGAAGAGTCATTATCCGTACCAGATACGGAGGAGCAAGGCACTTGATGCGTCTTACTTCGGAAATCCTGCCCAGGATATGCTGAACCGGCTGATGGTTTGAAAATGAGCACAGAAAAATCCGATCGCGAACGCATCCGTGTAACAGTCAGCGGGGTTGTGCAGGGTGTCGGGTTCAGACCCTTCATAAGCAGGACAGCTTCGGTACTGGGATTGTCCGGCCATGTGCTCAATTCTTCCGGGGGTGTATGTATGGAAATCGAAGGCTCTGCCGGGCTGCTGGACAGATTTAAAAGGGAACTGAAAAACAATCCTCCACCCATGTCCGTAATTGATCGGATCGAGATTGAACAGATGAGCCCGGCCGGAGACAGCGGGTTTGAGATACTGAACTCCGAATCGGGAGACAGGGCACAGACCAGTATCTCGCCGGACATCGCCACATGCGATGAATGCCTTGAAGAACTGAACGATGCCGGAAGCAGGCGTTATGGATATGCATTCATCAACTGCACAAACTGCGGTCCCAGGTACACTATAACCACCCGTATGCCCTATGACAGAGCCGTAACGTCCATGAATGAGTTTCCCATGTGCTCTGGATGTGCCGCGGAGTATGAGGATATTGACAGGAGATGGTATCATGCGCAGCCCATAGCGTGTCCGCGCTGCGGGCCTGAGCTTTCTCTTCTGGACAGAGAGCATAACAGAATCAAGTCCGGGAATATAATCGAAAGCACAATAAGACTGCTGGAGCAGGGGAATATAATAGCAATAAAGGGACTGGGAGGATTTCATCTGGCCTGTAACGCTGCAAGTGAAGAAGCTGTATCGAATCTGCGAAGGAGAAAGCACAGGCCTGAAAAACCATTTGCCGTGATGGCGGCCGACCTGGATGCGGTGTTGAAGTTTGCAAGTCCCGGCCCGTTGCAGAAGGAACTTCTTGCGAGCTGGCGTCGACCTGTGGTGCTTGTAGAGAAAAACGATTCGACTATCCTCGCCCGGTCCATCAGTTTCTCGAGCCCCTTTGTCGGAGTCATGCTGCCTTATACTCCCCTGCACCACATGATAATGGATGGGGTCTTTCCTGCGCTTGTAATGACGAGTGGAAATGTTTCTGATGACCCCGTTATCCACGACAATGATGAGGCAGTGCGACTTCTGTCTGATGTGGCGGATTGTTTTATTCTCAACAACAGAAGGATAATTCACAGGGCCGACGATTCGGTCATGACAACGGCATCTGAAGACCGGATGATTCTCCGGCGTTCCCGAGGCTTTGTTCCTTCACCTCTGCGGCTTCCAGGAAGTGGCCCTTCAGTTCTGGCCCTCGGTGGAGACCTC
>Ga0272442_10003778_pt1 | contig 21080 bp, 17 predicted proteins | sample SSMForm2O_FD_200262 | JGI IMG/M metagenome (GOLD analysis project Ga0272442, IMG submission 200262) | Marine sediment archaeal communities from Little Sippewissett salt marsh, Falmouth, MA, United States - SSM-Form-2O | ecosystem: Environmental > Aquatic > Marine > Wetlands > Sediment ... | reverse complement strand
CGAAAAATTTGCCCGCCTGGGTGTGCATCACCTCGATGTTTGGTGCTGGCGCAGTGTACCCATGCACGAGCTCGCTGCTGCCTGCGTAAACGCAGGCTCACGCATCAACTCCACCTTCGACGAGGCCATGGGTTCGCTTGCCGATCCGTCAGACAATGAACTGACAATCCGTTCCTGGCAGGAAAGCCTGGAAATGGCTGTAAAGTACAACGTCGACCACCTGTTCATCTTCTCCAACCAGATAGACATAGTGGAAGGAAATGAATGGACCCGTCGTCTTTCGCGCAACCTTACAGAAGCCGAGCAGTACGCCAACCTCCTCGACCAGACAGAGCAGATTCTGAAACATGTAGAGCAGACAGATGTCGAGGTGTGGGTGGAAGGCCTGAACGAATTCCACATCCAGGGCGGCGTGCTCGTACACGACCACGAACTGGCTGCCGACTGGGTGCGGCGTATGGACCATCCGCAGTTCCGGCTCGCCTTCGACTGCTATCACCAGCAGCGTACTGCAGGCAACCTCATCCAGGGCCTTGAGGACTATAACGGCCTGTACCCCACCGTGCATGTGGGCGATGTTCCTACACGCCAGGAACCAGGCACAGGCGAAATCAACTTCAAAAATATTGCCCGCAAACTGCATGAATTGGAGTTTGACGGCTATATCGGAATGGAGTTCGCCCCTTCCGGTGATGAGACTCAGGTCTATAACAAGGTAAAGGAACTGTTTGAAAAAATCGACTGACGCAGATTGTGTTCAATGCGAAACAGAATCCGTATGAACACAGCATGTTGAAAGGAAAGGTATGGCAGAAGGAAAAACATACCAGGTGGTGATGCCCAAGCTCGGGATGATCATGGAGCAGGCAGTCCTCACTGAATGGCACAAGCAGGATGGAGAACCTGTATCAAAAGGCGAGCCGTTGTTTTCACTTGAAAGTGATAAATCAACGATCGAGATAGAATCTCCTGCAAGCGGCACCCTGCAGGTCCTTGTTCAGGCAGGTGAGACTGTACCTGTACTTGCACCTGTGGCGAATCTGCTGAATGCGCAGGAGAGCAGAAAGCCTGATGAGGGGGCCGCCCAGCCTTCAAGCCGGCTTGAGCCTCATAAAGCCGGTCAAAAAGGAATGCCTGCTGCAAAAACAGCCTCCGGTGTTTCAGCCTCACCCATGGCTCGAAGCCTGGCGAAAAAGAGCGGGTTGAGTCTTCAAGGGCTGCAGGGAACCGGTGTGCGCGGCATGATTGTAGCCGCTGATCTTCTTGCTGCTCCTGCCGTATCGTTCAAGGCGACACCGCTTGCCCGCAAGCTGGCCCGTGAACTTGGACTGCCTCTGGAAACCATCCCCGGCTCGGGGCCGGAAGGACGAATCGAACGAGATGACGTCCATGCTGCCGCTGCCGCCCGCCTGAAAAGCACCGCACCACCTGCACCGGCTTCAGCTGTTCCATCAGCGAAAGCCGGTCTACCCCTGAAAGGAATGCGCGGTATTATCGCACAGCGCCTCACTGAGAGCTGGCAGGAACGTCCCCAGGTGGCCCTTGTGACCGAATTGGACGTCAGCGAGCTTGTTCAAGCGAGGCGTGATTACCAGGAAAAAACCGGGAGCAAGATTTCCTACAATGCCATATTCACAGCAGCCTGTGCGAGAGCACTTAAGGAATTCCCCGCTGCCAATGCCAGGCTCGACCCGGATGGATTGAAACAGCTGGATCACGTACACATAGGCCTGGCAGTCGACAGTGAGAACGGCTTGATGGTTCCTGTAGTAAGAGACGCCAATACACTTTCCCTTCCCGAGATCGAGGAAAAAATACTGTCACTGATTGAACGTACACTGGCAGGAACCGCGCTTCCAGACGAACTCAGCGGAAGCACATTCACCATCACCAACCTGGGTGCCTTCGGTATCGACGCATTTACTCCGATATTGAACCCGCCGGAAGCAGCGATCCTCGGTGTTGGGCGGATCCTGGCCCGGCCGGTAGTCATAGACGACACCATCGAAATTCGTGAGACACTCACACTCAGCCTGGTTTTTGACCATCGTCTGATCGATGGCGCTCCAGCAGCCCGCTTCTTGCAGCGATTGAGCGAGCTTCTGCAGCAGCCTGATCTAATGATCGGTTTTTAAAAATAAAAATCTAAGAATAAACCTGGAGGTACTTAATGAAGACCGTAGGATTTAAAGGAAGAGATTTTCTAGCGGAAACAGATTATTCTCCGGCGGAAATCAAAAGAATTCTGGAAGTTGCCGAAGAACTAAAACTGCAGAGAGATATGGGCATATACCATGATGATCTGCTGCGATCTAAAACGCTGTTTATGCTCTTCTACAACCAGTCTTTACGAACCCGCAATTCGTTCGAAGCCGGCATGACCCAGCTCGGCGGCCATGCCCACTTCCTCGACCCATCCAAGATCTACACCCCTGCCCTTGAGGGTAAAGAAGTCGCCTACAGTACGGAACGCGTCTCAGACGTTGCCCGCGTACTGCACCGCATGGGTGATGCCATTGCCATCCGATGCTACGGCGATCCAGTAGAGTGGGAATACGGCGGCGCCCACGCCCTGCTGCGGGAGTTCGCCCGCTGGTCCGATGCGCCCCTTCTCAACATGGAGGATGACATCTACCACCCATTCCAGGGGCTCGCAGATATGCTGACTGTTAAAGAGAATATGGGCGGATTCAAGGGTGTGAATTTCACCATGTCCTGGGCTTATTCTCCTTCAACGCATAAACCGCGCGCGGTACCACAGTCAGCGATTCTGTACGCTTCGATGATGGGCATGAATGTAACCCTTGCACACCCGGAGGGTATGGAACTCGATCCGGAAATCGTCAAACAGTGCGAAACGTACGCAGACAATGAAGGCGGTTCCTTCAGGATTACCCATGACTTCAAGGAAGGTTTTGAAGGCGCGGATGTTGTCTATCCAAAAGCCTGGTGCCCGACTGTTCTGTTCAAGGCACCGGTTGGAGAGGATGATGCTGAAAAGGCACAGAAAATTTTCGATGCCAACAAGGACTGGAAGTGCACATCAGAACTGATGGACCTGACCAACAAGAACTCCATCTACATGCACTGCCTGCCCGCTGACCGCGGCTACGAAGTAAATAATGACGTCATCGACAAGACAGAAGGACCCGGCTGGCGCTCGGCTGTGTATGATGAAGCTGAGAACCGGCTGCATGTCCAGAAGGCAGTTATGAGCCTCTTGATGTAGACGCTGTCTGAAAGAGTAGATATGAATATTAAAGATTCAGTTGTTCTGATTACTGGCGCAGCAGTGCGGGTCGGCCGCACTGCTGCACTCACCCTTGCAAAACACGGGGCAAATATCTCCTTCAGCTACTACCTGGACGATGAACCATGGCAGGAAACGCTGCAGGAAATCGAGGCACACGGTGTTCAGGCCCTCGCAGTGCAAACGGAAATCCGTTCGGCAGAGTCGGTGCAGAGCCTTGTTGATGCCACAATAGAAAAATTCGGGCGCATCGATATTTTGATCAACAACGCCTCTATCTGGCTGAAAGCTCCGTTTCTGGATATTACAGAAGAAGAATGGGACCTTGCTCTCGATGTAAACCTCAAAGGCCCCTTCCTGACCAGCCAGAAAGCCGCGCCGCACATGATGGAAAACGGCGGTGTCATCATCAACATCAGCGACCTGTCTGCATTCCAGGTCTGGCCAGAATATGCACATCACGCGGCGAGTAAAGCAGGTCTGGTTTCACTCACAAAAACCCTTGCTTTTGAGCTCGCACCGAAAATACGGGTAAACGCCATTGCACCGGGAACGGTATTGCTGCCAGAAAACCATTCGCCCGAAAAGCGCAAATGGGCAGAAGAGAATTCAGTTCTAAAAAGAGTGGGCAGTCCGGAGGATGTCGCTCGCTTGATGGTGTTTCTTATAGAAAATGATTTTACAACCGGAGCTGTTTATTTTGTCGACGGGGGACGATCCCTGGTCTGAAGTTAGGAGAATCATGAAAGTTTCCTTTGTAGTAAACGGTGAAGACGTCAGTGTCGATGTGCCGAAAAAAACCACACTGTTGACAATCCTGAGGAAATACCTTGGCCTCATGGGCACAAAAATAGGCTGCGAAAATGGCGACTGCGGTGCCTGCTCAGTCCTGGTTGACGGTGAATTGAAAAAATCCTGTGTCACCCTTGCCAGGCAGGTGGATGGATGCAGTGTGACTACGATTGAAGGGATCCATGATGGTAGTGGGGGGCCCAATGACATGCAAACTGCATTCATGGAGTACGGCGCCACGCAGTGCGGCTACTGCACTCCGGGTATGATCCTTGCTGCAGAAGCCTTGCTCTTGAAGAATCCCCACCCCACCAGGCAGGAAATCCGGGTCGCAATCAAGGATAACCTGTGCCGCTGCACCGGCTACCAGCAAATCGTGGACGCCATCGAAGCTGCAGCCGCAGACCGTGCAGCCAAAGGAGGCCATCATGACTGACGAATTGAAATTTGTCGGTAATCCCGATAACAAGGCTGTGGATGCGCTGGAAAAAGTGATGGGTAAAGCCCGCTATGTCGGCGATCTCGTGTTTCCCGGCATGCTGCACGCCAAACTGCTGACCAGCCCGATTCCCCACGGCCGCATTGTGAAGCTCAACACAGCTCCCGCTCTCGAGGTGCCCGGCGTGAAAGCCGTCCTCACCAGCGAAGACTTTGTTGACCACGGCGCCTGGGGGTGGCCCGTACGGGATATCTATGTACTTGCCTATCAAAAGGTGCGCTATGTCGGTGATCCGATTGCTGTAGTGGCTGCAGAAACACCGGAAGATGCTGAAGCCGGTGTGGAGGCAATTGAGCTTGAACTCGAAACGCTGCCGGTCGTATCCGATATGACCCGCGCCCTCGAAAAAGAAACGCCGCTCATACCACTTACCCCACCATTAGGCAAAGGAAACCTGGCTGACCATTTAATCGTTCGCAACGGCGATCCACATCCGCTGCTTAAAAAGGCTGATGTGAAACTCAAGAGATCCTACCACCTCCTTCATCAGGAACATGCCTATCTGGAGACTGAAGGTGTAGTTGCCATCCCGCAGCCGGACGGCGGTGTTACCGTTTTTGCCAACAACCAGAGCCCTTTCATCAACCGCGACACTGCTGCCGAAGTACTCGGCCTGAGCACAGAACTCGTTCGTATTATTCAGCCGCCTGTCGGTGGATCGTTCGGAGGCAAAGATGACCACGTCTACCAGTTCACCGCCCAGGCGGGCAAACTGGCCATTCTCACCGGTAAACCGGTGAGCCTGATCCTCGACCGCAAACAGTCTTTCCACACCTCCTACAAGCGCCAGGGCTCCGTCGTTACGCTCGAAGTCGGCGCCGATAAGGATGGGAACCTGCTGGCCGGTCATGGCGATATGGTAATGGACAGCGGCGCGTATGTCTCCATGACGACCCTGGCGGGGTTCCGGGCGAGCATGCATCTCCTCGGTACATACCGCTACCAGGCTGCCACTGTCGATACCGACGTGGTATACACCAACAATGGATACTCCGGTGCTTTCCGCGGTTTTGGCAACACACAAGCTGCTGCCGCCTCTGAAATGTTCATTGATGAACTGGCTGCCGAGTTTGAAAAGGACCCGATCGACTTCCGCCTGCAAAACTGCATTGTCAAGGGTAACAAAGCATTCACCGGCAACACCATAGCGCACGATGCCGGTCTGATTCGCAGCCTGGAATGGGTCAGGGAACACAGCGGCTGGGAAAAGAAGCGCCGCTCCTTCGCCGGTCAGACGAAAGGAAACCTGCGCCAGGGTATCGGCGTGGCCTGCTACTTCCACGGCAGCGGCCTCGGCGGAGAAGGCACCGACTATGCCCGTGCCACAATAACCATCGAGCGTGACCACACAATCACGCTGCAGTCTGGCCTGACAGATTACGGCCAGGGAAGCCGTACGGTGTTTACCCTGATCGCAGCGGAAGTGCTCGGTGTGGATCCGAAGCAAATTTATATGCTGCGCCCGGATACCCAGACAGCGCTGGAATCCGGTCCCACCGTCGCATCCCGCGCCTCGATTGTCGGAGGCAACGCCACACGTATTGCCACTGAAAAACTTGAAAATGTACTGCGGCTTGCAGCTTCAGACAAGATGGACTGCAGTGCAGAGCAGATACACCGGCAGGGCGACAAGTTTATCGGCCCGAATGAGGAACCGATGAGCTTCAACGATGTTGTCGATCATGCCTTTGAAATCGGTCTGCAGCTTTATGCCCAAGGATACTGGCAGATCCCGGAAATCCACTGGGATTTCGAAACCGGAACCGGTATTCCATACTTCACCTACAGCTACGGCGCACAGGTCGCGCAGGTAGAAGTTGATATCAACAGCGGGTCTGTACGGGTGGAACATATATGGGCAGCCCATGATGGTGGAAAGATCATCTTTCCCAAAGGTGCTCACGGACAGCTTCTGGGCGGCATTGCCCAGGGCATCGGGTTCGGCCTTATGGAAGGTTTTGAATTTATAGACGGTTACCCGCAGAGCAAGGATTTTAAGACCTACCATATTCCCAATGCACTCGAAGTGCCGGAAATCGAGACACACTTCATCGAATCCCGGCTTGAAGAAGGCCCCTTCGGCGCCAAGAATCTGGCTGAACCCGTGATGATTGCCACCGCACCCGCCATCGCCAATGCTGTTTTCCATGCCACTGGAGTACGAGCCTGCCAGCTGCCCATCCGGGCTGCCTGGTTGAAGGAGCAGATTGCAGCAAATGCGTGAAAATGCGGCGTCGGATCTGCTGATCTACAACGTCGCGCTGCTCAATAACGGGCAGTGGCTTTCTCCCGCGTATCTGGCGATCAGAGAGAATTCGATAACAAACCTTGCAGCCGGGCACCCATCGGAGGAACTTCTGTCCTCCAGCTCGCAGGTGATCGATGCCGCCGGCCTTGCCGCCCTCCCAGGCCTCACCAATGCACATACACATTTGAGCCAGGTGTTCATGCGCGGGCTTGCGGGCGGCCGTCCACTGATGCCGTGGCTGCAGGAATTGATCTGGCCGCTGCAAAAGTCACTTTCTGCAGAAGATACACACCTGGCAGCGCTTCTCGGTCTTGTCGAAAATCTGCACTGTGGTGCCACTCATGTAGTCGACAACCACAAGATCACTGCCACACCAGCCCATACGGACGCAGTATTAAAAGCTGCCGAAAAAATCGGCCTGCACTTCACGCTTGCCCGCGGCTGGGCGGACAAAGGAAAGAACCCGGAACCAGCTGAGGCTGTTCTGGAAGATCTGCAGCGGTTGTATACCGCCTGGAAGGATCATCCCTTTATCACAATTGCAAACGGCCCGCTCGCTTTATGGCGCTGTAATGAGCATACAATCCAGGAAACACATGCCCAGGCATTGGAAAATCAAGCCTTCACCCATTTCCACGTTTCAGAAAGCAGCCGTGAAGTGGAGCTGTCTATCGAAGAATACGGCCTGAGGCCGGTTGACTGGCTTTTTAAAATCGGTGTTCTCGATCTGCATACCCAGGTTGTGCATGCGGTCTGGCTCGAACCTTCCGAAATAGGCCACATAGCTGATTCCGGGGCATGTGTCATTCACTGCCCTGTGAGCAACGCTGTACTGGGATCAGGGACCGCACCTGTAGCAGCTTTCACAGAGCAGGGAATTCCCATCCTGCTTGGCACAGATGGCCCTGCCAGCAACGACACACAGGATATATGGGAGACATTAAAAGCTGCTGTTTGCCTGGCGCGCATCACCAGCCTGGACGCGACCATTCTGCCGCCTGCACAAGCGCTCTCCATGGCACTGGCCGGCAGAACACTGCTTGAAGGCGGCGAGGCCGACTTGATCCTGGTCGACGTTTCCCACAGCCGCGTTTCTCCTGTACACGATATGACCTCCGCCCTTGTGCTCGGTACACACGGATCGGATGTATCTGCTGTCGTTTCCGGAGGAAAACTCCTGATGAAGGATAAAAAGATTCTTGTGCTGGATGAAGAAGCCCTTCTCGCTGAAAGCAGAGATGTTGTCAGATTCTTAAGAAAAAAGGCAGGTCTGGATTAAATGGATTCAAGGGAACTCGTTAAGCGTATTCTAAACCACCAGCCGGTGGACCGCATCCCCCTGTATGATTCCTACTGGAATGAAGTTGTCAGAGACTTTCACAATCAGGGCATCCCTAAAGAAGTTCGGCTTGAGGACTATTTTCAGCTTGATTTCGATATGTTCTGGTTCGAACAGGACTTCCAGCTCCCCGGAAAAATCCTCGAGGAAAACAATGATTCCCGGATTGAAACGGATGGATGGGGAACAACGAACAAGGTCTTCAAGGAGTCACAATCCACACCAGGGTTGATCGATTTTGCCGTAAAGAGCCGCGATGAGTGGGAGCATACCTACAAGGAAAAACTCATTTACGGGCCAGGCAGGATCGAATGGGAAAACTTACAGGCAAGATATGAAAGTATGCGGGAAGCGGGAAAATTCGTGGTTCTTTCCATGCTCGATCCTTTCGAGTGCACATGGCATATTGTCGGGCCTGAAAACCAGTTCATGATGCTCGTCACCGAACCGGATTGGTTAAAAGACATATATAACAGCCATACAACCCTGATAGAAGATGCCTGGCGGGACCTGCAGGAGAAAGGCATCAAACCTGATGCCCTCTGGCTTTATGGTGACATCGCATATGGAAAGGGGATGTTGTTCGCCCCGGCCACCTATCGAAACCTGCTTCAGCCGTTCCACGCCCGCCTGGCCAGCCTCGCACACGAATACGATGCCCATCTGATCTACCACACCGACGGTAATCCAACTGCGGTTCTGCCGGATCTTATCGATGCCGGCGTCGACTGCCTTCAGCCCATGGAAGTCAAAGCGGGTATGGATGTGATTGAACTCAAACGTCTTTATGGAGACAGGCTGGTATTGATGGGCAATATCGACGCCCGGCTGTACCAGACCAATGACATGGATGGGCTGAAAAGTGAGATAGAAGCAAAAATCCCGGCAGCTATGGAAGGCGGCGGGTATATCTATCACAGCGACCACTCCATTCCCCCCGGAACAACACTTGAAACGTACGAGTCCGCACTCAAACTGGTGCGTGAACTGGGCCGGTATTGATCAATGTTACTATTGAAGCTGGATGAACGACTGCTTGCTGACTCTATTGAGAATATGCAGGGTTCAATCGAATTCCACAGGGAAGCTACCTTTATTATCCTGGAACTACCTTCCGGTGAGAGCGTCCAGCACACACTCGAAAAATACCGGATTCTCTTGAAACAACCGGTTGTTGCAGTTATCAACGGACAAACAGCTGATTTCACCCAGGTTCTGGTGGATGGTGATCAGGTACGTCTTCTCCCCCAGATAGCTGGAGGCAGGTATTAGAAATGAAAAAGGTAACCTATAACGTTGAATATTCAGAAGCTTTTCAAAAACGCAGCATCGCTTATACCGGCAAAATTCTGCATGTCGACCTTTCAAAAGGATCGATTTGGCACGAAGAACCAGAGCCTGCATTTTACCGGTCCCTGATCGGCGGACGCGGTTTTATCCTTCACTACCTTCTTTCAAAAATGCCTGCGGGAGCAGACCCGCTTGGGCCTGATAACGTTCTTGTCTTTGCTGCCGGCCTGCTCACAGGTACAGTTCTTCCAGGCACCGGCAGACACGCTGTTGGGGCAAAATCCCCTCTCACCGGAGTACTTGCCTCCTCCGAAGCAGGCGGGTTTTTCGGCCATGAGATGAAAAAAGCCGGATTCGATGCTGTTGTGATCTACGGCCAGGCATCCAGCCCGTCATACCTCTGGATCAATAACGGCCTGGTGGAACTGCGATCCGCCGAACATCTCTGGGGCAAGGTGACCGGTGACGTGCAGGAGCAGATACAGGCGGATCACGAGGATGAAAAAATCCGTGTGGCACAAATCGGCCCTGGCGGTGAAAACCAGGTCCTGTACGCAGCAATCATGCATGATATAAACCGTGCTGCCGGGCGTTCAGGCCTGGGAGCAGTGATGGGCAGCAAGAAGCTCAAAGCTGTTGCCGTGCGCGGCACCCGGAGTGTCGGCCTGGCGAACAAGGCTGCATTAAAAGACACGTTGAAATGGATAACCAGTACGTATAAAGATTCGATGGGCTGGGCCATGTCTGGCGGCACGCCGGGCTCTTTCGGAGCCAATCATGATTCAGGCGCGCTGGCAATCAGGAACTATACCGCCAGCAGTCTTCCTGGCTATGAGAATCTCGCCCATGAGAAGTTATTTGAAAAAATGGTTGTCGACAGGGATACATGCAGCCACTGCCCGGTCCGCTGCAAAATTGTCGTAGAACATCAGAGCCCGAAAATTGAGCGGAAATACGGCGGTCCCGAGTATGAAACGCTTGGCGCACTTGGATCCCTTACAGCTGTCACCGATGCAGCTGCTGTTTCCAAAGCGAATGAGCTTTGCGCTGCCTACGGCCTTGACACCATTTCTACAGGCGCCACAGTTGCATTCACAATGGAGTGTGTTGAACGCGGAATCATAAACGACGGCAGCTTCCTGCCAGAATTCGGGCAAGGCACAGACCTTATAGAAGCTGTTCGGCTGATCGCACGGCGGGAAGGCCTCGGCGATTTGATGGCTTCTGGCAGCGCCCGAATGGCCCGGAAACTGGGCCAGGGCTCTGAAGAGTTCCTCGCTGTCGCACGAAAACAGGAACTGCCGCTTCACGACCCGCGCCTGAAGAATATTACCGGTATGGGTTATGCCCTATCACCTACCGGTGCCGACCACATGCACAATCTTTTCGACAATTTTGCCAACTTCGAAGGTTCAGATGTATGCGGCAGGTTGAATGAGATGGGGATTGAAACGCCGCTGCCGATGTTTGGGATTACCAGAGAAAAGGTGAAAGCATATTACTATGATACTGCGTTTAAACATGTGCTGGACAGTGCAGTAATCTGCCACTTCTACCCATATCTATACAGGAATCTGCTTGAAGCCTTTCAGGCTGCAGCCGGATGGGAGGATATGACAATAGAAGAGATCAATCAAATCGGCCAGCGTATCACTACGATGGCTCGCATGTTCATACTCCGGGAAGGCAGCACGCATGATGATGACCTTCTTTCAAAACGAGCTCTCCTCCCTCTTCCGGACGGCCCGATTCAAGGGCGTACAATAGAAAAGTCAGAAATGGAGAAAGGGATGCAGTTCTACTTCAAACTGAAGGGGTGGGATGCAGATGGCGTTCCCACACAATCATCTCTGGAAGAACTGGCTGTGGTTGACTATGCCTGAATCCGTGTTAATAATTAAACACCTGGATCGAAACCTGCTTCACAGTCGTACCAGCATCACATGACTGAAATCGGCTTCCTGATCAGTCTTTTGTCAAATAATTCAGAAAAAACAAGGATACTGCCATGAAGGATAAAGATAACATCATCCTGGCAATCACAGGCGCAAGCGGCATTGTCTACGGCATCCGCATGCTCGAACGTTTACACGAACTCCCCTCGATCCGGACTCACCTGATCATTTCCCCTCCTGGAATCACCACACTCCAACAGGAGACGGATATGTCGGTCGAGGATGTAATCGATCGTGCAGATGAATACCACGATTATGAGAATATCGGTGCGTCGATCGCTTCCGGATCCTTCCCGGCAGCAGGAATGCTGGTATGCCCTTGTTCCATCAAGTCTCTCTCTTCCATTGCCTCCAGCCATACAGACAATCTTGTAACGCGTGCTGCGGATGTGCAGTTGAAAGAGGGCCGTCCGCTGCTACTGATGGTCCGGGAAACACCTCTTCATATAGGTCACCTGCGCTTGATGACTGCCGCTGCGGAAACGGGTGCGATTATCATGCCGCCTGTACCTGCGTTCTACACCCGTCCATCCTCGCTGGATGAGATGATTAACCATACCGTTGATCGAACACTGCAGCGGTTCGGCCTTGAACTGCCCAATACGTACCAATGGAAAGGAATTACACCCGGGGAATCGTAGGTAGAGCGATATTTCTCATATCTATTAGTCTGGAATTGTTTGTTCTTTGCTGGAAACGCCAGACGAATCTTGCCCTGGCATTGCAGGTTCATTTTCCCCTCATTCCATAAATCCTGCCTTGCCGTTTCTTACACAACCCCACTGCTGTCATTCTCAAACAAGAACCGCCACACAATCACAAGCGCAAGCACACTTGCCAGCCCCCCCACCAGAACTACAGCAGCCAGTCCATGCTGAGACCATAAATAGGTAACCAGAGGTGGAGAGACACCCGAAGCGATCGTATCCCCAAACATGATAAGGCAAAAAACAGTAGCCCTGAATTCTGCGTTTTGCTCAGCGTACAGCGGTATCGCAGCTGTGACCGTAAACTCAATAACCACTGCCAGCAAGATCAGCAGCACATACACCGTCACCAGTTTATACTGAAACAGCGGAAACAATAAAAACAAGATAGCTGCCAATGCCAACCCGGCCATCGTCCCCCGCCGTTTTCCAATACGATCGATAAAAATCCCCGCTATCAGCAGGCCTGAAAACTCAGCTATGCCTATCCACGTGCCTGTTAAACCCATTCGAATCGGAGTAAAAGAGAAACGATCGGTAAGCAGATAGGACCAGAACATAGTAAAAAGAAAGAAGATCAGGAGGATCACTGCCGAAACCAGCACCGAGGCAAACACGCCAGTCTTCCTTATCACTTCGTTTGTATGCAGAAGCATGTTTTTGCTCTCGGTACGGGTATTCGTTTTTGGCAGGCGTTGACTGACAACGAGAACAGCAGCCAGGTGCAGAAGGCCGATCACAATCAAAGGAACCTGCCAGTTCCAGCTTTCTATCAGCCAACCGACCAGGGGCAGCCCCAGTATCCCTGCAGTAGAAAAAGAAGCATCTACCGCTGCAAGTGCACGGCCGCGGCGCTCAGGCTTCACCATATCGCTCAGATATGCCCGCATGACTGGAATATATCCTGCGGTTGTAAGGCTCAGCACTACCATCGGCAGCACACACCACCATCCCTGGAAGAATGCAAGGCTGATCAAGGCCAGCCCTCGCACGATCAGCATCAGCGACATTACGAGGCGCCTGCCATACCTGTCGGCCAGCACGCCTATAAATGGGCTCACCACACCTGCAAGCGCCCGGATGGAAAGCACCCAGCTGAATGCAGATACAGTCAAACCCAATCCAGTGGAAAACTGGGACAGGAAGGGAATGAAAATGCGGTTGCTGGTATCCACCAGCAACCGGCTGATAAACATAAGACTGATCAACTCGAAACCGAGACCAAAGAAGCTCAAGAATCCGTCTTGCAACTTTGATCTGCTATTTTCAGACTGCAACATAAGCTCCCGGTGATTAAACCATCCCTGAAGGCTTCTTACGACAATACCATACCGCCGTCAACGGACAGGGATTGCCCGGTAAGATAGCGGGAATCCTCAGATGCCAGGAAAGCCACCACACCGGCGATCTCCCAGGGTTCTGCGAGTCGGTCCATCGGACAGTCAGCGGCACGCATCTGCAGCCATTCCTCTCCGGTCATTCCGTCCATTTTCCCAACCTTTTCCGCTACACCGCGCACCATATCTGTCAGCGTATTTCCGGGGCAGACCGCATTGACCGTTGCGCCATAGGGAGCAAGTTCAACCCCCAGCGAACGGGTCAGGCCAATCACACCGCTCTTCGAGGATGAGTAGGATGCGGAAGCAGCAAAACTTGTTTTTCCGGCCATTGAAGAGATATTGATGATGCTGCCGGATTTTTGCTTTTTCATCAGCGGTGCTACAGCCTGGTTGCTGAGGAAAACGCCGGTCAGATTAATATCTATCGTGCGCTTCCATTCCTGCAAAGAAACCTCTTCGATCGGAGCTCCTGTATAGATCCCGGCAGATGCAACAAGGATATCAACCTTTCCCCATGCATCCAGCGTTTTCTGAACAGCATCCTCCACACTCGCCTTGTCAGTCACATCACAAACCATAGCCAGCGCCTCGACACCCTTCTCGCGGCAGGCATCAGCCACCTTCTGGTTGGCCTCCTCTGCCATATCGAGGCAGGTGATATTCGCCCCTTCTTCTGCAAAGCGCATCGCACAAGCCTTCCCTATACCGTTGGCTGCCCCTGTTATCACCACTACTTTGCCTTCAAATCGTTTCATTTCCGTGTCCTCGCTTTTAATCTTCTTCAAATCCTGGTTTCACCCATAAAGACAACACAGGACGATTGAATGTGCTTATCCTGCCTGTAATTTTTCCATCGCATCATCTATTGAAACATCGTCATGGATCAGGGCTGCAACGGCAGCAGTCATTGCCTGCGGATTTTCGGCCTGGAAGATATTACGGCCGATTGCCACACCGCGGGCACCGACATCCAGTGCTGTGCGGATCTTTTCAAGCATCTCTCTTTCGCTTCCCTTTTTCGCGCCGCCCAGTATCACCGCCGGCACATAGCAGGTGGATGTTACCCACTCGAACCCTTCTGCATACGGAATTTTGACCCAGTCTGAGCCAAGCTCAGCTCCTACACGTGCTGCGATCGCGATACTCTCAGCTGTCCGCATGTGATCCGGGCTGTCGAAACCTCCCGGAACCATTTCGCCCATCACCGGGATTCCCCACGCGTGTGCATCACCTATCACACTGGCAAGTGTGGCGAGTGATTCTTCTTCATTGGGGGCGCCAGGAAAAGCGGACACAGCGACTGCATCAGCACCAAGCCGCAGCGCATCTTCAATCATGTAGAACTGGGAGCCCGGGCCCATTTCCCCAAGTTTGGTGCCGCCCCCATCGATGCGAAGGATCAACCCCAGCGAGGAAATTTCTTTGGCAAAACGGCTGGCTGTTCCATAGGTAGTAAGTATGGCATCCGCTCCGCCTGCTACAATCTTTTCCAGTGTCTCGCCAGGTTGTTCCATACCTTTCGCAGGGCCATCCAGCATCCCATGGTCAAATGCAACAATCAGGGCCCGCCCATCCGGGCGAAATATGTGATTCAATCTTCGTACAGTCATCAGGCAATCCTTTCAAGTATCTCTTTCGTAATCTGGTAAACAGCCGGCTCGCCGGCAAAGAAGCGTCTTAATTCCTCCACTGCCAGCTCACCCATCTGATTACAATTCTCAATACATCCGGCAATATGGGGCGTTACAACCACGTTGTCCAGTGTTCGCAGCGGGCTGTCCTTTGCAGGAGGTTCTGGATCAGTGACATCCAGAAAGGCGAAAAATCGCCCTTTTTGTAATTCCGCAATCAAAGCCTGCTCATCGATCAGTGTCCCTCGAGCTGTATTTACAATCAAGGCATTATCTTTCATCAGCGCCAGTCGTTCGGCATTGAGCATCTGATAGGTTGCAGCGTTCGATGGAGCATGCAGAGAGATAACATCCGCCTCCGCCAGCATGTCATCCAACTCCATCTTAACCGCACCGAGATCAACAGCATCCTTTTCACTTATAAAAGGATCGTAGAGCAAAACAGTCACCTCATAAGGCTCCAGCAGTTTGATTACATGCCGGCCAACATTGCTTGCACCAATAATTCCGACCCTTTTACGGAACAACTCACGCGAGATCCACTTATCCCATACAGGTGAATCGCGCCATCCACCATCTCGCACATGCTGGCCAAGCGGCCAGATTCGCTTCATACCTACAAGCATCATACCCAGAGCTGTTTCCGCCACAGTCTTGGCCAGTGTGATACCCGCACTTGTAAGGTGCATGTTACGGTCCCAGAAAGCTTCCGACACAAAACGTTTCACACTGCTCCCCATATGTGCCATAGCCTTCAATTTCGGCGCCGCTGCAAGTACATCTTCATCCAGCTGAGCCACACCCCAGCTCGTAATCACTGCATCTGCATCCTTCAGCAGCTTGATAAGATTTTCCTTGTCTGCCGGCTCCTGGTCCGGATGATGAATCACCTCAGCAAAGCTTGCCAGACTATCCCACGCCTCCTGGCTGAACATGCGCGGATAGTGTTCCTTTCCGATTGCTACTGCAACAATGGGTTTTCCCATACATACCTTCCTTCCGCCCGAAAAATCCGGGCATGGTTAATGTAGTCTCCTGCTTTCGCGCTGCTTGTAAACAGCCCCGAATCAAAATTGGGTCGGCAGCGACCTCACCCCCACACAGGCCTTTCTATAACGATTTGCGGTATCAACATAAAAAACTGTAAATTCTTTATCTGGAACAACGGTTTCTGCAGCTTTTTGGAATGTTTCAAGAGCAGACTCTGCATTCCCGAATAATCCCAGCCCCAACCCTGCAAGCACAGCCGCACCCAGTGCCGGCCAGCTGTCAAATGCAGGCTTTTCGATAGGAATTCCGGTACAATTCGCCAGAATTGCAGGCCAGTAGGGACTGTTCGCTGCCCCACCCACCATCGCAAGGCCTGATACCGGCATCCCTGCTTCTACCACAGCCTCCAACGCCCAGGCCAGTTCGTAGCCTGCACTTTCCATTATCGCTCTCGCCATGGCTTCACGTGAATGGTTCAATCGCAATCCCAGGAACCCGCCAGAGCGTGAAGTGGATGGGTCATCATGCCCGCCGGTAAGCGGGAGAAAGAACAGGCTGCTGTTCGGTTCAACAGAAGCCATTTCCAGATCCAGTGCCCGGAACCTTGCACCTCGCTCTCCTTCCCAGGCCTGGTTTATCCACCACTCAAGGGAAGCACCAAGGCCGCCAAGGGATTGTGACACCGTCCAGCGATCAGGCAGCACATGGAAATTCAAATCAAGTGTATCCGGGATCCGGGATCGTTCCGGTGAACGAGATACACCTGTAAAAACCCATGCTGTACCGCAGGCCAGCAGAAGCTTCCCCGGATCGATAATTCCCAGGCCAAGTGCTGTACAGCCCTGGTCATGGCCTCCGTTAATTAATACTGCTTCTTCCGGTAATCCTGTCGCACTGCAGACTTCCGGTTTTATGGAACCTGATACTTTCCCGGAAGGCTGAAGTTCGGAAAGCTTCGATGGATTTATTCCCGCCAGATCACACAACGCATCTGCCCAGGCTGCAGTGTGGATGTCCACCAGCTGCATACCCCCGGCGTTCGATGGATTGGTTACCCGCTCTCCCGTAAGCCGGAAGGTTATAAAATCGTTCAAAGAGAAGAAATGCCTGGAAGCCGCAAATGTATCCGGGTCATTTTCTTTCAACCACGCAATCGTTGGAAGGCATAATCCCGGATAAAGGGACCAGCCGCTCAACGGTTTTACCCAATCCTGCACTCCGTCTTCCAGCCAGCGGTCAACCAGCTTTTCCGTCCGGCCGTCCATCCATGTAATCAGTGGATAGACGGGTTCACCTTTTTCATCTGCCGGAAGAAGCGATCCACTTTGTACAGCCATACATATTCCATGGATATGGAATTGACTGGCGACACGGCTGGTTATTTCTTTTAATACAGCAAGCACAGCGTCCCAGATTTCCTCAGGGTCCTGTTCTACCCACCCGGGTTTAGGCGTGTGGTTGGTGTAGGGACTCGAAACTGCACGGGCAAGCTCCTGCCCATCCAGATCGAACAGAACCCCCTTCGTCGAGGTGGTGCCAATATCCAGGCCAAGCAAAGCTTGTCTCATCCTGACTCCGGTTTCCGGTGGCCGAAGTGTTCCCCGCCGTCCACCCTCAGAACTTCGCCGGTTATATAATCAGCCTTTGCAAAGAAGATAACAGCCTCAGCCACATCTTCCGCTGTGCCCCATCGATTCATCAACGTACGCCTGGCTGTCCGCTCAACCTTTGCATCGTCATAATCCGGCGGGGGAAGTACCGGCCCCGGTGCGACGGCATTAACTCGTACATCAGGAGCCAGCTCCAGCGCCAGTTGACGGCTCAACGCCAGCAGAGCAGTTTTTCCGACACTGTGAGCAGTAAAGTTCTTCCACGGTTCAAATGCCGCCAGGTCAATAATATTGATAATCGCGCCTTCCCCTACGGCCAGCATTAGCGGCGCCACTTCATTCGCACAGTAAAACGAACCGTTGATCAGGATACCCGTCACTCTGTGCCAATCCGTTAGATCCTCCATCGGAAACGGTGTCGACCGCCACAGAGATGCGCTGTTTACAAGGATATCAACCGTACCAAATTCTTCCACAGCTGACTCTACCATCCGTTTTACATCTTCGTATTTACCAATATCTGCCTGGACCGCCAGCGCTCCCACACCCAGGCTGCGCGCTTCGCTGCAGGTTTGCTCAGCCTCATCAGCCGAACTGTAGTAGTTCACAACAACATTGCAGCCCTCCCGGGCAAAAGCCAGTGTAACAGCCTTCCCAACACGCACGGCTCCACCGGTAATCAGTGCTGTTTTTCCCTTTAGATCCATACCGACTTCCTTCCAGTTCGAAACAAGCAGGGTTGAATAGTTTCAGAGGTTCTGTAAAATATTCTCATCAATCAACAACCACTCCGGCTCGGGCAAATAAATCTGCACAGGTCTTTCTTGCTCGTTCAAGCAGTGCGTCTTCATCAAGAACAAGGATTTCCTTGTTCTCCATCAGGATCTGGCCGTCTACAATCATAGTGTCGACATCGCCTGTACTGGCATTGTATACAAGCGCCGACGGCACTTTGTGGACCGGCATTGCAAGCGGGGTGTTCAGGTCAACCAGGACTGCGTCCGCTTTCCTGCCTGGCTCGAGCGCGCCAATCTCATCAGGTAGTCCATAGGAAGCTGCTCCACCACGGCAGGCCATCCAGATTACATCCTCGGGAAGCAGTGCCATTGCATCAAGTGTGCTGACTTTTTGCAGCATGACTGCTGCGTTCAAAACCCTCAACATATCCTGGTTATTGTTGCTTCCCGGGCCGTCGGTAGCCAGGGCGATCCGTATCCCCTTGCGGTGCATTTCAGCGATGCGGGCAGCTCCGGAAGCCAGGTACATATTCGCGACCGGGCAATGAACCACAATAGCGTCGCGTTTCTTTACCATGTCTATCTCATCATCATCCAGCCATACACTGTGGACGAGCTGGAAATCAGGGCCGAGTATCCCAAGATCCTCCAGCCACTCAATATGCCGTTTCCCGCGAGCTTTTTTATTCATTTCGATTTCTTCCCGGGTTTCCGCAACATGAATATGCGTTCTGGCACCCCATTCCTGGCTCAGCTTCCAGGTTTCCATCATGGTTTTATCCGTACATCCCCAGGGAATGAGAGGCGCGAACTCCACACGTGTTCGCCCATTTCCATTGAGCTCCCAGGTCTCATACAGCCGTGTGGTCTCAGACAGGATACGTTCCGGGGTTTCCATCAAGCTCGGGTGGTAATCCTGATCCGCCCAGCCGCGTGCGAGTTTGAAACGCATACCGGTTTCATCCGCCGCCCGGCAGACGCCGTCATCATTTGTCACTTCGGTATGAATATACTGGTGATCGACCACCGTAGTAGCCCCGCCGCGAATATTTTCTACAAGACCCAGCAGAGCCGCCACATAGGCATCTTCCTCTGTCATTGCCTTTGCAACCGGCCATATAGCCGTCTTCAACCATTCCAGCAGCGGCTTGTCATCAGCCAGACCGCGCAGGAATGTCTGGAATAGATGTGTATGTCCGTTAACCATTCCGGGCATTACTGCCATCAATGAGGCATCGATAACTTTGTCTGCACTGCTGTATTCGGCTGGAGGCTCACCAGGACCTACTGCGGTGATACGATCATCCCTTATATACACAAAACCTTTTGAAAAAACCTGCTGTTTATCATTTACTGTTACGATGGACCCATTCTTGATCAGTATTGTTCCCATGATATTGATCCTTCCCCTGATTACAGGTTTTTAATTTGCAGCCGCCCGTCTCGTACAGCACCACCTTCAGCAGTTATACCGCCATGGTGCCTTATATATGCCGTGATTTCATCCCGCAGCTGGAGTTCAGTCTCCTGATAAGGGAGATCATCGAGACGTATCAGCCGGTCTTTAATCGACCCTTCAAGACCGGATTCCCAGGGTAAAGACAGCGTTCTTACAAAACAGGTCGAAGCAGCATAGAAAGTATGGTCAGACTGCTCCTTCAGCGGTACGCCCTGGTATGCAGCCTTCTGGACTGATGCCTTCCTGATCCCTTCTCCAGCTTCTATTGTATAGCGGACCTGGCTGCTGAATTGAAGAAACCCTCGTTCTTCCTGCTTCTCGCCGGGATAACTCAAACGGAGCGCGTTCTCCCTCAACAACTCCAGAAGCTGTCCTCCTGTCAACTGGTAAATTCGAATCGTATCGGCATACGGCATCATTCTGAAACAGTCTCGATAAGAGAGTGTTTCTTCAGCCTGAAAACCCTGCTGGATGCTGGACGCATCGATCATGGCAAAATTGACTTTCAAGCCCTGCTTTACTGAACGTGTATACAGGGCATCGGATACATAATTCGCCAATGCCAGTTCACCGGAAGCAAAACCTTTGCGGACTTCTTCTGTGCTGAGGTCCTCATCAGTTTCAACCACACCAACAACCTTTGTCAGCAGAGCTTTTGCACGTTCCATCAACGGCTGTACTTCCTGTGCTTCGAAACCCTCATCCACCTGCAGCTCACTGGTTGGTATCAGCCTGGCACTCTTGATGCGACTCTTCCCGTTTTCAAGCTTTAATTCAACTTCCCCGATATATTCTCCGTTTGCTCCAGCCTGGACAACAGGGATCTCGTTGATAATGTTCTGTTTTTCCAATCCATCCTGGTTCAATATGGTGTGAGAATGTCCCCCGATAATCAGGTCGACACTACCGGAAGGCAGGCTGCGGGCCAATCCTGCATCCCCACAGTCAGCCATTGGGATTTTGCTGGTTTCCATACAGAAACCCAGATGGCTGGCAATAATAAGTACGTCGCACAAGGGCTTCATTTCTTTCACCAGTGCTGCTGCAACAGGCCGTGGATCTACAATTTCTCCACAGTCACATGGAAGTCTTGTCTCAGCCCTGGTTACCAATCCAATCACACCTATCCGCACACCCTTGACCACAAGGAGTGCAGCTGGCGGCAGATATTCGAGAATCTCGGGTGGAGCTGTAATATTGGCGGCGAGAAGCGGGAATTTTGCTTCCTGGCTG
>Ga0272442_10003777_pt1 | contig 21081 bp, 17 predicted proteins | sample SSMForm2O_FD_200262 | JGI IMG/M metagenome (GOLD analysis project Ga0272442, IMG submission 200262) | Marine sediment archaeal communities from Little Sippewissett salt marsh, Falmouth, MA, United States - SSM-Form-2O | ecosystem: Environmental > Aquatic > Marine > Wetlands > Sediment ... | reverse complement strand
TCTTCCTCTTTTCCAGAAGTCCGTTCCTGGAAAGCTCGGTAAGGTGGTAGGACATGTCTGTCTGACTTCGGTCGAGTATGGTTGATAGCTTCTTTGGTACGATACCCGGATTTTGAAGGATTATCTCAATGATCCTTAGCTGGAATGGGGAAATAATATCACGAATGGAGGTCTGGCGCCTGTAGGTGCTGACATAGAACAATTTGTACTTTCCCATCTTCTTTGAATAGACCTTTTCTTCCCTTTCCAGGATCCGAAGGTGATGGACCAGCGAACCATCGTTCAGGTCAAGGTTCCTCTTTAACTCTGAATAATGGGCCCCGGGTTTTGCCTTCAGGTAACCAAGTATCTCGTGCCTGACCCCTTTCTCTATCTTTGTCTTCTTCAATTTGGAATAAAGGGGTATAAGTAGACCCAGGAATTTGAATCTGAAGACCTCGCTCCTGAGTCCAAAAACAGCTAGCCCCAGAAATGTCGTTCCTATAATGACACCGGCCATGGGTATTACGGAAGGAGGGATCAATGTCGGTTCATCCGGTATCGGCGGAATTACAACGGGGGTGACAGGTAAGGGATCATCGATGCCTTGAAGATCTTCACCCGTTTCCGGTCCCTTCCAGATCGTGCCTCCCTCTTGATCTTTAATCGGGATCCCGGACCCGATTTCCTGATCTATCGAAGATTCCTCGACATCATCGGGTTCCCCCATAACAGGAATGGTAGATTGCTGTGGCTCTTTGAAAAAGGGGTTTTTGAACGAGATGATATTGTTATCTTCCACGGATTCCAGTATCTCATTGTATGGATCCATCAGAAGTGTCAGGTTACATGCTTTTTCATCGACCTTCCAGTCCACGACAAGCTCCCTGGAGCCTTCCTTGTAGATGGATTCAAGCTGGAAGATCCCCATGAACCTCCCGTCCTGCTGAAAAGTGACCTTTATGGGGCCGCTCTCTATACTGCCAATAGACCTTATGGAAAAATGGAGAGCAACGATCTCCATGTTATCGGCCTGGGGGTCCGATACCATGAAATAATCTTCTCTTGCGGTCACATCAAGGTATTCCGAAGTTAGAATCACTGTCTTTTTATTATCTTCCGGATAGGCGTCTTCGATCGCGCCCAGACTGTCAAGCTTCAAAGTGATGTCGGAGACACCCTCAACGGCTTTCCATGACCACCTGATCTCTCTTCGGGATCCGGCCGGAAGTGATGGGATGGTGAGATATTTCAGGATGTTACCGTTCCTCAGAACCACAGCCTGGATATCGATCTCGTCCTCGGTCCCCTCGTTTTTGACCACAGCCCAGAATTTGACCTGCTGGTTGATTATCACCTGATCTGGTCCATAATCAATGGTCTCTATTGATATATCATGCAAGGGCAGAAGATCGGTACTTACAAGAAAAGCTTGGTCCGAGGAGTAATCGTTCCCGACCCTGTCCTTCATCCTCAGGTTCACTTCTATGTCATCCCCCTTCAGACCTGGAACCACGACATCTATCCTTCCATCGGAGAGATCAGTATCCTGGAAAACTGACCAGGATCTCACGATCCTGCCATTCTGTGATATCATCATTTCCATGCTGTTTGTCCTTATCCCCGAACCAGTCTCCTGAACGGCCCAGCTCATCCAGACGCCGTCTTTGTCCGACCAGTAGCGAAAATCTGCAACGGCAGGTGGACTCGAATCCAGGATACAATCGAACTCTGCCTCTCCATCATGGACCGGCCCCGGGGGAAGTTCGAAAATCTTGAATACGAAGGCTGCAGGACCATCGTCCATTGGTACAGGTATGGAGAAGGTAACGTCGTTGAGCTCGGCCCTGTTCATGGGATGATACTCCCATATCCTCCCTTTTTGATCCGCGATGCCCACGGAGATCTCGCCTGGATCGGGAGATACTTTGGGGGCCCCTTCAAAATGAACGCTTATCTTGCTGAACTGGAGGTTGACCCCCCCCCGGAGAAAATTATCGAAGGTGATGGCGCCCTGGTCCTCGACATTGTAAACCGGCTCTCCATCGATAATGATATCGGGTTCAAAGATGAAGGCTGATTCCACTACAAGATCGTCATAACCTCCGTATATGTCAATGAGGGATATCTCCACATCCTTGGCAAAATCCTTGGGGAAATCCCAATCGAACATCAGGTTAAAGTTAATCTCCCAATTCTTGCTTGTGGAATTGAATGTGATGGTGGACCTCTCCGTTTCCACCCTTACAAGACCATCAAGTTCCTCACTCAAGGTCATTTTTGCATCTGGAACATCATATGTGATCTTCCAGGATGGATTATTCCTGTCGATGACCAGGATGATCCTTTCAGGGGTCGGGCCCTTTGCAACAACAATGAAATCCACTGGTGTATTGGGAAATATCATATCATTTATCTTTGGAGTGATAAGAAGATCTTCCACAGAGGCGGTGAGATGTTTCATCTCATCACTCTGCCCATCTGATATTCCAGGTGTGATGTCAGGTAATCCAATGCAGGGGTCCATGTAGAATATGTTATCCCCCGAACCCACTGGCATGATCTCCACCGCAGATGAAGGATCAATACTGAGAATGAAAAAACCACCCATTACAAAGGTCAGGAAAATGGAAACCATCCTCTTGGGTAACGGGTTCAGACATCGACCTCCTTTAGCGTACTTATAATATTGTACAGGTTTTACATTTATAATGTTTTCTCTCACATCAGTATAAAACAATATCATTTACAACTGGTTTGGTCGGGCCCTATCACCCGGAAAAGTGATGTCGGGACCCGGAAAGGGGGTTGAGACCAAGTTTGTGGGGAAATAGCCGTATGGGAAGGGTCACAAGAAGATCCCTCCGATCCTTGATCCCGAACATCTTTGCGAATGTCGACTTCCGTCGAAGGCGCTTAAGGCCCGCCCCGGCCGATTCTTGTCATGCGTATGAGATGAAAAGTGGTTGTGCCTTTCGGGAAAATTCGGGCGGCACAACCGGGGTTTCAGATTCCTAATAGAGGTTTTATGGGTGAACATGATCGCCTGGAGAGGGGGATGGTGCATCCCCCTCACCTTTTTTGCTATACGAACCACGTTGCTTGGGTTTTCGGATGATGTAGACCGGAAAACTGTAAGCACTCAGGTGGAGTGCCTTGGCCTTCTGGTCGGCAAAGGTCCTGAAATCCATTTTTCTGCCTGAACCCGGGCCTGTACCATTTTTAAGGAAATGGGTGGAGCTTATCACACCTCTGAGAAAGGACTGTGTCCTCTTCTCTCGATGCTCGGGCGTTTCATCGGTGTATTCCGGTTTTGTCAGCGTAGATCTCTTCAAAGGTAAGCCCCTGATATCTTGCCGGTTATTGCTGTTCAGTTCCTTTGTCTGATGGAAAAAGGCCAGGGAGGATATATATAAAGATTTGAGAAAAATTTGATGTATTATTTAAATCTTCTTGAGCATCGGAATCTATACCAAGGTCCACCGTTCTCACGAAATGTCATAAGGAATGGACCACGATTCCTTTCTTGAATGTCTTTTTAACATTTATCATGGTTTTATCGATAACTATAAGATCGGCAGGGGCTCCGATCGAAAGCGTACCTGGCGACCTCTGGCGAATAAAGGATATATCCGACACATTCGTCGTGAAACCCTGAAGCGACCTGATGGTCGAGATGGATTGGGATGGATCCTGCGGATAAACGGCACCTTTGATGGCGAAAAGCGGACCGGGAGGCATCATATCCGTCCCGAAACACCAGGGGACCCACGAACGATCGATGGTTCTGAAAGGGTTCAATACCTTGCCTCTCTCTCCAAGAGCTCGTTCGTAAAGACCTCCTTCCCTTCCCCATTGAGCCGAGAAATTGGGCTGCATGCTCAATGCTCCCTTTCCACCCTTCATGGAAGCGAGATGTTTTTCTGTAATGGATTCAGCATGCTCGAGCCGGAATGGCCGGTCGAATTTCACCGCTATGCGGATGGCCTGGGAAACCGCTCGGTCCCCTATGCAGTGCATCATCGGGACCAGTCCATGCACCGCTGCATCACCCATTATCTCCTCGAGAGCTCTATCGGAGTGGATGGTCGGTATCATGGGGCCATCCGTATATGGTTCCGAGAAAGAAGCGGTCCTCGAACCAATGGATCCGTCAAGGAATAACTTCTGGAAAATGATGGGAGGGTCTGAACAATGATGTGGGTGGACCTCTTCGTCCCAGTTCACAGGAAATATTCCTTTTTGGCTTGAATTATCTCCCTCTTTGATGATCGAGATCGCTAGGTTCATGGATCCACTCATTTTCCGGAAGACCTCTTTGAACTCATCTATCCTGCTCGATGGAAGGATCTCCACACCTCCAACGACCCCCGTTGTGTGTAATTCTTTTATTGCTTCTTTTAAAAAAATTTTTGCCGTTCTTATATCGATGTTCAGGCCCCATATAATTTCCATTGCCTTTCCTTCCAGGATGAACCCGAAAAGGTCCGGTTCGACCCCCAGAAGATCGGCACCCATTTCGTTTACAATGGCTTTGTGACCGCAAATCCTTCTCAATATCACGGATGTATCGGGAAAGAATCTCTGAAGAAGATCCCCGTTCAGATTCTCTCCCTTTACAAAGCGGGATTCGTCATAGTCATTACCAATAAGTACCCCCATCTCCTCGAAGAATCTGTTGGGTAAGGAACCGTTTTTTACCCTTTCAAGCGTGTTCACAATTTCCATGGAGCTCCTGCATCCATTCAGGTTGATCCCTTGCCTGGATATCGACCACTGGTACAGGTGCATATGGGAATCCAGGAAGGCGGGGAACAGTAGATCATCGCCCAAGGATAAACGCTCTGCTCCCCTTGTTGCATCGGATGGAAGAGGATTCCCAAAGGAGATGTCCTCCACATATCCGGCCCTGACAATAACCTCCCCCCGCAAGAAAGACCTTTTTTCCTGGTTCCAGATGTGGTTGCCAGTTATGAGATGATCGACACCTTTCGAGTCATGATCCTGCATCGTAGGAGAAAAGTACACCCGGTATATACCTTGACCGGGGGAATATATTTTTACCATTCCCGATATCGGTCGTGAGGCGGTGTGATCGATTGACAGGCAGGGAAAGGTTCGATGCGGTGGTCGTTGGAGCAGGACCCGTGGGGAGCTATACTGCATGGATGCTCTCGGAACATGGATATGCGGTTGCGCTCATTGAAGAACATCAGGAGATCGGAAGACCGGAGCAGTGCGCCGGACTTGTCAACAGGGGGATGTTCGACCTACCCGGACTCGGAGACATACTTGATGAGGTCAAGCTCAATGAGATACACGGGGCTGATATATTCTCTCCCTCGGGCAGGATCCTTCCGCTAAGGGCCGGCAGGGTAAAGGCCGTATCCATAGACCGGGCCCGCTTCGATAAAGCAATATCCAGAAAAGCAGCCGCTTCCGGAGCCCATATCTTTACATCCACAAAAATGAGAGGGGTTTCAAGATCTGAAGGATACCTGGAATTATCCGCTGAAGGGATAAATGGTAAGGAAACCATCAGAGGTGGCCTTCTTATCGGATGCGATGGAGCTTCTTCAACCGTCAGAAGGGCCATGGGTTTCGAGACTCTCCTGAGTGTAATACCTGGAGCTGCCGTGCAGGTTGAGATCGGATCTGGCAGCATCCCCCAGGACCTTGTAGCTGTTTTGACCGGAGAGAGAACCGCAAGAGGTTTTTTTGCATGGGCCGTTCCTGCCGGATCAAAAACATCGATGAGGATCGGGCTTGCTTCCGATTTCGGGACCGACCTCAGGAACGGACTTGAATCGCTTTTCAGGGATCCCAGGATCTCAGGGTGGTTGGGTATCGATGAAGAAAACGCTCCGGAATTGAACCCTGTATCCTGGAACTACGGCCCTGTTCCAATGGGTTGCCCCAGGACCATCATCAAGGACAGGGTCGTAATTCTGGGAGATGCCTCGGGAATGGCAAAGCCAACCTCCGGAGGAGGGATCTACCCCGGCCTCATGGCCTCCGAGAGACTTGTGGCATCCGTAATCGAGACGGGAGAACTATCGAACAGGTCCCTTGGATCTTTCAAGATCAAGTGGGATAGCGGTTACGGAAGGGAACTGGCAAGATCAAGATTCTTCAGGAAGATGATCAGCCAGGTCAAGGATGAAGAGGTCGAGGAAGTGGTATCACGAATGTCCGACCCCGATCTCCTGAAGATCATCAACGACGAAGGTGACATCGACCACCCGCTTCGTCTTGCCCTGATGCTTGTCAGGAAAGATCCCTCCCTCTTGAAGCTCATTCCCAGATTCATTCCCCACATGAGGAAGTTATTTTGAATGTCATTCAATGGTTTTAACCTGCTGTCTGTACATTGAAACGATCTCGTCAACAGAAGTGGCCTGCTCCGGTGCCTTGTCCTCCCTGTATCTTCCGGTAAACCTCGGGAACCTGAGTGCAAGACCGGCGTCTTTTCTTATCACGCCCAGGGCACATGTGTGTGTGGGTGAGAAGGTGATCTCGGCCCCTCTGACCTCGAGGACGATAAAGGGTGAGAAGTAGAGATCGGCCTTCATCTTCGTATCCACGGTCTTGTGCGGCCCTCCGCCCGTTCTGAGATCGACAAGTTTACCCGGTAGCTCTCCGAGGTCGGTATCGTTGAAACCGCTTCCAAGCTTGCATACGGTTCTGTACATATTCTCCGTTCTGTCATAGGCGGCCATGAGCAGGGCCCCGTAGGTCCCGCCTCTTCTTCCCGTTCCGTGATAGGCACCCACAACCACCAGATCAAGTGTATCTGTCATTTCTGTCTGGTAATCTTTTTTATACTTGATCCATAACCAACCCCTGCTTCCGGCCTGGTATTTCGAGTTCTGATCAATGGATTTGGCCATCACCCCTTCGCATCCGTCCCCGAGTGCCCTCAGAAAAAATTCCTCTCCAACATCCGGGTCATCCACTATCTTCATCTCCGAAAGAGACAGGCCTTTTACTGGATACGCTTCTTCCTGTAGACCCGGGATCGCACAGGTGATCATTTTCCTCCTTTCCGGATAGGGCCTGTTCGTGAGATCCACACCATCGAGATAGAGGCAATCGAAAAGGACCAGACGAACGGGTATCTCCTCCATCTTTGCATCTAGTTCATATTTTCTTCCTCTTCTCTGCGATACAACCTGGAAGGGGAGCATCTCACCCGTATTCATATCGACAGGTACACACTCGCCTTCGAGTATGCAATCGCTCCCCCGAAATCCGTTTTCAAGGTACTCCAAAACATCCGGGAACTGGTTCGTGATATCCTCAAGCTGTCTCGAGAATAACTTCACCCTTCTCTGCCCTTGAGGTATGATATGTGCCTGCACCCTCAATCCGTCATATTTAAATTCAAGAGCGGTCCGCCCCCCCATCTTTTCGATGATCCCGGATATCGAGGGGAGCCTCTCACCGAGCATTGCCCTCAAGGGGATCCCGGGGGTTACCTTTATCTTTTCCAGACCATCGATACCCGCATTGGAAAGAAGGTCAGCGATGTGGCCAAGGTCCGGATGTATATTATAAGCCCTTACGATCCTTTCTCTGTTGAGTTGCACCGATCTTTTAACCTTCTTTATCCTATCCCTGATATCCCTGGCAGCTTCCCTGTCGATACCTCTATCCTCCGATGAGGATAAACTATCATAAAGCTCGTTCAGGGGCCCCACCAGATGATCCTTCAAACCCTGAAAGTCTTTTAATATGGAATATTTCCCGAGATCATGGTAGAGTTCCCCTATCTCCTGTGTGTGAATATATGCCATTGCATCTATCTGGGTCATATCAGCTATCCCGATCCTCATCTTCTGGCACACCGTTCTCGTGATGAACTTTGCCTCGAACGGGTCAGCATCATGAAGGAGGTCCGCTATCAACTTCAATTTAAGGTCCTGGGATGATCTTCCTTCTGATGATGCTATCCTCTCGAGGTTTGAAAAGACCCTGTCGACTGTCAGGGGCTCATGGAAAAGCGTGGTCTGTTTCTTCCCCGCGATAAGGGACTCTGCTGTTTTCCCGATATCACCTGTTCTTATCCGTTCTTCCTCGATCCTGGAGACCGGTATCATTGTCACCATGTATATCGCCTTAACAACGAGCTTTTCTGCAACACCCAGTTCGAATCCCTCGTAACCTGGCCTGATCTCACCCTTTGTCAATCTCACGATCATCCCTAACTTACCTTTCGGGGCCTCCCTGTACATCCTGATCAGCTGATCTGTCATATCGAGACGTTTTGAGAGAGACTCGATCCGTTCATAGAACGAACACAGGGCACCATAAAGCATGAAGGTAAAGAAGAAAGCAAGGATTAAACCGTTTGGTATGCAGACAAGGAACCTCCCTGATCTCACGAAGGAAAAACATGCATCGCACGATACTGGATGAGCATGGAAATCAATTTATATCACATCCTGATTAACCGCTTATCCCACACATGCCCCGATAGTGTAGCGGTCTATCATCTCGGCCTGTCGAGCCGAGGACACGGATTCAAATTCCGTTCGGGGCGCCATTATCATTTCTTCATAATTGATTTCTATCGATAAGATATCTCCGGCGCCCCTGTCCCGTTCGAATTGCCTTCCGTCATTTAAAGTAACTCACGAAATTCGAACTGAACAGAGCATGTATACGCTGAAAAATAATCGCAAACCGTTTTGAACCGTTTTTCAGCTGACCCTGGTATCTGAAATATCGAAGATCGATGGACGATACCAGGGTTCCGTTCGGGGCGCCATTATCATTTCTTCATAATTGATTTCTATCGATAAGATATCTCCGGCGCCCCTGTCCCGTTCGAACTGCCTCTCGTCAAATGTAATAGAATCTCTCCGATGAAGTTCATCCTGAGGGATAACGGGTCCAATCCTTTTATACCAGGTACAGATATCCTCGCAGGTGAAGGAAATGACCGGAAAGAGAACTCTGAAAGGAAATCGGGTCCCCTTCTCCAGACAGCTTATCGATACGGCGATGGAGATAGGACTCTATCCATATTTCATACCGATCACAGGGGAGCAGGGGCACAGAGTGAACATACACGGAAAAGATACGGTAATGCTCGGGTCCAACAATTACCTGGGAATGACCGAACACCCGGAAATAAAGAAAGCCGCAAAGGAGGCCATCGACAAATACGGAGTGGGGTGCACTGGTTCCAGATATCTGAACGGAACCCTTGACATCCATCTGGAGATGGAGAATTTACTTGCGGATTACATGGGGACAGAAGCCGCCCTGATGTATTCAACGGGTTACCAGACCAATCTGGGAACCATCTTTGCACTGGCAGGTAAGGATGACTACGTTATTTCCGATCAATACAATCATGCATCCATTGTTGACGGTGTCCGGATGTCCAGGGCAAAGGTTATCGTTTACGATCATAACAGCATGAGTTCCCTTGAAGAAGCCATGGGGCAACTCCCGGATGAGGCAGGGGCCCTTGAGATCACTGATGGTGTATTCTCGATGGAAGGAGATATTGCAGACCTTCCCAACATCCACCGCCTCTGCAGGGAGAACGACATCATGATAATGGTCGACGATGCTCACGGGATCGGGGTCCTGGGTCCAAATGGAACGGGGACAGCTGCCCACTTCGATCTGGATGTTGATATCACCATGGGGACTTTCTCCAAATCCTTTGCCTCCATGGGTGGTTTCATTGTGGGGAATGAGGATCTGATCTTCGAGATCAAGCATGCTGCAAGGTCCCTGATGTTCTCGGCCGCTCCCACTCCCTCCAATGTTGCAACTGCAATGAAAGCCCTGGAAATCATCCGGGACCAACCGGAACACAGGGAGAATCTCTGGAAAAATGCAAGATATCTTAAGGATGGACTTAATAAACTCGGGTTCAAGACAGGATCCAGTGAATCGCCAATAATTCCAGTAATTATTGGGGAAGAACCACCCACCATGGCCTACTGGAAGTTATTGCTTGATGCTGGTGTGTACACAAACCCGGTCGTGTATCCGGCAACACCAAAGGATAGGAACCTGCTAAGAAATTCGGTGATGGCAACCCATACGATAGATGATCTCAATTTTGCGCTGGACCGATATGAGGAGGTCATGAATGAGATCCCGCTTGATGACGAAGAAAACGATGATCTCTGATGCGATGGAAAAGAAACTGTAATAACTTACCAACACTTTTCATGGTAATTTCCGGATATGCCAGTGTATGCCAAACAGATGCGGGGGTACTCGAGCGGTCAAAGAGGCAGGACTTAGGATCCTGTGGTTAGTCCTTCGAGGGTTCAAATCCCTTCCCCCGCACCAACCTGTTGGTTTCGTATTCTATCTCCAGTCCCAAGCAACCATCGATAAAATGATATTGGAAAACGTGTACCTTTATGTACTTTAACCTACATTATTATGTACACATATGTACATTGCTTCTCACCCCACAATATGGTTGCATGTACTTACATGTACATTCATGTAATTTTTATGCCCCCTTTTATCGCACTTCTTCAACAAGAATGAACCACAACATTTATCAACGTAACAGGGGCTAAATCCTGAAAAGAGGCGGGATACGATGACGCGAGGCAATGCTCTTCCCCTTTCCATCTCAGTTCTAATCATATCAACGGTTTTCATGAACATGTCAATATCGGGAACTCACGATATGATGTCTGAAACGATCCCCGTCCAATCAGGCTCGGATTCCCGGGCCCCAAATTTCATCTCTTTTTCAATAGAAAATAACACATCACTCATAGAAAATGCAACCCTCTATGGTTGGACCGGTTCGGGGACGTCCGGGGACCCGATAACTATCAAGAACATGGAGATAGATGCCCTCGGCTCCGGCTTCGGGATAAAGGTTTCGAATACTACCATGGATCTTCTTATCAACAACGTCACGATTTACAACACCGTACGAAATAGCGATCTCATCGAAGATGCCGGACTCATGGTAATAAATTCCTCGAATGTTCATATTAACGATTCCCGTTTCAATATGACAGAGAACGGAATATATTCGAAGAACAGCCAGATATCCATCTCGAATTCGACCTTCATCTCTAACAGCAATGCTGGTGTGATAGCCACTGGATCGGAAATTGTGATCCGGAACAACTTCATCAACGATTCGTACTATGGTATCTACCTGGAAGAGTTGATAGAACCTGTGATCTCCTTCAACAATCTCTCATCCAACATCTACGGCCTTTCTCTCCTCAACATCCAGGGTGGAACGGTATCCAATTCGACCTTCCATCAGAATTCCTATATGGGTGCCATGGTTACATCTTCCAACGGTATAAGTTTCTCCGATAACGGATTCTTTTCGAACGGAGGTAGCTATGGACGGGGCATCAGCCTAGAAAGATCAAACAACATTGATATCAAAAATCATATCCATTTATCGGAGAACAGGGCGATCGATATAAGCTCCAGCAACAGTAATTCCATACTTGGGTCGAAAATCTCATCCTGTACCTATCCAATATACCTGTTGAGATCCAACGAGAATCTGGTTAAGGGGAACATTATATACAAGAGCAGAGACGGTATATACCTTTCAAGAAGCGAATCCAATCTTCTGATGGAAAACAATATCTCATTCATAGAGAACATGGGCATCTATGTGAATTCAGCATCATACAACACGGAAATAAGTGGTAACCACCTGTGGAACTCCAGTACAGCGATCCATATTACTGCCTCATCGGACTATGTGAAGGTGGAAAAGAACTATATCGAAAATGTGGTTGCTGGTATCGAAATCCTTTACGCGAACTATGTCTACGTATATTCAAATCAAGTAAGTAATGCAGAGAACGAAGGTATCAACCCGGACAGGGCCTCATATGCACGCATCATCAATAATAAGATAACCGATACCAAAGTCTCAGCGATACTTGCAGAGACATCCATCGATCTGGAGTTACGGGGAAATATCATTACCGGAGCCCAGCACGGTGTGGAATACAATTACTGCGATATGGGTATGATCTCAGACAATCATATCGAGAACGTTCAGCAAGGTATATTGACAAGGGGGTCCGACAGCGGTTCGATCATCAATAACACACTGATCGAGTGCAACAGCTACGGTCTGTCAATGTCGGAATCCAACAAGAATTCGATCCACCATAACAATATCCAGAAATCAAGGTTCTTCGGGATCAACATTCTTGGCTCCTCATCAAATGTCCTATGGAACAACACGCTTGCTTACAATAACAAGGCAAACGATAAATACAATTCATCCAGACCCCAGGCCTCCGATAATCTCGAAAGCAATGACTGGTCAAATAACGGAACTGGCAATTTCTGGAAAGACCTGACCTCACCTGATGATGACATTAATGGGATCGTTGATACCCCCTACATTCTATCCGGAAAAGCCAACCAGGACCCGTATCCCTTGACGACCACCCAGAGGGGACTCGTTCCTTCCTCACCCCTGGAACCTTCTGCCCTCTCTTTCAACAGCAGAGTGGAACTGTCCTGGAAAAAACCAACCAATGACGGAGGATCTCAAATACTCAAATACAGTTTGTTCAGGAAAGGCACGGAAGGGACCTTTTCAAGGATCGCAATAATAGATCAAAAAGATACAATGTACGTTGATACTGCGATGAAAAACAGGGAAGAGTACTCATATTATATCACTGCCCTCAACGATGTGGGGGAAAGCCTCCCTTCTTCCACTATCCTCGCTTATCCGGATGATTCCGTACCAATTATCAGGATCCTCACTCCTTCGAATGGGGCTTTCATCAGGGAAGATGAGGTTTACGTATCATGGAACACTCTTGATCCTTTCGGCTCAATACATCACCATCAATACAGGATCGATGAGGGTTCATGGATGGAGATAGGGATCGAAAGGGAGGTCTTCCTCAAGATCGAAACCAACGGTATTCACACGGTAAGTATTCGTGGAGAGGACCCTGCAGGAAACTGGAACATTTCCAGCATAAGTTTCATGATAGATCGGGAGGAACCGGATCTCGATATCCTTGAACCGTTGAAAGAATTCATCAATTCCACATCGCTTTACATCGTATGGGATATGACCGATGATTATTCAGGGATAGATCGCGTGGAGGTGAGATGGGATGATGTTTACTGGTTGGACAAGGGAATGTCTACCAACATAACGATCAAGAACCTTCTTTCAGGACCACATACGATCTACATCAAAGTCATCGACAAGGCTGGAAATGCCCATTTGCGGATCCTCAATTACACCATAGACCTGATAGCTCCGGAGCTGTGGCTCGAATATCCGGACGAGGGGGACATATTCAACTCATCCTCGGTGGATATAGGTTGGGTCGGAATGGACGCATCCTCGGGGATGAGAACATTTCAGATAAATATTGACGACGAAGGTTGGACGGAACTAGGGGTTGTCTACAAAACAACTCTCACTGCTCTTTCGGAAGGATCGCATGGAATTTTATTGAAGGGGATCGATCTTGCCGGAAATACCATTACCGTCACACTCAACTTCACGGTCGATACAACCATTCCCGAAGTGTTATCTTATGGTCCGACCGGATCATATCTGGACCCGAATGATATGAAGATCAATGCCACATTCTCCGAGACAATGGACGTGAGGGATCTAAGGTTTCTTGTGAGTGGTGGTGTTTCCGGGATCGTGACCTGGAGAGGAAGGGAGGCTGTTTTCGGTCCTGATGAGACCCTTGCATACGGAACAACCTATCAGGTAAGGATCGATGGATCTGATATGGCTGGCAACAGACTTGAGACCCTGACATGGTCCTTCACCACGGACAACAGGGGAACGATAAGAGGCCAGGTACTGGATCCTACCAACGCGCCGATCATCGATGCGATCATATCGGTTGATACCACGGAAGAATACAGGACGGACATGGATGGGGCATTTTCACTACTGGTTGAATCCGGGGAACATTCGATCACAATTGATGCACCCGGTTTCATCTCAAACCACCGAACCTTCGATATTTCACCGGGAGAGGAGATCGACCTGGGACAGTTGAAATTAGATATCAGGGTTGACATGGGAATATTGAAAGGGAGGGTTGTCGATGAGAAAGATAAACCCCTCTTTGCAGTCATTGTGACACTTGATACCGGGGATACCGTGACAACGGATGAGAATGGATCATTCACATTCGATGTTCCTGTCGGCAGTTACAGGATATCCTTCAATCGTGACAGATATTTCAGAACAACCGCAACGGCTACCGTTAACATGAACTCGATCACCGATATAGGGGATGTGAAGATGACCCCCACGGACCCCCAACAGGAAGATCGGGATGGTGGTATGGACCTCTGGCAGTTTCAGATAATGATATTCATCGTGATCCTTATTATTGGGATCGCCATTATTGCTGTCACCAGGAAACGTTCCAGATCAAAGGTTCTTGAAGAAGAATGAACAAAGCACCGATATGATCATACAGGAAGGTTGAAATATGTCCGCGAAGAACTGTCCGAAATGCGGAGAACCGTTGATCGACCATTCCAGGTATCTCTACTGTTACAGTTGCTCGGCCCAGTATAAAAGAAAGTTTTTCGGAAAAGGTTTGAAAGAAGTGGAAAATACCCTTCAAAAGGACCAGGGAAGGGCCATGGGAAAATGAATCCAGGGCCTTTCCCGGACGTAGGTCCATTCATGGCCTGGTCCGATTCTATCCTCTTCCATCCACCTTTTCAAAGATCTGCCTGGCATCCGAGATATTCATCTGGAACCTTGTGGCCAGGTCCTTGACGATCTCATCATCCGACATTCCCTCTTCTCTGGCTTTGGATATTGTCTCCTTGACAGGTTTCAGGAATATCTGGTCAAAGGATTCGTGATAGAGCGCATCCGCGAACTGTGAATCCATCCCCATGTCAACCATTTTCTTGATGATCTCGTTTCGATCGAGTCCCTGGTCCATAAATTTATATATCTGCTCCATGGCAGGCTGAATGTAATAATCGAAGCTAACATTTGTGAAGAGCTCATCCGCCATATCTTCCGGGAGTCCCTTCTTTTTCAGATCTTCTATTATCTCTTCTTTGGACCTTCCGACCTCCAGGTCGTCTGCCACTTGTTCCATCACTGGCTCAACGTATACCTCGTAATAAGCTTCCTTGAAAAATTTCTCACCAAGATCCCTTTCCAGACCCTCGGATTCCAGATCCGTGATGATCTCTTCCTTCTCACCGCCTTCTGCCAGTTTTTCCTTAATATGGTCGATTATGGGCTGGATATTGACCTCGTAAAATACCTCCGAAAAAATATCTTCTGCCGTCTTGTTGTCAATGCCTTTTTCAAGTAGATTGGCCACAACCTCATTCTTCTCCTTGAAATCGATGATCATCTTTCTGGCCTCATCCATGAGAGGGGCCATAACGATCTCGAAATGGACCCGGGAAACAACTTCTACCGCCTCTTCTTCTTCCATCCCCTCGCTGTTCAGCATCTCCGCAATGGTTGCTGTATCATTTCCTGCCTCGATCTCTCTTACGATCCTGTCAACCATTTCCCTGTCAAGGTCATCGAGGTTGTCCTTTTCTCGTTCTGCAATGTCCAAACTGGCATCGTCGGTCATAAAGGCACTTCCCGGGGATTTTCCCCGGGACCCCAAAGCTGAAACCCTCTATTATCATTTCCTGTTGATAACGGTTTCATGGTCCTATCTCGTCGACGAAGGTGAGGAGAGGTTTTATCCCGTGGTCTATGATCGAAAAACCTAGCTTTTTCAGATCATCCTCGGTTAGACTCGAAAGATCCGAGTTGTGATATTTTTTAATGTAAATATCGCCTGATTCAAAATCATCGAAGAAAGCGCTCCATTTCTCCTCATCGTTCACAAGCCATGGTTTCTTCAGGATGCAGTAAAGTTGTATGGACCTTTTCAGAAGTCCCCTCATCATCTCGATCTCCTTTACCATATTCTTTCTATCGGAAAAACCCTTGTACAATCTTTTCCTGGCATGGAAGAGGTTCTCCCTCAATGATTGTTCCGTCTGGGCCCTTAGATGTTCGTGATTGAGCGATGAAAGGCCCTTGAACAGTGATCTTCCGTATATGGTCTGGTATGACATTAGAATGTTGAGAAAGCTCACCGGCACAGAATCCATCATCCCCTCGATCTCGTCCATTTCCACAAGCAGAGGCGCATCCATGCAAGACCCTCCCTTTTCTTTGATAATGCTGCCAACGGTCTCCAGTTTCTTTCCGTCGATCCTGTCGAAAACAATTACCAGGTTACAGTCCATGGCCTCTTTCAATTCCCCGTGAATATCGCTCCCCCATACCACAGCGGAGATGATCTCTCCGTCAATGTTATCGGCTATCTCCTTTACGATCATCTCCCCCATCTCTATGACATTCATCTCACTTCGCTCCTTTTGTTTTCAATCAATATAATGAAATTCCTTTTAAAAACCTTGCCATTCGATTATCCATATGTTAAATATCCGAAATTGGCTTTTGACACGGTGGAATGGTCAAATCAGTAACCTTTAAATGCTAAATCCGGATAACCCATTTGATCCGCCACAACACGGGCCCGTAGCTTAGCCAGGTTGAGCAGACGGCTCTTAACCGTAAGGTCAAGGGTTCGAATCCCTTCGGGCCCGCCATATACTTTTCACTGAATAGATCACAAGGAGTGAAAAGTATCCCGAGGGGGGATTCGAACCTTGGTCCTGGAACTTTCGTGCTTCCCCATCGCGAAAGTTGCAGGTGTGTGAAATCCCGAAGGGATTTTACTACATCGAATCCCTTCGGGCCCGCCATGTACTAGAAAAAAACAATTATATGATCAAGAGAAAATGGATCATAAGGCTATCTCAGAGGATATCCTCTTCATCATCCTCCGAAATGTTACTGAAGCATCTTCTGCACATACCCTGTTAACTCTCATCCTCGGCAATCTCCTTCCCGCATTTCCAGCAGACATCATACAAGGGAATAACTCCGATAAAAGGTATTATCCATGGAGATTGATCTATCTATCTCTACCGGGAGGGTTCTGAATATCGATTTTTCCAAAAAGGGGAATAATTTCAATATCACAAAAGCCATGTGGACCCATGTCCGGGATAATATTTCTTGGAACCACGGACCTCGATGGAATGAGGGAATTCTACACCAAAAAGGTGGAAATGGACATGTGGCTCGAGCAGGCCGAATGTTTCATCCTGAAGCACGGAAATCTTCTCCTTGGATTCTGGAAAAGGAAAGTACCGGACCTCCAGGGAATTGTTACAATATTCTATGATGCCGGAAGAAGTCGACAGGATGTATTCAAAGTTCATTGATACAGCAGAAGGAGCCCCCCAAATCAGCGAGAGATACAACATTTACCATTTTTATGCAAGGGATCCCGATGGTAGGAGGCTGGAATTCCAGAGATTCCTTCATGATCTGCCTGATATATGACCGATCACCATCGATAAATTTATCTTTGGTATCACGGTCTCGTAGCTCATGCCATCATGTGCAATTCTGTATCATTCAACGACCGGGAACACAAAATTGGCCTGCGAGTATATTACCGCCCGTATCCCACAGGTGGATTTTGATATCATCGATCTCAGGAACCTACCGGATCTTGACCCGGACTCGTATACATTTGTGGGATTTGCCACGTATACCGATTACCAGGCACCGCCAAAATTTTTCGTAGATGCAGTGGCCAATATCCCCAGGGTGAAGGGGAAAGAGGCATTCGTAATTACAACCTATGCGGGTCTTTTGGGAAAGACCCTGAAGGGAATAAAGGATTCTGTGGAAGGAAGAGGTTTCCGGGTTATCACAGGTCATGCCCTACCAATGCCTGATAACTACTCCCCCCAGAGAAAGAAAGGATTCAAGGCCGAAGGAAATCCGAAGGAGAAGGAATTGGAAGATTTCCAGGGGTTCATCAGGGAACTTGGAGACCTGATCGTCACCCGGGAACTCAAAGGTCATGTGGAACCAAAAAAGATCAAATTTGGATTTATCAACTCCCTGATACCTATGAAGATAAGGGCTGATGGTCTAAAGGGAATGGGGAGAAAAAAGGTGGACCTTTCGCTATGCACCAGATGCGGGATCTGTTACAATAACTGCGCATACGGGGCAATTAAACTTCAGCCGGGTCCTGTCTTTGATGAAACAAAGTGCCACGCATGCATCGCATGCTATAATCTCTGTCCAGTTGGGGCAATAACATCCGAGAGTCTGGAATCAGCTCGATATCAATATAGGGGCCCACCGGAGACCCTGAAGAAGAGAATGAGCTATTGAGCTCTCTCTCCCTGAATAAAGAGTAAAGCGGGGCATGCGGGGGTGGTCTCACCTGCCCCGCATCTTCCTCTAACAATGTGGCCACCTGCACCCGTAGATGTTGATCAGGCGAAAGGCGAGGAGCGAAGGTGTTGCCTTCTTGGTATCCTCATTCCAATCGTAGAGGATGATCCTTTTTCCGTATCCGGTCATGTACATCTTGTTGCACCTCCTTTTTTTGAAAAGAAAAGCGAGGGCAATCCAACCCTCATTTTCCATTTCTATATTAATCATAGTAGTAGTGCATATTAATGGTTTTGAATGAAACCATAAAAAATCATTTGTATTATTTAATAATTATGCATAAACAAAACCGCCTAAAAACATCAAAACCCATAAAATATTATAGGACATATATAATACTTTATGTTTTTATAGTTCTTTATCCAAAAATAATAAAGAATAATATTTATATAACAATTTTACATATTGATATTAAATATCTCAGCATTAATAATAGTATTTTGGATAAATTGAAAAGCTATTATATTTCTCCGAACCTTATTCCCTCGAGAAGTATGGGAATTAGAAAAGAAGACCTGATATTGTTCTCTCTTTCCGGGATCGGAAGACCTGATGTTACCGGAACGGCCTTCACCAAGTGTCAGGTAGCTTTTGTTTTTAACATCAACATGAACACACTCGACCTCTAAATGACCAATTTAAAGAACAACGGACTCATTATTCGACACAAGAAGAAATATGTGAACGATGTGCGTGAGACATACGATATAACAAGATCGGAACATTTCGAAATTAAAAGGATCCTTGAAAATGTTGGAAAGGAGGTTTTAACACGGAGAGGCATGGCATCCCTTCAATGGTATCCATCAATACCATCATGGACAGGATAGACGACCCGCTGGAAAGGATATTCTTTTATCCGATATTTCAACAAGTGAGGATGGGAGTGAAGCTCCGGTTGCGGAAACGTTCTTCAGATCCTGTTTCTACGGCATTATCGAAAAAGGGGATCTTGAAAGGGCAAAGGAATACCTGAGAAGATCCGAAAATATTGCATTCCCTTCACCCTCTGTCCTTGAAAGGAAGGAAAGAAGGGACATGTTCGCTGAAACAGCGATGAGAAAAGGATTGCGGATCGATCTGGATACATTTTTCAAACCTGATATCAGGTAAACCGGCCTATTCCTAGCTCGAGTAATAACAAAACTACCCCGGAAAGGATCTCTCGATCGTCCATCGGTGAAAAGGTTTATAAGGTAATATATTCATGGCATATTGAGGATAATGCCCATTCGCAAGGAAGAGGTGACGCTATATTCCCTTTCCCTCCTGAAGAACTACGATAAACCGGGAGTCAGGTTCACCAAGGACCAGGTAGCCATGGCCATGGATATCTCTCCAAAAACTCTGGACCTTTACATGACGAATCTCAAGCGAAAAAAAATGATCGAAAGGAACAAGAAAAAGTATGTCAATGACTTCAGAGATACATACACACTCACCGATAATGGGATCAAAGAATCCATATCGATAAATGATAGGTCAAAAAAAGAGTTCCTGACACCGGAGAAGCACAATATTCCCACAGTCGTTCCAATTACCTTGATCATGGAACGGATTGACGATCCATTGGAAAAGACCTTCTTTCTTACTCTCTATACCACGATAAAATTCTTTGACCTTCCTATGTATCTTGAAACCTTGAAGACTGCCAAACAGGAATCTACAATGGTAAATGCACTTTCCCAGCTAACTGAGGCTCCGGATGAAAATACAACACCGGTGATAGAGACCTTCTTCAACTCATGTTTCTACGGAGATATTGACACTGAAAAATTGGAGAAAGGTTACTGCTATGGAGAAAACGTCGATACCCTTCTCATTGTTGCAGAAGCAAGCTACAAACAAGGGCGGTTAAAGGAATCCCTTGCCATATACGATCATTTGCTTTCAAACAACATCAGTCTTAACCAGGGTCAATGGTTCATGGCCAGAATCGGAAAGGCGCTTGTCTTGAGCAAATTCGGAGAGATCAAAGAGGCTATTTCCCTCTTGGATGACACAGATAAAATTATTGATAACAAGATCCTGAGCTCATTCGCGCTCCAGGTCAAGGCAAGGATACTATCAACGACGATAAATAAAATGGAAGCGAAAGAGCTATTCGATAGTGCGATCAGATCATTTTCCTCTCAAGGGGTTCCTTTGCTGTTAGGTATTGCCTACAATAACAGAGGGATACTGCATTTAAGATTGGGCAATGTCAAGGAGGCAGAATCAGATTGGAACAAAGCAAGAAAATTCCTGAAAGATGCAAAAAGCGAATATTCTTTTGGAGCAGTATATGCGAATCTTGCTGACCTCGAGATCCATAAAAATAACCTTATCAAAGCAGAAGATTACCTTGAAAGATCCCTCAAAGCTTATATGAGCTTGAATGATCTTGAGGGAGCGGCCATTGTCGATTTCAATTATGCATTATTGAATATTGGAAAGGGAGAGTTGGATAAAGCATTGGAATTTATGAATAAAGCGGAAACCATAGCTTATCCATCCCCATCCATAATGGAAAGAGAGGAATGGAGGAGGGTTTTCATTGAAAGGGCGGAAAGGAACGGTATCAGGGAAGTCGAATTCATTAATTAATTCACGGTCCATCACGGAATAAAGGAAGGTGAAAAAAATGGGCGACAAAGTAGCTGTTGTATATGTTGGAAAACCAATTACAGGTAATGAATGGGAAGTGCATGAAAAAAATAAGGCCCAAGCATTTATAAGTGGATTGCTGGGATGGGGCTGGGACCTTGCAAATA
>Ga0272442_10003776_pt1 | contig 21084 bp, 27 predicted proteins | sample SSMForm2O_FD_200262 | JGI IMG/M metagenome (GOLD analysis project Ga0272442, IMG submission 200262) | Marine sediment archaeal communities from Little Sippewissett salt marsh, Falmouth, MA, United States - SSM-Form-2O | ecosystem: Environmental > Aquatic > Marine > Wetlands > Sediment ... | reverse complement strand
GCACGCATCGAGCGATTCCTCGCGCTCGCGGCCAGCAACGCGTTCACCGCCGCGCAGCCGTCCACCCCGGCCAGCTACTTCCACCTGCTGCGCCGCCAGGCACTCGACCCGACCCACCGGCCACTGATCGTGTTCACGCCGAAGTCGATGCTGCGCAACAAGCGAGCCACGTCGGCCCCGCAGGACTTCACCCAGGGAACCTTCCAGCCGCTGATCCCGAGCGCGGGAGCAGACGACGCCGCTGTGACGACCCTGCTGCTGTGCTCGGGCAAGGTCTACTGGGACCTGATGACCGCGGTGGAGAAGCTCGACAGCGCTGCGGCGGCGCGGGTGGCCGTGGCGCGAGTGGAGCAGCTCTACCCCACGCCGGTCGCCGAGATCATGGCCGAGGTGTCCCGCTTCCCCGGCCTGCGTGAGGTGCGGTGGGTCCAGGACGAGCCGGCCAACCAAGGTCCCTGGCCCACGATGGCGCTGCACCTGCCCCCCCACCTGCAGCGCGCCGCCGGGCTGTCGCTGACCAGGGTGTCCCGCCCGGAGTCGCCGACACCGTCGGTCGGGTCGCACGCCGTACACACCGAGCAGCAGAAGCTTCTGGTGGACGAGGCGCTGCACACGGCAGGCTGACGGTGTACTTCACCGACCGGGGTCTCGACGAGCTCGAGGACGCGCGCGCGGACGACGAGGTCGCCGTCGAGTGGCTCGTCGCCCGGATGCGGGAGTTCATCGACCTGCACCCCGAGTACGAGGCGGCCGTCGACCGGCTCGCCGCCCACCTGGCCCGGGCCGATGACGACGAGCTGCCGCTGGACGACGACGGCATCGGTGCCGACGACGAGGCGTGAGCAGCCGTCGTCCTCAGCGGGTCAGAACGACCTTGCCGACCACGTCGCCGCTGGCGAGCGCGGAGAAGGCGTCGGCCGCCTGCTCCATCGGCAGCACCCGGTCGACCACGGGCCGTACCCCGCGCACGGTGGCGAACGCGAGCAGCCGCTCCAGCTCGTCCCGGCTGCCCATCGTGGACCCCACGATGCGCAGCTGCAGGAAGAACACCCGGCTGAGCTCGGTCTCGGCGACGTAGCCAGACGTTGCGCCGGAGATCACCACGCAGCCACCCGGCTTCACCGAACGCAACGAGTGCGTCCATGTGGCTTGACCCACCGTCTCCATGACGCCGTCGACACGGTCGGGCAGTCGCTGCCCGGACTCGAACGCCGCATCGGCGCCGAGGGAGATCGCCGCGGCCCGTTTGGCCTCGTCCCGGCTGGTGACCCACATGCGGTAGCCGGCCTGCGAGCCGAGCACGACGAGGGCCGTTGCCACGCCTCCTCCCGCGCCCTGCACCAGCACGGTGGACCCGGGCTGCAGGTCGGCCTGGGTGAACAGCATGCGGTACGCGGTCAGCCAGGCCGTGGGCATGCAGGCGGCGTCGGTCATGGACATGCCGTCGGGCATGGGCACCACGTTGCGGCGGGGCACGAGCACCTCGTCGGCGAACGTCCCGGGGTGCTTCTCCGACAGCAGGGAGCGGCGGGGGTCGTTCGTCTCGTCACCACGCCAGTCGGAGTCGGAGATCACCGAGTGCACCACCACCGGGGAGCCGTCGTCCAGCACGCCGGCCGCGTCACAGCCCAGGATCATCGGCAGCCGGTCTGCAGGCAGCCCCACTCCGCGCAGCGACCAGAGGTCGTGGTGGTTGAGGCTGGCCGCCTGCACCCGCACCCGCACCCAGCCGTCGCGCGGTTCGGGCTCGGGCTGCTCCCCGACGACGAGTCCGGAGAGCGGGTCCTGACGGTCCTGGGAGGCGGCGTACACGGCGAACACGCCTCCAACGTAGGGCACCTGCGTCAGCGGCGCGGCGTCGCGACCACTCCTGCCGTGCGTGGATTGGCGCGTTCTGCTGTCCCAGAGGCGCATCCGGGGGGAAGATCAGGGCATGGGTAGCCGGGGTGGCCGAACGTGGATGCTGATCGTGGCGTCGAGTCTCGCTCTGGCCGGGTGCGGGGCCGCCGACGAGGTTGCCGTCGCCGACTCGGTTCCCGGCGACATCGCCGCGCTGGGCACGCTGCTGGTCGCGACGAACCCGACGTTCCCGCCGGCCGAGTTCCGTACGCCTGTCGAGTTTCGCTCCGTCGAGCAGGGTGAGGTGACCGGCTTCGAGGTCGAGCTGATGGAGGCGGTCGCCGAGGAGCTGGGCCTGGAGGTGGAGTGGGTCGACGTCGCGTTCCCCGAGGTGCTCGAGGCCGTGGCAGCCGAAGAGGTCGACGTCGGCGCTGCAGCGATCACGGTGACAGATGACCGGCTCGCCGAGTCGTCGTTCGTGACGTTCTTCTCCACCGGCACCCAGTGGGTCGTGCGTGAGCCGAACGCCGCCGCCGTCACACCGAATGGCGCCTGCGGGGCTCGAGTGGCCGTGCAGACGGGCACCGTGCAGGCCGACGACCTCGCCGCCCGGTCGGCGGCCTGCGGCGAGGCCGGCCAGGACCCGATCGACATTCTCGAGTTCGACAGTCAGGACGAGGTGACCGCGGCCGTCCTGTCCGGCGTGGCAAGCGCGTTCATCGCCGACGCACCTGCCGCAGCCTGGGCAGTCCGGCAGTCAGGCGGCACGCCCAACGTAGCCAGCACGGTCAACACGGGACGGCTGACAACGGTCAGCGGGCAGTACGACGTCGCCCCGTACGGATGGGCTGTCGTCGACGAGGAGCTGGGCGAAGCCCTGCTGGCCGGCCTGAACGCCGTGGTCGAATCCGGTGATTACCAGGAGATCCTCGAGTTCTGGAACGTCGAGCGTGGCGCCCTGTCGGCTGAGCAGACCGAGCTCGTCAGCGGCGGCTGAGGCTAGCGACGCGCCACCCCGTCTCGCCGGGCACAGGTGGCCACGGCAGCGGCCACGGACGGCGCCACGCGACGGTCCAGCGCCGACGGGATGATGAAGTCCGGCGCCAGCCGATCAGTCACCAGGTTGGCCAGCGCGTTGGCCGCTGCGACCTTCATCCCCTCGGTGACCCGTTCGGCGCGAACGGCCAGCGCCCCGCGGAACACGCCGGGGAACGCCAGGACGTTGTTGATCTGGTTGGGGAAGTCGCTGCGCCCGGTGGCGACGATGCGACCGTAGGAGCGGGCGACGTCGGGGTGCACCTCCGGCTCGGGGTTCGCCAGGCCGAAGATGATGGCGTCGTCGGCCATCTGGGCGAGAGCTCGTTCGGCAATGGTTCCCCCGGACACACCGATGAAGGCATCGGCCCCGCGCAGAGCGGCCGCCATGTCGCCGGTGACCCCCGACCGGTTCGTCAGCTGCGCCAGCTCGGCCTTGTGCGGAGGTAGGTCCGGTCGGTCGCGATGGATGACGCCCTGTCGGTCGACCACCCGGATCTCCCCGATCCCGGCCTCGTAGAGGATCTTGGCGATGGCGACCCCGGCAGCGCCGGCCCCGGAGATGACCACGGTCGTGTCCAGCACCTGCCGCTGGGTCACGGTGAGGGCGTTGACCAGTGCGGCGAGGACGACGATCGCCGTTCCGTGCTGGTCGTCGTGGAAGACAGGGATGTCGAGCCGCTCCTGCAGACGCTGCTCGATCTCGAAGCACTCCGGAGCGGCGATGTCCTCGAGGTTGATGCCGCCGAACGACGGGCCGAGCCGGGAGACGGTCTCCACGAAGTCGTCCACGCCCTGCGTGGTCAGGCACAGCGGTACGGCGTCCACGCCACCGAACTCCTTGAGCAGGATCGCCTTGCCCTCCATCACGGGCATCGCCGCGGCGGGGCCGATGTCCCCGAGACCCAGCACCGAGGTGCCATCGGTGATGACCGCGACGCAGCCCCCCACCCACGTGTAGTCGTAGAGGAGGTCGGGGTCCGAGGCGATGGCGTCACAGATGCGGGCGACACCCGGTGTGTACGCAGCCGCCAGGTCGTCGCGGTCGCGGAGGGGAACGGTCGGGCGTACCTCCATCTTCCCCTGCTCGTGCAGGGTGAAGACCGGGTCGTGATCGGTCAGCGCCGACGGATGCAGCATGTCGGCGACGGGCTCGGCAGACATCGGGCTCCTCGCGGGCGGGTGGCGGACAATGGTGACACAGGCTGCTCAGGCGGACGCGACCGCTCGCCACAGTCGCGGCCGCGGCCACAGCCGAGCCCGGACGACACCCAGCACCGCGCTCGGCGCGATCGCGCCCGTGGTCCACGAGTCGACCCCCGCCCGGGGGTTGTCGCGCTCGACCCACCAGCCGGCGGGATCTTCGGCGTGCCAGAACGCCGCACGCTTCACCGCCGGCGTGCCGTCCGGGAGCGTGACGACCACGAGCCGACCCGGCCGCACCCGCGCCTGCCGGTCGACCAGCAGCAGGTCACGGTCGCTCAACGTCGGCTCCATCGACCGGCCTCGCACCCGGGCCAGACTTAGGCGAGAACCGATGGGCGAACCGCGGTAAGGTCGCGGCATGCTTCGCAGCCTTCTTTCTGCCGGCATCTCCGGCCGCACTGTCCCTGTCCTCGACGTCCACGCCCACTGCGACCTGCCCTGTGGCGTCTACGACCCGGCCCAGGCACGGATCGAGGCGCAGTCGGTGAAGGCGTGCATGGAGAAGTACCACGCCTCCGACGACCCGATCTTCCAGGCCCGCGCCGTGGAGATCAAGGAGCAGCGCTCCCACCTGGTCAAGGAGCACCTCTGGGTGCTGTGGACCGACTACTTCAAGCCGCCGCACTTCGAGGCGTACCCGCAGCTGCACGAGCTGTTCAACCAGGCCACCAAGCTGGCCGGAGCAGCCGGCACGAAGGGCTCGCTGGACACCGCCGTCGCCGACGACCTGCTGGCGAAGATCGACGAGATCGCCGACATCTTCTGGGAGACCAAGAAGGGGTGACGGTCCGCCCGGCTCGTCCGGACGACGTCGACGACCTGTTCGCCATGGTCTGCGAGCTCGCCTCCTACGAGCGGGCTGAGCACGAGGTCGACTCGTCCCCGCCAGACCTGGCGGCTGCCCTGTTCGGGCCCGACCCCGCCGTCTTCTGCCACGTGGCCGACGACGGGGAAGGTCCGCTGGGCTTCGCGCTCTGGTACGTGACCTACTCCACGTGGACGGGGCGGCACGGCATCTGGCTCGAGGACCTGTACGTACGCGAGCAGAACCGAGGCCGCGGGCACGGCCAGGCCCTGCTCGCCGCACTCGCCGCCGAGTGTGCGAGCCGGGGGTACCGGCGGCTGGAGTGGGCGGTGCTGGACTGGAACCACCCCGCCCGCACCTTCTACGCCTCGATCGGGGCGAGCTCGTTGGACGAGTGGACGGTGAACCGGCTCGACGGAGCGGCACTGGACGACCTGGCAGGCGCGGCGCTGAGCAGCCGAGAGGGGCGAGCGTGAGAACGGACGGACTGCGCACCGGCGACGTCATCGAGGTCGAGGTGCCCGCTGACAGCGCCTACGTCGGGGTGCTCCGCAGCCTGGTGGCAGGCGTCGCAGCCCGGCTCGACCTCGACCTGGACCATGTCGAGGACCTGCGCCTGGCGGTCTCGGAGGCCGCAGCGCTCGTCCTGAGCGCCGCCACCGGTGACGAGCCCAGGATGCGGGTACGGGCCACCATCCGGCCGGGCGGGCTGAGCATCTCCCTCTCGACCCCGACGACCCAGGAGTCGCCGCCCTCGGCGACAGCGTTCTCCTGGACAGTTCTCGACGCACTCACCGAGACCGTCGAGGCAGACGTGAGCGAGGGACGGCTGACGGTGAGCCTGAGTGTGTCGGGCGACCTCGCCGCGCCTGCCGGCGGCTCGGCGGAGGCCGCTCGCCCGTGACCTCGCGGTTCGATGCCGGCGGCCGCGAGGCTAGGCGAGCCGCCAGCCACGAGCTGTTCGCCCAGCTGGCGGCACTGCCCGACGACGACCCGCGGCGGATGCAGCTGCGAGCCGACCTCGTCGAGCTGCACGCCGGCCTCGCGCACAGCATCGCCCGGCGGCACAGCCGTGCAGGCCAGCACGATGACGACCTCGCGCAGGTGGCGATGCTCGGCCTGGTGAAGGCGATCGACCGCTTCGAGCCGGGGCGGGGCGTGGAGTTCTCGTCCTTCGCGACGCCCACGATTCGCGGGGAGGTTCGGCGCCACTTCCGTGACACTGCCTGGGCCGCCCACGTCCCCCGAGGGCTGCGAGAGCTGGCCACCCAGATACCGGGAGCGGTGGAGGCCCTGACCGCCACGCTCGGCCGGGCGCCCAAGCCCAGCGAGATCGCCGACGAGCTGGGCGTGGACCGTGAACGGGTCGCCGAGGCGCTCGAGGCGGCCGAGGCCTACTCCACGGTGCCGCTGGACTCACCGGTTGCCAACGGTCGGCCGGTGGCCGACACGCTCGGTCGCGTCGACGACGCACTCGAGCGGATCGACGAGAGACAGGCGCTGCGTCCCCTGATCGCTGCCCTTCCGCAGCGGGAGCGGACGATCCTGATGCTCCGCTTCTTCGAGGAGCGGTCGCAGACGCAGATCGCCGAGGAGGTCGGCGTGTCGCAGATGCACGTGTCGCGGCTTCTTGCTCGTACGTTGGCCGACCTGCGCGAGCAGCTGGCCCAGACGATGGCGGTCTGAGGCTAGGAGCGGTCCAGTCGTGACCGCTCGAACGCCTCCCGGCCCGCGGGACCGACCAGCAGCCAGAGCCCTGTCCCGGCCAGCCCCCCGAGCAGGACGGCCCCCACCCAGAGTCCTTCGAGAGCCATGCTGACCGCCAGCGGGACCGACAGGCCCTGGACGAAGACGGCCGGGCCGTAGACCCACTGCGACCCGCGGGCGCAGGCCCACGCCAGACCGGCGAGCCCTACACCCACGACGACGAAGTAGATCGACGATCCCCAGGCCACCTCGGGGCTCTCGGCGCCACCGACCGACACCCCGATGAGCTGCCACGCCCCGACTCCGGTGGCCAGGGCTGCCTCCACGGCGAGCACCGCGGCGACGCGGCGGTGCTGCACGGACGGCACCGCACCAGCGTAGAGCGCCGGCGCCTGGACTACCCTCCGGGCGTGCGCGTGCTGGTCGTGGTGAACCCCAACGCGACGTCGACGAGCCGCCGCACCCGTGACCTGCTGCTCTCCGCGCTGGCTGGGGCTGCGGACGTCACGATCGCCCAGACCACGCACCGGGACCATGCGGCAGAGCTGGCCGAGCTGTCGCTGGACGACGAGTTCGACGCGGTCGTCGCGTACGGCGGCGACGGCACGGTCAACGAGGTGGTCAACGGCCTGCTGGCCCGGGGGCCGTCCCCGTCGACTCCGTTGCTGGGGGTGCTGCCGGGCGGAAGCGCGAACGTCTTCGCCCGCAACCTCGGCCTTCCCCGCGACCCGGTCGATGCCGCCGCCCGGCTGCTGCGCGCGTTGCGCCACCCCGGACGTGCGCGCCGCGTCGGGCTGGGGCAGGCGAACCAGCGGTGGTTCACGTTCAACGCCGGTCTCGGCTTCGACGCCGACACGGTGCTGGCGGTCGAGAACGCTCGCCACCGCGGCAAGCGCGCCACACCTGCCCTCTACCTGCGCTCCGCTGTTCGCACGTACTTCACCCAGGAGCGGCGCACCCCGCTCATCGCCGGAGAGCTCCCCGGCGACGAGCTTCTGCCCGAGCTGTTCCTCGCCCTGGTCACCAACTCCTCCCCATGGACCTATCTGGGACCCCGGCCCATTCGCACCGCACCGCGGTCGTCGTTCGACGCCGGGCTCGACCTCGTCGGGACGACCTCGCTGAGCGTCCCGACGATCCTGAAGCACGCCGCGGAGATCGTCGTCGGACGGTCCGGGCCCCGTGGCCACGACGTCGTGATGCGGCACGACCTGCCCTGGGTCACCCTCACCGCCCAGGAGCCGCTCGGGTACCAGGTCGACGGGGACCATCTGGGCGACACGACAAGGCTGGCCTGCCGGGCCGTTCCCGACGCCCTTCGCGTGCTCGTCTAGACCAGCCGTCACCCGCATTCGTGTTGGGGCTGCCATTCGTGAACGGATTCACATACACTTGAGGGCTGAGTCGCCGACCCCCGCCCGGGTCGGCGATCACGCTGCCGCCCTAAGGAGTTCGCGCACATGGACTGGCGCCACCGCGCTGCCTGCCGGGACGAAGACCCCGAGCTCTTCTTCCCGATCGGCAACACGGGCCCGGCTCTCCTCCAGATCGAGGAGGCCAAGGCCGTCTGCATGCGCTGCGACGTCCGAGACGCCTGCCTGCAGTGGGCTCTCGACACCGGCCAGGACGCCGGAGTCTGGGGTGGGTTGAGCGAGGACGAGCGGCGTGCGCTGCGCCGGCGCAACGCTCGTGCGGCTCGGGCCCGCGCGCGGTCCTGACCAGCGTCAGCGACTCACCCGACCGGGAGCTCGATCGTCGCGACCGTTCCCGGGTCGGCAGGCGCCAACGTCAGATCTCCTCCCCGGTCGCGCACCACCGTCAGCACGATGCGCAGTCCCAGGCTGTCGGACTCCTCGACATCGAAACCGTGCGGCAGCCCCACGCCCGTGTCGGCCACGCTCACCGTGAGGCGGCCCTGCGTACGGCCGACGGCGACGTCGACCACGCCACCCTGCGCGTCGAGCCCGTGCTCGATCGCATTCTGGACGAGCTCGGTCACAGCCATGGCGAGCGGAGTGGCGAGCGCGGCCGACACGCGTCCCGCACGGCCCCGGCGGCGGACCACCACATCCCGCTCCCCTGCCGCGACGTCTCGCACCATGTCGCAGAGCCGACCGAGCACCTCGTCGAGGTCGACGTCCTCGTCTGCGGTCTCGGCCAGCATCTCGTGGACGACCGCGATGGACCCCACGCGACGTACCGACTCCTCCAGAGCCGTCCGCGCCGAGGGATCGGCGACCCGACGGGCTTGAAGTCGCAGCAGCGACGCCACGGTCTGCAGGTTGTTCTTCACCCGGTGGTGGATCTCGCGGATCGTGGCGTCCTTGCTCACCAGCTGCTGCTCGCGACGGCGCAGGTCGGTGACGTCGCGCACGAGCACGATCGCCCCGGCCGGTTCGCCACCCGGCTCCAGCGGGATCACCTGCACGGCGAGCGCACCTGACGGGGAGACGACCTCGGTCTGCTGAGGCCGACGGCCCGTCAGCAGCGAGGACACCGTCTCGTCGACCTCGCGGGCGGGCTCAGCGTGGAGATGAGCGGTCGTCTCGGCCAACCGAGTGCCCACCAGGTCACCGACCAGTCCGAGGCGTCGATAGGCCGACATGGCGTTCGGGCTGGCGTACTCGACGACGCCGTCGGCATCCAGGCGCAGCAGTCCGTCACCGACCCGGGGTGCCTCACGCTGCGCCGGTGCCTGGTCGATCCGCCGAGGGAACCGTCCTGCACTGATCATCTGCGCCAGCAGCCCGGCCGCCTCGAGGTACACCAGCTCCAACCGGCTCGGGGTGCGTGCAGGCACGAGGTTCGTCGTTCGCACGATGACGGCCAGAGGACGCCCCGAGCACACCACGGGGATCGCCTCGACGCGCACCGGGACGGCGTCCCACCACTCCGGGTCACCGTCCCGTCGGATCCGTCCGGTCTCGAACGCGGCGTCCACCAGGGGCCGGCGCCCCGCCTCGATCGTTGCTCCGACGACGTCGTCGGCGTACGACGTCGGTGCAGTAGTGGGGCGCACGTGCGCGCCGGCGACGAAGCCGGCCGTCTCCGCGCGGGGGACCCAGAGCACCAGGTCAGCAAAGGAGAGGTCGGCCAGCAGGTGCCACTGGGCGACGAGCGCCTCCAGCCAGGCCTGGTCTGCCGGCGACAGGCCGGTGTGCGAGCGCACCACATCGGCCAGCGACTGCACGACGGCCAAGCGTAGGTGCGCGGATCCTGGCCGTGGACGCACTGCGCCCCGGACCGCGCACCCCCGCACCCTGCCCGATTAGGTTGTCAGCGTGAGCAGCGCGAGCGACGGACCCCCCACCGGCACCGAGATCACCGCCCACGCAGGCTCGCTCGCGGTCGCCGCGCTGGAGGACCACGGCGTGCACGCCATGTTCACGCTGTCCGGCGCGCACATCTTCCCGCTCTACGACGCGGCCACCTCGAGCGAGGCCACGATGCGCATGGTGGACGTGCGCCACGAGCAGACGGCGGTCTTCGCCGCCGAGGCGATGGCCAAGCTCACCCGGCGGCCCGGATTCGCCGCGGTCACGGCAGGCCCGGGGGTCACCAACGCCGTCAGTGCTGTCGCACAGGCGCAGGCCAGCGGCGTCCCGATGCTCGTCCTGGGAGGGCGTGCCCCGGCCTGGCGCTGGGGCACCGGTGCCCTGCAGGAGCTCGACCACCCACCCCTGCTGGCACCGGTGACCAAGTCGGCGTCCACTGCCGCCACGGCTGCCGATGTGTACCCGGCCGTGGACGAGGCCCTGCGACTGGCCGCCATGCCGCACCGCGGACCGGTGTTCCTCGACGTGCCGATGGACCAGCTGTTCAGCCATGCCAGCGCCCAGCGGACGACGGCGACGCCGTTCGAGCAGTCCCCGCCCGACCCCGACGCTCTCGACCGGGTCGGCGGCCTGATGGCCGCAGCGGAGCGTCCCGTTCTCGTGCTCGGTTCCGACGTGTGGATGGATTCAGCAGAGATCGCGGCCCGGGCGTTCGTCGAGGCCGTCGGCATCCCGGTGGTCCCCAACGGCATGGGCCGGGGCATCTTGCCCAGCGGGCACCGGCTGCTGGTCACCAAGGCACGCTCCCGCGCACTGCGGGAGGCCGACCTGGTCGTGGTGGCCGGCGCGCCGCTCGACTTCAGGTTGTCCTACGGGGTGTTCGGAGACCCGGAGAGCCCCACCCCGGTCGTGCATCTGGCCGATGCGCCGTCACAGGTGGCCGCCCACGTGCCGCTGGCCGGGTCGCTGTCCGGATCGCTCGCCGCGGCCTTCGACGGGCTGCGCCAGGTGGTCGAGTCGGCGCCGGACCGTCGACGCATCGCGGCCTGGGTGCAGACCCTGGCCGCCGCTGTCGAGGAGGCCCAGGAGGGTGACACGGCCTTGCTGTCCGCGGACGCGCCCGGCGGCATCCACCCGGCCCGGGTCTACGGTGCCCTGCTGCCGCTGCTCACCCCGGACACCGTGGTCATCGCCGACGGCGGCGACTTCGTGTCATGGTCCGGCAGGTTCGTCGAACCAGGACGCCCGGGTCGGTGGCTGGACCCGGGCCCGTTCGGCTGCCTCGGTGCCGGACTCGGGGCGACGGTGGGCGCCGGGGTGGCCCACCCTGACGCTCCGCGCGTACTGCTGCTGGGTGACGGTGCGGCAGGGTTCTCGCTGGCAGAGATCGAGACCCTGGTACGCCACGACATCCCCACCCTGGTCGTTGTCGGCAACAACGGCGCATGGGGGCTGGAGAAGCACCCGATGCGGATGCTGTACGGCTACGACGTGCTGGCCGACCTTCGGCGTGAGACGCGCTACGACCGCATCGCGCAGGCCATGGGCGCGGACGGAGAGACGGTGGCCGACCCGGCGGACCTGTCCGCCGCGTTCGCCCGGGGCATGGCGTCGGGGACGACGTACGTCGTGAACGTGCTGATGGACCCGGAGGTCGCCTACCCGCGCAAGACCACGGGGGTGTGAGACCCCTACAGGCGCCGCAGGAACGCGTCGCGGTCGAGCAGCACCCGCGTGATGCGTCCGTGCCCGACGACCCGACGATCGCCAGGATGCTCGGCGGTGACCTCGAAGTGGAGCCGGTCGCCGTCGACGTGCACCAGCGCGGCCCGGACGGCGACCTTGCTGCCCACGGGCAGCGCTCGGACGTGGTCGATCTCCACCCGCACGCCCACGCTGGTGCGGGGGCCGCGGGTCCAGGGAGCCAGCGCCGCCACGGTGGCCTGCTCGGCCATGGCCAGAAGGCGCGGGGTGGCGAGTACCGGCACGTCGCCCGACGACATCGCGGTCGCGGTGTCGGCCTCGCTCACCTCGAAGAGCAGCTCGGCGTCGGCCCCGACTTCTGGGTTGTCACTCATGGGGTCACGATAGGACGACGAGCACGTCGCCCTCCTGCACGACGTCCCCGACAGTGACCGGCACCTCGCTGACGACGCCCCCGACCTCGCTGGACACGGGGATCTCCATCTTCATCGACTCGAGCAGCACCACCGGCTCGCCGGGGACGACCGCGCGACCCGGGGCGACGAGGACGTCGAGCACGTTGCCCACCATCTCCGCGCGCAGGACGTCGGGCACGCCCGGCCTCAGCGTTCGGTCTCGGTGACGGTGACCCGGATGCGCTGCAGCACCCGCATCCGCAGCTCGTCGGGGGCGTGGTCGTGCCCGCAGCAGCGGCTCAGCGCAGCGCGCACGGCCCGCTGCAGCTCCTCGACCTGCACGCCGTAGCTCTCCAGGCACGGCTCGCACTCCATGAGGTGCTGCTCGATCGCGTCGTATCCCACGTCCGACCGCTCGGTCAGGCTGTGGTCGAGGAACACCGACACCCGTGCCAGCACCTCGGAGCAGTCGGTCTCGTGCGGGTTTCCGCAGCTCATGCCGTCTCCTCCCCCACCGACGCGGTGATCAGCCCTCGTTCGACGGCGTAGTCCTGGAGCAAGTCGCGCAGCTGGCGGCGACCACGGTGAAGCCGCGACATCACCGTGCCGATCGGGGTGCCCATGATCTCGGCGATCTCCTTGTAGGCGTAGCCCTCGACGTCGGCGTAGTAGACGGCCATGCGGAAGTCCTCGCCCAGCTGGGCCAGGGCCTCCCTGATGTCACGGTCGGGGAGGCGCTCCAGCGCCTCCACCTCTGCCGACTTCAGCCCGCCGGAGGTGTGCGCCTCGGCACGGGCCATCTGCCAGTCCTCGACGTCGTCGGTGTTCGCCTGCTGAGGCTGGCGCTGCTTCTTGCGGTAGCTGTTGATGAACGTGTTCGTCAGGATGCGGTGCAGCCACGCCTTGAGGTTGGTGCCGTCCTGGTACTGGTGGAACGCCGCGAACGCCTTGGCGAAGGTCTCCTGCACGAGGTCTTCGGCGTCGGTCGGGTTGCGTGTCATCCGCAGGGCCGCGCCGTAGAGGGAGTCGATGTGCTCCAAGGCGTCCCGCTCGAATCGGGCGGTGCGCTGCTCGGGCGTCTCGACGTCGGCCGGGGTCGCAGCGGGGGTCACGACAGACCAGGGTAGCGACGCAGCGGCGCCCGTCGACTCGGCCGCAACAGCGAGCAGCGTGTCATCGGCAGTGGCCAGCACGCGGGCTCCTCTCCGCATCGCAGATGGTGCATCGGTTCTGCCCGCGACAACAGCGACCTCGTCCCGTCGATTCCCGCCCGTCGTAGGCTGGACGCATGACCACCTCGGCCGCGCACTCCTCCTTCCACGACCTCCTGAACGAGCAGATCGGCCACGAGTTCACCGCCTCGCAGCAGTACGTCGCCATCGCGGTCTGGTTCGACCAGCAGGCGTTGCCCCAGCTGGCGTCGCGCTTCTACGCGCAGGCGCTGGAGGAGCGCAACCACGCCATGATGATCGTCCAGTACCTGATGGACCGGGAGGCGTCGGTGACGATCCCCGGCGTCGCCGACGTTCGCAACGAGTTCGCGACCATCGACGAGCCGATATCGCTCGCCCTGCAGCAGGAGCGCACTGTCTCGGCCCAGTTCCAGCAGCTCATCGCGACCGCGCGAGACACCGGCGACTACATCGGCGAGCAGTTCACCCATTGGTTCCTCAAGGAGCAGGTGGAGGAGGTCGCCTCCATGTCCACCATGCTGACGATCGCCCAACGGTGCCTGGACAACCCGCTGCTCATGGAGGACTACCTGGCCCGCGAGGGCAGCGAGGGCGAGGCGGCGGACCCCACGGCGCCGCACCCGGCCGGAGGGTCGGTCTAGCCCGGGACGCGCTCGACCCCGGCGTCGGTGTCCAGCGAGGTGAGAAAGGTGGTCACCGCGGCGACCACAGCGTCGAGGTCTCGACGCAACGCGTGGTCGCCGGGAACCGGCACCACCGTGCGGGCGGGGGCGGTCGGGAACTCCTCGGGCGTGCCGAAGGCGTCGCTGGTTCCCTGGACGACGAGCAGCGGTACGTCGACATCCAGCTCGTCAGCCCTGCTCCGCTCGGGCCGTCCCGGCGGGTGAAGCGGGAACGCCAGCGCGACGACGGCCTTCGCCTGCACGGCTGCGGCCGTGCGGCACGCCACTCGTGCCCCGGCGCTGCGCCCGCCGACCACGAGCGGGCACTCCCGGGGGGCTGCGGCGAGAGTCTGCAGCCAGGCGCGGTCCAACGTCCGGGGAGCAGGGGCGACCCTGCGCCCGGCGACCCGCCACGGCTGCTCGACACGCCAGACGCCGACGCCGACCGACGGCAGGCGCTCGGCCAGCGCGACAAGGTCTGGGGCGCTGACACCACCTCCGGCACCGTGCCCCAGCACGACCCGTAGGCGTGGGCGGGCACGCTCGTCGACATGCACGCGGGCCACGCCGGCCTCGGTCGCGACCTCGCGCACGTCGGTCACGACAGCACCAGCACGTCGTCCGGGGGCGCGGGGTCGACGAGCTCGGGCCCGTTGTTGCGCACGCTGTTGACCAGCGTGCGCACCGGGTAGGCCTCCAGGGGGCCAGGCGCAGCGGGGGCGAGCGCCTCACGCACCTGTGCGGGGTCGGTGATGGTCGGGTCGAGCCAGGCCGCCCAGTTCTCGCGGTCGATCATCAGCGGTGCCCGGTCGTGGATGCGTCCGGTCTCGTCGGGAGCAGACGTGGTGAGCAGCGTCATGCTCGTCAACCAGGCGCTCGGGTCGTCGGGGTCGCTGTCGGCCGGCCGCCAGAACTCGTACAGCCCGGCGAGGGCCAGCGGGTGCCCGTCCGGTCGACGGATGAAGAAGGGCTGCTTGCGGGGTGGGCGGCCACCCGGCTCGCCACCCTGGGGGGTGTACCACTCGTAGTAGCCGTCCGCGGGCACCAGGCAGCGTCGCCGCGCGAACGCCCGTCGGTAGGCCGGCTTCTCGGCGGCGGTCTCGAGCCGCGCGTTGATCATCCGGTTGCCGATCGCCGGGTCTTTCGCCCACGAGGGCACCAGCCCCCACCGAACGATGCGCAGGGAACGGTGCGCGACGTCCTCACCGGAGTGCGCACGGGTGAGGACGGCGTAGACGTCCTTGGTCGGCGCGACGTTGTAGTCCGCAGGCAGAACCCGATCCCCGGTCGCAACCTGCTCGACCTCGAAGTACTCCGTCAGGTCGTCTGGTGACCGACTGGAGGCGTAGCGACCGCACACACCCAGCATTCTGTCAGCCGCCTGGGAGACTGGACCCGTGAGCGGCACACATGCCTGGCCGGCCCCCAGCGCCGACGGAGGCGTCGAGGCGACGGTCCGGCCGCCCTCGTCGAAGTCGCTGATGGCCCGCGCGCTGGTCATCGCCGCGCTGAGTGATGGCCCGAGCACGGTGCACCGACCGTTGGTGGCCCGTGACTCGCTGCTCATGGCAGGAGCCCTCCATGCTCTCGGCGTGCGCGTGGACACCCCCGAGGACGGCCCCTGGCACGTGGTCCCTGGCTGGTCGGACGCCCCCGCGACGATCGACTGCGGGCTGTCGGGCACAGTGATGCGCTTCGTCCCGCCGCTGGCCGCACTCACGTCGGCGTCCGTACGTCTCGACGGGGACCCGGCCGCCCGCAGACGCCCGATGCGCCCCCTGCTCGACGCCCTCACCGCGCTGAAGATCGACCTCGACCCTCACGACGCCACCGGCCTGCCGTTCACCATCCACGGCACCGGCAGCGTGTCCGGCGGACGGGTGACGGTGGACGCCAGGGCCTCCAGCCAGGTGGTCTCCGGCCTGCTACTGGCCGCCTGCCGGTTCGACCAGGGGCTGAGCCTGCGCACCTCGTCCTCCCCGCCGAGCGCGCCGCACATCGAGATGACGGTGGGGATGCTGCGCCAGGTCGGCATCGACGTCACCACCCGGCCCGGTGAGTGGACGGTGGAGCCCGGTGTCCCGACCGGCCGGGAGCATGTCATCGAACCCGACCTGTCGAACGCCGCACCGTTCCTGGCCGCCGCCGTGGTCACCGGCGGCCGCGTTCATGTCCCCGGCTGGCCGACACGGTCGCTGCAGCCCGGTCGTGAGCTCCTCGACGTGCTCGGCACCTTCGGCGCGCAGGCCGTGCAGGCCGAGGACGGCCTCGTGGTGACCGGCCCGAGCCGCGCCCACGGCGCCGGACGGCTGGACATGAGCAGCATCAGCGAGATCGTGCCGACCGTTGCCGCCATCGCTGCGCTGGCGGACTCGCCCACCGAGATCGTCGGCGTCGGGCACATCCGCGGGCACGAGACCGATCGGCTGGCCGCGCTGGCCCGGTCGCTGCGCGCACTCGGCGGCGACACGACCGAGACCCCCGACGGCCTGCGCATCACACCCGGCCCGCTGCACGGCGGCGTGGTCGCCAGCGAGGGCGACCACCGCATGGCCACGTTCGGCGCCATCCTGGGTCTTCGCGTGCCCGGTGTGGTCGTCGACGACGTGAGCGTCACGGCCAAGACCATGCCGGAGTTCCCGCGGCTGTGGCAGGACATGCTCTCGTGACGCCCGCCCGGTCCGGCAGCTACGAGCACTACGAGGACGACCTGCGAGGCAGGGCCAGCGCACGCAACTCCCGTCCCCGAAGCAAGCGTCGGCCCCGGCATGACGCAGCCGTCCCCGGGCGGGTGACCACGGTCGACCGCGGCCGCTACACGTGCCTGCTCGAGGCCGATCCTCCCGGCGGCGAGGCGGTGGAGGTCATGGCCGTCCGCGCCCGCGAGCTGGCCCGCGGCAGCATCGTCGTGGGCGACCGGGTCGCTCTCGTCGGGGACGCGAGCGGCACCTCCGGCACGTTGGCCCGCATCGTGCGGGTCGAGCCGAGGCAGTCCACGTTGCGCCGCACCGCCGACGACACCGACCCCGTCGAGCGGGTCATCGTCGCCAACGCCGACCAGCTCGGCATCGTCACAGCAGCGGCCGACCCCGAGCCGAGCAGCCGGCTCATCGACCGCTGCCTCGTGGCGGCCTACGACGGCGGGCTGCAGCCCCTGCTCATCGTGACGAAGACCGATCTGGCGCCGGCCACCTCACTGTCCGAGCAGTACCGCAGCCTGGCCGTGCCGGTCCTCGCCGCCCGGCGAGGAGAAGATACTGCCCCGGTTCTCTCCGCCCTCGCCGGGCACCGAACCGTGCTCGTCGGCCACAGCGGGGTCGGCAAGTCGACGCTCGTCAACGCGCTGGTGCCCGACGCCGAGAGGGCCGTCGGCGGCGTGAACCCCGTCACCGGGAGGGGCCGGCACACCTCCAGCTCGGCCGTGGCGCTACGACTGCCCGACGGTGGATGGGTGATCGACACACCCGGGGTGCGCTCGTTCGGCCTGGCCCACGTGGACGTGAACCGGGTGCTGCACGCGTTCGCCGACCTCGAGCCCGCAGCGCAGGACTGCCCTCGCGGGTGTGACCACCTCGTCGAGTCCTGTGCCCTGGATGCCTGGGTGGCCGCGGGCCATGCTCACCCCGACCGCCTGGAGTCGTTGCGTCGACTCCTGGCGAGCCGCGAGTCCGATGCCGACGTCGACCCCACGTCTCGCTGAGGGCCGATCGAGCAATGCCCCGGGGTCGCGCGGCGAGGCGGGCTTAGGCCAGCTCGCCCCACACCGACTGCGCGCCGGTGTGCCCAGCGATGACGGTCCACACGGTCGCGGCGACGCCGGCGCCTGCCGCGAGCCAGCCGAGCCATGTCGGTGCCCGGCCCCGAGCCGACAGCCACGCCCACACGAGGACGGCAGCGGAGGCCGCGACGACGAACCAGGCGAGCAGGTCGGAGACGTCGGCGTGCCGGGCCACCTCGGCCGATCCGGGGACCTGGGACAGCAGGGTCTGCCCGCTGGAACGGGCCACCACGGCAGACACGGCCGCCGCGACGGACAGTGCGACGAGCACGAGCCGGAGCCGATCCGCCCACGTCCTGCTGGCTGCCGCGAGCACCATGCCGATCGCGACCAGAGGTACGAGCACGACCACCGCGTGCACCACGAGGGGGTGCACGGGTAGGCCGAGCAGGTCGTCCACCGTGGTGACTGTAGGGGCACCGCGCACCGGTCGCGCGGTCGGCTGGCACCGCTCGCGCTGGCTAGGCTCGAGCGCCGTGCGCGATCGACTCGAGCCCGACAGCGCGGTCGGCGACGACCTGGCCGTGGCCCACCTGCTCGCCGACGCGGCGGATCAGATCACCACGGCCCGCTTCCGGGCCGACGACCTCGTGGTGTCGACCAAGCCCGACACCACGCCGGTCACCGACGCTGACCGAGCGGTGGAGAGCGCCGTTCGCTCCCTGCTCGCCCAGCACCGACCGCAGGACTCGGTGCTGGGCGAGGAGGAGGGGGGAACGGTTCACGGTCGCACGTGGGTGATCGATCCCATCGACGGCACGAAGAACTACCTGCGCGGCGTGCCGGTGTGGGCGACGCTCATCGGTCTCGTGGACGGTGATGAGGTACCGCTGGGCCTGGTGAGCGCCCCGGCCCTCGGCCGACGCTGGTGGGCGGTCCGATCGTGCGGCGCCTGGGTTGCACAGGGAGGTCGGCGCAGTCGCTGCCAGGTGTCAGCCGTGACCGAGATCGGTGACGCCTTCGTCAGCTACGCCTCGCTCGGCGGGTGGCGCTCGGTGCCCCAGCGCATCGAACCTCTGCTGCAGGCCGTCTGGCGTACGCGTGGCTTCGGCGACTTCTGGTCGTACATGCTCCTCGCCGAGGGTGCGGTGGACGTCGTCACCGAGCCGGAGCTCGCGCTGCACGACATGGCCGCGCTCGTCCCGATCGTCACCGAGGCAGGCGGGCGCTTCACCGACCTGGACGGCTCACCGGGACCGTTCGGGGGCAACGCGGTCGCCACGAACGGCCCGCTGCACGACGACGCCCTGCGCCTGCTGCGCACCTGAGACCACGACGCCGCCGGCTCGCGGCAGATCAGTCGTCGTCCTCGTCGTCCTCGTCGTCCTCGTCGTCGTCGTCGTCGTCGTCGTCGTCGTCGTCGTCGTCGTCGAGAGCAGCCTCCCGCTCGTCCCCGGTGTCGAAGAACCTGTCGAGGTACTCGTCCGGGTCCAGGTCGGAATCGCGTAGCAGCGAGAACACCTCCACGCCGTGCCCCGGCGGCTCGGCCATGACATACGCCTGGGCGAAGCCGAGAAAGCGCGAGCCCACGTCGGCGGCGTACTCGGTCGCCTCGGCCTCGGCGAGCAGCACCGCCTCGTCGAAGGTGTCCGCCTGCCACAGCGTCACCCGCTCCTCGTAGGTGCCTTCGGGATCGGCGAACACGCAGCGCACTCCGAACCACTCAGCCATGCCGCGCCCTTCGTCCTCACCGACCCCGCATCACCGGCCGTGCCATCACCGACGACGAGGCGACGCTACTCCTGGCCGCCGGACGTGGGAGCCGAGGGTGGCGGTGCCGACCAGGTGACTCCGGGCCCAGGAGCCCGCTCACCCTCGGGTCGGTCGCTCGTCTGCGCCGATGCCTCGCTGGCACCGACCGTGGGCATCGGCGTGCCTGCGGACCCCGCGGCCCCGGCTGCCGACCCCGCGGCCCCGGCTGCCGGCCCCGCCGCGTCGGTCGGTTCCCGCGCGCCGGTCGGTCCCCCGTCCGGCCCTCCCGCCCTGCCGGTGACGTACACCGACACGGTGTGCACCACAGCGACGAGCGGCACGGCGACGATCGCCCCGATGATGCCGAACACCACCGCCCCTGCAGAGATCGCCAGCACGATGGCCAGGGGATGCAGCTTCACCATGCGCCCCATCACCAGGGGTGCGAACAGGTGCGCCTCGATCTGCTGCACCGCGATGATCCCGACGAGTACCAGCAGGGCGACGATCGGCCCCTGAGTGACGAACGCGACGAGCACGGCCAGGGCGCCCGAGACGAACGCACCCACCAGAGGGACGAACGCTCCGAAGAACACCAGCACACCCAACGGAAGCGCCAGCGGCACCGAGAGGATGAGCAGCCAGACCGTGATGAAGACGCCGTCGAACGTGGCGACGAGAACGGTGCTGCGCACGTAGGCGATCAGCGTGCCGAATGCCGCCTGGCCCGCCCCGTCGGCCGTCCTGCGCAACGAGGGTGGCACCAGCGACAGGCACCACGACCAGATGCTTCGTCCGTCGAACAAGAAGAAGAACAGGGCGAACAGCGCGATGGCGATGCCCGCGAACACCTCTGCCGCTGCCCCGGCCGTCGACAACGCGCCAGCGGCCAAGCGGTCCTGGTTGGACGAGATGGCCGACGAGACCTGGTCGATGAGGTTGGTGACCTGGTCGTCGCTTAGCTGGAGCGGACCGGTCGTCAGCCAGGCCTGGATCTCGGCGATGGCCCGTTCGGCCTCGTCGGCAACACGCCCGAACTGACCTCCCACCTGCTGACCCACCACGGTCAGCACGCCCACCACGACCACGATGAAGCCGATGAGAACGGACCCTGCGGCGGCTCCTCGTGGCCACCCCCAGGCTCGCAGCCGCCATGTCGTGGGCGCCAGCAGCGCGGCCAGGAGCACCGCCACCATCGTCGGGAAGGTCACGACGCGCAGCTGCCAGGCGACCCAGCCGAGCAGGGCAACCGCGGCAGCGATCATGAGGATGCGCCACGACCAGGCGGCGGCGTACCTCACCGAGGCCGGCACCAGCTCCTCCGGCGTCGCCGGCAGGTCGGCCCGGCTCGACGATGCCGAGCCGGGCCCCTGGCCGGGCCCGGGCCGTGCGCTGCGCTCGGGGTCGGGCCGATCGGTTCGGCTCACGACCTGCGCGCGTCGCTGGCCCACCCGGTTGCGGGCCAGCCGCCACCGGCTCCTGGCCGACCGCCGGGCCTGGTCCAGCGCCATGTCACCAGCCTGTCACACGTGGGGAAGTTGGACCCTGGCGCGGGCGCCCGTGTCTCGTCAGGCTGAGCAGGACGAGCGCTTCAGACGAGGTGGGCCATGGGTGCAACCATCATCGCGACGGACCTGACCTACGCCTACGGCGACCAGGTCGCCGTAGGCGGCATCAGTGTCGAGGTCGCCCCCGGCGAGGTGCTGGGGTTTCTCGGGCCGAACGGTGCAGGCAAGTCGACGACCATCAAGATGCTCACCGGCCAGCTCGCCCCACGCAGCGGCACCATCGAG
>Ga0272442_10003775_pt1 | contig 21085 bp, 27 predicted proteins | sample SSMForm2O_FD_200262 | JGI IMG/M metagenome (GOLD analysis project Ga0272442, IMG submission 200262) | Marine sediment archaeal communities from Little Sippewissett salt marsh, Falmouth, MA, United States - SSM-Form-2O | ecosystem: Environmental > Aquatic > Marine > Wetlands > Sediment ... | reverse complement strand
GTGGCACACTACCGATCCGGGCCCAGATCCACAAGTCAAGGTCGGCCAGTGCTTGCCGATACGTTTGCGCGCGAGCCGTGTAGCCAGCTGCGTCTCCGGGATCAAGCTCGACCATCGTCTCTTCGATTGCGGCTGTCCAGACCATCACGTTGGTCGGGTCGAACCACACGTGTGGATCGAACTCTCCGTGGTCGGTTTCGCCACTGGCGCTCTCGCGCAACGCGAGTCGCACAGACAGGTCGACGATCCGTCCGTCGGCGTTGGAGAGAATGTCGCTGAACTCAGCCTCGAGGTTCGCCCGGAGAGAAACACGACGTCGGCATTCGACAACGCGACTGCGTCCCTGGGGGTTGCCTGAAAGGCATGGGGGTCGACGTCCAATGAAAGAAGCGTAACGAGTTCCGCACCGTCTCCCGCAATCGTTCGAACCACGTCGGAGACGATTGTGGTCATTGCGACAATGCTAAGGCCAAACGACGTACTCGCAACAGCGAGAGCAACGCACAGCACCAGCAAACTACCGATTACACGGTGAGAAATCCGCATACTGCCCTCCTATACGTAACCCGGTTCACGGCACAGACCGATGAGTGGAGGCACCCCGTCTTCAACAGCAGTTGAAGGGTTTCGAAGACTGCCGCTCGCCCAACCGACCGTGATGCGATACCCGCGCCTGCGGAGTGCTCGATCCCCTGATCAACCGGAAGGGTCGACAGGTACCCCGCATTACTCAGCCAGCCGTGGCCAAGCAATGTCTGTAGGCTTCGCAGGACCCAGACCGGACGATCCGTCGAGGCGAACACCCGTCCCACCCAATCCGCACCCGGATGATGCAAACGCTCTCCCGGAATCTTCAGACAGTCGAACAACACCAGTCTGTCCGCATCGTCGCTCGGCAGGCTCACGATTCGCGCTCGATCCATGGGGACTTCCTCTTCCGGCTCTTTGCGCATCGTATCGAGCGACAGGCACATACAGTCTATCGATGGATCCCGGCGTCAACCAGCTTCTCGCATCACACCTCACGTTCGGTCCGCAGTTCTCCTTCCAGGCAGGCATCACCCTCCCTCGCCATATCCCCTATACTCGCTTGCGGTTCACATCTAGAGAGCGCAGGGAGGATTCCCGTGGGTAGACCCGAGTTCGATCTCCAAGAAGCGCATCAGTGGTTCGCCGTATCGTGTTTCAACGCAACATGGGAGTACATCGATGCACGGGAGCGCACACCCGAAGAAGAGGAGAAGATGCTCCACTCGACGGTGGCGCCAGCTTGGCATTGGTCGCAACGCAAGGATTGCACCCCGCAGAACCTGTCGATTGCGTATTGGCAGATCTCGCGGGTTCACGCACTGTGTGGTCGCGGTTCGGAAGCCGTCCGCTACGGTCGCCTCTGTCTTGATGTAAGCCGAGAGGACGGTGTCGATCCGTTTGCCCTTGCTTATGCGTACGAAGCCCTTGCACGCGGCGAAGCCGTCGCCGGCAACAAGCGTAGCTCCGATGACTGGCTTGCCGAAGCAAGCGAGGCGGCCGAGGCCATCGCCGACGAAGACACGAAGAAGATGGTGGTCGACGATCTCGCTACGATCGGGTAGCGTCACCGAACGCACTGATCACAGGCAGGCTGGATGGCACGCCGCCGCCGCCCGGGTTAGCCGCTGCTTGCCGTATGCACGACGTGCTGAGGATACGGGATCTCGATACCCCGATCGTCGAACGTCTCCTTCACTCTCCGTGTGAGATCGAACAGCACGGCCCAGTAGTCGGCTGCATTGACCCACATCCGTAGATTCAGGTTGACACTGGAGTCTGCCAGTTCAGCGACCATCGCGTCCGGCAGCGGGTCGGAGAGGATCCGCTCGTCGGCTGCCATTAGTTCAACCACCGTCTGCATTGCCTGTTCGATCGAATCGCCGTATCCGATTCCAACGACAAGATCGATGCGCCGGGACTCGTACCCGTTGTAGTTGCGAATCACCCCGCTGTAGATCTGGGCATTCGGCACCATCACCTTCACGTTGTCCGGTGTGGCGAGGACCGAGGTGAACAGCTGGATGTCCTTCACCGTCCCCGTTACGCCGCCCGCCTCGACGAAGTCGCCAATCCTGAACGGTCGGAGCACAAGCAGCAGTACGCCCGCCGCAAAGTTCGCCAGTGACCCTTGAAGGGCAAAACCGATCGCAAAGCCGGCGGCGCCGAGGATCGCCACAAACGACGTCGTCTCAATCCCGAATCGAGCCAGGGTTGCGACAACTGCAAACACCAGGATGCCGATGTACGCAAGTTGCACAATGAAACGCTGCAACGCAACAGCCACGTTTGTCTTCGCCAGCCAGCGACGCAACACGCTTCGGATAAGCTTGGCCGCCAGGTATCCGATAACCAAAACGGCGATTGCGCCGACCGCTTGTATTCCGAATGCCACCAATCGATCCCACATACCTCCTCCTTTGCCCTGCGCTTGAAAGAGTGTAGCGATCGCAACGTCCGCTCGGAATCCGTGTCGGCGCGGATACCACGTCGCGGACTACGTTCGCCCCGTCAGCGCCTGCCATCCCTTCGGTCCTGTACACTGCCCTACGGTCTTCGGCTTCGTTCGAAGGAGGGAGTGATGACGCACATCGGGATCATCGGACTGGGGGACATGGGGATCGGAATGGCTCGCAACCTGCTTGCCGGCGGATTCCAGGTCACCGGGTACGACCTGCGATCGGAACGGCAAGACATGCTACGACAGCTGGGCGGAATCCCTGCGGAGACGGCTTCCGGCGTCGGCACCGCGGCCGACCTCGTCTTCATCATGGTTCTCACCGGCAGCCAGGTTGAAGATGTCGTGAGGGCAGAGGGAGGCTTGCTTCACACACTGCGGCCCGGCTCGACGATTGCTGTCTCTGCAACGATCGAACCCCACGTGATGCGAGAGATCGCGGAAGTTGCCGCGGCGGCAGGTATTCGGACCATCGACTGCCCGGCCAGCGGCGGGAAGGCCGGAGCCGAGGATGGTACGCTGACGTTGATGGTTGCAGCCGAGCGATCCGTGTACGAAGAGCATCTTGACGTTCTGCAATGCGTCGGCGAGAAGATCTTCCACGTGGGGGATGCGCCGGGCATCGGGCAGACGGTCAAGGCAGCCCTGCAAGCTCTGATTGGAACAACGTTCGCGGGCGTGTTTGAGGCAATGGTGCTGGGGTCGAAGGCCGGCGTGAGCGGACGCGTGCTGTACGACGTATTCACGGCCAGTGGCGTGCGAAGCCCGCTCCTCCAAACCTGTATGCAACATATCTTGGACCGCGAGTTCACGGAAACGGGAAGCCGCATCGGCACCATGTACAAGGATCTTGGAATCACCATGAGTCTTGCGCGGGAAACAGGTGCAGCGATGTTCACCACGAGCACGGCCTACGAGATCTTCCAGTCCGGCATCTCGCTCTTTCCGGAGGAGGACAACTGGGCGTGCGTCAAACTCCTCGAGCAGATCGCGTCGACCGAAGCTGCTTGGTAGAACCTGTCGTGTGCACGGGTATCGTAGACACATATCGTTCTATGGACCGGCATGTTATCTGCCACGCCGTAGTCGGCGCGCGTGGGTCCACAGAGGAACGAAAACTTGCACCGGAAGACGCTTTCCGTTATCCTGGGTGTTGGTAGTGTAGATTGGAAGATGGTTTCGTGTACCGTAGCGCCGTCTGCGGTCATCAGTCGGCATCCGCATGATGCTATCTGTGCTCATCAATGCTCGTTCACGGGCTACAAGCCCAAAATCCACGCAACAGAAACCGTAAGGGCATTCTTCAGTCTCTAGTTACGCCCTTGGCAGGACAACTCTGACCACTAAACGCTTGCACAACGGGTCGCATTCCCACAGACGAATCGACTGCGCTGTGTCACGCTGCCTTGTACTGGAGACGAGGGCATCGTGACTGTGCGATTGACCTCAGTCGTCCAAGCGATTGTCAGGAAAGGCAGTTACACATGCTACGTTCTACGCGTGACATTGTGGGGTATGAGCTAATAGCAAAGGATGGCGCCATCGGGCGATGCAAGGACTTCTTGTTCGATGATCGAGAGTGGAAGATCCGGCACATGGTTGGAGACACAACACGCTGGCTGCCCGGCCGCAAGGTGCTCATTCCCCCTGAGACATTGGGAAACCCGGACTGGGATGAGAGACGCTTTCCCGTCAAGCTGACCAAGAGCGAGATCAAAGACTCACCGCCCCTCAAAGACAACGAGCCCGTTTCACGGAAGTATGAGAAGGAGCTATTCCGACACCACGGGTGGGCCTTCTACTGGACTGGCGCCGGCCCTTGGAGCCGGCGCGTCGGAGGGACAACGGATCCTGCGCAAAAGAATCCACTGCAGGAAGAGATCCGCCGCGCCGAGAGTCGCGGCCCGAATCTTCACTCGGAACGCGAAGTCATCGGATACAGAGTGTTGGCGGCGGATCGCGCAGTCGGGAAGATCGTCAACTTCATCGTGGACGACGAAACCTGGGCGATTCGCTACGCCGTCGTCGATACGGGATCATGGTTGCACGGCCGAAGCGTCCTGGTCGCACCAACCTGGCTAACGTCGACTGACTGGGTATCCCGCGAAGTACACACGAATCTCCAATCGAAAGACGTCGAAGGAAGTCCGCCGTACGACCCCAGTGCGCCGGTCAATCGAGCGTATGAGACGGCGCTGTATGACTACTACGGGAGACCAGTGGATTGGCGGAAGTAGCAGCCCACGCGGTCTGTCGGCGCCGGATCCAGGTCACACAGCGAGACGCTTGGCGGCACACTCGTCACAGCGGATCGAGGATCTCGTACATCGCGTTGGTGCCTGTCGTGTCGAAGTACGAAGTCTCGCGCTACAGGCAACGCAGATCGCCGCGACATGCGGCTGAAAGGAGCTACCTATGTACAGAACAATCGTTGTTCCATTAGACGCATCCGAACGAGCAGAGAAGATCCTGCCTCACGTTGAATCCCTCTGCGGCATTAAGATGGGCCGAGTGATCCTTCTTCATGTCGTCGAACCGCCAACGTTCTCCCCCTCTGCGGCAGTTCCTCCGAGCGGAGCTCCGGCCGTAACGCCACAGACGTATATGGATCAGCTGGATACTCTGCGTGCCGAGGCTGAAGGCTATCTCTCAACTGTCCAATCCATCCTCAAGACGAAGGGAATCACTGCGGACACGCGCATCGAGACCGGCCCCGCCGCAGAGCGAATCGTGCACGTCGCGGAGGAGACTGACGCTGACCTGATCGCTCTAGCCAGTCATGGCCGTACCGGCCTTTCGCGCGTGTTCTTCGGCAGTGTTGCGGCAGCTGTCTTGCATCGGTCGGAGAAACCGCTCCTTCTGATACGGTCAAGAGACAGCCAGTAGGAGTGATATGTCGTCAAGCTGAGGAGGAGACAATGCCACCCGATCGTCAGGCAAACGAGCCGACATGACTGAACTCATTATGCTTGGCCGCATGGCACTTGCCGTTGCGCTATGCGCAATCATTGGTATTGAACGCGAGTTTCACGGCCGACCGGCAGGACTGCGTACCCACCTTCTGGTCGGCGCAGGGTCTGCGCTCATCATGATCGTTGGTGCAGCGATTGCGCAGGAGTCGTACAAATCAGATGCAGGAGTACAGAGTGTCGACATCGCTCGCCTCATTGCGGGCGTCGTCACTGGCATCGGCTTCCTGGGAGCCGGCACGATCATTCGGCAGGGGGACTGGGTTCGAGGGCTGACTACTGCCGCTTCCGTCTGGTTCGTTGCCGGCATAGGAATTGCCGCAGGCCTGGGCCTATACGTGATAGCTGCCGGTGCGACCGGCATAGGTTTCATCGTTCTCTTCGCGTTCTCGCACGCGGAGGCTTGGTTACCCAACCTGACGCGCCGTGTCCTCATGCTTGAGCTCCCTTACGAAAGCAAGGGGACCATACGCCGCCGGTTGCGCCAGCTGTGCGGCGAATGCCACGTTAGAACGAGACTGCTCTCCTGGGAGGTCATCGAGGGCAAGGCGAGTGTTGTGATCCGACTGCTTCTTAGCTATTGGCGACCCGTCGATGTCGTTGCATTGGCCAACACCCTCCAGGAGGCCACGGGGGCTACGAATGTTCAGGTCGAGCAATAACGTTTCACCTCCGACAACAGCAGGCAATGGTGCTCCCGGCTTTGAGCCAACAGGACCGCTGGGCCATTTGAGAACGTTGAGGCGTCTGTCTGTCGTGCCAGTCGCCGACCGATTCGGTTCAGCTCCAAGACAATGAACCCTTCGATTCGTTGCAGCGGCCAATTGGCCGCAGGATTTGTCGAATACTATGCCACAACCTAAGCTGCCACTGAGGGGGTAAGGTCTGATGAGCGGTGTGATTGAGTGGTTGGCGAACGTGCTAGGCATCTCCGCAAGCTCCATTGTGAAGTCCCTGATCACCATCGGAACGCTTGCCGGGTTGGTTCTTGTTCGCTGGGTCTGGCTCAGAATCCTCGCAAGCCGTACTCAGGATCCGGGGCGCCGTTACCGATGGCGCAAGGCAGTCACCTACTCCCTGGCCTTCCTCGGATTCGTGATTATCGGTGCCACATGGCTTGAGGGTGTCAGGAGCGTCGTAACGTATCTTGGTCTTGTCTCCGCTGGAATCGCAGTCGCATTGCGTGATCCGATTCTCAACTGGTTCGGATGGGTCTACATTGGCTGGCGCCGCCCGTTCATCACCGGAGATCGCGTTGCAGTTGGCGGCCTCAAGGGCGACGTAATCGATATTGGTATCTCGACGTTCTCGTTGCTGGAAGTTCGCTATCTGGAGGAAGGAGAGCAGGTTTCAGGACGAATCATCCAGGTTCCCAACGGCAAGCTGTTCACTGAACCGCTGATCAACTACACGCAGGGATTCGATCTGGTCTGGAATGAGATCCAGATCACAGTCACATATGAATCCGACTGGCGACGGGCCAAGTCAATCCTTCAGGACATCGCTCACGAACACGCGGATGAGGAAGCGAGCATCGGTGCCCAGAGGCTGCGCGATGCCACGAAACGCTTCTTCATTCGTGAGGACGGGACCGAGCCAGCCGTCTATACGCGGCTCTCGCCAAACGGCGTTCAGTTTACACTTCGATACCCATGCGGGACGCGAAGGCGGCGTTCCACCGAACAGGCCATCGCTGAGAGCGTTCTTGATCGGTTCTCCGAAGAGACACGTGTGGAATTTGCATATGCAACAAGCCGTATCTACCGCCGGACGGAGGAAGGTAAAGGTCAATCGGAGGAGGTACCGGGTTCGTGACGTTCCTTCGGGTTCGTTCACCTACCTCTCTGCGTCTTGTGGATTGTTGGGTGCGCCTGCGTCCGAGGCGCCAATTACACTTCTCCCAAGGTATCTTCACCAGCGATGTCCGTCACGCCGAACAGCTCCTCCCAGTGTTCGCTCAGCCACTCGCAGGTCCACTCCCCCTGTGCACGGACCATGATGAATCGGTGATTTGACGGATCGGGATCCGGAACCGAACTCGCATCGGCATTGAGAAGCGGAGTGGAGACCGCGATGATGTTCTTCTCGTCGGACCAGTCAATGCCCCCCTCAATGCGATCCGATGAGATGACTCTCCCCGATAACGTATACCGAACACGCTGCACGATATACGTTTCTCCTTCGATGATCCCGAAGATGCTGACCAAGACCGTCATGCCGGGATGCCCGTCTCCATCCTGATCGAACACCCGCGGATCCTCCGTGTCCACCGGTAGCTCATCGTCCTCCACATCGTCCAACTGCGCTCCGCGAACCTCGACGTACGGGTCCTGCACGAAAAGCATCTCTCCGTCGTGTTCGCCGATCGTTGCTGTCCTGGGAAGCGGACGTAGCGACGCCATGAACGCAGCGGGGATCTCCGTGCGTACAAGCGGGGTTCCGTCGTCGACGTACGTAAAACAATACTGATCAGACATCATGAGGGATTCTCCGTTTTGCTCGATGTCTACCAGTTGGACGACATAGCTGGTCTGTGCGACGTCACCGGCAAGAGGCATTGTGGTGATCTGCGGGTAGACCTGTAGCATCGCCCACGCACCGTGTAGATCGGGAAGCTCGCCACGGACGCTTGTGGTAACGAGGAACACGAGAAGCAATATGGCAAGAACCGTTTCACCTTGCGTTCGCATCACTCTCCCCCTCCTTCGGCGCAACAGCTTCTTCAATCGAGCCCATTCAGAACCGAGAAGATCTCGTCGAATGACGCGTATTCTGTCTGAACGTTCGCGATGTGCATGTACCGGATGAGCCCCTTGCCGTCCAGCACGAAGTTCGCCGGACGTGCGATGTTGATCGATTCGAAGTTGGCTCGTACATACACACCGTACTCCTTCACAACCGTCCGGCTCGCGTCTGCAAGCACGGGAAACGGGTAATCACGCTCTTCCAGCGCCGCTCTCATACGCGACGGCCCTTGCGCCATGATCGTCAGCGTTGTGCAGCCTCGAGCTTCGAGTTCCGCCAGATTCTCGCGGATCTTGTCCATCCACTTCCGACATGTCGGGCACCACGTCCCACGCGCGAAATAGAGCAGAAGAGGGGATCCGAGATAGTCAGACAACTGGACGATCTCGCCTGTCCGCGGATTCGGCAACGCGAAATCGGGGGCCCTGTCGCCGATATCCAACACTAGATTCTCTCTGGACATCGTATGGTCCTCCTTTCATCTCGTGTTCCTACCTGCACAGAATGCGCCATTCGGGAATTCAGCAGGTCCTGCGCAGGCCGCGAATCACCGCATCCGCCGCCAGTTTTCCCGTGAGAATCGCGATCGGCAAGCCCGACGGGCTGTACGTCCATTGTCCTGCCTGGTGGACGTCGGGAAGATCGGTCCGGACTGATCGCGCCACCTGTTGCATTCGTCGAACAGCAGGCATGACGGGGTTCGTAAACGCCCAACCTGTAATCGCGCCGCCTGAACTCCCGACAGTCCTTGCGATCGTAAGAGGCGTCGACGAGAAGCGATCGATGATTGCATCGCGGAGCCCGGGGTAGACCGTCGAATCCAACACGTCGATCAGCGTGTCCTCGATACGCGTCCTGAACGCTTCATACAATCCGGCCTTGTCAGCCGCGGCGAGTAGCGCGTAGTCGAAGAGCACACTGATGATGAGCCCAGTCTCGCCAGCAGGGGCAAGCCTCGCATCCTTAAGCACGGGGATGGAGATCTCATATGTTGTGGAGTGGATGTACCGATCAATCCACTGCACTGCCGACGCCCGGAACCGGTCGTGTGCATCGGCTCTTGCGTGCGCCAGGACACCGTCCAATGCCGAGTAAGTGTCCGAACCCAGGCCCTCGCGCGATGCTGTGTAGAAGAAGTGCCCATGAGACTTCTCGGCGAACCACTGTGGATCCTTGTCTACACTCACACACAGGCTGAACACACTGTCGCCGCCACAGCTCTCCTCCAGCAGCGAGGCTCGCTTCCGAGCGCGCACGCGCCCTCGCCCCGGCGGCAGGGCATCAACATCGGAGACCCGGTATAGCGTCTTGAGGTCCGCAGCCCAAACCAGTTTCCGATAGCCGTATGCTGTGCCCCGCTCGTCGCATACGACATGCCCAATCGGATCGACAGCCGTAATTCTCGTTCTCTTGTGAACCTCAACCCCGGCGTCCATGCAATACGACTCAAGGGCGCGTGGCAGCGCTCCCGTACCGCCCACGGGATACATATAGTCCAGATACAGGCTGAAGTAGCTCAGCGCGAAGAACGATGGCGTCTTGCGGAAGAAGTGCTGACTGATGATGTCAATGAGCGGCTGAGAGTCTGTTAGGGTCCTCAGGTACTCATCGACCGGTTGCGTCATCCGATTGATCTTGCCGATCGCAAGAAGGAATCTCCACAACCACGGGAGGAGCTGCCGAACCAGATACTCTCGATCGCGAAGAAGATCCTTGAACGCAGGGTTCTCGATGCCGTACAGCACATCCATGTGTTTCATGACCCGGCGAATTACCCCGATGATCCTGCCGATGTCAGTCCTACTCTCGGGATATAGCGTCTCGAGCAATGACCGATACTCGCCCAGGCTGGCGGGTGACGTGACAGAGACAACCTTGTCTTCGATTCCGAGAGAAACCGGGCTCTTCACGAACTCGACGGACAGCCCCAAACTGTCCAGCATGGGCAAGATGATTCCTGAGTCTTCAAGAGCTCGGATCCCGGCGTCCCAGACGAACCCGCCTCGCTCGAAGCTGTTGACCAACCCTCCCATGACCGGCTCCTTCTCGCACAGGAGCACGCGGCAACCTGACCGTGCAGCGAACGCGGCGGCCGTAAGGCCGGCCATTCCGCCTCCGACAACGACAACGTCGTATGGCTCCCCGCCGCCTTGCTTGACTGCTGTGCAACGAGCAGGTGCGTCTTGTCGTCTCATGGCAGCCCCGCCAAACGAAGGCTCTTCTCCCAAACGATCCGTCCGATCTCCCGGTCCAGCGCATGCGGCGCCGGTTTCTCCGGATGCGTCAGATTGAAGTACTTCCCGCTGACTGTCCCCAGCTCCGGTGCCGCCGCCAAGTAGTGGATCGCTTGTCCGGACGAAGCTGGATCTCCCAACGTCCGACTCAGGATCTTGTCCTTGTACCAGCGATAGACGGGCCCGTTGTTGCTCCCGATGTTGCTCCGCACCGCCCCGGGATGCATCGCGTTGATCGTAACTTCTGTTCCGGAGAGACGTTCCGCGAATTCCCATACCGTGAGTAGCTGCGCCGTTTTCGACGCCCCGTATCCGCGGAGCCCCGTGTAGTGCCTACGCTTCCAATCGAGATCGTTGATGTCGAGGCCGCCGAACCGATGGCCCTGCGAATTGACCTGGATGATTCGAGCCGGTGCACTGCTCCGCATCGTGTCAAGAAGCTTCCAGGTGAGTAGGAAGGACGCGAGGTGGTTCACGCAGAAAACAGTTTCCAGCCCTCCCGGGGTACGCGTTCGTTTGGTGGAGTGCATGCCGACGTTGTTGATCAGGAGATCGATGTGATCCCAAGACGCGAGCACAGCGCCGGCCGCATCACGTACCTGCGAAAGGTCCGCGAAGTCAGCAAGGATGTAGTCACAGTCCACGCCGAACTCCATGCGCAAGGCCGCACAGGCCACTTCGGACTTCTCACGATTGCGGTTTATCATAAGCAACGTGGCGCCGTATCCGGCGAGCCGTCTCGCCGCTTCCCACCCCACCCCCGACGTGCACCCGGTGATCACGCAACGTTTCCCATCCAGCCGCGCGTCGGTTCGCCGTTGCGCTGCGCGATCGTTGGCACGTATCTGGCGCATGTCGGCCCAGCGATACTCCTTGACGTACTTCAGCACGGGAGCCTCCTAGCCAAACCTCCTGCGCATGAATCGCCGATACGGGCCGGCGAACCACGGGATGTTGTCGAAGATGTCGCCCCACAAATCGTAGTAATCGCGCTGGCTGCGGATGCGTCCATCCTCATCCAACTCGAGCTTCGTAGTTCCATACAGCGTGGAACTGGGAAACCGCTTGAACATCATCGTCATCTCCCATTCGATGAAGACCCAACGATCTTCTTTGACCACGGTTGGAAGATGCATCTTCAGTTGCCGACACCGACGAGTCAGCCGTTCGCACATTGCTTTGAATGCTTCGATCCCGCGAATCTCCTGGATCGCGTCCCTGAACACCACATCGTCGCGGTAGTATGGAAAGATGTGCGACCAATCCGGCTTCCCCAGCTGATTGTACGTTTGGGACCAAAGGGCCCGTACCTCATCGGCTGATAGACCGGACAGTGACTGCTTCTCATCCAATGTCACGCGACTCCGACTCCCCGTTCCTCTCCCGAGCACGTGCCGTGTTCACCCTGGGAGTACCCAGTATAGCGGAACCAGCATGTTCTGCCCGCAATCAATGCGCGCCGCCAGTTGGCACCGAATCATGTGTTTGCCGGCGACCAGTCCGGGACCCGGTAGTCTCCGCTCGTCCAGAAACGGGATACGTTGACTCGCAAGCGGAACGAGTCCTTGACGTCGCAGCGTTCCCGAGCCGGACCGTAGCCGCACGGACGCAATGCATTCCAGGCACCCACGTCCGATCCACGTGGCCGCCGGCCTTGCCCGCTTTCTCGCTTCTTGGTCGCGGCAGGCCATTGGGGGCAAACGTGCCCGATCCGTTTAGGCTGTACGTTGGAGGTCTAGCTCTGCGGATGCGTCATAGTAGACAATGTATCCGTTGTCTACGATATAGCCGATAGTGCTTCCGGCGATCCGTCGGCGTCCGGATGGACGAAGCTCCCGCTATGTACCAGGTACTGGGCGCGTCTCGGCGACCGCGACCGTTGAAGCGGGCGATGCAAAGACGTCCAACGGATGGCAGGCGCTAAGCAAAGCGACCCGTCTCGGCGGCAGTTCGTATCGCAATCGAGACGTGGAACGCGAGCAGCCTCGCTACAGGGCAAAGGAAACCGCAGCAGACCGCTTCGTTCTCTTGCTGTGAGTACGCCGGTTCGAATCCTGTAAGATCGCGCGATCTCACAGCACGGATCATGCGGACTCGAACACTCCCCAGACCTCATACACTTCGCGAACCGGTGGCTGTTTCACGACCCCCGTCAGGGCGTCTCGGAGTTCGGCTCCCGTTGATGAGAGGGCTGCCCGCGCGTCGTCACGCGTCTCCCACAAGCTGAGACCACCGCACTTCCCAGTTGCTTCATCGCGGAACATCGTTAGGCTCTTAAAACCTTTCAAGCCCCGGAGAATCGAAGAGAACTGCTCCCCCAGTTTCAATTGCAGGTCTTCCGTCCCCGCACCCAGATCCATCGTGGTGAGTAGTACGTACATGTGTACCTCCCTTCTCGTTCATCAATCACTCACCCTCTGTGAGGATCGTATGTCGTCCCTTCATCTCCTACGATAGTCCTTCCCCTGTGGAGAGCCAAACCGTCGAAGGGGGAACTCAGCACGTTCGTCCAGCTTGGTCCCGTCGGGCACCCTGGGCCATCGTGTCGAACGATCTCATCGGCTTGGGTTGGCAGCGTTGACGATACGTTCCATCGTACGACGCACAGGAGGAACTGATGGCTTTTCTCGATCTCGTGGACCACGTGAAGCGATGCTTCGAGCCCGGTCTGCCTCGCTGATTACGAGGGAGAGTTCGGCTTCGTCGTACGCTCCTCCAGCGTCGTGCGCCGCCTCGGGTACGCGACCCATCTGGATCCGGATACTGCACGCCAAGCTGTTGATGCCCGCGTAGACGCGCTGATCGCACACCACGATGCGTGGGAGTTCCTCTTCGACCTGCGCGTCAAAGCGTTCGACATCCTCCGGACAGCCTCCATCTCGCACTGTCACTGGCTGACCCCTCGGACTACATGTCGTTGCGCCGTTCGCGGTGCACTCGGCGGACAAGCATTCGCGCTTCTTGCCGTCGCGGGCCTGTTGGATCTCGACCTATCCGTACCAGCTCGACTCGCCAGTATCGGAATCCCCGTATCCGCGGCCACACTTCTGGTGTGGATGATCAAGCGGACGAGCATCTACTCAAGATACACGGACTGGCCTGTTGGCCGTGCTGTCCGCTGCACATCTGAAGCATAGGCCACTCGTTGCCAAGAGGTATGGTCGAAGTGCCGCAGCGCAGACGTCCTCTAACATGTCATCCGGATGCGCTTCTGCTGTCTACTGAGACTTCCAGCGCTCCCACAAACCTGCCGTCTCCAGCGGCTTGACCTTGTTCTTGATTCGAGCGATTCGACCGTTCTCGTCGATCGCCGCGTGCGAACGTAAGATGCCCTGATACGTCTTGCCGTACATCGACTTCTCGCCCCACGCGCCGTACGCTGCAGCCACCTCGTGATCTGGATCCGAGAGAAGATAGAATGTCAAATTGTACTTCGCCCGAAACCTGGCCAGCTTCTCCGGCGGATCGGGCGAAATGCCGATCACAACGACTCCCGCATCGTCGATCTGCGGTCCCAGATCTTGGATCGCACACGCCTGCTTCGTGCAGCCGGGCGTATCCGCCTTTGGATAGAAGTAGACGATCACCCGCGAACCGCGGAACTCCGACAGGCGAACCCGCTCGCCCGTGTCGGACTGCAAATCGAACTCTGGCGCGACATCGCCGGTCTGTAGCATGTCGATCACCCACCGCCAGTATAGCGAGAGACCACAGGCCCGATCTCATGGCCTACGCACCGGCTCCTGCTTCTCCCCCACATTGTGTCTGACGCCGACGATGTGTAGGGTCTGGGAACCGATGACGCATGTAACCGAAAGAACACGTGCTTCATCCCGCCCCGCCCCATCGAGCTTCTCATTCAACGTTCGATCCTATCCGGAGCTGCCTGGTTTCTACCTGATGTACGACATAGACGGAATCCTCCTCTACATCGGGAAGGCCGTCGATCTTCGACGTCGCCTTCTCTCATACTTCCGCTCGTCGGCCCACCCCCATCCCAGGGCGGCGCTCGTGAAGCGCATTGCTCGAATCGACGTAGTTCTCGTTCGTGATGAACGCGAAGCGCTTGTGCTCGAAAGCAATCTTATTCGACATCACCGGCCGCCGTATAGCAGCCAGTTCACGCGTGTCGGAGACAGCTACTACTACATCGCGATCACAGCCGAGCCGTTTCCACGCTTTGTTCCGTATCGCCGAGAACGAGTGAACGTCGCGCTCCACAACCAGCAAGGCCGTTACGAGCCTCTCTTCGGTCCGTTCACCAGCTGGAGGGTTCGCAATGACATCCTCGCCGCCGTTCGCGACCTTTGCCCACTTCGTACGTGCCACGCAATGCCCAACACCCCCTGCGTCCGCGCCACTTCTGCGACGTGCGCCGCGCCTAGCTCAGGAGCCACAAGCCTACCCGAGTATCGGAAACTCATCCGGAAGGCCACCCGCTGCATCGCTTCTCCACCAGCTCGAAGGCGAGATGCGTGATCGAGCGCAACACCGGGAATACGAGCAGGCAGACGCCCTGCGCGCCGGAATCAGCGCGCTAGAGCACGCTCGACTTCCCCAAGCGGTGGAAGCGGACAATGGCTTGAACGCTGATGTCGTGTGGTACGATCCGTGTCTCACAACGGTTCTCTGCGTTCGCGACAGCCGTACCATCGGTCTCTTCCATCACGGTCGATCGGACGATCCGATTTGCCGTCCACCTTGGGCAACCCCCGCGGACTCCGTTGGTCTGGTTGCAGACCCTGCACATGTTGATCGCATGTCGCTCGGCGTGGAATCGTACAGCATGCTGCGTGCACCCAGAGGCAAACGGCAAGAAAAGCACCTCCACCTGTGCCGCATCAACAACGTATACTAATTGGTCAGCGGTTGCTTGCGTCTTGCGCGCTCAACGTTCTCATCAGCCGAGCCATCTACAGGAACGACACGCCGGTCAGTTTCTCCGAGACATCCCACAGTCTCTCAGCAAGGGATCGGTCGAACGCACGCCTGCTCAACCGTGCGACAACCGGGCGCCCCCACATGCCGAATAGCCGTCCCGGTCCATAGTACGCCGCGCCGACGGCTCCCTGATCAGTGGCCGCACGCAAGATCGACCGCGATGCCTGCGCGGGGCTCTGACTCAGCCACTCGAGCACCGGCAACAGGAAACCGTATATCGGCCGCTCGGTCATTCGTCGGCCGAGGTCTGTCGCAGCGCCGCCCGGGTGCGCGGCGACGGCGAGCGGGCCGCCGACCGGAAGGCGGCGCGCCAACTCCTGTGTAAACAGCAGAATCGCGAGTTTTGACCTCGCGTACGCCGCAAATGCCGAGTAGCGCCGCTTCTCTCCCATCAGATCATACGGGTCGATTCGCCCCGCGCCATGCGCGAGGCTGCTCACGCTGACGATTCGCGAACCCGGTGTGCTCAGCAGACGATCGAGCAGAAGCCCGGTCAGGGCGAAGTGACCGAGGTAGTTCACCCCCATGTGTCGCTCGAACCCATCCTCCGTACTCCCATACGGCACGAGCATGACGCCGGCGTTGTTGACAAGAAGATGCAGATCTGAATGCTCGCTACCGAACGAATCAACGAACGTCCGAATCGATCGAAGGCTTCCCAGATCGAGGTGCATCCTCTGCACTCGATCCATCCGTACACTGGAGCCGATCCGGCTCATCGCCACTTGCGCCCTCGCATCGTCACGGCACGCGAGGATGACGTGTGCGCCGCGCTCTGCCAGCCCTCTGGCCGTCTCGTATCCAATGCCGCTGCTTGCGCCAGTGACAACCGCCACCCGTCCGGCCAGATCCGGCATATCCTGCACTGTCCAGCTCTGTTCCATGTCATTCCCCGATCCGCATCATCGGACATCCTGTTACCGCTGGCAAGATCCCTCTCGCCGTAATCCGGCCGCTTGATCACGCCACCTCACCCCACTCCCTCCCGCTTCTATACGGCTTGATCGGGTGAGCATCGGGTGCATGCCAGCCATGCCGGGTCCTCGGATGCGGAGCCTGCGTAAGCACCCGCTCCTCTGGCGCAATCTGCTTCAGTCCATGCGGGTAGACGACGGTCCACAGCACGCCGCGACACGCCACCGTATCTCAGGACTGGACTCTCGCATGGTGGGAGCACTATGATAAGATTGGTGGGTTGAGCACATAGGTCACCCGTGCGGCGAAGCCGCACGAACCCGTGGCAACTGCACCAGTAAGGAGGCTGGAATGAAGAACCTGCGTGTTGCGCTATCGAAAATCGAACGGGGCCAACAGCTTCTCGAACGCCTTGACGAGCTGAAGGAAAACGACGAGGTCGAGGATGAAGCCTACACAGCGAAACGGGACCAATACGAGCGCTTGATCAAGGAAGGCGAAACGGAGCTCGAGGCAATTCGTGGAGGTCTCGCGACGAAGCTTGAGTCGCTCAAGAGGGATCTCGAGCGATTCCCGCAAGAGCTAAAGGATCTCGAACTCAAGAACAAGCTCGGAGAGATCGACGCTTCAGCATTCATGAAGCAGGATCAGAAACTTCGTGCCCGTATCAAGAAACTTGAGACCGACGCAGACGAGACCCAGCGGTACTTGGCTGCTGAAACCGCGGATGGTGCCGGCGGCTTTATTGAGGTCTCCCTCGACGGCGACAAATCGGCAACCGACCGCATCACCGGGTGGCTCAAGCGACGGCGCTAGTACTTCAATCTAGTGGAGTTGCGACTATAGGTCTGCCGTGAGTGGGTCCAGGTATTGCTTTACCCTGAACGCAATGGCACAAGTAGAGCCGTGCTTAGCTTCTACCGGGCTGTAACCCTGCAGATCACTACAAGAGGGAGATGCGCGTGACACGAACCCGCAGTGTAGTAGCGATCATCCTACTGCTGATCGCGATTGTCGCCGTCGTTCTCGTATTGCTCCCGGCGCCCGATCCGCTTCGGAACGCCGAGACCGTGTACCTCGACACCGGTCGGGCTCAGGGAAGCAACGCGGCGGTGGAACTGGAAGACGGACTTGGTTTCGTCCTGAACGACCGGAACTTGCTGCTCGTACCTGATCGATCGCAGGCCGACGCGGAAATCCGTATCCGAGAGATCTCCGTGAACCTGGGCGACGTTACGTTGACCCTCGCAGACGGCGGCGTCACGGGTCACGTCACCGCCGTTTGCGGGGTCACCGATCTCCGAACGAACAAGACGTACACGATGGATCTGACCGTAACCGTCAACGGTGACGAAATCAGCGCACAGCTCGTCGGCCGCAAGTTCTGGGAGTTCTGGAAGTAGCAAGCCAACGGGCCTAACGGCCCGTTGGGCCAACCGTCTATCGGCCGGTTGGGCCGACTGGATTGGCCGACTACGTTGGCGGATCTGCTGACCCTTGAGGACAACGGGAGATGTAGTCCGTCGACGACACCGATGCGGCGATCCGCTTGGGAGAGCTGCGGGCTCCTCAATCGCGCTTACAGTGCTGTCTTTACACACACTCTGCCGGGTTTTCCCGTGACACTCGTCCTAGGACCCACGGACCCGCGCGCTACCGGCCGCCTTCCGGTGCAGCTACGACCGCCCCATGGAGTGGGTGTTCGTTCCCGCCTCGGACGTTTACTTCCTAACGGCTGTAGTGGCTCTCATTGCCGCTGCTACAGTGGCACACCGCGCAGCACAGCCCGCTCGGTCGCTCCTTTCGTGGATCATGGGAGCGGCTGCCGGGTACGCATTCATCACCGCACTAGAGGTTGGCGCCGTCGCCCTCGAATGGAAGCTGTTCTGGTCGACCCTGGAGTACGTCGGGTCTGGCACGACGACTTCTCCATCAAGCATACCGGTCATGACGACTGGCTTCGCCGGTGGCGACGTTGGGTAGTATGGGTCGCACCCGCGCTCAGCGTTGCAGCCGTTGCCACCAACTCCTTGCGCCACACGGTATGGAGCGGCTTCTCCGCCGGTCCGGCCGGGTCCAACTTGATCGTGTACTTGCACGGCCCGGTGTTCTACATCATCGTGGTGCAGATCTATACATATGTCACGATCGCCAGCGTTCTGCTCTTTCGCGCAGCATCTCGCCCGGGCCTCGTGCGCCGCCGGCAGTTCACACTTGTTCTCGTTGGGATGCTGTTCCCGTTTGCCGCAGGAATTGCCTACATGCTTGACTTCACACCAATGGAGGGGCTCGACTTCGTTCCAATCTCCGTCTTCTTCACATCCGCTCTGCTGATCTCCGGCACACGACGCTTCCGCGTATTTGACCTGACACCGATTGCCCGCGGCACGCTGATCGAGCAAGCGCCCGACGCGGTTGTCGTTCTTGACAGGCAGCAACGGATCGTCGACTTGAACACGACCGCCCGACAGCTGATCTCTGTGCAGTCCGCGCACATCGGCGACTACGCGGGAATAGTCCTTCCGAAGTGGGTGCAGATCGAAGCGATGCTCAACACGAATGCCGAGTCCCGCCACGAGATGACCCTTCGGGCCGATCCGCCGCTCCACATGGACGTTCGCACTTCACCGCTCTCTCCACGCAACGCGGGACAGACTGGATGGCTGATCTTGTTTCGCGACATCACGGAGAAACGCGTAGCGGAGATCTCCCTCCAGTAGGCAAACCAGCGCCTGGCTGAGCACGTTGACCGCATCGAGAGTCTAGAAGCCGAACTGCGCGAGCAAGCGATCCGCGATTCGTTGACCGGACTGTTCAATCGGCGATACCTCGATGAAATCCTCCCACGGGAGCTGAATCGAGCCGCGTACGACGGACACACACTCAGCGTTGTCCTGTTCGACATCGACTCGTTCAAGGAGTGTAACGATGCTGCGGGGCACGAAGCCGGCGACCGCCTTCTCACTGCGTTGGGTGAGCTGTTCAACAGAAACACCCGCCCCGGCGATGTCGCATGCCGGTACGGCGGGGGAGAATTCCTGCTGGTCATGCCAGGAGCAGGACTGTCAACGGCACGAGCAAGAGCAGAGGAGCTGCGCCGTCGCTTCGCCGAGCTCTCTGGTCGGGTCTCGGCAACGCGAACGACCCTCTCCGCCGTGATCGCAGTCTTCCCGGTCCACGGCCAAACCCAAGACATCTCGTCCGCTCCGCGGACTGCGCGCTGTATCAGGCCAAGAAACTCGGTCGCAACCGCACGTGCGTGGCGGCATAGCCACCCTGCGACATGCCGTTGCGATCCAACTTCGCGCGCTTCACGTCGAAACGCTGGCTCCGCCCGTGAGTGAGAGATCCTTTCAGAACGTGAAGCAACACATCGCTTGACCCGGTAGTGCGAATGTATCCATCTCTTCTATACTGAGGAGTCTCGGATGTTTGACCGAGCGGACTTCAGCGATAGGCACGATCTGTACCATCGATACGGAAGAGGGTTAGCGAACATGGGGATGGAGCATTCCACCGATACAGCGGGATCTGACGCATCGCAGCGTCGCGACATGCGCTCCAAAAAGACCAACAGCCGAGACAAGAAGAACGTTCTCCTTTCGGGAGACGTGGGGGCTACCAAGACGGTTCTTGCCCTCTACTCGCTGAACAGCCCCGGACCGCAGATGCTCGACAGCGAGACATACGTGAGTCGCGATCACGACGGGTTTGACTCGATTCTCGACACGTTCGTCGATAGGCATCCGACCGACGTATCCTGCGCATCGCTTGCCGTCGCTGGCCCCGTATTCAACGGGGCGGCAACTGTAACAAACCTCTCGTGGCAGATCGACTCTGCGGCGCTCCGCAAGCGACTACACATCCAAGATGTCGGCCTGTTGAACGATGTCGAAGCGCTCGCGTGGGCCGTGCCTCACGCGGACCCGGAGAAGCTGCGGACACTCAATCCCGGAATCGAAGCCCGGCGTGGAGCGATCGCGGTCATCGCCCCCGGAACCGGCTGTGGGGAAGCCTACCTTACGTGGAACGGCGAGCGATATCTGGCTCATCCGTCCGAGGGCGGGCACACCGACTTCGCACCGACCGATTCACTCCAGATCCAACTTCTCCAGTTCCTGCAAGACTCGTTTGAGCACGTAAGCGTCGAGCGCGTGTGCTCGGGCTCCGGTCTATCGAATATCTATCGTTTCTTGCGCGACGGCCTCGGAAGAACCGAGGAACCGTGGCTCCGCGACGCGATCGCCGGCCTTAAGGACCCCGCACCGGTGATCGGCAAAGCCGCTGTCGAAGGAACCAGTCCGCTGTGCGTCCAGACTCTCGAGCTGTTCGCCTCGATCCTCGCCGCCGAGGCCGGCAACCTGGCAATCAAGATCCTCGCGTCCGCTGGCGTGTACGTCGGCGGAGGCATCCCGCCACGCGTGCTCCCGTTCTTGGAGACGGAGAGCTTTCTGCGTACGTTCACATCGAAAGGACGCTTCGCGTGTCTTCTGGACGAGATGCCCCTTCATGTCGTGCTGGACGACCGTGCCGTCCTTGCGGGCGCAACGCAGCGCGCGTTTGAACTCCACGCCGCCAAGCACCCCTAGTACTATGGAAGGAACCGACGTGCGGGACAAGACGCATCCGTCCCTCCCGCAGGTCGCTCGGATTGCTCTGGCAACACCTCCCTACAGGCAGGCTCCGCTTCCTCTGCTCCCTTTCCCGTTCGATTCGCCGCCCTGATACGCGGTTCCATCTCGCATGGACATCAACACGCCACCGGTCTCCGCTGCGGCCTCGAATGCCGGTAGGTG
>Ga0272442_10003774_pt1 | contig 21088 bp, 18 predicted proteins | sample SSMForm2O_FD_200262 | JGI IMG/M metagenome (GOLD analysis project Ga0272442, IMG submission 200262) | Marine sediment archaeal communities from Little Sippewissett salt marsh, Falmouth, MA, United States - SSM-Form-2O | ecosystem: Environmental > Aquatic > Marine > Wetlands > Sediment ... | reverse complement strand
CATATTCATCTTTTTGAGTCTATATGGAAATATTATGAAAAGACTATTAAAAATATATTTTTTTATAGATTTTTAATAATATCTATTTATGTATACAAAATTGCCGTATAATATATAAGAGAATATCGCATTATGAAAACAGTGAGGGAAAAATGGATTTTCCTAAAGGAACTAAATTTAAGGATGATGTGGACAAGAAAACTGGTCAAAAGATAAAAATCGCAATATTACCTGATGGTACAGAGCTAAGGTTCTTTACAGAGGAGAATCTAGATAGTATATAATTTAATAATTGAAAACTTTTTTTTGGTATGGTTGGAACCTAATGAAAAAAATTAGAGCGGCCAGAGCCTATACCATTTATCAATGAAATAAATGTATATTGAGGTGATCTCTGAAGCATCCACCCAACCTGTTATTGTTAGATCCCACTCTTGAGGCGGCCATAATGTCCAGGCAATATTGAAATCCTCAGATTTGAATGATTCACCAGATACCCAAAGACCGATGTTAGGACCTTTGATCTCAAGTATCATGGTACTAAATGGCTCCCAGTTTGTATCTATGGACATGTAACCTGCTGCATCTACATACCAGGCGGTGGTGATATTTTTTGCGGTAGGTTCGACATCGAGTCTAGCAATCCAGTCACCAATTGTAAAATTGAAATCGACATGGACATCAGTATCCTTATAAACAGCGAAATCACCTGGGTTGGAAAGGTTCCAATATGCATCAACGTTAATGGTCTTTAGGCTGTTTAACTCAAGATTGATATAAGGGTTGTTTGGGTCATCCTTTAATATAAAGTCAGTTCCCTCTGAATCAAGTTCAATATGATATTCCCCATTGAAGAATGTTGGAATCCATTCCGCAAACAATCTTGTTGGAGTATTTCTCAAATATGAATAACCACAAGTTCCAAGTTCCTCACTCTGAATCTTAAGCTCTATATCATAGGTGTCACTGCTCTCATATAGAAATCTTCCTCCACCAAATGCAAGTGGTGTCAGGCCAAGTGAGAACTTAAGCTCTTTAGGTAATTTATCAACAGAAAGGATAATATCTCTGAACTGCCCCTCCTCTTTTGATCTGAAGGTTGTTGTAAGTTTACAATCATCTGATGATACACGGGTGAAATCATAGTTCCATACACCCTGTTGCTTAGTGGAAATAAAACCGATCTCTGTTTTAACTGCAGGCTCAAATAAAATACTGAATTGCTTTTGTGTATCATCTCCATTGTATTCAGCAAAAAGTTCTAGTTTTTTACCATCATTACCGGCATTATAAACAGGTTCAAGGGCAAGACTGAAACCACGGGTCCTTTTAAGTAAATAGAAGAACGTATTGAAAGAAACATGTATAGAACTAGGTATCTCATTACCAGGCTCATCAGGTGACCTAAATCCCAAAACAATTGTCCTTTCCCCAATCTCAATACTTGCGCTGAAGTCCCTGTCCTTTAAATCATCATTCAAGCGCTCTATGTAAAATGTAAATGTCAGTCCTAGACCAATATCATATTCAAAATTCAACCAAGGTAGGATCAAATAATTCACACTGATATCATTACCATTCACACCAGTATCTGGATTATCATCAATGTCAATCTCAGTAACATGTGCAAATCTTATTTCTGTTTCTTTCTCCAAACCATCACAATTTGTGAAAAGAGAACTTCGCAAAATGCCAGCTGGTGATGGTCTGTCTGAAAGCACCTTTACCAATAAATTTCTAAAAAGTTTTCCAAAACTGACCCTATTATTAAAATTTAATTTTTTATTTATATTCGAATCAGAAGACGGAATCCCAACCACATTTGGTAGGATTGTTGCAAATGATAAAATAGCTATAATAATCAGCACAAAAAATTTTCTATTAAAAACTTTTTTCTCTAGCATATTACCCCCACTTAATATTCTATGATTCTCTAACTATATAAACTTATCCTGATAAATATTTTTACCCAAATCCTATCAATGAATCATATTATTTTGGAAAATATAAGCATGGAGACTCCGATAGGGACGCATAGTGTGGCGGTCAAAGGATTATCAAATAATAATGCAAATATACCTACAATTAGAATGACACTGCCTATTAATATTTCATTTCTTCTTTTTATCATGTCTACCATCACATGACTTTATCTGTGTTTTCCTGCATTTATTCCAAACAAGATTCCAATAATAACCTGTTTTGTGGCTTATATACTATTGTAATATGTTCGGCAATATCCAAACAATATATATTTGGTTCAATAAAATAAAAAAGTTTTTAAAAAAAAAAAGAAAAAAAGGGATTTGATTTTTTATCCGAACAACAGATTAAACAATCTAAAGAGATTCGGTAAAACATCAAGTAGGTTTACAAAACGTGCCTTAAAGCGTGGTATTGAGATATCTGCAGTGCCTTCAGGACCTATTGCCCCATTAGCATCCTCTGCCCTGGCCTTGATTGTGACATCCATGTTACTAGTCCATGTATGTTTAATAGATAGATCAGAACCAGAACCTGTAAAGGTGGTCTCATCAGTTGTACCATCACCCCAGTCGATATTAAACCTTACATCATCTCCCTCAGGGTCAACTGCACTGAATGTAAATGTTATCTCCTCGCCGCTATTTCCTTTTGAAGGCCCATCGATAGTCGGTGCACCCGGTGCTTGATTTACAATAAAGGTGTCAAAGAAAACATCTCCATCGTCTTCTCTTTCATCTGTCCAAACAATACCTGGACCATAGATATCTGCAGTCTTATATTGCTCCACAACACTGCCTTGTTCATCATTTACGGTCTCATCTGAAATTGTCCAAGTTTGTCCACCATCTGCGGTCTCCGCAAGATATAGATTATTGTCCTTGGTAAACACACAATAGGCCTTTTCACCTGTTGTATAAATGGCAGGATTTGCTTCATCAGAACCTGAATCTGCAATAACGCTCATCTGATAGCTATCACCCGCATCAGAGGAATAATAACATACAATATCCTGATTACCTCCAACATCTGTCTGCAGGACCAGATAGACATAATTATTCTCTGCAGCTATTGCTGGATTTATTGTATTTGCTGATCCCTCAACAGCATACTTTCTTCCTTCACCCATGCCGTCTCCCCAGCCTTCAGGTTCAACTTGACCTACGAACTCAAGCTCAGAAGAAAGGAGAATCACATCTTGGTCTGCTCCATTGTCCCACTCAAATGCATAATAGATTATCTCTGCTGTTCTGTCAATATCCATCCTGCCGTTTGCAGAATAGTTATAGTAAAACCAGAAAATCCAAGAGGTTTCATCTGTTCTTACTTGATAGAAAGGCACTTGATAACAATTAGGATATTCAGGAATGTCTTCAAAACTGCCGATCAAGGATAATACAAAATAATCTGTAGACGCCCCAATTATTTCATCATTTGTTGTAACATCGCAGGAGCTGAAATCAAAGAATCCATTATCACTGAATGGAGTTGTCCAAAGATTCCAAAATTCAATATCTGGATTACTCACATCCAAGATCTCTATATGATAAACATCACCATAATCGTTCTCACTGCACAAAAATATTCCATGAAAGGCTTGCATGTCATTGATTAATCCAGCATAGTCCAAGGAGGATAACTCATCAATGGTTCCTGCAACATCCCATACACCTTGAATTTCCCATAGATCTCCTCCATCCTCAGAGGTAGCCATATAAATAGTACGTTCTAAAACATCTTCTTCGTATTCATATGCCAAAAGCATGGTTCCATCACTGTCAACACCAAGGGCAGGATTACCCTGGAAATCAGGATCAAATGTAACTTGTATATCATCCCCCCTCACATTACTCTGCACTATGTTGTTTTTACATGAAAAGGGCACCTTCTCATCATTTATTTTAATAGGCCCACCTACTGATATGGGTTCATTGATTTCCATTAGTTGCATATCTAGATTTTTTTTCTCCACCTTATTGTTAGTAACTACTGCAGAACTTGGTAAAATAAGAGACATCACCACAGCAATTACTACAACTGCTTCAATAAATATTTTTATTTTCTTCATTTTTTACCTCCACCAATTCTAAAAAGAATATAGATTATTAGAATAAAAAATTTTGCTTGATTTATAATTATTTTACATAAAAAAAATTTAAATAAAAAAAAAATAAAATTTAGGTAGTAGTTTTTTTAAAAATATATCTTATTTTTTATATTTTTATTGGTATTTGCTCGTTTTTTGGGAATATTATATATGCCTTACCTATTTAAAATCAGAAAGGCAAAGAAATTTTCAATTTAATAATATTTTTTCGATTTTTGTAAAACAACTGCTTACAAATAACCACCGATTTTTAAACTAGGATCTCCAAAGAATATTACCTGTTCAATTATCTTTGCATCATACACACTATTCACGTCCGGAAATGTAAGCAAATAGTTTCTAACTGCCCCTCCGGCAACATCTCCAAGAAATTCAGTTCCTCCACCTATTAAATTATAATATTGCCTAACCATATAAGGTCTCCATATCTCCAGAATATCTGGTTCATTGTTTCCATCTCCATCAAGATCACCTTTTTCGCCAGGTGAACAATAAGTGGAACTTGGATAACCAAAATTTGCAATTGACCCACCGCCCCATTTACGGACAAATGTCCAACCCAGACATTCAGGTGTGGGTTTACCATATGTCATAAGATGATGGGAATTATCTCTATCAAGAAATGTAGTAATTAAACTTACATTAAACATGCTGTTATGACAACCTCCCTCAATACAACAAATAGGTAATTTTCTTCTATTTCTGATACGTAGAAAATCAGATGTAGATATACCCCCATTTTCAATGGGGCCATTGAACTCCCCAGGCCAATTAGTATTCCATTGATAAGGACAACCATGACCTGCAAATACAATAAAACCACAGCCTGCATTGAGTTCTCTTAAAATGTTTGAAGTAAGTGGAGTGTATTTTGAGTTGTTTTCCTTATTAGAGCCATACAATTTAACTGATTCAAAATCTTTCATGTAGGTAAGGAATTTGTCACATATCATCTCATCCTCACACCAATTTGTACCATATGGTGAATCATCAAAACCATCTCCAGCAACCACTACCATTCTCTTAAACCAAGAAGAATCAATTGGTTTATTCTCATAGTTAATTATTTTATTAACAACTATTTTTACTTCTAGGACATTCCTACAAGCAAGTCTACCCACATAAACATCAGGATAAAAATCAATGATATCTTTCTTACCACCAAATTGCTTCCATAAAGCGTAAATCCCATCACCATTAGAATCCCAGCTGGAAAAATTTCCTTCTCCATCATAGATATCCATGAAATATAAATCTGAAAGAAAACCAGGATCATTAAAGGTTCCAGGCTCAACAGTATTAGTATATCTAACAGGTACATGCCAATGTTTTGAACCTTGATTTACATCATCTCTAGGATTGCCATATAAATATGATTTTAAACCACCCATCAACAAAACATAAGTAATATTGTATGTTTCTTTTGCATCTTTGATAAAATATTTTATTTTTTCTGGCTTATCAAAACCATCATATTCATTGTATATTTCTTCAGTTGTTTTTAAAAAAGTTTTTACACCATGGGAGTTTTTATGTTCAATCAAAGGCTGTACAGATTCTGAAAATTTAGATGGTGCTATTACAACCATATCAAAATCATCATTTGCAGACAGTAAGGGTTTTTTTGGTATTTTATATTCAATGTTTAAATGAATTTTACTTGCATAATCAATCCTATCACGAACTGGATTATACCTGATAGGGAACACTTGGACATTAATAAATGTCTTTTGTTGATTTGCATAGTTCAAACCACCACCTGTTGATATCTTATACCAATTATTAGGAAAATAATCATCTGATTGATATATGGTTTCATCCATGGTAAAAACAGTTTCTTTACTATTTGTTAATGGGTTAGAACAAGGAAGTATTTTATGTGAAAGAAACAGAGTTTGCCCCTTTTCAATTTCTAAATTTACATCAACTATTTTCGTACCAAATGGCAACTCAAAGGTTTCCACTTGTACTGGTAGCAATGGTTTACCAACTTGATGTATAGTCCCAATAGAATCATCAATTTTTATCTGAATGTAATTATTTTTATCAAAATCTTTTTGTTCAATAGTTGGCTTGGAAAAAATTGCATTAATACACAAATTAGCTGCATCACTTCTATTGTTTAAGCCAAGTACAGAAACACAATTAGTAAACAAAATTCCTGCTAATAAAATTGGTATAATTTTTTTCATATTATTCCTCCTTTTTATAAATTACAATTCTAATATAAAAGATTTTTTTCAAAAAATATGTACAATAATACAAATTATTCTTTGAAATTGTGAAATCGAGCAATATTTTAATAAATAATTAACCAAAAATAAAAAGTATAACAATTTTTGATTTTATTAAAATGCAATCTAATAGTTGATAGGATAAATATTTTTACTCTAACAGATTTCAATAATCGTTAATATGTGAAATTTGAAAATTATATTATTTATTCCAGAAAAAAACTGACATAAAAAATAATTATAATTTTCATTCAAAAACAAAAAGAATAAAAAAAAAAAAGAAGAGATGTTTTTGATTGTTTTACCCGAATATTAGACTTAATATTCTGAATAGATTCGGGAAAATATCAAAAAGCTCGTAGACCTTTGCTTTATTTCTTGGTACTGTTATTAATTTTGTATTTTCTGGTCCTATCAGGCCGTTGGCATCTTCTGCGTATGCCTTGATTAGTGCATCATACTCACCATCAGTGCATTCATAAGTGTGTGTTACAACTTTTCCCTGTCCTGATGGGCTCAGATCAGTTGTTTCTGTGTTTCCGTCTCCCCAGTCTATATGGTATTTTACTTGGTCATCGTCTGGGTCATCTGCAGTGAATGTTACTGTTACTGGTGAATCACATGGTGTACTTGCTGGTGCATCAATATCTGGGGCTCCTGGGGGACTACCTGCTGACAATTTCTTGTATTCAAAGTATATATCTAATTGAGCATCTCTTGTATCAGTCCATACAATTCCATATTCCCCTAAATCAACTGTACCAGGAATTTCTGCTAATGAGCCATCCTCATCATTAATTTGTTCTGGAGTGCTCCATGATTGGCCAAGATTATCTGAATATGAGAGATACAGGTCTTCACTTTGTACGTATGCAACATATATTCTAGATCCTGTAAAATAAACAGCTGGATATCCTCCGGCATCAACCGTTGATTCTGTAAAGGTGTCTCCATCATCATTGCTTGCTTTACACTTGATATCTCCATCCTGTGAATAAACAATAGCAACGGAGTTGCCAGAAGCTGAGACATCAGGGTCCCTTGCATCTTCTGCAATGTATTGTTGGAATGGCCATACCTCAATATCAGCATACTTATCCATATCGCCTGGACCACCCCCACTTGTGAATAGGAATGTATCTGACTCTGGGTCCAAATCTGTATAGGTTGCCTTGTACGAGATCCTATAAAGGTCTTGTGTCTCGTTGTAAGATTCCATTACCATATACATGCGATCCTGTCCTGTACAAATTTCAGGCTCAGATGCTGGAGCAGTTTGAAGCACTGATTGTCCATCATAGTATATTCCCTGACACCAATCTGGGTCTATATCAACTGGATGAAAGGCATCCTCTAATTCCCAATCGTAATAATAATAAACTAAAAATGGTGCTTGTACTGCATAACCAATATATGTACAGATATTCAAAAACAACGCCCATTCTCCAATAAAGGTTACTGCTGTTTCTGTATAATCATCTGATTCACCCCATTCCATTCTCCATATTGGTATCTCTGTGGTTTCTGCCATTGGACTTTGAATCCAGGTCATCCATACATGATAATCAGTTTCAAATGGATCAGTGGCATCAAAAAGATATTCATCTCTTGCAGGACAATATTTTATATCTGGAGATTCAAGAATTCCAGATCCATCATATTCTGCACCATTTAATAAGAATTGTAGGTTAAAGGTTTCACCTTGATCATCTGAATAGAGTAATGGTATTTCTGTGGTTAAAACATCTCTGGTTGCTTCATAAGTCAATACAATTTCGCCATCAGGATTTGAGGTTATTTTTGGTTTCATGTCATCTTCATCAGGATTGTCCCATGAAACAAGAACATCAAATCCATTACCTAATGCTTTTGTTTCAGGACACATTTTTTGAATAGCAGATAAGGATAAATTATCTGTTGTATCTTCTAGCTTTTTGTTCATTGTCATAGTGTTAGTAACTACGGCCGAACTTGGTAAAATGAGAGCCATCACGACGGCAGCTACTATAATTGCCCCTATGTATTTCTTAATTTTTTTCATTATTTACCTCCACCAATTCTAAAAAAGAATATATATTATATAAATATAAAATTTTGGATAATCTTAATTATTTTTCTTATCTTCTCTTTAAAATCGAAATATATTAAATTAATATGGATTACTATCAATAAAATTATTGTCTATTTTATAAAGGTAATAATAATATAAATCTTAAAAAAAAAATGGTATAATTAGAGATTTGGTTTCAATGTATGAAAAAATTTTAAAAATAAAATAATATGTAAGATAGAGTGAAAACCTTGATAGAAAAAAATGTTTTACAAATAGAACCTATAATCGTTGGTCCATTATTTTCCAATTGTTATATATTTGGCGATAAAAAATCAAAAAAAGGGGTTGTAATTGACCCTGGAGATGAACCAGATCTAATATTAGATACCATAAAAAGACTAGGATTTGATATTAGATATATTTTAGCAACACACGGTCACTTTGACCATGTTGGAGCAGTTACACCAATCAAAAAGGAGCTTAATGTTGAATTTTTAGCACACAAGGACGATCTTTTTTTTATCGAAGATGGAAAAAAAACAGCCTCTAGATGGGGCATTAAAATAACTCAGCCACCAAAGCCAGACAGATACATTTCTGATGGCGATATAATAAGATTCAGCGATATTGAAATAAAAGTCATCCATACGCCTGGGCATTCTCCAGGAGGGGTTTGTTTTCTTTATGATAACATTCTCTTCAGTGGAGATACCTTATTCCAAGGCAGTATTGGAAGAACTGATTTTCGAAAAGGCTCACTTAAGGAATTAAAGAACTCAATAAAAACACGCCTCTATAATTTATCAGATAAAACAATAGTTTACACTGGCCACGGCCCCATAACAACAATTGGTGACGAGAAAAGACATAATCCATTTGTAAGAGGATAAAACATTATTATACTTCTGAAATATCATCTTCTGATGATGATGGAATGCATTTTCCCTTAATCTCTTTCAGTTTGAGATAAAGATAATATTCAGGGGATATCACAAAAGGATGTTTCAGATTCCCTTTGTTGAACTCCTCTTTGAAACCATGCTGTATCTCTTCAAAAAGGGCATCTGCTGTTTTACTGATAACAACCTCAACAAAATCATCCAAAAAAACTTCGTTGTCATCTACATTTTTGTCATACCATTCTTGAATCTCTTTTAAAATCTTATCTTTCATTGAGTTTCCCAGTCCATTAAGCGATATATTTTTCTTATTTATAAATTCTATTATTTGGTTATTACTCTTTTTTAATGTTTTGTAATTTAAAACCGAAAAAAATTGTAATATAAGAATATTTACTTTCTCAATACATTCAATCGGATTTTAGTTATTAATCTAACAGTTTGTTGTTATATATAACATGCAATCTACAATTTTATAAATAATTTTACATAAATCTTTAATATAATTTTAATTATATTTTTTTTGGTTTTATGGTAACCATCAGCCATGTTGTAAATAAATTGATTAATGATAGTGTTTATCTGCAAGAGGCGATTGGAAGGGGGATAGCATCATATGGGTCTGTTGCTAAAAAATTAAAACCAAATATAGAAGAGGTGTTAGGAAAAGAGGCAGCACATTACGCAATAGTTGCTGCAATTAGAAGACATGCAGAGAAAATACAGTTAAAGTTCAATGACATCAAATTCGATAAGTACACATGCGAGGTAAACCTTAAGACAAATGTTCTATACATAAACGTGCTAAGGTCTCTATCATTATTTGATAAACTAAAAAGGATTTATGATGTGATAAATTTTGAGAATGGAGATATTTTGCACATAATCTATGGACGTAATTCAGCAAGCATAGTAACAAATGAACGTTATCACAAAGAAATAACTGATTATCTCTACAATGAAAAGATAATGAGCATCAAAAAAAACCTTGTTTCTCTATCACTTTTGACAAGCAAAGAATTAACAGAGAAAGCTGGTGTTCTGTTCCAAATTGTTAGAGATTTTGCATGGGACAACATAAACATAATAAAATTAATTACAATAGACTTAGAGATAGTTTTTATCGTGACTGAAAAGGATGCAGTAAGGGGTTACAAGGTTCTTGAGCAGTTAATAAAGGAAATAGAATAATTGAACTTGAATCTACATCCTGAAAACACCAGGTTTCCAATCAGGGATAGATGCATTTAGCGAAGCAGATATGCCAAGACCCAAAACCAATCTGGTATCTATAGGGTCGATGATTCCGTCATCCCAAATCCTAGCTGTACTATAGTAAGGGTTGCCCTCAGTCTCATATTTCTTTTGAATGGGCTCTGTGATTTCTTTTTCCTCTTCCTTGGTAAGCTCTTTTCCCTTTCTCCAGAGTTGATCACGCTTCACAGTCAAAAGTACATTAGCTGCCTGCTCGCCGCCCATTACAGAGATACGTGCATTAGGCCACATCCACAACTGCCTAGGTTGATATGCCCTACCACACATTCCATAGTTTCCAGCACCAAAGGAACCACCAATAAGGACTGTGAACTTAGGAACATTTGCAGTTGCAACAGCATTTACCATCTTAGCACCATCCTTTGCAATTCCACCTGCCTCATACTTTCTACCAACCATAAAACCAGTGATATTCTGAAGGAAAACAAGAGGTATCTTTCTTTGGCAACATATCTCAATGAAATGAGAACCTTTTAGAGCTGACTCTGAAAAAAGCACACCATTATTGGCAAGGATGCCCACTGGATATCCCATTATCCTTGCAAAACCACAAACAATTGTTGGACCGTAAAGGTATTTGAACTCGTGGAACTTAGAACCATCGACAATTCTAGCAATAATCTCCCTTACCTCAAAGGGTTTCTTCATATCTTTTGGAATGACACCATAGATCTCTTTTATATCATAGAGTGGCTCTTCAGGTTTCTTGATATCGAGCTGGGTTTTTTCTGGACGATTGAGGTTTTCTACTATGTTTCTAGCCATTCTAATTGCTTCAGTATCATCATGGGCATAATGGTCTGCAACCCCACTCTCCCTACAATGTACATCTGCACCTCCTAGGTCCTCAGATGAAACCTCTTCACCTGTTGCTGCCTTGACTAAGGGGGGACCGCCTAAAAAGATGGTCCCTGTGCCCTTGACAATAATTGTTTCATCAGACATTGCAGGAACATAGGCTCCACCTGCAGTGCAAGACCCCATTACAGAGGATATCTGAGGTATGCCTTTTGCAGACATTACAGCCTGATTATAAAATATCCTTCCGAAATGTTCCCTGTCTGGAAAAACCTCATCCTGCATTGGCAGAAAGGCACCACCTGAATCCACAAGATATATGCAGGGTAGATTGTTGTTAAGAGCTATCTCTTGGGCTCTAAGATGCTTTTTAACGGTCATTGGATAATAAGTTCCACCAGAGACTGTGGCATCATTTGCAATAATTACGACCTCACGACCATGTATCAGGCCAATACCAGTAACGATACCTGCACAAGGTGCTTTGTTGTTATACATATCAAAACCAGCTAGCGGATTGAACTCCATAAATGGTGTATCATGATCAACAAGTGCCTCAATCCTCTCCCGGGCAAGCATCTTTTTTCGGCTCTTGTGGAGCTTGATCTTTTCTTCACCGCCACCTTTTTGGAATTCAGCGATTTTCTGTTTCAGATCCTTAACCAAAAGCTCATAATGCTTGAAATTGTCAGAATACTCTTTACTTGAAGTATCAATATTGCTCTCTATAACATCCATAAATTAACCTCCTTTTTTTGACATTTCCAATGTCACCTGACCAATCTCAATCTGTTCGTTTTCCTTGAAATTGATCTTCTTGATTTTTCCAGAGTAAGGTGCCCTGATAAGATACTCCATTTTCATGGCCTCAATCACCAATAAAACAGCACCTTTCTTAACAGAATCACCATTTTTAACCTTAATACTGACCACCTTTCCAGATATTGGAGAACTTAGGTCTCCCATTTCCTTTTTCTTCTTCTTTTTAAAACCTGTAAGCTCTACTGGCTTGACTTTGAAAACAGCCCCATCAACAAACACATATTTTTCTTTATCACCCTCAGTGATGATGGATTTTACAACCCTATCTCCTACCTTAAATTTTAACTGTCCAGGTTTTAATTCCTCTGCCTCGACCTTGTACTCTGTGTTATTATATGTGACAAAGAAGAAATTCTCCTTTCGCTCGATTGTTACATTGTAAACATGGTTTTCATGTTCATAGTTAATGAACATATTATATCACCTCCTCTCCTCCAACTCGCCATCTTCCCAAATGTTTCCAAGGTGAATGAGGATCTGCTTCCTTATATCTTACAATCTCCTCAGACCTGGAATGTATTGAATCATAAACAGCTAGGGCTATGATTGCATCAATAGGCAAGCCGTTTTTAGCAATTGTCCAATCCTTAAAATAATTATCAATGAAATGTGTGGTAATATTTCCCTTTTTAAACTCTCTATGGTTAAGAACCTCTTTTAAGAATGAAATGTTTGTGGTAACTCCAAGAACGATGTAATGCGAAAGGGCCCATATCATTTTTTTAATATTATCTGCCCTGTTCTCAGCATATGTTATGAGTTTTGCAAGCATTGGATCGTAGTATGAAGTTACTTCCATTCCAGAGTAGATTCCTGTATCGTTTCTTATATTTGGACCTGTTGATACCTCTACCTTACTAAGTTTACCAACACTTGGAAGAAAACCATTGGATGGATCCTCTGCATAAATCCTGCATTCTATCGCATGACCTCTTTGACTTAGATCTCTTTGTTTAATAGTCAATTTTTCTCCACTTGCAATCTTTAATTGCCATTTTGCAAGGTCAACACCTGTAGTCATCTCAGTTATCGGATGTTCCACCTGGAGACGAGTATTCATCTCCATGAAATAGAAATTTAGATTCCCGTCGACCATGAACTCAACTGTTCCAGCATTTGTATATCCAACTGCTTTTGCGGCAGCAACAGCTGCATCCCCCATCTTTTTACGTAGTTCAGGGGTTATAATTGGGCTTGGTGTCTCTTCAATTATCTTTTGGTGTCTCCTCTGAACAGAGCACTCCCTTTCAAAAAGATGGATTGTATTTCCATACTCATCAGCAAGTATCTGGAATTCTATATGTCTAGGCTTGTTTATGTATTTTTCAAGGAAAACAGTATCATTACCAAATGCTGACTTGGATTCACGCTTGGCACTTTCAATTGATTGTTCTAGAAGGTCTTGAGAGTAGACAATTCTCATGCCCTTTCCGCCACCTCCGGCTGCAGCCTTTACTAAAAGTGGAAAACCGATCTTTTTACCTTCGTCTATCAAGGATTTATTGTCCTGATTCTCTCCATGATAACCAGGTATAACAGGTACATCTGCATTTTCCATTTTTGTCTTTGCAGCAATCTTGTCACCCATTAAACTGATTACCTCAGGGCTAGGTCCTATGAACTTGATATTAATATCATTACATGATTTTGCGAAATCAGGGTTCTCAGCAAGAAAACCGTATCCAGGATGTATTGCTTCTGCTCCAACATCACGAGCAATCTTTATGATTTTTGGAATGTTCAAATAACTCTCAATAGGCGTTGGATCACCTAAATTCACTGTTTCATCCGCAATTTGAACATGAGGTGCATCACTATCAACCTCAGAATAGATTGCAACTGTTTTAATACCCATTTCCTGACATGCCTTTATGATTCTAACAGCAATTTCCCCACGGTTAGCAATAAGTATTTTCTGAAAAATATTTATCCACTCCAATTAGATTTTCTTTTGTTAAGAAATGCATTTATTCCCTCTTGACCTTCTTCAGAAACCCTGAGTTCTGCTATCTTTTCAATGGTATGCTCAATATATCTATCTCTGTCCATTCTCTCACATGAATCAACCAGTTTTTTTATCTCTATTATTGCAATTGGGCCAGAAGATCGAAAGATATCAATATATTTCTTGATTTTCTTTTCTATTTCATCCTCAGTAAAAACAAAATCTATAAGACCTATATCTTGTGCATAATCAGAGCTAAAACGTTCTCCTGTCAAAAATAGCCTTCTCATGTTAGCAAGACCTATACGTCTGACAATATATGTTGATATCACTGAGGGCATGATCCCTAACTTCACCTCACTAAATGCAAATTTACAATCTGTTACAGCAATGGCAATATCACATACAGCGAACAATCCTAATCCTCCGCCGAAGGCATGACCATTGACTTTTGCAATTGTAGGTTTTGGACAGTTATAGATCGACTCAAAGAGGTCTGATAAAAGTTTACTGTCCTTGATGTTATCTTTTTTATCATAGTTGGCCATACTTTTCATCCAGTTAAGGTCAGCACCTGCACTGAATGATTTTCCTTTACCGGTCAGAACAATTATTCTAACGGTCTTTTTTTCAACTATATTTTTAAAAAAATTAGTTAATTCTTTCATCATTGCTTCATTCATAGCATTATGAACTTCAGGTCTATTGAGATAAACTGTCGCAACATCATCTTCAATTTGGATTTCTAGAGTCTCATATTTCATAATTGCTCACCCCAGACAAGCAACTGATGTTTGCCAAACCTTATGTGGCGATAATTGGCTAAATAGATAAATGTTTCTAAAGATTTATTATCAAATATAATTTTATCTACCTTTGAAATTGGGTTTTCTTTTCTCAACAAAGGCAGTTACCCCTTCTTTGAAATCTCTGGTTCCTGCAGAATAAGATGCAGTTCTGCTTTCTAGATCTAAATGTTCATTCATTGTATTTTCCATACTCTTATTTATTAGCATCTTTGCTTTTCCAACTGCAATAGGAGGAAGTTGCTTGAATTTTGCCACAAATCCATCTACCTCCTTATCCAACTCATCAGAGTTAACGACCTTGTTTATTATTCCAATATCGAGGGCATGTTGGGCAGTGAAGGTTTTAGAGGTCATTACATATTCACAGGCCTTATGATAACCGATTAGGTTTGTGATGAATTGTGTTCCACAACCTGGTGCAAGACCAATTCCAATGAAAGCTGTGCCAAATCGAGCTTCCTTAACAGCAATTATTATATCACAGGCAAGTGCTAAAGATAAACCAGCACCATATGCATATCCATTTACAGCAGCAATAACAGGCTTTTCCATATTTCTTATCTCAATAACACATCGATGTATTGCTTTGGTTAGCTCTCTTAGGAATTTGGGTTTATCATCTGCACTATACATCTCTTTTACATCCCCACCTCCGCAGAAACCTTTTCCAGTTCCTTTCAGTATTACTGCTCTTATTTCTTTTTTATCACTGATATCCTTTAATACATCGTATAACTCATTTCCAAGTTTCATATCAAAGGAATTTAATCGCTCAGGTCTATTCAATGTAATACAGACAATATCATCATTAAATTGAATTTTTAGAGTCTCATAGGCCATTTAAATCTAGCCTGGGGAATAGAAAACAAGATATAAATCTTTAGTGATTTGATTTTCAAAAATATATAATTTAGTAAAAATTTTTGTTCAAAATAAAAAGATTATACTTAATTTTTGTAAAATAATACAAACAAATTATCTAAATTTGAATTTTATAAAACTATTAAAATATATTAGATAGTTTTAAATATAGAAAATTATATATTTATTATGTAATTTTTTTAAATTACGGGGAGGCATATCATATGGACATAATATTGAAAGTATTGCTTGGTTTTACAATGGCGCTGATTTTACACGAACTTACACATCTGCTGGTAATATTTTATTACAAGATCCCAATCAAATCTATTATACTTACAAAATGGACTGCATTCGGGTTTTTAGTGGATAATGAAAAATATGTCAATGACAAAAAAATACTATTCCTATTGCATTTTTCCCCCATGATCTGGTGCTCACTTTATTTTATGAATCCAGCAGATCCAGGTATACTAATGTTTCCACTTGTCAATATCTTTGGTGGGGTGGGAGATATGTACTATTTCTTTAGAATAGTATCTCTATCACCAGAGCAAAGGATAATCTGGGCAAATGAAAGTGATAAAAAAATATTGAAATCAATTGTGTGGAAGAAAGATATAATAAAAGAATAAGAGATAATATGCAAAATAATTCTTAATTTGCATATTCCCTAATTTTTTTTCTAATAGGTTTTATTGCCTCTACAGTTTTAATGTTAAGACAACCAACACCATTTTCTGATGAAACAATCATAATATTTGCATCGTAGTCAATTCCAATAATGATTCCAAAAATGACAATGGATTTTGCCCCACCAGGTAATTTTGTAATAATCTTACAATGTTTGTCTATCATCTTGTCCAAATATTTTTCATCCATTTTTCTTCCTTCATAAAAATTGCCTATGTAGAGAGAATGGTAGATACCAAATATCCCCATAGTCTCTTTTAGGCATGCTATTATTTCTCAATGGCAATATTTAAAACTATTGGGGAAAAATGTCAAATTGAAAAACGAACGAGATTTGACTTAAAATCAAGGGAAAAACATAAATAAACAATTAACAATGCAAGCGGCGATATTCTAAAAAAAAGGGAGTATTTAATTGCCTATAAACATCAACGTAAATAAATATAGAGATCTAAGATTTAATTTTTTTAAATGGAGATATGAGTTAAATTTCCTAAATAAGATGACATTAGCAATTATTTTTGCATGTTTAACAGGGTTATTTGCACAAGTTAGATTCTTCATTCCAGGAATTCCAGTTCCAGTTACCGGACAGGTATTTGGAGTTTTTTTGGCTGGTATATTACTAGGCACATGGGGGGGTCTCAGTCAGATTTTGTATCTGGGAATAGGTGCTACAGGGATACCCTGGTTTGCGGGTTATGGTGGAGGATTATCATATATATTTGGTCCTACAGGCGGTTATTTGGTTGGCTTTGTTCTAGCTGCTTTTTTCATTGGATATTCCACAGATAGATACGTTAAAAGTAGAAGATTATTACCAATGTCATTGTTGATGTTGTTTTCAACTTTTATTTTGATATATTTACCCGGGCTATTATATTTCTATATTTGGAGCGGGGGTGTATTTGGTTTGGGTGAATTAATAATGATGTGCGTATTACCATTTATCGCTGCTGATTTTATAAAGGCTATAATTGCAGGCCTTATTGCCACAGGTATTACACCTAAAATGTCCTATGGCCAAGAAGTGGATTTTTGATGTCTTCTGGCAATAAATCCTCAGTTTCAAATTATGAATTTTCAATACTTAGTAATGAAACAGTCGGGAAAAAAATACTTCATTTCAAAACACTTGATTCAACTAATCAATATGCATTAGATATGATAAATGAAGGAGTATCTGACGGTACTGTTATACTTTCAGATGTTCAAAAAAAAGGGAAGGGCAGAAAAAAGAGGTTTTGGTATTCACCTTTAGGCGGCCTATGGTTCTCTGTAATTCTATATCCTAAAATCCATCCTGAGAAAGCAATGCTAATTACAATGACTGCTTCTGTTTCCATTTCAGAGGCAATTAAGGAAGTCACTGGATTAGATACAGAAATCAAATGGCCAAATGACATTTTGTTGCACAAAAAGAAATTATGCGGAATTCTTACTGAACTCGAATCAGATAATGATTCCATCAAATATGCAATTGTCGGCATTGGAATTAATGTCAATAATAATATAAGTGTTGAACTTAAAGAAACTGCAATCTCAATTAAGGAAGCCAAAGGGATTGAGATACCATTAATAGAACTTTTTTATGAGATATTGAAAAGATTTGATATTAATTATAATTCTCTAAAAACAAAAAAATTTGATAAAATAAGAGATTCCTGGTTAACTCTATCTAACATTGTTGGTCGAAGAGTTGAAATCAATCAAGATGATAAAATTATTCATGGATATGTCTGTGATATTGATAAGAACGGTCATTTGGTTGTTAATACAGGCATGGTAGAAGAAATAATTAATATTGGGGATATTAAATATTTATAAAGTATTTTTAAAAAGCTTAGTCGTATAGAGAGATTTTTTGTACCATCTCTCTTTTATTAAATTTATATTTTGTATTTTTATAATAAAAACTATTAGAGATATTTTTATAAACTTTGACGTGTTATTATTTATTACACTAAGTAATGGGGCAAGATATGTTTAGTTTAATTCATAAAAAAATTGCAGTATTTTATATAATATTCATTTTGTCCTGTACTTTTATTACTACAACCATTTCAACTGCATCTGAGGAAAACCAACTAAATCTAATAGACATAGACCTAGAACAAATCCAAGACACAATACAGATCACCTACCATATCAACGACTACCAAGAAGAAACAGTAACAATCAACGGAATAGAACACAAAATAATCAAAATAGGACAAGAATCAAACATACTACAAAAAGGACAACCCGACATACCAAACATATGCCGAAGCATAATCATACCAGACACCACAAAAATGAAAATAGAAATAATCAATGCAGAATACCAAGAGATCAACAATATAAAAATAGCACCCTCCAAAGGAAACCTTTTAAGAAATATCAATCCAGAAGACGTACCATATGAATTTGCAGAATCATATCAAGAAGACAATTACTTCCCAGGACAACTAGCAAAACTAAGAGAACCATACATACTAAGAGACTTCAGAGGACAAGTAATAGAATTATACCCAATACAATACAACCCCATACAAAAAACCATGAGACACTACAACCAAATAACAATCAAAATCACCCCAGACGGAACAGACAACATCAACACCCTGCAAAGAGAAAACCTACCACAAAAAATAGATACAAACTACAAACAAATCTACCAAAAAAGATTCATAAACTACGGAATGCAAGGAAGATACGACCCCATAGAAGAACAAGGAAACATGCTAATAATCACCTACGACGAATTCAGAGACAACATGCAAGAATACGTAGACTGGAAAACACTACAAGGGATACCAACTGAAATAGTTAACGTTTCAACCATTGGCGATGCAGACGATATAAAATTATTTATTAAAGAATATTATTTTGATTTTGATCTCTCATTTGTTTTGCTTGTAGGTGATTCAGAACAGGTCCCTACCAATATAATTGGAGGGGGTGCTGCATCAGATAATAAATATGCATATATTGTTGGAGATGATCATTATCCAGAGGTACTTATAGGTCGTTTCTCAGCACAAAATAACACCCAAATTCAGACCATTATCAATAGGTCGATAAAATATGAAAAGAATCCAAAAATGGATGTAGATTGGTTTAATGTAAGTACAGGTATTGCATCAAATGATCCAAGAATCGGTGATGATGATGAATATGATTGGCAGCATATGAGAAACATAAGAAACAAGCTTATGAATTATACTTATTTTAGAATTGATGAATTCTATGATGGTTCACAGGGTGGTGAAGATGAATCTGGTGATCCAACTGAAGAAATGGTCATAAACGCATTTAACGAAGGTAGGAGCATAATAAATTATTGTGGACATGGTAATCCTGCAAAATGGTTTACAACAGATTTTAGCGTTTCAGATATCAATGATCTAGAAAATGATAACATGCTTCCCTTTGTTGTATGTGTTGCATGTAGAAACGGACAATTTCAAGATTATGATGATAGCTTCTGTGAGGCATTGCTGAGAGCAACAAATGATAATACAGGTGAGCCCACAGGTGCTATTGCTGTCACTGGATCATCAAAGGACATGCTATGGGCTCCACCAATGGATGCACAGGATGCGTTCATGGATTTAATAATTGGGAGTTATGAGGATAATGAGAAGCATACCATAGGTGGCATTCATTTCAATGGCTTAATGCATATGATAGATGAATATGGATATAATGGAGAAACAGAATCTGATGCATGGAACCTCTTTGGTGATCCATCTCTCTTGATTAGAACTGAAAAACCGGTTGAGATGGATGTCCAACATGATTCTGAAATAGTTGAAGGTTCGAATAAATTCAAGGTAAATATTTCTGGTATCCCTAGAGCATTGTGTTCTATTTCCAGGAATGGAGATTTACTTGGTTCAGCATTTACAGATGCCTCGGGCAACGCTACAGTCAGGTTTGATCCAGTACATGGAGAATTCCCTCTTCTTGACCTGGTTGTTACAGCCTATAACAAGATCCCTTATACATCCCAAATCATTGTAGATGTAAATAAGGCACCATCAAAACCCTCGACCCCAGAGGGTCCTAATGAAGCAGAAATTGATATTGAATGTACCTTTTACTCAACTGCAACAGATGAAGATGGTGACCAAATCTCATATCAATTTGACTGGGGTGATGGCACACACTCCATTTGGAAAGAATATGTAGACTCTGGAGAAACAGGTCAGGCATCCCACTATTTTACCAAAAGAGGATATTTCCCAGTACGTGTAAGGGCAAGAGATATCTTTGAGGTAGAGGGAGAATGGTCTGATGCAAAGATGGTTTCAATAGAAAATGATCCGCCTAATAAACCAACCATTTCAGGTCCAAAAAATTTTTTAAAACCAGATATACAATATGTGTATACTTTCAGGGCTTGGGATATGGAGCTTGATGATGTGTTCATTAAGATTTTATGGGAAGAAAATGAATCAGAATGGCTTGGGCCCCTTAAATCTTTGGAGTCTGTCAAGTATCCAATTATTTGGGAGGAGCCTCAGACAGAGTATGAATTAAAGGCGGTTGCAAAGGATGAATTTGGTGAGCAAGGTCCATGGACAACTGTATCAATAAGCACCCCAAGACCTTATCCTTATTTAAA
>Ga0272442_10003772_pt1 | contig 21101 bp, 19 predicted proteins | sample SSMForm2O_FD_200262 | JGI IMG/M metagenome (GOLD analysis project Ga0272442, IMG submission 200262) | Marine sediment archaeal communities from Little Sippewissett salt marsh, Falmouth, MA, United States - SSM-Form-2O | ecosystem: Environmental > Aquatic > Marine > Wetlands > Sediment ... | reverse complement strand
TCAAGCTCCTGCGCTCGATCCGACCTGTCCCGCTCGACGAGCTGGAGCGCTGGATCATCCGGGGGCAGTACGGACCCGGCTACAGCGACAACGTGCCGGTGAAAGGGTATCTTGAGGAGAAAGGCGTGGCCCCCGGCTCGAAAGTCGAAACCTACGTGGCCGCCAGGATCTTTCTCGACAACTGGCGCTGGCAGGGAGTACCGTTTTACCTTCGCTCAGGCAAGCGGCTCGCGCGGCGGACCAGCGAGATCGCTATCACTTTCAAGGGAGTGCCGCACTCGATGTTCCGCGGCACACTGCCGGAACAGATTCCTCCCAATACGCTGGTGCTGAATATCCAGCCCGAGGAGGGTGTGGCCCTGACAATCCAGGCCAAGCAGCCTGGCCAGGCTCCGGACATGACACCCCTGACCCTGGATTTCCACTACCGGGACGTTTTCAAGGAAGGGCTCCCTGACGCCTACGAGCGCCTGCTCATTGACTGTATCTGCGGGGACCAGACCCTGTTCATCCGGCACGACGAGGTCAAAGTGGCCTGGAGCCTGCTCACCCCGGTGATCGAGGCCTGGGCCGAAGGCTCGAAAGATGGCAAGCCGTACCCGTATCCCGCAGGAGGCTGGGGGCCGTTCGAGGCCCAGCAGTTGCTGGACCGCGACAACCGGGCATGGAGGGTCCTGGAGGGCGACAACCTGCCCCGTTGACTCCAAGGGCTGGCGATTAAAAAGATCCTGTTTAAGACCCAATCCATGCGAAACCTTTTGCCGGATTCGTTAAAATAGCCGTGAAACCGAAAATTGAAATCCACGCCGGTCTGGAAGGCCTGAGCAGGGCCGCTGCTGAGTTCGTTACCCGGCGGGCGAAGCAGGCGGTGGGATCGCGCGGTTTTTTTACAATCGCCCTCTCAGGGGGTAACACACCGAAAATGCTTTACGAAAAACTTGCCGCAGCTCCTTTCGCACAGAGGTTCCCCTGGCGCGACAGCCGCTTTTTCTGGAGTGATGAGCGTTTCGTCTCACCGGATCACCCGCAGAGCAATTTCGGGATGGCCGCTCAGGCAATGCTCGAAAAAGTCCCCGTGGACAATAATCACGTTTATCCCGTGCCCACAGGTGCAGGCTCGGTGCAGCAGGCAGCCGGACTTTACGAGAAAAAACTGCGGCATGTTTTCGAGAATATTGAAAACGAATATGATACTGATTACAATCGGAGCTTTCCGCGCTTCGATCTGCTGCTGCTGGGCCTGGGAACGGACGGACATACAGCTTCCCTTTTTCCGGGCAGCGCTGCGCTGGAGGTGAAGAAGCGCTGGGTCGTGCCGGTGACAGCTCCCGCTGCTTACAGCCTCAGGGAGCGGGTCTCGTTCACTCTGGGATTGATCAACCAGGCGGCCTGCGTGGTTTTTCTGGCTTCGGGCCGGGAGAAAAGCCCTGTAGTGAAAGCAATCCTGAACGAGCCGGAAAAAGCGCTCGAGCTTTACCCGGCCGCCAGGGTCAGCCCGGTCGACGGGGAATTGGTCTGGTTTGCCGACCGGGAGGCCGTCTCGTAAAACGAAGCCTGGTTTCTGCCCCCGCACGGCGCACCCCTCCCGAAAAGGTTGCGAATCTGCCTAAACGAGAATAATATTAATTCTCAATTTATGGAATAATTCGGCCCGATTGCGGCACTCTAATATTAAAGGCGCCGCAATCGGGCGGAACAGAAACGGAGTTCTATGTTCCGCAGGGATGAGAGAAAGAAGCTCTACGAGTATCTCGTGCGTTCCCAGGCGGCGGACCTTTATCGCTTTGCTTTCAGGCTTTGCGGGGAGCGGGAAACGGCTCAGGACCTGGTTCAGGAGACTTACGGCGAAGCTTGGCGGTCGCTCGATAAACTTCGCGAGACCGATAAAGCCAGAGCCTGGCTTTTCACGATTTTGCGCTACCGGCACGCGCACTTTCAGCGGGACAGCGGACGCCGCCAGCGAGAGCTGGTCCCGCTGGAGCTTGCCGACAGCGTAGCCGACTGCACAGGCGCTGACATACTGGATACGCTGGCCGGCCGGGATGACCTTCAGAAAGCGCTCGATTCCCTGCACAGCCGTTTCAAGGAGCCTTTTCTGATGGTTTTTCTGGAGGGCCTGAGTTGTGCCGAGACAGCACGGCAGTTGGGTGTTCCTCTCGGTACAGTGCTTTCCAGGATCCACCGGGCGCGAACCATGCTGCGCCAGGCTTTGAACAATTTGGACGTACAAAGAGGCGAAAACGCTCGGGATTGACTGTTATTGAGCTCGAAATATTTGAAAACTGACTTTTACTGAAACTGACCATGGACGAACAGAAGAAAGAAATTCTGCGCCGGGCAATGATTGAAGCCTCGCTGCTGCCCCCGGGTGATCCCAGGCGCTGTGAAGTTGAGGCCGGGATTTGCCGCGAGGGCGCGTGGGCTGAAGATGAATGGCTCAGGATTCACTCCGAGGACGAACGCCTGCGGCTCGAACTCAGGCGGGTCGAAACCCCGGAGAACCTCGAAAAGCGCCTTTTCTCCCTGGCGCAGGAACCTGCCGGCAGCGGTTCGGGCCGCTTTGCCGTTCCACAGTGGCTGCTCAGGGCGGCTGCCGTTGTGCTGCTGGTTGTCGTTTCCGGCGGGATTATTTTATATTCGAACTATAAACGCGGCCAGGGACCTCTTACGGAAATAGCCCGGTTTGCAATCAATAACCACGTGCATAATCAGGACGTCTCCGTGATCACGCTGGATCCCCGGTACCTGGAAAGGCATCTGGCGGCCACGGTGCCGTTCGAGATCGTAATGCCTGCGGTCAACGCTCAGTATAATCTTGTGGGAGGGCGTTCGTCTTCTCTCGGAACTCACCCTGTGGTTTACACGAGGTGGGCGGGCAGGGAGGGCCGCTGCTCACTCTTTCAGTTTCGCTGTTCGGATTTCAATTTACCGAAACAAACAGGAAAGGAGGTGATACATAGCTCAAAAGTCGATTGTCCCGGGGTCAAAGGCCGGGATTGTGACGCAGTGGTGTGGTCGGAACAGGGACGGGGTTACGCGCTGGTTGCCGACAGCTGCTGTGCGATGAAGTGTATTTCCGGCGGCTCGAAATAGCCGCTTGAACTGATTGCCATCGAGAACCTGAAGCTATTGAGAGGGTCCTATGTCCAGAAAAAATCCGGTACTGAAAATCGCTTTGGTGATACTTGCTGCTGTCTTCGCTTTCAATACGACCGCCGCTGCCCAGTGTTGCAGTGCAGAGAAAACCAAAACTGCCGCTGTGAAAACAGGCGATGCCTGTTCGGTGAAAACCACGACCGCCGCTGTGAAGACAGGCGACGCCTGCTCGATGAAAACCGCGGCTTCATGTGGCGGCGGTGAGTGTTCCTCCAGCGGCTGCAGTTCCAAGACCACGGCAAGTATTGACGCTAATATGCTGAAAAAGATCCATACCGCCGCGCTCAGCGGCGATTTCTCCGCTGTGTCGGCCTGCCCCACTACCCGTGAAGCCTTGAAAAAACTGACTGCTACCAGCGGTGATTTCTGTGAAGTTACCAGGGGAAATGTGCTGTCCGCCGCAGAGAGCGGCAATTTTTCCAAGGTCGGCGCCTGCAAGGCCACCCGGGCTAACATCCAGAAAACCCTGGCCAGCTATGCTGTCGTCTCCCAGGGCGTTGGAGACTGCTGCCTGGATAAAATCGACAGCGCTGCCGAGTGCGGCGATTTCTCCAAGGTGAGTGTCTGTAACTCCAGCCGCGCCGCGTTGAAAAAGGTTGTCGCCTCAACCAGCCTTCTGGACGACAAGCATAAGGCATGGGTCGCCACGGCCGCGGACAGCGGTGATTTTTCCGAGGTTGCCGCATGCGCTGCAACCAGAGAGAGTCTCAGGAAGGCTGTCCAGGAGTACAGGCAGAAAAGTCTTCAGACTGCATTGAACACGAATAACTGACTTTTTCTCTAAATTGAAAGTCCATGAAAAGGCCGTTAACCTGAAAATTAGCGGCCTTTTCTTTTTCAGTCATTCGTTTCCCCATAGCTCCACAGCCTTGGCCGCGATATTCTGTCCCAGCTTTACCGCTCTTTCCCGGTCTATCCCCTGCGGTGTCTTGCAGGCCACCGCTCCGAAATGCACCGGCGGATGGCCCACCGTAATGCCCCCGGAATAGATCAGCATTCCCCGCACGAGCATCCCGGCAATCATTGTCATTTCGGCAAAAGAACCCCCGCCGCCGCCGGGCCAGTTCTGGGTGACAAACACACCGCCGAGCTTACCGGCAAGCCTGGCTTGAGGGCCGTCGAGAAACTTTTTCATCTGCCAGGAGCACGAGCCCTCGTAGTTCGGGCAGCCGAGAAGCACCACGCGGCTTCCGGCCAGGTATTCGCCGTCCACCTCATCCAATGCCATCAGCTTGACCTCCACTCCATTCACGCTCAGGCAGCCCTCGGCGACCATCTGGGCCATCCTCTCGGTGTTGCCGGTCTCACTGTGATAGATAATCGCTATGTTGATCATTTCATCCAGCCCCTGTTGGGAATTAAACAGTTAAACGCTCAGCAGACAATCTCGATTATTAACCCGCATCCGGGGCTAAGATAACTGGAAAGGCATTCTATTGTAAAGTCAGCCGAAGAATGCCGGGTTCCGGCGACCGGACTTTCACCGGTGGAAAAAAGTTGGCTCTAACACCGGCCTTTCTTATTTTAAGATTCGGTTTCTAGAAACTGTTTCATAACTCCAATTCAGGTAAAGGCAGTTGGTTCTTAGCTTTGAGGGGCGGGGTACACAACCGGGCCGCATGTCTGAGCCAGGGCAAGGGGTAGCGGATTTCTTGCCACTGATCCCACCTCGGATTATCTGAACTTTCGAGGATTGGCGTGCCTTCAATTGCCGCCGCAGTTGCGGCAATTCAGGCCCCAGGCACAAGCAGCGCTTTTAGAAACTCATGCACAAACCGGTTGCCTTCTTTAAGCGTAGGCGCGAGTTCTCCCCCGGTAAAAGCTTTCTGGTTCTCTTTGGCTACAAAGAGAACAAATAGTTTTGTGTCACATTTCGCAACAATATTCACGATCGAAATAAACTGGTTGCTCTTTGCGGATTTATGAAAAAGCTTATAGTATGATTCCGTCCGGAGGCACTTTTTTTCCGGATAAATTCCTGAGAAACATTTACTGTATAACACCGGGAAAATAATCGCCGATTTTCACGGATAAAACCCTCCATCCCGAACCGATGAGGCTGAAATGTCGAAACTCGACACCGGAAAATACCTCGATCTTTTCCGCAGTGAGCTTTACGAAAATGTCCTCCCCTTCTGGCTAGACCATTCGCTCGACCACGAATGCGGAGGCTATTTCAACTGCCTCGACCGGGACGGCAGTTTTTACGACACCACCAAGCACATGTGGCTTCAGTGCCGCCAGGTCTGGATGCTCAGCAGGCTTTACAATACGCTTGAGAAAAGAGATAGCTGGATCGAGGCGGCCCGCTGCGGGGTGGATTTTATCAGCAAATACGGCCGGGACGACAACGGCCGGGTTTATTTCAGTGTCAGCCGCGAGGGCAGGCCTGTTTTCATTCAGCGCAAGATATTCGCCGAGTGTTTCTATATCATGGCCCTGGACGAATTCTCCAGGGCTGTCGGGCAGGGAGAGCTAAAAGAAGAAGCGCTCGAGCTGTTCGACAAGGTCCTCGCATGGAAAGACGACCCTGCATCCCTGGGACGGCCCGTGCTGGAGGGCCAGCCTGCTGTGAGTTTTCTGGCTGTGCCGATGATAATCCTCTGGGTGGCCGACCAGCTCGCTGAAGGCGGGGAGAATGCCCCGTATACGGAGCTGATGGATGAATCGACCGCGGAAATGCTGCTTCATGCCAGGCAGGATAAAAAAATCGTGCTCGAGAACGTGGCGCCGGACGGCTCGCTGCTGGAAGGCGGCCCGGGCCGGCTGATCAATCCGGGCCATGCTATCGAAGCCGGCTGGTTCCTGCTCGAAAGAGCCGGGAAAACCGGCCGGGACGAATTGAGCGACACGGCGATTTCGATGATCGAGTGGTCGCTCGAAAAGGGATGGGACCCCCAGCACGGCGGTATCTTTTATTTTCTCGATTCAGAGGACGCTCCGCCTTTCCAGCTCGAGTGGTCCATGAAACTCTGGTGGCCACACTGCGAGGCCCTCTACGCTCTTCTCCTGGCATGGCGCAAAACCGGTGACCAGCGGTTTGCCGACTGGTTCGAACATGTGGCAGACTACACACTGAGCAGGTTCCGCGACCCGCTTCACGGCGAATGGTTCGGCTACCTGGATCGCGAAGGCCGGCCCACTCACACTCTCAAAGGCGGCGCCTACAAAGGCTGTTTCCACGTGCCGCGCGCCCTGATGATGTGTATCAAGTTACTCGAAGAAATCAGTTGAAATCACGCGTATACAAATCCCTGTGCACTACTTTCCGCATATGGAATCCTAACCGAATACTCTTTAATATCAGCAGAAAAAAAATTCGAGAAACCCTTGACAGGAGTTTTTATATTCTATATATTAGTAATAGGAATTATTACTATTAAGAGGCGGGAATGATCGATAGAAACCAGAGACGAATTACAAGGCAGCGCCTGATAATCCTGGAACAGCTGCGCAACATGAAAACACATCCCACTGCGGATGAACTTTACACATTAGTGCGGCGGCAGTTGCCGAAAATCAGCCTGGGTACCGTGTACCGGAACCTTCAGGCCCTCGCTGCCGACGGTGAGATAAGGATGCTCAGGCACGCCGGCCGTATGCGTTTCGACAGCAGCCTTCACGATCACAGCCACATACGCTGTCTGTGCTGCGGCCGCCTGGGTGATGTGCCAGAAAGCGCTGTAAAAGGCTTGAACAAAAAGATGATCGAGAGAACCGGCTACAGGATCCTAGGGTTCAAAGTTGAATTCGTGGGTGTCTGCCCGGACTGTGAAAAACCCGGTAAGGAGGTCGCCATACAGGAAAAAACGCTAAGCGATTTTAAAATTATCCAGGACAGGAATGAATGAAAAAATTGTTTCGCACTTGCAATGTAAAGGCTCGATTGTTTATGTTAAAACAGTGATGATTATAATTCTCAAAAACATTCTTTACCTATTTCACAACGGAGGATTTAAATTATGTTGAGCAAGAAGCTGCAGGGCGCTCTTAACGACCAGATCAATGCAGAACTTTTCTCGGCCTACCTTTACCTTTCGATGTCCAGCTGGTTCAAGGCCCAGAACCTGGAGGGTTTCGCCAGCTGGCTTGAGGTCCAGGCCCAGGAAGAGGTGGCGCATGCGATGAAATTTTACGGCTACCTGCATGATAAGGGAGCTTCTGTTGAGCTGAAACAGCTTGAGACGCCGCAAAAGAGCTGGAAATCGCCCCTGGCCGCTTTTGAAGACGCATACAAGCACGAGGTATATATCAGCGGCCGGATCAACGATCTAACCGATCTCGCCGTGGCGGACAAAGACCATGCGACCAACGTGTTCCTGCACTGGTTTGTCTCGGAGCAGGTGGAGGAGGAAGCCAGCGCACTGGCCGTGGTGGAAAAGCTCAAGCTCGTGGCCTCCCACCCGGGCGGAATCTATATGCTGGATCGCGAAATGGCGTCTCGTCCCACCACGGGCGAATAATTCCGGAATTCGTTAGTGTAACGGTCAGGGGAGCTGCCCTCAGTTTCCCGCGGGTAGCTCCCCTGACTCGATTAATTCATCTCCGGTGTCTTATTCAAACCTCTGGAAAAGGGGAAAGCCAATGCAGTGCAATATCGGTAAAGCTGACAAGGTTCTTAGAATAATCATCGGATTGGTAATTATCGCTATCGGGCTGTATTTCAAGTCCTGGTGGGGAGCAATCGGGTTGGTGCCCCTGCTCACCGCCACAATCGGCTGGTGCCCTCTTTACGTGCCGCTGGGTATCAAAACCTCTAAGACAGAGGCGGCGCAAGCACCTGTCGCAGAGCAAGCGCCACCGCCTGCTGCAGAACAGGCACCGCCGCCTGTTGCGGAGGGTGAACAACCGCCGGCCGAAGAGGAAACGCAGCCGCCGGCCGTGTAATGCAAAGGCAGGCGGAATCGATCAACCTGTTTCAGACAGCTTTCTAATAGTCACCGGAAACGGGCGGACATTTCGAGTCCGCCCTTTTTATTTTGATTAAAGTATTTATAACGGCAGTGTTTTCTGCTGACGTGGAAATATGTTGAAAGGAGAAACTTATGCTCGATGTTGGAGGTAAGGCCCCTGATTTCAGCCTTCCGGATCAGAACGAGAAGACCGTTACACTGAGCGGGCTGCAAGGCAGGTGGGTGGTGCTTTATTTCTATCCCAAGGACAATACTCCCGGCTGCACCACCGAGGCCTGCGATTTTACCGCAGGCCTCGGGGAATTCTCACGCCTCGATGCAGAGATTCTCGGGGTCAGCCCGGATTCGGCCAAATCGCACCGCGGTTTTATCAGCAAGCAGAATATCGGGATAACCCTGCTCAGCGACCCGGACCACAAAGTGCTCGAATCATACGGCGCATGGCAGAAAAAAAGCATGTACGGCAGGGAATACATGGGAGTTGCGCGCAGCACTTTCCTGATCGACCCTCAGGGCAGGCTGGCCCACCTCTGGCCGAAAGTGAAAGTGAAAGGGCACGTGGAGGAGGTACAGAAAAAACTGGCTGAGCTGAAAGGCTGAACCGGCAGAATTTTTTTACAGAGGGGAAATCCGGTGCCTCATGCACAGGGGTTCCCCTCTTTTTGTTTCAGTCAAGCAGCAGGAGCAAGCTGGTTTCCGGGCCGGTCACACCGGCTATGTTCCTGGTGCGCAGCTTCAGGCCGTTCTCTCCCTTTTTAAGAGGCCAGGCAAGGTTCGCCGGGTTTTCAACTTTCTGCCAGGCGCTGCTGTCAAAGCTCACCTCGAAACTATCGAAATCCGGACAATAGCTTTCGAGGCTCAAAATTATTCTGCCGCGCCCTGTTGCTGCCAGGCGCGCCTCGGCAACGCCGACGGTCCAGTTAATATCCTCGATACGCTCTGTCGGCAGGAAAAGCTCCCTCTGATAGCCTGTGTGAAGTCGGCTCGCATTGCGCTCGTAATCGTTCTGGTACCAGGTCAGGCCGGCATTGGCGCTGTCCTGCGGGAATATGAATTTCGTGGCGCCCTGCTCGTTCCATTCCCGGGCATTATCCGCATAATAGAGCCAGAAAAAGAGCGCTGTCTCGTCCTCATTCGCAAGGTCCCACCAGACGACCGCAGGATTTTTCAGCACCGTATCCGGCGTGACCCCCACCACGTGATCCACCTCCGCACCCTTGTTTTTCAGCCATTCGGCTCTTATTTCCCAGGCGGACAGCGGTATCCCTCTCCTCTCGAAATGAAGGTCGCTCTGGGGATCGATATAGACCCACTTGCGATACCGGTTGGACCAGACTTCTGTTGCGCCGTGATGTTTGCTGCCCAGGCCCTCGGCCTCGTGGTAGCGGTCCAGCCCCAGTTTGCGCGCCTGCCAGCCCAGGGCCAGCGCGCATTCAACGTATGTGATCGCATAGTAGGTGCACCAGAATTTCCTGCCCTGGGCCGAGTGTTTCAGGATCTCGACAGCGTGGCGCGCCTCCACGGTCGGGGTGCCGTTGCTTATCCGGGAGTGCACCCAGTGTTTCAGCATCAGCTGGGCCTGCCACTCGTCTCCGGCCCCTGAAACCACATTTTCCAGATCGTAACGCTTTCTCAGCACTGAAACCAGGCTGTCCTCATAGGAAAACGTCCTGAAAGGCAGCCTCGGCCGGACAGCCCGCGGAATGTCGGTTTGCACCTGCCGGGCCGCATGTCCGGCAGAAGCCGCAGCATCCACCAGCCCGGACGCAGACAAAGGCCCGGGTGCAAAGGTCCTCTTCGCTGTGTCAGGGCCGCACGCTATCAGCAGCAGGGCGAGCAACGAAGCTATCAGATTAGCCGCTTTGCCTGTTCTCAAATTCCTGCCCCCCGGTTGAAATGTGAGACTAGATTCCCTCAGGCTCGTGTTTCTCTATCGTGATATTATCGGCCACGATGTTCCTGTCCAGGGCATCGCCTGAAATACCCGCCTTTGCGTGACCGCTCAGGATATTGCCGGTGATAGTATTGTCCCTGCTCGATCCGGTTACCAGGATCCCGTAGTACTGGGTCCTGGTGGAGTCAGGTTGCTGGAAATCGAGACACCGGTTGCCGCTGATAACACTCGAATGGGTGTCCTCCACCAGGATTCCCGGCCACTTTCCGGGCTCGCTCTGTGAGTTGTTTTCGCAGACATTGTTCACTACGACATTATTGCCGCCGGTCGTGCACTGGATGCCGCACCTGGCGTTATTGTAGCAGAAATTGCCTGAAACCACGTTGTAGCGGTCGCCCCCGTCACCGCCAACACCGAGGCCGCCGATACCGCTCCAGCCGTTGTCGTGAAAGCGGTTGCCGCTCACCGTGGTGTGGCGCACCCGGTGGCAGAAAAACAACCCGTCCCAGCCGTTGAAACGGCCCACGTTGTTGGTCCACGAGCCGCTTGTGATTCCTGTGCCGGGATGGTAGCCGTGGCCCAGGTTGTACTCGGCCAGACAGTCGGAAACAGTGATATTGTCCCCGATCTGCATGCTGAAACCGTCCCCGGGGTATTTTTTTATCTTGACCCTTGAAATGATCGCGTCGCGCACGTCCCGGAAATGGATCGCCGAAACTGTGAAATCGTTTGTCAGCCCCCGGCTCGATTCCATGCGACCGTCGATCACCAGGTCCTCGATTCTGATTCTCTCTTGCTCATTGGCGTAAAAGGCCGGAAAGAAATTGGTCAGGATACCATCCTCTTCCGGAAGGTAGTCGTGGGTGAGCTCCCGGTCGAGGCTGATCAGATCTCCCTCGATAGCGGTTATTATCGCGTGGGTGCACCACCAGCCGTGTGATTCGTCGCTACGCACGGTAACTTCGCCGCCGACTCGCAGTCCCCGGCTGCTGGACACTTTGACCTGGGTTTCGCCTTTCTTCGAGGTGGCTTTCAAGGGCACTTGAATGCAGAGGTCTTGCCGGGCGATCACAGTGTGCTCGCCCTCGCCTTTGAGCTGCACTCCCGAGCGAAGAATAATCGAGCGGCTGATCTCGTAAACTCCAACGGGGATAAAGACCACCCCGCCTTGCGGCCCAAGCGTGTCTACCGCCTCCTGAATGCCCGCAGTGGGAGAGCCCGGCTGACTGAAATCCGCCACGCTTACACTGCCTGAAGCAGCATTGATTTCGTTCATAAATGAACCGGCAAAGATAGAGAGCACAAACATCAGCACAGAAAAGCCTTGTCTAACCATCCAGCACCTCCGGGCTATCGCGGGTTATCGGGTTGAGAGATTCTGTCTATTATATTTCCAACTCAGCCAACAGGCAAGGCCGATGTTGATTGAACAGACACCCGGCCGGGTGCCGAGTTGCTTATTGATCAAAGTTCGGTAATTTTTATCACAGCCTTGAGATTATCGCCGTTTGTGGCTAATTTTATAGCGCAGTCTTTTCGATCCGGATAAACCGGTTAACCCGTTAATTAATCAATCATCAAACCGAGAATCAGAAAGGTTCAAAAAGCTATGCCCTCAAGTCTGATAAAACCTCACGGCGGCTCTTTAGTAAATCTCATGGTTTCAGAGAAGAAGGCGGAGCAACTCAAAGCCGGTCAGCAGGACTGGCCCGCCTGGGACCTGACCGACCGGCAGCTCTGCGACCTGGAACTTCTTACCAACGGCGGCTTTTCTCCGTTGACAGGATTCATGACACGCAAGGATTACGAGTCTGTCTGCCGGGAGATGAGACTTTGTGACGGGACCCTCTGGCCGATTCCGATTACGCTGGACGTGAGCGAGAAAACAGCCGGGGAGCTTAAGCCCGGCTCGACCCTGGCTCTTCTCGACCCGGAGGGTGTCACCCTGGCCGCCCTTCACGTGGAAGAGGTCTGGCAACCGGACCTCGACGCAGAGGCGAAACAGGTGTACGGAACCACGGACCCGGCGCACCCCGCGGTAGACTACCTGCATAGCAGGAGCAATAAATGGTATGTAGGCGGCGTTCTGGAATGTTTTCAAGTGATTCATCACTACGATTTCAGACACTTGCGCTCGACCCCCGCTGAGCTCAGGCAGCGCTTTGCCGAACTGGGCTGGCGCAGGGTGGTTGCTTTTCAGACCCGCAATCCGTTGCACAGGGCCCACCAGGAACTAACATTCAGGGCGGCACGGGAGCTGGAGGCGAACCTGCTGATTCATCCCGTAGTGGGGATGACCAAACCCGGCGATATCGACCATTTCACCCGCGTGCGCTGTTATCAGGCGGTGCTGAATCACTATCCCTACAATACGACCATGCTCAGCCTGCTGCCCCTGGCAATGAGAATGGGCGGGCCGAGAGAGGCTCTGCTGCATGCGATTGTCAGGAAAAACTACGGCTGCACGCACCTGATCGTGGGCCGGGACCACGCCGGCCCCGGAGCGGATTCAAAAGGAAAGCCTTTCTACGGACCGTACGATGCCCAGGAAATGATGGTTCAGTACCAGGAGGAGCTGGGCATCCAGATGGTGCCTTTCAAGATGATGGTTTTTGTCAAGGACAGGGACGAATACCTGCCGGAGGACGAGGTGCCTCAGGGCGCGGAAATCTATTCGCTTTCCGGCACAGAGCTCCGCCAAAGGCTGGCAAAGGGCATCGAGATACCATCCTGGTTTTCATTTCCGGAGGTGATCGCCGAGCTGCGAAAGTCGTTCCCGCCGCGAAGCAGGCAGGGGTTCACCGTGTTTTTCACCGGCCTTTCCGGGTCCGGGAAATCCACTATCGCCAAGGTGCTGCTGAGCAAGCTGATGGAGATCGGGGGCAGGCCGATAACCCTGCTGGACGGCGATATAGTGAGAAAAAACCTCTCCTCCGAACTCGGCTTCTCCAAAGAGCACCGGGACCTTAATATCCGGCGGATCGGCTTTGTCGCCTCGGAAATCAGCAAGAACGGCGGTATCGCTATCTGCGCCCCGATTGCACCGTATGACAACACCCGCAAGGCGGTCAGGGAAGTGATCGAGTCGAAACGGGGAGGCTTTGTGCTGGTTCACGTGGCTACCCCCCTGGAGGTCTGCGAGCAGAGGGACCGCAAGGGGCTTTACGCCAAGGCGCGGGCCGGCTTGATCGGGCAGTTCACCGGCATCTCCGATCCATACGAGGATCCCTCGGATGCCGAAATCGCTCTGGATACGACCGAGACTACCCCCGAGGAATACGCCCAGCAGATCATCCTTCACCTGGAAAAAGAGGGCTTCATCGGGGCCGAGTGAAAGATCATAAATCAATCTGGACAAAAAAAGCCGGGCGCCTGATAGATCGGGCGGCCGGCTTTTTTATGTTTTGATTCAGTAGTGTCCGGTAAAAACATTTTATAAATTAATAGTCGTTCTCAATTCGTACAGTTGCAGAGATTAAATGTAAAAGGGATTGATGGAAGGCAAATCTTTATCTTTTTTGAGGTGATCGGTTTTTTGGCGGCCGCGGGCCGCCTCATCAGGGCCGCATGTCCGAGGAACTCCACACCGAGCGTGTAAAAACCGGGTAATTTCCATCTCAGGCAGAGCGGAGCAGCTACGGTGGGCATGCCATCGATTCGGCTTGGCCTCTACAAGCCGAATCAGGCGATCTCGTCAGGAGCGTATTATTACCGGGAATACAACAAGGCATATAAAAGACGGGTTGGTAGACGAGTTTGCGGCCCGAAAAAATTTTTGGTTACTTTTGAAATCAAAAGTAACATGAAAAATGAATCTCTTTTATGGCCGCTCAAACAAACCTGATCAGCGAGGGGTCGTAGTCCTCCGGTTTATCGTAGCCCAGGAGGTTGAGCAGGGTCGCGGCCACGTTGGAAAGGCCCGGGTTTTCGATCCCCGCCATCTCGTAGTCACCCTTATAGCCTGAATCCACGATCCAGAACGGCACCGGGTTCAGGCTGTGCGCGGTGATAACCTGCTTCTTGCCGTTCTTGATCGAGAACATTTCATCCGAGTTGCCGTGGTCTGCCGTGATCACTGTAATCCCACCCAGCTTGCGCACAGTCTCTATCAGCCGGCCCACGCAGGCATCCACTGTTTCCACCGCCACCATCGCCGCCTCCATCACCCCGGTGTGGCCTACCATGTCGCCGTTGGCGAAATTCACCCGTCCGAACCTGTACCTTCCGCTTTCGAGCAGCTCGGTCGTCTTGTCCGTGATCTCGAACGCTTTCATTTTCGGCGCCTTGTCGAACTCGATTCTGTCCGAGGGTATCTCCACATAGGTTTCCAGGCTTTTGTCGATATAGCCCGAGCGGTTGCCGTTCCAGAAATAGGTCACGTGGCCGAATTTCTGGGTCTCCGAGATAGCGAACATGGTTGTCTTTTCGGTGACCAGGTACTCGCTCACCGAGCGGTCGATCTTCGGCGGCAGCACCAGATACAGCGGCGGCATGTTGATATCGCTGTCGTACTGCATGATCCCGGCAAAGAGCACGTCGGGCCTGGGCTCGCGGTCGAACTTGTCGAAACTCTCCTCGGTGAACGCGCGGCTGATCTCGATCGCCCGGTCCCCGCGGAAATTAAAAAAGATCACCGCGTCCCCGTCCACGATCTGGCCCACGGGCTTGCCGTCGGCATCCACCACCACGAACGAGCCGAGGTACTGGTCGGTGATCTTCGCATCCTCCTCGTACATGGTGCGGATGGCTTGCGAGGCGCTGGCAAACGGGCGGCCTTTGCCGCGCACATGGGCGTCCCAGCCCCGCTCCACGATAGTCCAGTCAGCCCCGTAGCGGTCCATGGTCACTTTCATCCTGCCGCCGCCGGAGGCGATAGCATAGTCAAAGCCTTTCTCTTTCGAGATTTTCTCCAGCAGTTGTTCAGTGGGCAGGATATAGTCCAGCGCGCTGCGCTCGCCCACATCCCGGCCGTCGATCAGCGGGTGGATTCTCAGCTTTTTCACTCCCTGATCCGCGCAGGTGTTGATCATGGAGAACAGGTGGTCGATATGGCTGTGCACGTTGCCGTCGGAGAGCAGGCCGATGAAATGCACGGTTTTGCCTTCCCGGCCCACCGCGGTGATTTTTTTCCAAAGCTCGGTCTCATAGATTTCTCCGGAGGCGATAGCCGTGTTGACCCGCTTCGCGCCCTGGGCGAACACCCGGCCGGCTCCGAGCGCGTTGTGGCCCACTTCGCTGTTGCCCATGTCACCTTCCGAGGGAAGGCCCACGGCAGGCCCGTGCGCCCTGAGCTGGGTGTATAGTTTTTCCCCGGCCCAGAGCCTGTCCAGGGTCGGGGTGTCTGCCATGTAGACCGCGTTGGTTTCGTCCTCGCGGCCGATCCCCACCCCGTCCATGATAATCAGCAGCAGGGGCCCGCTGCGGCCACGAAATTTATCGAGTTTTTCCAGTTTCAAAGACATTTATATCCTCCGGACTGATTTTTTCCACATCTGAAATGCCGGATAAAACCGGCAGTTTTCCTAAGATGCTGTAATATAATAATATCGGGCACGAATAATCCAGAAATATTTAAAGGGGCAGTTTATCAGATGCCCCTTTAAAGAAGAAAATCAACTGGCTCGCGGTTCTGCCTCGTGGTGTCACAAGGCTGAATTTGTTTTATCTTTGCCCAACTCCACCCCGCGGGCGAACACATGGGGAAATCCCCCTGTATCCCCCTTTGTCAAAGGGGGATTACTCTTCGATCCCCCCAGGGGAGGTTACCTCGAAGCAGAGCCTCGATGAATTGTTTTCGATTGAATCTGCTAATTTATGTGAAATCGATAATCCGTATCATCTGTGGTTCTGTTCTTGGGCTACTCCTCGGAGTACTCCACCCGGTTCTTTTCCGATTCCCAGACCGTCACCCGGTCGACCTCCACTCCGGCGGGAAGCTCGCCTGCGGCCAGCTCGAAAACCGTGCGGGCGATATTCTCCGCAGTGGGGTTGATTTCGTCAAAAGGCGCCACCTGGTTCAGGTCGGTGTGATCGAAGCGGCTGAGCAGGGAGGCGAGAAGCTTTTTCAGCTTGCCGAAATCCATTGTGATCCCCCGCCGATCCAGCTCCGTGGCCCGCACGGTGAGCCGCACTTTCCAGTTGTGGCCGTGAAGGGAGGAGCATTTGCCCTCATATTCCCTGAGCCGGTGGGCGGAGGAGAAATCGTCTTCCACTATTATTCTGTACATGGTTCAAACCTTTTTCTTGAGCTCGTAAAGGGTCATCAGTGCTTCCAGCGGAGTCAATTTATCGGGATCGAGCTTTTTCAGCTCTTCCATAGCCGGGTTAGGCGCGCTGGAGCTGAAAAGCGGCAACTGGTCACGCTCGAACCGCACGCGCGGAGCGTGTTCGCCGCGGGCCAGGGTCGGGATGTTCTCCGTGGTGAACTCGCTGCTCTCCAGATTGTCCAGCACCTCCCGGGCGCGGGTGATAACCTCCTGTGGAATCCCCGCCAGGCGGGCGACCTGGATTCCGTAGCTGCGGTCGGAGCTGCCGCGTTGAATCTTGTGCAGGAAAATAATCTTCTCCCCGAATTCCTTGACCAGCACGTTGTAGTTGCGCACGCGGGGCAACAGGGCCTCCAGGTCGGTCAGCTCGTGGTAGTGGGTGGCGAACACGGTCTTGGCCGCGCATTCGGGGTGCTCGTGAATGAACTCGGTCACCGCCCAGGCAATCGAGAGCCCGTCGAAAGTGCTGGTCCCCCTGCCGATTTCATCCAGCAGGATCAGGCTGCGGGGGGTGGCGTTGTTCAGGATATTGGCGGTCTCGTTCATCTCCACCATGAATGTGCTCTGGCCGCGGGCCAGATTGTCGCTCGCCCCGACCCGGGTGAAAATCCGGTCCACCATGCAAAGCTCGGCCTGGGCAGCAGGCACGAAACTGCCAATCTGCGCCATCAGGCAGATCAGGCCCACCTGGCGCAGGATCGTGGATTTGCCCGCCATGTTCGGGCCGGTGAGAATAACGATCTGCTCCTCGTTGTTCTCCAACTGGATATCGTTAGGCACGAAACTCTTGCCCAGCACCATGCGCTCCACCACCGGGTGGCGGCCCTCGCGGATATAGAGCCGCTCCCCCTCCGCCATCTGCGGCCGGACGTAGTTGTTCTCCACGGCCACTTCCGCCAGAGTGGAGGCGACATCGCAGATACCGAGCTGCTCCGCAGCCTCGAGCAACCGGCTGCTGTATTCTGCCAGGTGTTCCCTTAGCCCGCAGAAAAGCTCGTATTCCATCGAGGCGATCTTCTCCTCTGCGCCGAGAACCTTTTCCTCGTACTCTTTGAGCTGCGGGGTGATATAGCGTTCGCCGGTAGAAATAGTCTGCTTGCGGATGTAATGCTCCGGGACCAGGCGAAGGTTGCTCTTGGTGACCTCGATAAAATAGCCGAATACCTTATTGTATTTTACTTTAAGGCTCTGGATTCCGGTGCTCTGGCGCTCCTCTGCCTCGTGATTGACAATCCAGTCCTTGCCTTCAGTGACCAGTTTGCGTACGCCGTCCAGCTTGGCGTTGTATCCCGGGCGGATCACCCCGCCGTCTCCGAGCTGCGCCGGAGGGTCATCCACCAGGGCGTCGGAGATCAGTCGGACGAGTTTGGGAAGCTCTTTCAGCTTTGCGGCGAATTGCGCCAGCGGCGCCCGCTCCGACCCCGCCAGCAGTCTTTTAATTTCCGGGATCTTTGCCAGCGAGCGGCCCAGCGCGGCCACATCCCGGGGTCCGGCCCGCTGGCTGCTGGTGCGTGCTGTCAGGCGCTGCATGTCAGCCAGCTGGCTTAATTGCTCGCGCGCCTGCCGCCTGATTTTCGCCTCACCGTGAAAGGCTTCCACGATATCGTGCCTGGCGCTGATCGCCTCTAAATCGAGCAGCGGTTCCAGCAGCCAGCGTCTCAGGGTGCGGGCGCCCATTGCCGTGCAGGTCTTGTCCAGCACATCGAGCAATGTGCCGGAGCTTGTGCCGCTGAAATTATAGACCAGCTCGAGGTTCTCCACGGTGGAGCGGTCGAGCACCATCACGTTTTCGGGCTTGAAAGGGGTGAGCTTGCGGATGTGCTGAATGCTGGCCGGCTGAAGTTTGCCGACATATTCCAGAATCACTCCAGCCGGAATAAGCGCCGGATGGTCGTCCTGGATGCCGAAACCGTTGAACGAGGCCACCTCGAAATGGTCGCGGAGAGTACGGCAGCAGTTTTCCCGGTCGAAATGCCAGTCCTCGAGGAAAGTGAGATGACAGGAATCCCCGGGCGAGATTCCCAGGGCATCGTACAGCGCGTGGCTGCCTTTGGCTCGCGGCGCCTCGGCAAGCCCGTCCGCGCCCTCGATCAGGATTTCTTTCGGCGAAATCCGCCTTATCTCATCCGCCAGATAGTCCTGGCGCGTGCTGCCCAGGTAAAACTCGCCGGTGGAGAGATCGAGCCAGGCCAGGCCCACTGTCTGCTTGGATGAAGTGTGAACTGCTGCGATATAATTGTTCCTGGCCGCATCGAGAAGGGAATCGCTCATTACCGTGCCGGGGGTGAGAACCTCTGTCACCGCGCGCTTGACAATCACTTTCGCTTTTTTGGGGTCCTCGACCTGCTCGCAGATCGCCACCTTGTAACCCGCTTTCACCAGCTTGGCGATATAACCCTCGACCGCTTTTACCGGCACTCCCGCAAGGGGCACTCTTCCGGCTGCCCCGCTGTTGCGGCTGGTGAGTGTTACGCCCAGCACTTTGGAGCCGGTCTTGGCGTCCTCGCAGAACATCTCGTAAAAATCCCCCATGCGGAAAAGAAGGATTTCGTTCTGGTGTTCGGCTTTGATCCGGAAGTACTGCTCCATCAGGGGAGTCTCGGCAGCCATGTCGGGCTAACCTCCTGGGGCGATTAGATGGTATTCGATACGGTTTTTTTTCAGCACCGAGATTGTCCTGTCAAGCTTCTTGCGCGAGGGGATACCCTCGATCCTCACCCGGTAGAGGCCGTCTGCCGTGCCGGACCGCACAACGGCGTCAAGCCCCAGGCTGCGGACCTTCCCGGCGAGTGAGCGCGCCCGGGAATCCGTGGAAAAAGCTCCGAGCTGGATTATATAACCGCCGGCAACCGCAGAGGGAAGGTATTTTGTGTCGAAAACCGTTCCCCGGCTGGATTCTTTCCAGCGGTTTTGCCACTGCCTGGCGGTGCTGCTTTCTCCCTGGCCGTAGATTTCGTTCAGACGGTAAAGCGCGATCAGGCTGAAACGATGGGCGGGGCGCGTGTAGCAAGCCATGAATTCGCTGGCTGCGCCGTCGCTGTCACCGGAGAGCTGTTTTGCCATTGCGCTCCAGTAGTGCACCGTTCCCTCAGCAGAGGTCTCGCCCTGTTGCTGTGCCAGGCGCAGAGAGGAAAGAGCGCCGTGAGGCCGCGACATGCTCAGGCTCGCCCGCGAGATTTTAGTAAGCAGGCGCGACGCCTGGAGCTGATTGTCCGGTCCTGTTTCGCAGGCCTGTTGCCAGTAGGCTGCGGCATCCTGGTACTTGCCCTGTGAATAGGCGTGATCTCCCAGCCGTTCCAGGCCCCTGGCTTTCAGAGGCTCTGATAAGCTGTTCCTGGTAAATTCCTCCAGCGCCGCGGCGGCGGAATCACCACTTGCGGTCAGCACGGCCCGAAGGTAGAGCGCGCGATCCTTTTCGGCGGGCAAAGAGGAGCTCAAAGCCGCCTCCACCAAGGTTTTGGCGTCTTGGGCAAGCCCGGCTGCCATCTGTTTTTCCGCCACTTCGAGCATTCCCTGAGACTTCGCAGCCTGAACATGAAAGAGCGAAAAAACCGCTCCGCAGACAAGAGCTCGAAACACCGACTGTAAAACACCCGCTCTCATCCTGCCACCTCGCTCTTGAATCGAAAGGACAGCCCTTCCAGGATCAGGCGGTCGGGCAGTCCGCTGGTTTTCAACTGCAAATCTGCCTTGAGCAACAGTTCCAGGGCTTGTTGGAGCTGCGCTGCTGAATACCGCCGGGCCTGGCCAAACAGCTCGTCGAGCGAATCATTGCGCCAGTTTACCAGGCCGAGCTCTTTTTTAATCTCTCCGGCCGGTTTTCCAGCCTGAAGCAGCTCCTTGATCCTTGCGACTTTGGTAAAATGCGCCGCTGCAGCAGCAACCGAACCCACTGCCGATTCGCCGCGGGAGGCGAGATAACCGGCGATATAGCAGGATTTGACAGTCTCGTTCGCCGCCAGTGAATCGACCCAGTCGAAAACCGTGCCGCCCTTGTCGATACCGGTCATCAGACTGATATCCTCAGCCTCGATCTCAGCCCGTTCACCGCAGAAAAAGGCAAGTTTCTCCAGCTCGTCGGCAAGCCGGGCGAGATCGTCCCCGATCCGCGCGTAAAGTTCATAAGCCACCCGGGCGGTGATCTTTTTACCTTTCAGTCCGGCCGTGTCCACTATCCAGCGGATCAGCTCCGGCTCCCTTAGATGCCAGAAAAGGGCCGTGGCCGCGGTTTCCTGAAGGCTTGCCGCCCATTTCGGGCTCTTCCTGCGCGAGTCGATACGGATCCTTTCCCCGGCAGCGAGGATCAGGACCGTGCTGCGGATCGGATGTGCCGCATACTCGGCAAGCCTCTCCCTGGATTTCAAGCTCGCCTTTTGAAGGCCCCGAACCAGGATCACCCGCCGGGGGGCCATCATCGGCGGTGTCGAAACCGAGGTGAACAGGGCATCCGGATCCATATCCGAGCCGTAAAAACGCTCGTAGTTGAAATCGGCAGTAGCTTTATCCACTGCCCGCTCGACAACCTTTTCAATCGCCAGGCGGGTGAGATAACTCTCGTCCCCGTGGAAAAAATAGACCGGGTGGAATTTACCCTCGGCGCTCTGCCGGATGATGCTGTTCAGATCGATCCTGGGCATATAAGATCATTAAACCGGATAAGAAGGGAAACCGTCATGTTTGACAACTGTCAATACAATATAAAGGAAGTCCGGCCTGGTGCTCAAGGAGAAAGATTCAGGGGCAGGCTACGGGGTCCGGTGGATAAGAATAAAGTTCATTCAACAATGAAAATAAAAAGCCGGAGACCTGGTGGAGGCATCCGGCTGAATAGTCAACGCTTTGTAAGGATTTAGCCGCAAGGGTGAATTTTTA
>Ga0272442_10003771_pt1 | contig 21103 bp, 18 predicted proteins | sample SSMForm2O_FD_200262 | JGI IMG/M metagenome (GOLD analysis project Ga0272442, IMG submission 200262) | Marine sediment archaeal communities from Little Sippewissett salt marsh, Falmouth, MA, United States - SSM-Form-2O | ecosystem: Environmental > Aquatic > Marine > Wetlands > Sediment ... | reverse complement strand
GTGCACAGCTACTTGCCTGATTTGAAAATCTGCGCATAAGAAAATGAATGAGCCTGCGCAGATTTGAACTGCGGACCTCTGCCTTTCTGAAATCAAGATTTCAGGAAAACCAAAATCATTGATTTTGCTTTTATCAGAGCAGCGCTCTAACCGAGCTGAGCTACAGGCTCATATGTTATTGACTAGGATAAGTTATTTAAAACCTTTTCTATATATTATAGAATGAAGAAGAGGTCGATTAAAATATTAGGAGGAGGCATTTCTGGATTAACTGCAGCTATTGTACTTGGAAAAGCAGGATATGATGTAGAAGTTTATGAAAATAAAAAATATTGTGGAAAAGCTACTAATGATTTTCAATTTCTAGCAAATTGGTTTGCAAACAAAGACATTCTTGATTATTTGAAGAATAAAATTGGTATTAAATTAGATTTTTATGTCAATCCTAGAAATTTTATTGAGTTTTATGGCCCTAGCTTGAAAAAATATACTGGTAGGGGAAGAGAGCCTATTATGTATCTTGTTAAAAGAGGAAAGAATAAGGATAGTATAGATAGTTCATTAAAGAGACAGGCTAAAGAATTAGGTGTAAAAATAAGATACAATTCAACAATTCCTAAAAGCAAGGCAGATATTGTGGCTATTGGGGTTGGTAAACCCTCTGCATTAACAATGGGGGTAAAATTTAAACTTAAACATCCCAGTAAAGAAGTAGTCATTTTAGATAATGATCTTTTTGGAGGATGGTATGGTTATCTTGTTTCACATAAAGGGGTAGGAGAAATTGTAAGTTGTACTCCTCCAGGAATTAATGATGCTGAAGAGAGATTGAATAATACTATACGGATTTTTGAGAAGCTATTAAATTTTAAAGTCTGCAGAATATCAAGCAGATTTTCAGCTATCGCAGTGATGGATTATGTAAATAGGGGGTTTAATGGAAAGCAATATATTGTTGGAGAAGCAGCTGGTTTTCAGGATGCTTTTGCAGGTTTTGGCATGTATTATGCTTTTACATCAGGATATTTGGCTGCTCAATCAATTATAACTGGAAAAGATTATGATAAAATGTGGAAAAAAGATTTTTTGAATAAACTTAAGGTTTCACATAGAAATAGGAGATTATATGGTTGCCTTTCTAATAATCTTCTTAATGATCTTATAGACGATCTTAGCAAAAAAAAGAGTTTCCTAAAGAGAGTTATGCATAGCTCTGATTTTAGAATTATATTGAGAAAGGCTTATGATAATGGTCTTAAATATTTTCTATCTAATTTATTTACCTTGAAACTCAAGAAATAATTTTCTATCTTTTAGATGATAAGCAATAAGTGGGAGGGTTACAGGCAGATTTTTGAATAATACTTTGTTCTTTGCAAAAGCTTTTACTTCTGTGCTTCCTTCTAATTTGTTTATTAATACGTTGTCTATAGAGTTAACACCAGGAAGATCTATCTCATATACTACTTTATTATGTATTCTTTTTAGTTTTGAAGAAGCTTCTTTTCTTGGAAGGTCTTTTGAAGAGGATATTGTATCCTCAGAAGGATGTGGAAGAATGATTTTTTGTTTCTTTCTAGTTGGAATTTTTTGATTCATTGTGGGCATATCCATGTCATCTATGTTGACTTTTTTCCCGTTAATAAAAAACTGGAAATTTGATTTTGGCATAGGCTGTTTTTTCATATCCTTCATTTCTTTTTGAAGTTCTTTTTCAAGCATTTTCATAGCAGAACCTAACATCCTATTCATCATTTTTCCCCCAATCCCTCCGAACAATCCTTTTGAAAACTGTTCTATTTCATTAGAGTCATTTTTTCCTAACATACCATAGTCTTCGTTATCATCTACATGAGATCCGCAATAAGGACAATATTCAAATTTCTTACTTATGGATTTCTTGCATTTAGAACATTTATTTCTCTTGAACATATTATTATTTATGATAGGTGATTTAAAAAGCTTAGTATAGAAAGGCTTTAAAATTCTAATTTATTTAAATTATTAATAAAGAGAGAGGGCAAAATGGATAATGAAAAATTAAAGGAATTGTGTGAGAAGTATAACATCAATCTTGAAAAACTTAAGAAAGAACAGTTAGAGCTAGCTAAGGGTTTAGAGATAAAGGATAGTCTAGATTTCTCTTTGGTGGAAAGGTATGGTGCCATAGAAAACCTTATTATTAAGAATAAAATAATAAGTGCTATGATAGTCTGTGATAAGGATTTTGAGATTGTAGAGGAAGCATATTTTCTTGATACTTTGAGATTCCCATATATCTTTGGATTCAAAGCATATAGGGAATTGCCTGCCATGAGTTCTGTGTTTAATAAGATAAAAGAGAAACCAGATGTTATTTTTATAAAAGGAAATGGTATTGCAAATCCTAGATTAGGTATGGCTAGTCATTTTTCACTTGTTACAGGTATTCCTTCAATTGGTATAGCAGATGATCTGTTTGATGGTGTAGAAGTTAAGAAAGAAGATATCATCCTAGATAAAAACAAAGTAGGGAAGATATTTATTAGCAGACCTGGAAGTAAGCCCATGTATGTTAGTCCTGGTAATAAGATATCTATAGATACATCATTAAAATTAGTTAAAGATACAATAGTTCTTCCTCATAAGATGCCTGAACCATTACATTTAGCTAGAAAATATGCAAAAGATATTAAAAAAGAATTAAATCTAGATTAATCTACTTTTTTACTCCTATTGTTATTGGATATGAATGTTTAAAGTATATAGGTTCGTGATGTACTCCTTGATGTTGGTGGATTGTTTTTACTTCTTTGAGAATTGCCCTCACTAATTTTTTCGTTTTTTTAACTTTTCTTACTTCTTTTATTTGTGGAATCATAATTAAACAGACTAATGCTCTAAGTATCCCTGATAATAAGAATATGAAGAGAATGATGTTCATGAATCCTATTGTTAATTTTTGAGCTAATAAACTTCCTAGTAATCCTCCTAGTATTAAACCTAGACCAGTTACTATATTATGATATGCAATAAACATAGCTCTTTTTTCTCTTGTTGTAGAATCATATATGAAGCTAGTTGAAGATATATTAAATGCAGCCCATCCTAATCCTCCAATAAGTCCTGGAACCAACATCAAATAGATAGGATTCTTTGAGAATAACCATAAGATAGGTATCAAAGGTATTAGGGAAGATCCTATTTTTAGGGTTGTTCTGCTTCCATATTTATCTGTAAATTTTCCCCATAATGTTAGGGATAATAAGGTAAAGATTGTTCCGGTTATAGTTATGGCTGTAAACCAAGTGTAGCTTAGTCCTAAATCCCTTAACATATAAACAGCAAAAAAAGGAGCAGCTATAAATCTGGCAAAATTGAGCAATAGATTAAAAATAACAAATTTTCCAAGATTTGATTTAGGAAGAGAAGTAATGAAATGTTTTAATGGATAATAATATCCTTTTTTGAGTTTTAGTTCTGGTTCATGTTGTTTTTTGAATAGATTGCATGATCTTAGTCTAGCTAAATTAGCTATTAAGAAGAGAATAGCAAAACCTGCTAATGTTAATCCTTTTGTTTTTAGATAATCTAGAAAGAAAGAAGCTATTAGCATAGATATGAGTGCCACTGTTCCTGTTATTCTGTTTCTTTTTGAAAAATACCTAGCTCTTGATTTTTCAGATACAATATCACCCATCCATGAGAACCATGAAGGAAAAGAAAGGCCCCCTATATATATGAGAAGAGAGTACAATATGATTAATAAAAAAGGAAGCTCTATTTTTAGGATGTTATTCATGCCTAAAATTGCTAATATAAGTATTAGGAGCCACATCATTGCTTCTAAAAAGACATGCTCTCTTACAATCTCTTTTCTTGATCTTTTTTCCATAAATCTGAATCCTCTTAATTGAGATAAAGGAGAGATTATTCCTGGAAGCGAAGAGAGGATTCCTATTTGAGCATTATTTGCACCTAGTGCTATTGCAAATGGAGAAATATATGAGTGACCTACTCCTTGAGATATTGAAGCATAAGACCCCTCTTTTATACTTATGTCTCTTGCTTCCTCCTTGTCAAGATCTGATTTAAGTCTTAGTATAATATCTTCTTCTCTTATTGATTCAAGTTTTTCAGGTTTTGGTTTTTTTATTTTTTTTATTTTTAGATGACCATCAGCTCTTTTTTTCATTTTTTAGCTATTCTCCACATTAACTCAATCGTAAGGGAAGAATCCCTTAACAAGTCAACCCTCTTTAATTTTGCTGAATTAATGTTCCTCATTTTTTAGCTATTCTCCACATTAATTCAAAATGTTTTTTATATCCTTCAGATATTTCTTGATTTTTTATAACTATTGCAAGAGGGTTTTCCTTACTCCAGAGTATGATCGCTACTTTGTCTCCATATATGTTTATTGCCAATGGAGAAGAGTATTTTTTAGGCAGATATCTTATTTCAGACAATGGAAGTTTAAGTTTTTTATTTGTTTTATTAAATATTATTTTTGTTTTTATTTTGTTTGCAACTCTTCTTTTATCAAACCATTTGAAATAAAACTGTAATATTTCATAAGCAAGAGGAGAAGCTCCCAGAATCATTATTTCTTCTTTTGTTTCTATCTGGTCTTCAAATACTGTTTTTAATCCATTTTTGCCCTTGTAAAAATTTGTTTCTTGTTTTTCTTTTGTTTTTGTATATAAGAGCATCATCTCAGACATAACAGAATCTATTGCTTCTTGTTTTTCTTTTATTATCTTAAGTATTCTTTGAGGAGAAGAAGCAGAGAATAATCTTTTGTTATTTTGTAGAATATATCCTATAAGCCCTTTTTGGATAAGCATTTCTGTTGTATCATATACCACTCTTCTATGTAGTCCTGATTTTCTGGATATTAGACCAGCATTAGAGGGGCCTAGATTTAAAAGAGTTATATATATTTTTGATTCATTTTCAGTTAAACCTGCGTTTCTGAGTTGTTCTTTAATACCCATGTAGAAGATATGAAAGAAAGATATATAAATATTGTGGTGAGTAATATCCCCCCGTTATTTTATTTACAAAAATTACTCTTTATAATTAAGTAAATGGACAGGAGGATAATATGGTAGAAAAAATCGAAAGACAGATAATAGGTTTAATAGCTGCTGACAGGCTTGATATTCCTGTTTCTAGCATGTCTGGTAAATTGAAAAGAATGAAACCAAAGCTTGCTCAAGAAATAGAAGTAGATGGTGATTTTGAAGGAGAGAGAGTATATGCTAGGGTAGATGAAGAGGATAAGATGAAGGCTAGAGGAATGAAAGAAGGAATATCTAAGTTTGAAGAGCAATTTCCTAGACATGGAAAGATCTTAAGAGGATATATAGAAGAACAAAGAACTTTGAGAGAGACTCATATGTATTTTGGTGTTAATACTGGATGCAGATTAACTTCAGATGATTATATGGGTGTTATGTCAGATTTAGGATTTACAGAAGCTCAATCTAAAGCTTTATATCAGCCTTTGATGGATGCAAGCAGAGTTTTATCAAGAAAAAGAGATGAAGAAAGAAGAATTCTACTTGATACAAGAATTTAAGCTGTTAATGATAGAAAGAATTTATTTAATATATCATCAAGTTTGCTCCCAGGTCTAAAATCACGTTCAGCTTTCATCAGGCCTGGGACTTCTCTTTGCATTTTTTTTGCTTTTTGATAAGAAAGATTGTTATTTGGATCAAAAACACATACTGCTAATCCTGGATTTTTTTGATGTCTTATTGTCCAGAAAGCTCTTTTATCTGTACCACTATCTCCTATATAAACCATGTGAGATATTGGAATCTCGAATTTTCCGTAATCTATTGTTCCAGAATATATTCCTCTACTAATATCTTTTATTGCATCTGGTTTTTCTAATGAGGATTGAGAACCTGCCACTCCTGTTATTGTTCCATTTTTTTCAGCTAAAGCATAACCATATAGGCCTTCTACATAATTTTCTGTAAAAATTTGTTCTAACATATCCACTATTCCTAAGCTTATTATGTGAGAAGAGAGTTGAAGATTAGGGTGTTCTTGTTTTTTTCTTTGGAAGAAATAAGGCATTCCTGGACAGAGAATAGATGGCAATCCTTGTCTTGCTATTTTATGTACTTCTTGCATTGTTAAAGGTCTTTTTTGAAAAGCAGGATGGTCTAACATATGCCTTATATAATAACAGTCTGTATTTGTTCTTCTTATAGGTGTTTTGTGTTTATATTCCTCTGCTTTTATATCAACTTCTTCCCAGAATGTTTTAATCTGTTCTTCATTAAAATCTCTGGTTTGCAAAAGAAGGTCTGGATGATCTCTAGTTAATATAGAATGATCTGCATCAGTGCATATTGCTGCTTTTATCATAAAAGATTCTGTAGATAAGAATTTAAAAATAAGATTATATTGTATTATATAAGCGCTATTGGTCTACTGGTATGATCTAACCTTCCCAAATCAAAACCACGAGCGGGTTTCGATGGATCCTGCAACCAAAATGGAAAAAGGTTAGGAACCGGGTTCAATTCCCGGATGGCGCATTGACTTAAGTAATTATTTTATTAATAAAAGTAAATGGGCTATTTTGGCGCATTTGCTTCAGCTTGTTTTAGATTTCTTAAATCATATCCTGTTCTTGCCTGAGCAGTTTTTACTTTTCCATCCATTATTCTATAGGGTGTTGCTGAAACAATTCTTTTATCTTCATCTAATTCTACTTCTGTAAATGTTCCATCTTTGTTTGAGTGCTCATAACTACCTAGGTTTCCAGCATTATTAACAAGTGTTTCTGCTTTTCCAGGATTAACTAAATAAAATCCCCTATCATCATGATGATGTCCACACAAATATAATATAGGTCTTTCAGATTCTAGAAACGCTCTAGCAGCAAAATTTCCCCTATAAATCTTTTTCCTTTTTACTTTATCCCCTATTAACTCTTCTCTTACTTCTTCATATGGAGGAACATGTGTAATAGCTACATCTGGATCAACAGACCTTAAGAATCCAAATAAAGATTTATCTGAAAATCCTATTGTTCTTGTTGGAGGCATAGGAGCCATATCTTTAGAGTCTCCATAACCAGCAAATCTTAGACCATTAATATCTCTTATTGTTCTATGGATATTCATATCTTCTGCATAATCAAAGAAATTTGTAGAATCCCAGTTTCCAGGACAAACTACAACTTGCTGAGGCAGTTGTCTGAATATCTTGAATATCCTTCTGTATTCATTATTAGCATGCCTATCAAATTCTTGTTCTACTTCTTTATAATCTCTAGAAGCAGCTCTTAGTCCCTTTCTTAATTCTTCAGGAAGTCCTGATAAATCAGCTTTTTTTAATTGATCTAGTAATTCTTCAAAAGAGATATCTTCTTTTGAACCCACATTAGAAGTAAGGAAATTGTAAGCTTTAGCCATTTGTTCAATTTGTTCTTTTGTTAGACATCTATCCATTAAATCTCCTGAACATACTACTACATCTAACCCATTCTTCCTGTCTACACAGAAATCTCTAACTGTTTCCAGGTTGTCTAGATTAGGATTATATGGGCCTACATGCAAATCAGATATGTGTAATATTTTCATTTTATCTTGTATCTAAAGCTGTTAAAAATTTTATATTAAGATCATTGATTGCACTAGCTGGATTTCTTGATCCTATAGCTATGACTGTATCAACTACTGCTTTTTTTAATTCAGGATTATCAGTATGATGAAATAAGTAAGAACAGTGAAATACTGCCTCTTCTCTTTGTTTTTCTGCATCTGAAAGCATATACTCTTGATTTTTCATGATATTATCATGTTTTTTAAGTATATAAACCTTTGTATCTGTAACTACTCCTAAGTGGGTATAAAAGAAAGGTTTATATAGGCTTTTTTATTAAACATTTTATGGTAATAAATTATAGTGTTATAAAAGAAGAAGAGCAAGGGCCTTATCTAGATACTTTGCAGAGTTCTTATGATATCCCTTTTAGAAAGAAAAATGCAGATAAAACAGGGATAAATGGCTTAGATATTGTAGTAGGTCTTTTTTCTCAAGAACTTTCTAGAGCGGGATTTAGAGGTCAGAGACTTCATGTTCCAAAGGATACAGCCACAGGAAGAAAACAGATTGTAGATGTTGGAGAAGAACATAATATGAAGAATTTTGTTTGTGTCTCTGTAGATAATTGTAAAAGACTTACAAATATCAGCATTGTAGGAGATTCAGAGAATTATCCTAGCATGAGTAAAGCTTTTTCAGAATATTGTTCTAGATCTTAGTTCTTAAAAAGATTAATTTAATAAACCTTTTTTTACAATTAAATTTATGGTGAAAAAGAAATTCTATATTACAACTGCTATAGATTATGTAAATGCAAGGCCTCATATAGGGCATGCAATGGAGAAAGTAATAGCTGATGCTTTGGCAAGGTGGAATAGGCTTCTTGGAAAGGATGTTTGGTATTTAACAGGTACAGATGAGAATGCACAAAAAAATGCCCAGGCAGCTGAAGAAGCAGGAATGTCTACAAAGAAATTTGTAGATCAGAATTCTAGGATTTTTATTGAGTTATGTAAGAAATTAAATCTTAGTAACAATGATTTTATTAGGACTACAGAACAAAGGCATGTTAAAGTTGCTAAAGAGATTTTTAAAAAAGTATATGATAAAGGAGAAATATACAAAGGCAAGTATGAAGGGTATTATTGTACAGGCTGTGAGAGTTTTATTACAGAGAAGGATTTGGTAGATGGTAAGTGCCCTGAACATAATAAAAAACCTAATTTTATGTCTGAAGATGCTTATTTTTTTAAGTTGAGTAAATATAAAAATAAGATAATCAAGTTTGTAGATAATTATATTGTTCCTGAATCCAAGAAAAATGAGATTCTTTCTAGATTAAAAAATGAGGAATTAAGGGATTTGTGTGTAAGTAGAACAAATCTTGATTGGGGTATTGATTCTCCAATAGACAAGAATTTTAAGATATATGTCTGGTTTGATGCTCTATTGAATTATTATTCAGGAGCTAGTGGAAATTGGCCTGCAGATATTCATGTGATAGGTAAGGGAATAAATTGGTTTCATTCAGTTATATGGCCTGGAATCTTAATGGCTGCAGATATAAAACTTCCTAAAAAACTTCTTGTTCATGGTTACTTAAATATTAAAGGAAAGAAGATGTCTAAGAGTCTAGGGAATGTTATAGATCCAATTGAGTTAGTAGATAAGTATGGGGTAGATGCTGTTAGGTATTCATTATTAAAAGCAAGTGTTTTTGAGGATTCAGATTATTCTGAAGAGATTCTAGTAGAGAGAAATAATAATGAACTTGCAGATAAACTTGGAAACCTTGTTTCAAGAGTAGGAGCTTTAGCTGAGAAAAATGGTATTCAGAAAACTACGAACAAACTTTTGAAAAGACTTAAACTTAAAGATATTGAAAAGAAATTTGAGAGTTATGAGATAGATAAAGCAATAAATGAAATATTTGCTTTTGTTGATATATGTAATGAATATGTACAAAGCAGAAAACCTTGGGAAACCAAGGATAAGAAAGTTCTTTATGAGTTAGTTGATTCTATAAAGGCAATAGCAATATTATTATCTCCTGTAATTCCAAGTACATGTGAGAAAATTGCTAAGGATTTTGGATTTAAAATAGATTATAAGGAAATAAAGAAACCATTAGTTGTTAGAAAGATTAAAAAACCTGAGATTCTGTTTAAGAAGATAAACCTTTCTCTTTTAGAAAAAGAGAAACCTTTGAAAAAGAGAAAACTAGGTAAGAAAGAGGAAGTAGAAGGAGTTAAGGATATGTCAACAATACAATATGATGATTTTGCAAAGCTAGAATTAAAAGTTGGGACTATAAAGAAAGTAGAAGATATTCCTGATGCAGATAAGTTATATAAATTAGAAGTAGATACAGGAGAGAAAAGAGTAATTGTTGCAGGTATTAAGAAAAATTATTCTAAGGAAGATTTAAAAGGCAAACAAATAGTGGTAATATGTAATCTTGAACCCAGAAAATTAAGGGGGATTGAAAGCAATGGTATGCTGTTAGCTGCAGTAGATAAGGATAATGTTGTTTTGATATCTCCTGAAAAAAAGATAAAACAAGGAAGCAAGGTTCAATAATTTGTTTTTTTTGAACTAATAACGTAAGTATGCAAAATGGCTAATAAAGATAAAAAAGATTTAGATATTAGGTATAATTGGAAAGTATATTTAAGTTTTCTTAAAAACTATAAACCTAAGATTATCCTTTTACTTTTCTTAGTTTTTTTGGTAGAAGTTAGTTATGTTGTAACTAAATTCTTATTTAAGGTTATAGTTGATCAAGGAACAAATTATACTAATGATATTATAACTAGAGGAGAATTTACAAATATTTTATTGATTGTAGCAGGAGTATATCTTGTTTTACAAATTTTTAGAGCTATTTTGAAATTTGTTAATGTGCATCTGTTGATTATGATTTCTGCTAATACTATGGCTGATTTGAAAAGGAGATTCTTCAACCATATTATACACTTATCACATGGTTTTCACACAAGTCATAAAACAGGATCTTTGATTTCTAGGTTAATTAGAGGGAGTAATGCTATAGATAGGATGAATGACGTCATCATATTTAATGTAGCTCCTCTGCTAATACAGGTAGTAGTTATTGGAGGAAGTTTATTGTATTTTAGTGTCCCTTCTGCTATTGTTTTATTTATTCTTGCTTTTAGTTTTATTTTTTATAGTATCTACATACATAATATCTCTAAACAATATGGAACTATTAGAAATGATAAGGAAGATATTGAAAAAGCAAATATTAGTGATGTTATGACTAATATAGATTCAATTAAGTATTTTGGAAGAGAGAATTTTATTAAATCTAGGTTTAGAAGATTAAGTGAGATAACAAAAAGGGCTTCTATTAAGTTTTGGAGCTATTTTAGAATATTAGATGGAGGCCAATCTTTAATACTTGGAATAGGATTATTCTTTTTATTGTTGTTTCCTTTAATAGGATTTTTGAATAAGGAGATAAGTCTCGGATCCATTGTGTTTATATATACAGTATATGGTAATATTGTTGGAACTTTGTTTAGTTTTGTTCATGGTGTAAGGGATTATTATAGGGCTATGATAGATTTTGAAGCATTGTTTTCTTATGGCAAAATACATAATGATATATTGGATATGCCTAATGCTAAGCTATTAAAGATTAGTAAAGGAGAGATAGAATTTAGAGATGTTTCATTCAAGTATAACAAAAGGAATATATTTAGGAATTTTAATCTAAAAATAAAGAAAAATCAGAAAATAGCACTTGTTGGACATTCTGGATCAGGAAAAACTACTTTGATTAAATTATTATATAGGTTGTATGATCCTCAGAGAGGAGAGATACTTGTGGATGGAAAGGATATTAGAAATTTTAAGCAAGAATCATTAAGAAGTGAGTTAAGTATTGTGCCTCAAGAAGCTGTATTATTTGATGATACTATATATAATAATGTGGCTTTTTCAAATCCAAATGCAACTAGAACACAAGTTATGAATGCTATGAAGTTTGCTCAGTTAGATAAAATAGTTAAGAGTTTTCCAGATAGAGAAAAAACAATAGTTGGAGAGAGAGGGGTTAAGCTTTCTGGAGGAGAGAAGCAGAGAGTTAGTATTGCCAGAGCAATACTTGCAGATAAGAATATACTTGTATTAGATGAGGCAACATCTGCTCTGGATAGTCAGACAGAATATGAGATCCAGAAAGATCTTAAAGAATTAATGAAAGGGAGAACAAGCATTATTATTGCACATAGGTTAAGTACTATTATGCATGCAGATAAAATAATTGTAATGGAGAGAGGTAAAATAGTACAGATAGGTAAGCATGATGATCTAATAAAGAAGCCTGGCCAGTATAAGAAATTGTGGAATCTTCAGAAGGGTGGTTATATAAAATAACAAACTAAGCTAGTCTTCGTCTTCTTCTAAGTCTTCTACAAAATCGTCAAAATCTTCCTTTGGATTGCTCCAGTTATCTGGGTTCATTTTCACGCTTATAAGGATTTTAAAGTTTTTAAATATTGGGTGTTTTAGAAATACTACAAGGTTGTTCTACACCCAAAGAAAATTAAGATATCTATAAGAATCTTTATATAATTATAATTATTAGGGATTTTATGCAAAAAAGAAGGTTATTAGGATTAAGTTTAGTTGTGATAGGTTTAGTTATAATTCTATCAAAACCATTAGGTATTACTGGAGCAGTAATAGGTCTGGATGCTGTTAAAGATGTTTGGTTTTATGTTGTTGGGTTGGCAGTTGTTGGGGTTGGGATGGTGTTTATGAGTGGAGATAATCTAGACACCATTATTGCTAAAAAAGACCCTGCTCTTCTTAGAGACTTGGAGATTATTAGAGCAAAAATAAATAGTCAAAAGGATACTTATGCAATGAATTCTAATTTTGTTAAGGGATTAAATACAATTAGGGGGATGGTTGAAAGTGAAAGAGAGAGATTCTTAGAGGCAGATAAAGATAAGAGAGCACAGAATACTATAAAAGAAAGGGTTCATGAATGGATAGAGGCCTTGGATAGAAGAGAATCAACTTTTTTTGATATAGCTTCTTCTTCTGGTAGAGAAGAGGTTGGAGAGTCTCAAAGAAATGCTCAAAGATTAGAACAAGAAGCACTGGCTAGAGGATATCTTGTAAGAAACGCAAAAGGTAAAGCTAAGGGAGTCTTATCACAAAGAACAAAAACAGGAAAAATTCCCTTAGGATTACCAGAGTTATCAGAGAGGATCTCTAAAAGAGAGGTTTCTGATGTTCCTGATTGGGGGCTTTATGATTATAGGCCTCTTAGTTCAGTTGGAGGAAAAAGAAAGCAAGTTGAATTGAGAGTAGTTCATTATACTGAAAATGATGCTAGGAAAGATATAGAAAAAAAGTATAGAAAAGCAAAGACTTCTGATGAAAGGATATTTCTTCCTGATAAAACAGGGTGGGCTTATTTTGTTGATCAAAGATTGCCTGAGGAAAAATTTTCATTAGGAGAATTGAGAAATCTCGTAGGTACAGGTCATCAGGATTATGTCAAAAAAATGAAACATGTGGATCCTAAATCATTTTTACAATTAAAAGTAAGGGTTCCAAGTGAAAGAATTTTCTTTAAAGATACTATTTATAATGATAAGGGTGCTGTTGTTAAATATGGAGATAGGACTCCTGTTAGTATAAAAGATTTAAAGTTTTATAATAGTTATGAGAGATTAAAAGGCTCAAAAAAACATGCAAAAGGTCTTGAATTAAAAAGAGGTAATTATTCAGCTGCTCAATGGAATCTATTAGAAGATATTAGTAAAGGTCTTGGAGATAGATATTTCCAAGTTAGGAAGTATGCTATTGCGGGCGGAATAAATCTAGGAGATATAAAAGAGGAAAGAGTTTTCTATGCTGGTAGTAAGGGTCTTGAACAAGGAACAATGATAACAGGAGATTTAGATCAAATATGGTCTGGTGGGAAAAGACCTCTTGTTTCAAAATCAACTATTGTTAATCGGAAGTCTCGTTAAGAGCATCAACAGCTTCTTCATATGTTTCTTTTTCATTAGCTGATAGATTTGTTTGATATCTCTTTAATTTACTAAGAATTTCATTTCCAGATAAATTATCTCCTTTTACAATCTCTCTAATTTCCATCATCATCCTCTCTTTGCTTTTAGGTTGTAAATTATGATCTGACTTATCTCCAAGTGTTTGTTTTATAGGTACTGTTATACTTCCATCTTCATAACCAGTAACTCTATGAATAGTTCTTGGAGGGAGGAATAATATCTCTCCTGGTTCTAATCCTCTTTCTTCAATTAGTGAATCATTATTTGCGTTTCTTAATTCCCAATGACTTCCTCCTGCTAATTGGACTACTAGTTCTGGAAGAGTATGAAAATGTTCTTTACTTGTGCCTCTTGGACACATATATTGAACTAGTGCAACATGATTTTTTCCATTTAATCTAAAAAATGTTTTTGCTATATTTCTCATTTCAGATTCAGATTGTATCCTTTTTTGAGGATCAAAATTTGAAAAGAAGTCAGAATTAAAAAATAAATATCCTTTTATCCCTTTTTCATCAATACCAACTCTTTTGCCTATAAAATCATCAGTTGATGACGAGTAGGATACTATTCCCATTCCATTAAGATATACAGTAGTTAGGTCTCCATGTTGTTTTACAGTTACTTCTCTCTCTAATGGTCCTGGTATGGTTATATTAGGTATTCTTTTTGAATCCTCTGGAAATATTAAAGAAGGAACTTTTTTTTCACCTATTCTTACATTTCTGTAGGTTTCATGAATGAGTCCTATTTTTGACTTATCTTCTTCAAATAAGGATAATTGTTCTCTTATATATGTAGATGTTGGTTCATCTGGATGTTTAGAAGTATATTCTTTTAAATATCCTATTTCTTGATCAATGTGTTTATCTGAAAGTCTTTCTGCCATTCTTTAATCCAATCACCTACACCCCTAGAATGCTAATATTATGTATAGTTTATTTATAAATCTTTGCTTTATTACTACTTTTTAGTTAGGACAATAGAAAGATTTTTAAATCTTTGAAATAGTCTGTATTTATTGCAATTTTATAGAAAATGTCAAGAAATCATGTACACATGAGAAGTAGGGCTGACGCCCAAAGAGTAATAGATCTAGCTGAGGAGTTAGAAAAAGAAGATAATCTTCGTACTCTTGAAGCAGAAAAAAAGGTTGCTCAAAAAACTATTAATGATTTAAGAGATGAGATTGAGAGACGAGATCAAGAGTATCAAGAGAAACTAACTGAATTAGAAGCGCAAAAAAATTCAGCTAATGATAGATTAACGCAAAGAGATAGTGAAATTGCGAGTTTACAGAGAAGAGAATCAGACCTTTTAGAACAAAGTAGAATAGAAGCAGAAGCAAGGATGGCTCCTATTGAAAAAGATGGAGATGTATGGATAGAGAATGGTATCAGATATAACAGGCATAAAAATCTTACAAATATATCAAATTCATATGAAGACGCTTTAGCTAAATTAAAGTTAAGGGCAAATCAGGATAGAAATAAAGAAATAATGGAGAGGGTAAGGAAGAAAAATGTTCCATTTTTCGAGAGTCAAGAATATCTTATGAAGAGAGAGATTTATGAGAAGGCTCAAGAAGCTTTGCAAAGAGCAGAAGAAGAAGGACCTGAGTTTGTTAATGTTGAAGCTGCTAAGAAAATGATTTTTCAAAGAGATAAAGAAAAGCAAAGATATGAAGAAGATGCAGCTTCTATAGATGGATTAAGAGGGGCTTTAGAAGGAAAGAGAGTAGAACATCTATTAATTACAGAACAAGATGATAATAATTATATGATAAATCTTGTTATGTTCATCAAAGATAGGAATAGCAGTACTGAGTTTTCTCCATTGGAGAGAGATCTTATATCTCATGTTAATAATGAATGGAGCGGATTGCTTAATAGGGGAGAAATTCCGCATCATCCAGATCAAGATAGTTTAAAGAAAAGTTCTAGACAAGGTTTTGTCCAATATACTTTTTTAATTCCAAAAGAAGGAGTTTCAGCAAAACAAGTAAGACACGTTGTTCAGAGATTAGAAGACTCTATATATGAATCTCAAAAAGATTATCCTTTTGGAGCCTTAGGTTTGACTGTAGATTTACAAGTAGTTTCAAGTACAAGAGGAATGCCTATTGAATCTGAAAAGGGATTAGTAAAAATGGCATCTAAAGAAGAAGTGCAAGCCAGGCAAGAACAAGCAATGGCTAGAGAAGAACCAGAAGTTGAGAGGGTAGAAGAAGTAACACCTGCTGAGACTGCAGATGTTTCTCAAGATGATTATGTTGCAAGGATAAAAGCCCAATATCAATCTTTTCCATATTCTAAAATTAGGATTATGGAGGGATCTAGGGCTAGTGAGATAAAAAATGCATTGCTGGTCGGATTAGCAGAAGCTGAAAAACCTTTGCTTATATCAGAGTTAAGAGAAGTAATGCAACCTATGATTCCTGATTTTGATTTAAGTGTTAGGGATAATCAAACAAGAGTTACTCAAGAAATACATAGGTTAATGAGAGATGGATATGTAGAGAAGATTCCAGATCCTGATGTTGTAAGAAGAGCTACATATAGAATACCTGAGAAATATAAAGTAGCCAAAAAACTTGATTTTGAAGAAGATGATCCTGAAAAAATAAGACAAGAAGCAAGAAGAAGATTAGGAGAGTATGGAGATAGATTAAGTTCAGGTGAGGCAATGCATGTTGTAGGAAAATCAGGAAATAGCTCAGCAACTATAACTGCTAAGGAGCTTGAAGAGATGGATTCAAGTTATGTTAGCAGAGAACAATCTCCTGGAAATAGAAGGAGAAGACTTGTATTCTCAAGAGAAGGACTTATGGCTTATATAAATAGCAGAACTCCAATGCCAACATATGGCTGGAAGAAGGAGAATTAAAAAATGCCAAAAGAAGAATTAATAACAGCCCAGTATTTATCTGAGAGAGAAGGAATTGAACTAGATCAGGTTTTTATAGTGGCAAATAGATATGGGATGGATACTAAGAATTTATATCCCGATGATGTAGCTAGAATTAAAAGAGAATTAAGTCCAAGAAGAAAAGGAAGAAAAAGAAAACCTAGTTTGGATGAAGGAGAAGTAGTCACAGATATACAAGCTTTAATGGAGAGGGGGAAGGAATTAATAGTATGTATAAGAAATCCAGAGACAAATAGATCTAGATATATGTTTGCAGTTGATATGGTGACAATGGCTCAAAGACCTTTTAATGAGGATGTTTCTTTTGACGATTTTGTAGACCAGATAGAGACAGTTGAAGAAGGTAGAAAGAAAAGAAAAAGAAAAATTGATAACGATAATAAGCCTGAGGGAGATAAACCAGAAGGTGGTAGAAATACTAAGCCAAAAAAACCAAAACCTCAAATAACTATTGATCCGAAACTTTATCAATATTTAATGGATAGGCAGGATGAATTTAATTTAAGAGACTTACTAGAAGTAGGGGATGATGAATATCCTACTAATATTACTCACTCTAATGTATTTCTAACTAAAATAGTGGGAGATGAGACATTAAGTATGATGAAAGATGCAAAACTTGAAGTAAAAGCATATACTCCTGAAGCAATGATGACAAAAGCTAGAAAAGAGAGAAGCAGGAGAATAAGCTCAAGTATAGATGCTTATCTTAGAACCCCTAGAGGCAGGGCTTTTGATAAAGCAATAGATAGTGGATTTAATGCAGATTGGAATTCATGTAATGACATAGCCAATGTGATATCCTGGCTTGAGAATTCAGTAGACAAGGAAGAATTAGAAGATAAGGGACTTGCTTTTTATGTAAATTGTATAAAAAAGAAACTTAAAAAGAAAACACCTAGGTCTAAAAATGAAAGAGAAAGAGAGAATACTCTTTTTAGTGCATGGGTTATGGGTGCTTCTCAATATGAATTTGTTCAAAATGATGAATTTGCTAGCGAGTATCTAAGAGGGAAAAACCAAGTTGATGCAGATGATCTTTCTTTAGAAGTTATAGCCAAGTTTAGAAGAAAGAAAACAGCTAAACCTAGAAATGCAGCAAAGATACTTGGAGGTTTGTGTGCTGCAGGCAAGATTAAGAATGGAGATCTTCAAAGAGTAGAATTTAGAGGAAGCAATGTAGCTTATCTTTTATCAAGATATGATGAGATTGGAGAAGTTGCTTCAATAGTAATAGATAGAATGAAAAATGGTATGCTGGTTCCAGATGAGAATACTGCTAATAATAGATTATATGCAGAAGTAGCTGAAAGTAAATATGTTATTGATAGTAGAGAACAAGCTAGGAGATTAGGAAGAGCGATAACAGCCCAGTTGACTGATCAAGAAAAAGATACTTATTTTCCAACAAGAGTAAAGTATCAAATGAAGACTAAAGGAGTTACAGCAATAGAAGAATTATTAAGTTTATATGTAGAACATAAAGGGCCTAAAATATTAAAAAAATAAAAAATTATTTTCTTTTTAATTTCCAATAAGCAACTCTATTTTCAGGACCATTACTAGGCATTGAATTTGCTATTACTAGTTCTTGTTTAGAATAATCAATACCTGTTTCTCCGATATATATTCCTGATTCTGTTCCTATTAATTTTCCTTGCCTCATTTCTAATCCAGATAGATCATATATTCCTCTTGGACCAAAATCAGCTGCCCCATTTACCATTTTTCTAAGTGTTATTAGGCCTGTTCCTGAGTTTGAATGAGCTGTAATAACAGGTATAGGTCCTCTTCTACTTGCAAATACACTTATTATACCTGGTTTTTGAGTAAATACATGTTGATCTCTTTCTACCATAGGATTTTCATAAGCATCTACATCTGTTAAGATTCCTAGAACTTCAATATCTGTTGGGGATTTATATACAACTAATGTCTTTCCAACTAAGTCTTTTGCAACTCTGCTTGGATTCCTTGAAAAATCAATTTCCATTATAATCATTTAATATATGATAAGTTTAAAAATCTTTCTGTTTGTTGACACTATAAAATGATAACTTATCTTATTACAGTAAGTTTTTTCTTAAAACCTTCTACATTACTTATTCTTCTTCTGAGATCATAATGTCTAAGGGTTCTCTTTAATAATTCTTTTTGAACTGGATTTTTCTCATCTTCAATTTCTTGTTTTAATTTATCTATTGTCGCTTGATTATCTTCTACAAATGACTCCTCATATTGCTGTTTTGATTTTTCAAGTAATATTGCTGCTAATGTTTCATTTCCAGCAAATACTCTTGGATCTATTACATTGCATAGATCGCGCAAGGATCTTCTTGCATCATATGATAATGCAGTATTCCTTGCATTTACCCTACATAATCCAAGGTATTTTCCTAATGATCTCTTTCCCTTAGAAGTAACTTGATGAAGCATCTTTCTCTCAGAAGGGGATAAAGACTCTATTTTTGCAGCTAGTAAGATTTCTTCTGCATCTGCTCCGTCTTCTGCCAGCAATTGGACATATTTTATTAGATCCTGGTCCATTAATCTTTCTACAAATCTTATTCTATCTTCTTCTCTAATTCCTTTTTTTCCTAGTTCTTGATCTAAGCACATTACTCTTTCTCTTATAGGATCGTCCAATAATTCAAAGAATGCCCTTTTCCACCCAGCTCTATGTTTTTGAACTAAACTATAAAGTAGTGTTCTGTATTGTCCTCCTTGTATCTTACCTGTAAATCTATGATTTGATAGGTCATATCTATCTAAAAATACTTCCAACCCTCTTTGATATAGTGGAGAGTCCTTATGATGAGGATATGCATCTAGGAATGCCTGAGCTGCTTCGCTTACTAATCTTTCTCCAGAGAGAATCTCCTTTAATTCAGTTGTTTGATCTTTAGGAAGGCTTTCTGCAACAATTTTTTCTATTAATTCAGAATTCTTTGCAATTACAGATACTAAACCCATTTTAGCTACTCCTGATATTTCTGCTAAATAGCCTGAATCTTCACCATATAAGAATCCTTGAAGCTCTCTGGTCCTCTCTAGGTGATTAACAATTCCTATTAATAAAGGTGAAAAAGAGCCTAGTCTGTTTTTTTCTCCTTCAAAATCTTGTGTTTCTTGATTCCAGTTTAATAAGAAATTACATAATGTGTAACTAGAATTGTGCTTAAATTTATCATATAAAGATATAAATTTAGTCACTACTTCTGGTATTCTGGATTGAACACAATTAAGAAAAGCATAATCCATAATTAGAGAAGCTTCTTCTTTATCTTTAGAACCCTGAGCCATTCTGTCTAGAAGGGGTTGAGTAGGCTGCATCTCTCTTCCTGTAAAATACTCTGGGAAAGATGTTTCTATATCTCCAGCTAATGTTCTTTGTTCATTACCTAATTGGGAGTATGTTTCATCTATCCTTTGTTTCAAGTCCTTTGTCATTTTTCTTTCCTCACAAGATATGTTTTAAATATATTTACTATTTCTTCTGGAGAATTTTCTTTTGGTTTTCTAGGTATTATTGGTTTTGGAGGGGCTAATATGTCTCCATTCTCAAATTCAAAAGAAGTACAAACTTCTTTTCTACATCCAGAGGGCTTATGATCTCCATTACCATTTTGATCAGGATGATGTTGACCTAATCTTTTGATGAAGTGTTCTGGATTTAATATAAAGTTTTGATTATACTGGTCATTAGTATAAATTTCCTCTCCATTACTATGTATCTTTTGGCATAGAGTTACATAAACTTCATAATCTTTTTCTATACCATCTATCGCCTTTGCATAACCTGTTCTTGATTCTAATGGTTTTAATCCTAAACCAAGTAATCCTTCTTCAAGTTTCTCTCTACCTTCTCCTTGTACTATACTTGTTGGAAGTGCTAATATGAAGTAACCTCCATTTTTTAATACCCTACTTGCTTCAAGCAACATTCTTTTTCTTCCTCCCTTTTGATAATTACCATAATGTAATACTAAAGATGAGATAGCTAGATCATATTGTTCAGAAGATACATCTTTAAGATGTTCTGCGTTTCCTTTTCTTGTTTCCACATCTACACCTAGTTTTTCACATTCTCTTTTACCATTTTCAAGCTGGTAAGGGTTTAGATCAATAGACAAGCTAGGGCGTTTTAATGTTCTAGAAATAGTACATGGTCCTGAACCAATATCAATTATCTTTTCTAATGATCCTATTTCAGGTCTTTCTTCTAGTTCTTCTACAAGCTGAGAAATAAGCCTGGCTGTGTGCGCTGAGTATGAATAGTTCCATAAGTAATTATATGCCTGAGCATATAATTGAGCATTTTCTCCTATTCCTAAGAATATTTCATTTTGTTCTGCACCCATATTAGTCATCATTCCTGACAAGAATCTTACTAATGTTCTAGGAGGTAAAAAATAAAGACTGAGATCTGGTTGTCTGACAACAGGTGTTTTTTTGCTGAGTCTTTGTTTTTGTTCTTTAGATAGTTCTATGGCTTTTTCTACATCCTGAATATCTGCTCTTTTATTTTGTTCCATTGCATGAATTCCAGCATTGATTGTAGCATT
>Ga0272442_10003769_pt1:0-20000 | contig 21105 bp, 7 predicted proteins | sample SSMForm2O_FD_200262 | JGI IMG/M metagenome (GOLD analysis project Ga0272442, IMG submission 200262) | Marine sediment archaeal communities from Little Sippewissett salt marsh, Falmouth, MA, United States - SSM-Form-2O | ecosystem: Environmental > Aquatic > Marine > Wetlands > Sediment ... | reverse complement strand
ACTACCCACCTAGCACTGTCCGGTGCCCGGATTCACGGTACACCGTTAGGTGACTCATGGCACAAGGGTGGTATTTCAAGGGTGGCTCTGCCCCGGCCGGAACCGGAACTTCAACGCCTCCCACCTATCCTACGCATGTGACATCAGGCATCAATACCAAGCTATAGTAAAGGTTCACGGGGTCTTTCCGTCTTGCCGCGGGAACGCGGCATCTTCACCGCGTCTGTAATTTCACCGAGTCCGCTGTTGAGACAGTGCTCCAGTCGTTACGCCATTCATGCACGTCGGAACTTACCCGACAAGGAACTTCGCTACCATAGGACCGTCATAGTTACGGCCGCCGTTTACCGGGGCTTAGGTCGCCAGCTTCTCATCCCGACAAGTCGGGACAATAACCGCCTTCCTTGACCTTCCGGCACCGGGCAGGCGTCAGTCTCTATACATCCTGTTGCCAGTTAGCAGAGACCTGTGTTTTTGATAAACAGTCGCCAGAGCCATTTCTCTGCGCCCTCCGGCTACCTTTAGAAAAGACGCCGGGAGGGACCCCTTATCCCGAAGTTACGGGGTCAATTTGCCTAGTTCCTTAACAGCGGTTCTCTCGAGCGCCTGAGGATACTCTCCTCGCCTACCTGTGTCAGTTTTAGTACGGATGTGCGTTTTGTCCTCGCGGAGCTTTTCTCGGCACCTGCGTTCCAGACTTCGGCAACCAGTTGGCCTCGAGGTACCCCCTTGCGGGGGCCACAACCCACTCGACTAGTCGTGGGATCCGGTGTGTAGATGCGTCATCCGCGGCTCAACCGCCGCGCACAGTGCAGGAATATTAACCTGCTGTCCATCGTCTACCCCTTTCGGGCTCGACTTAGGGTCCGACTAACCCTGGGCGGATTTCCCTTCCCCAGGAAACCTTAGGCTTTCGGCGAACAGGATTTTCACCTGTTTTATCGTTACTCATACCGGCATTCTCACTTGCTGCCGCTCCACGACTCCTTACGGTATCGCTTCGACGCCGACAGCAACGCTCTCCTACCACTCCCGCGGGCCCGAAGGCCCGAAGAAGTCCGCGGCTTCGGTACCATGCTTAAGTCCCGATCATTATTGGCGCTGAATTGCTCGACCAGTCAGCTATTACGCACTGTTTAAATGATGGCTGCTTCTAAGCCAACATCCTGGCTGTCACTGCAACCCAACTTCCTTAATCACTTAGCATGGATTGGGGACCTTAGCCGGCGATCTGGGTTGTTTCCCTTTTGACCACGAAGGTTATCCCCCGTAGTCTGACTCCCGAGGTCGACGTATCGGTATTCGGAGTTTGGCTGAAGGAGGTAGGCGGGAAGCCCCCTCGTTTCATTCAGTGCTCTACCCCCGATACGCAGCATCTCGAGGCTAGCCCTAGAGCTATTTCGGAGAGAACCAGATATCTCTGAGTTTGATTAGACTTTTACTCCTCCCCACAGCTCATCCCCTAACTTTTCAACGTTAGTGGGTTCGGTCCTCCGCGACCTTTTACGGACGCTTCAACCTGGCCATGGGTAGATCACTCAGTTTCGGGTCTACCACCTGCGACAGGGTCGCCCTGTTCAGACTCGCTTTCGCTACGGCTCCGTCCCGGAAGGACTTAGCCACGCCACAGACGGTAACTCGCCGGTTCATTATGCGAAAGGCACGCCGTCACCCATTCCCTTTGACAAGCAAAGGGCATAGGGCTCCGACAATTTGTAGGTGCATGGTTTCAGGTACTTTTAACTCCCCTAATGGGGGTGCTTTTCATCGTTCAGTCGCCCTACTTATCCACTATCGGTCGTGATGGAGTACTTAGCCTTGGAGGGTGGACCCCCCAGCTTCACACGGAGTTTCACGGTCACCGTGCTACTCTGGAACGTCAAACATAACGGAGGGCTTGCCGTGTCGCCTACGGGACTATCACCCTGTATCGTGGGTCTTTCCAGACTCTTCGGCTACAACAAGCCTTTGTAACTCCTGCTTGACGCCCGCAACCCCGCCCCCGAAGGGACGGTTTGGGCTAGTCCGCTTTCGCTCGCCGCTACTTACGGAGTCTCGGTTGATTTCCTTTCCTGCAGGTACTTAGATGTTTCAGTTCCCTGCGTTCGCCCCGACGGCCTATGCATTCAGCCGCCGGTGACACCATCAGCTTGCACTGTGATGCCGGGTTGCCCCATTCGGAGATCCCAGGATCAAAGCTCGTTTGACAGCTCCCCTGGGCATATCGCAGCCTACCACGTCCTTCATCGCCTCATCACGCCTAGACATCCACCATACACCCTTTTTAGCTTGACCGCATCCGTCGTGGGTCCTCGCGCCGGCGTCGGGCCAAACGGCCCGGCAACCCACACGCACAACCAACCCGCGGCGAACGCCACTCAAGCCACCTTGACGCTCAAGAAGGTTCGGTGAACCTGCTATTGTTAGAGTTACTCTCCCTATTCGATTTTCAAAAAGCCGTTCACAGCTTCTGCCGCCCGTCAGGCCCTAGCGGCCCGGCGGGCACTGCCTCTTTCAGTAAGGCTGATCAGCCAGCCTCACTATCGAGGGTCGAGTGTTATAGCAGCCTTCCGGCCACCCGTCAAGTATTTTAACAGGACGAAGGCTGGTTTTCTTCACTTTTTCGTTCAAATCTTTCCGGCGGACCAACCAGTAAACCAAGCGACACCACAACTACCTTAAAAGCAAGCAGTTGTGAAATGGAGACGAGCGGATTTGAACCGCCGACCTGTTGGTTGCAAACCAACCGCTCTCCCAACTGAGCTACGTCCCCGATCGCGTGACGGATCACGGACGGACCGGCAGGGCTCACGCCCCATAAGCCTGTCCGCGCCCAGGCGGGCGAACTGGGCCTGGTTGGATTCGAACCAACGACCTCGCCCTTATCAGGGGCGCGCTCTAACCAGCTGAGCTACAAGCCCGTCTCTCACTTGGTACTCACAGAAACCTGCCGGCGTGCCGCGGCGATTCCGGCTCTTCTCACTTGTCAAGGCCCACTGCATGGGGCAAGACCCCTTATTGTACGCCCTGCCGTCCAGCAGTCAATCTCTTCTCCGCCGTTCCGGGCGGATTTCTTTGCCCGAATCGAGCCCCGGGCGGCTCACATGCCCGTTTCTCGCTCGAGGATGATCGATTCGTGGGCGTCGAGCTTCACCTCGCCCCGAAGCTCTCGTCCAGCCACCACGTCGGTGAACTCGTGGTCGCCGAGGTCCACGTACTGCCCGTGGTTATTGAAGTTCATCAGGAAGACGAAGTCTCGCTGCCCATCCGTTCGCACCTGTGCGGTGACGCCCTCGGGCAGGCCATTGGACACCAGCACGCGGCGGATCCCCAGTTGCTCGATGAGCCGCCCATACAGGGCCGCCAGGAAGGCCGGCTCGTTTCGGCTGGCGACATAGTAGGCCTTTCCAGCGCCGAAGCGGTTTTCCGTCAGCGCGGCTCGGCCGGCGTAGAAGTCCTCCTGATACGTCGCCAGCACCTCGGCGCCTTCGGGGTGGATCAGGTCGCAGAAGATCCTGGCCTCGAACTCGCCGTGGAGATCCAGCGGGTTGGGCTGGGCGAAGGCCAGGTGGTTGGACTCGTCGTCGTGCAGAACGTCGAGCTCTTCGGACCAGATTCCGAGCACGTCTCGCAGGGGCCCGGGGAAGCCCCCGGTGTGGACGAGGTCGGTCTCGTTGGCGATTCCGCTCCAGTAGGTGGTGACAAAGACACCGCCATCTCGAACGAACTGCTCGATGCGTTCGGCAACGCCCGGGCGGACCATATAGAGCATCGGCGCGACCAGCAGCTTGTAGGGTCCGAAGTCGCAGTCCATCTCGGGGACGTCCACGGGCACACCGCGGCTCCAGAACGCGCGGTAGTGCGCGACGCAGGTGTTTTCGTAGTCTCGTTGTTCGCGGCGGGGCCCGGCGGTGACGTCGATGGCCCAGCGGTTTTCCCAGTCGTAGACGACGGCCACCTCCGGGCGAACCGTCGTGCCGACGATGGCATCGAGCTTGGCGAGGATCTGCCCCACCTCGGCCACCTCGCGGAACACGCGGGTGTTTTCGTGCCCGCAATGGTCCACCACGGCGCCGTGGAACTTCTCCGCGCCGCCCCGGCCCTTGCGCCATTGGAAATACTGCACCGTGTCGGACCCATGCGCGACGGCCTGGAGGCTCGCCAGCCGGTGCACCCGCGGACGCTTGAGCTTCTGGACGGGCATCCAGTTGGTGCTGCTGGGCGTGGATTCCATCAGCAGGAAGGGCCGCCCGCCCTTCATCGTGCGGTAGATGTCGTGCGTGAAGGCCACGTGCGCGCCGAGTTTCCAGTCGCCCTCGCGGGCGTGGAACTGCGGGTAGCTGTCCCAACTTACGCGGTCGAGGTGCTCCACGAACTTCCAGTAGTTCAGCCCGGGGTAGGTGCCCATGAAGTTGGTGGTAATCGGCACGTGGGGGCAAATTCGTTGCAGCGGCGTCGTTTCATTGAGCATGAACGAGAGCGTCTGCTCGGTGACGAACCGCCGCCAGTCCAATTGATGGCCCATGATACTGCCCTCGCCAAGGTCCCGAGGCGAGGCGATCTGGCCCCAATTGCTGTAGGTATGGCCCCAGAAGGCCGTCCACCAAGCGGCGTTGAGGGCAGCCAGCGAGTCGTACTTCGCCTCCAGGTAGTTGCGGAAGGCGACCTGACAGCGATCGCAGTGGCACTCGCCGCCGTACTCGTTGGACGCATGCCACATCAGCAAGGCCGGGTGGTCCTTGTAGCGTTCGGCGAGCCGGGCCGACAGGATTGCGCACTTCTCGCGGAACACGAGCGACGTCAGGCAGTAGTTGACGCGGCCACCGTGGTCTCGCCGTCGCCCGTCGGAGCCCACGCGGAGCACCTCGGGGTACTTCGCCGACAGCCAGGCCGGGTGCGAGGCGCTGGGGGTGGCCAGCAGAGCGAACGCGCCGTTATCGGCCAGCAGGTCCATCACCTCGTCGAGCCAGCCGAAGTCGAATCGGTTCTCGGCGACCTCGACGTGGGCCCACGAGAAGATGCCGACGCTCATAGCGTTGCACCCGGCGAGTTTCATGAGCCGCATGTCCTCGGCCCAGACTTCCGGCGGCCATTGGTCGGGGTTGTAATCGCCGCCGTGGAGGAAATGAGGACACTTCTCGTGGATGGGAGGATACCGGTCCGTCACGTGCGCACTCCTTAGGATGACGGGTATAGGGGCATTGGCGTTTCTCTGGTTATCGGCCAGTGCCCCCGCCAAACTTGCGTCCCCGAGCAAACTTGTTCCACCCGACGCCGAGGAACCGCACGCATCGCTCCAAGAAAATGGGCAAGTACTTCAACGGCCCCCGGGGCACCGCCCGGGGGCGTTTGATGCCGGAGATCATTCCTCAATGCGTTTCGGGGGGTCGTGCCAATACACGCCCTGGCGGAACATCCACACCCAGGCGCCCTTGCGTCCGTGCGAACGGATATAGCGAAAGGCATTGACTTGGTGGGCGCGGTCGGCAATGGCCGTGACGTGGCAGAGCTTCTGCCACACCTTCCCGATCTGCCGGCGCTCGCGGAGCCGGTGCCACGCGTGCTTCTTGGCCCTGCCCACGCCCCGGCGCACCTGCCCGTCCCGAAAGCGCCCCAGGAGATGGTAGTGCATCGCGTCGATCGACAGAACGAGCAGCTCGACCTCCTGGCGGATCAGCATCTCCACGAGGGCCCGACCCGCACACTCGCGCTGTGACGCATCGAGACGCACCGGCGGATGCTTGAGCAGACGGCGGCTGCGTTGGAGAAGCGCCTCGCCGGTCCCGGCCGGCGGAGGGTCCCTGTAGTCGCCGTCCACGTGCCTTCGGTGCTTCTTGGCCCGCCATCCCCTCGGATCGCCCGGGAGCCAGGTCCCGTAGGTATGGCCGTCCACATGATACCAGTCGCGCCAAGCGCCCATGGGCCCCGTCACTCCCAACGCCCCCCCGGACACACGCAGATGCCCCAACGCCCCGGGGCCGCGCCCCCGCGGGCGCTCCCAAGCGCGCATCCCTCTCTCCTCCATACCCCGCCGGCCTACCGCCGGCGCTTCTTCTTCCGCTTGTCGCGCTGCTTCTTCGTGAGGCGCTTCGAGCGTTTCTTGACCTTGAACTTGGGCATCATGCCCATCATGCCGGCCTGGCCAACTTGCTGGGCGAAGCGCATGCGGTCGCGCATGCCCATGCCGGCCATCTGCTTCATCATGCCGGAGGCCATGTTGAAGTTCTTGACCAGCCCGGAGACGTCCTGGGCCTCGGTGCCGCTGCCCCGGGCGATTCGCCGGCGGCGCGACGCCTCGATCACCGACGGGTCGGCGCGTTCGGCGGGCGTCATGGAGAGGATGATGGCCTCCATGGTCTGGAGCTCGTTGCCCTGGAGCCCCATGCTGCTCACCTGGTCGCCCCCGAGGCCCATCATCTTCATGATCTCCTTGATGGGCCCCATCTTCTGCATCTGGCGCATCTGCGCGAGGAAGTCGGTCAGCGTGAACTGACCCTTCTGCATCTTCTCCTGCATCTTCGCCGCCTGGTCGGCGTCGAATTGCTCCTGGGCCTTCTCGACGAGCGAGACGATGTCGCCCATGCCGAGGATTCTCCCGGCCATCCGATCGGCGTGAAATTCCTCCAGGTCGTCGAGCTTCTCGCCGACGCCGATGAACTTGATGGGCTTCCCGGTGACGGCCTTGACGCTCAGCGCGGCCCCGCCACGGGCGTCGGAGTCGAACTTCGTGAGGATCACGCCGTCGAGCTCGAGCCGCTCATTGAACTCCCGGGCGCTGTTGACGGCGTCCTGCCCGGTCATCGAGTCGCAGACGAGGTAGATCTGGTGCGGGGTGACGGCGCCGGCGATATCCTCGGCCTGCTTCATCATCTGCTCGTCGATGTGAAGCCGCCCGGCCGTGTCGACGATCACCACGTCGCACTCGTTTTTGCCCGCCCACCTAACGGCCTTTCGGGCCACCCGGACGGGGTTCTTCTCGCCGTCGATCTTGAAGACTGGCACGTCGATCTGCTGGCCGACGATCGTAAGCTGCTCGATTGCGGCGGGGCGTTGGAGGTCGCAGGCGACCATGACCGGGCGCTTGCCCGCGGCGAGCATTTTTTTGGCGAGCTTACCGCAGGTGGTCGTCTTGCCCGACCCCTGAAGCCCCGCCATCATCACGATCGTCGGCGGCGGGCTGACGTAGTAGATCCGCGAGTCCACCGGGCCCATCAGCCCGGTGAGCTCGTCGTGAACGATCTTGACCATCAACTGCCCGGGGTGCAGGCTCTGGATCACCTCCTGCCCGACGGCCTTGTCCACCACGTCGTCGCAGAACTTCCGCACGACCTGGTAGTTGACGTCGGCCTCCAGCAGCGCGGTGCGGACGTCGCGCATGGCGTCGCGGACGTTCTGCTCGGTGATCCGCCCTCGCCCGGAGAGTTTGCGGAAAACGTCGTTGAACTTGTCGGTCAATGCCTCGAACATGGGAGGCAGAGCTTATCAGATTCCCTCGCCCGGCGGAAGGGCCAACCGCCCGCCGAAGTGCCCGGAGAGCTTTTCGCCGAGGTTTGCAGCGCGGAAGGTCGCCGGCGGCGGTTTCAAGATATGGCGGCGGCTGACCTGGGCCGCGCCGTCGATAGACGAATCGCATCCCCAGAGACCAGAAAGGCACTGACGATGACCGGAACGCGAACCGAGCGAATCCTGGCGGCCCTGCTGGCCGTCTCGCTGATCGGGGCCCTGCCGAGCTTGGCGGCACAGAAGAAGAAAAAGAAGCCCATCCCCGTGTTTGTCGACGTGGAGACGGCCGGGCCGGACTGGCAGGTCCAGGGCGAGTATATCGGCAAGGTCGGCGACGACAAGCTGGGCGTGCAGGTCATCGCGCTGGGCAACGGGGCGTTCCAGGCCGTCTTCTACCCCGGCGGGCTGCCCGGGGCCGGCTGGGACGGAAAGGTCCGAATCCCCCTCGACGGACGGACGAAGGACGGCAAGACCGTCTTCGAGCCCAGCAAGGCGGCGAAGAAGTACATGGCCGGGCCACCCGAGCAGTTCAGCGCCCTGCGGAACAACCCCTCCGGCGGGCAGAAGAACTGGGAGGCGGTCATCGAGAACGAGCGTATGAAGGGGCGAACGGACAACGGCAAGCGGTTCGTCGCCGAGCGTGTGATCCGCAAGAGCCCGACGCTGGGCATGAAGCCGCCGGCCGGCGCGGTCGTGCTCTTCGCCGAAAAGGGCGACGAAAAGAACTTCAAGGGCGGGCATCTCGACAAGCGAGGCCTGCTCTGCGCGGGGACGGTGAGCAACCAGAAGTTCAGCGACTTCACGCTGCACGTGGAGTTCATGACGCCCTTCCGCCCCCAGGCCCGTAGCCAGGGCCGGGGCAACAGCGGGGTGTACCTCCAGCACCTCTACGAGGTCCAGGTGCTCGACTCGTTCGGTCTGGAGGGCCTCGACAACGAGTGCGGGGGCATCTACAAGAAGGGCAACTGCAAGGTCAACATGTGCCTGCCGCCTCTGACGTGGCAGACGTACGACGTGGAGTTCACGGCCGCGAAGTTCGAGGGCGGCAAGAAGGTGGCCAACGCCATCGCGACGATCAAGCACAACGGCGTGGTGATCCACGACAAGCTGAGCATCTCCGGCAAGACGGGCGGATCGAGGGGCAACGAGCCCGGCCCGGGACCACTCCACCTCCAGGGCCACGGCAACCCGGTCTTCTTCCGGAATATCTGGGTCGTCGAGAAGAAGTAGCGACCCGCTCGGCGAGCGCAGGTCTCGCCGGCGGGATCCCTCAGGGACCACGCCGGCCCGGGCGCTTCAGCGAGGCGTCCAGAACGTCCCCCGCGCGCAGTGTGCCTTCGTAGTTCTCGCCGACCCGTTTCATGGGGCGGCTCCACGTGGCCTCCTGGTCGCCAAAGGGGTCGCGCAGGCGAAGCCGCCCGTCTCGCCCGGCGGTGATCCGCACGCGGACGGTCCGCCCCCCGCGTCTCTCGGCCGAGACGCGATAGGCCCCCTCGGCGCGGAGGTCGGCGAAGGAAACGTCCTTCCACTTCGCCGGCGTCGCCGGGAACACGCGAAGAGTCCCGCCCCAACTCTGCAGGAGCATCTCGTGGACGGCCTGCGAGGCCGCGAAGTTGCCCTCCAGCGTGAACGGCCGATAGCGGAAACCCGAGTAGCCTTTCTTCGTCTGGTCGCCGTTGATGTGGAACCCGTTGCGTGAGAGGAAGGCTTCGAGGTAGATCGCGAGCCTGTTCTCCGCCGCCTGGGCTCGCCCGCATCGGGCCTCCATGCACGCCATCCAGGAGAAGCTGTACCCGCACCACGCCCGCGTGCCGAGCCGCCGGACCTGGGCCAGCGAGGCGTCGATGATCCGGCGGTCCCGGTCCGTGCCCTCGACGTGCAGAATCCCCAGCGGGTGAATGGCCATCAGGTGCGCGTGGTGGCGGTGCGACTGGGTGAGCGACTCGTCGGCCGAGAGCTTCAGCGCGCCGGCCTCGCCCTCGACGGCCCACTCGTCGAGCTGCCCCAGCACGGCTCGCCACCGGGCCGCGTCGCGGGGCTTGTCCAGAGCGTCGGCCATCGACCCCAGGGCGCCGAACAGCCACCGAAGCAATGCGAGGTCGTGGTTCGTATTCGGCGTCAGCCAGGCGGCCAGCGAGTTGTTGTGGATCTCCGGCGAGGTGGACAGGGGCAGCTTCCGCTTGCCGTCGGGCCCGGCCTGGAGCAGCGCGTCGAGGCACTCGGCGATGGCTGAGCAATACGGGTACGCCCGGTCGCGGAGGAACTGCCGGTCCATCGTGTACCGCCAGTGGAGGTAGAACAGGTGGGCGACCCAGGGGCCCATGGCGGGGCTCAGGGAGTACTGCCCCCAGCCGCCCATGGCTTTGCCGTCGAGCGTCATCACGCCGGGCACAGCCGCCCCGGGCGTCCCGTAGAACCGCCTGGCGAACTTGCGGTGCGCCGGCAGGTGGTCCCACATGAAATCGAGGAAGCAGGCCCCCTGGTCGAACCGACCCGCCGCTTGGTAGGCGTAGTAGGTGAACTGCGTATTGAGGTCGTGGTGGTAGTCGCCCTTCCAGGGGGGCAACCCGCCCGCGTCGGCGGTCCATACGCCCTGGAGCGGCATGGGTGGCGCGCCGCGACGCGAGGCCGCCCCGTAGAAATACTGCACCAGGTCATAGTGTCTCTGAACGGCGGCGTCCGGGACGCGAACGCCGGAGCGCGACCAGAACCGCTCCCACCACGTCCGGTGCGGTGCGAGCAGGGCGTCGTACCCGTCGGCGAGCGCGTCGGCGACGCGTTTTCGGCCGACGGCAAGGGGGTCCGGGCCGTCTTTCGTCGAGGCGACGGTCCAGGCGATCTCGACGGCGTCGCCTCGGGTTCGGCTGGAGACGACCCCCGCGTACTTCAGCCCCAGCGCCGCCGACTGGAGATACCATCGCGTCGGGCCGTCGTCACCCATCACCGCCGGCGGGCTGGAGAGTTTCTTCAACGCCGCCGGCGCGAGGATACGGTAGTCCACCGTCGTGGATGTCACCCGGGCGATCGCCACCGCCCGGGTCGCGCTGTAGAACACGTCGATCGAGGCCGACCCGCAATCGACGCGTCCGACGGCCCGGCGGAAGTCCAGGCGAAACGCCCTGGCCTTGTGGGCCTTGCCGATCGTCAGCTCCAGCCGACCCGCGGGGATCTTCGTGGGATAGGCGTAGGCGTTGTACGGGCGGTCGAACATCGCCACGAGTTTCGCCTGGTCCTTCGCGACCACCAGCTTCCGCATGGTCGCGTAGGTCCAGTCCTCGGCCTTGAGCGGCTCGGGCGTGCGCAGGTCCCACAGGTCGCCCCGGTCCAGCGAGATCCGGATCTGCCTGTCCTGGCCCCAAAGCAGCCCGCCGAGGAGCCCGTTGCCCAGCGGGATGGCCTCGTCCCATCGCCGGATCGGCCCGGCCAGTTCCAGGACCGTCGTCCCGGGCCCCCGCGCCGCCGGATCGGGCCAGGCCTCGCCCCATGCCCCGCTACCCAAAGCCAATGACAGAAGGATCGGGAGAGTTTCCATGGCCGCATTGTACCCGGCGCGGGGCTCATCGCCACCGGTTTGCCCGGGCACCGGCGGGGGGAAAGAAATCGCCCGTCCCCCCGGCGAATCGTAGGCTTCCTGCGCTTCGAGCCGACCGGACTGAGGCGGTGGGAAGGACCGTCTCCCCAGCGGGTGCTCGGGGCCCTGGCCCGTCGGGGCGCCTCGCGCAGAGATTTCGCGCGGGCCCCGGCGGGATGTACACAACTCGGTTACCCCAGGCGGAGGGAGCCCCCCGGCCTCGCCGGGACGGTCCGTCCGAGGCGCGCGTTCGCCGGTTCGCCGGTTCGCCGGCGCGGGCGGCGGCCTCGATCGCGCGAGCTTCGGCTCGCGCCCGCGGGCGACGAGCAGGCTGGAGGGCATGCTCCCGCCCGCTCCTTTTTGCGCCCGCCGGCGACCCGGACCTCGCAGAGCCATGGCCACCGGCCTGGCAAGCCGGCGGGCCGGGCGTGTTCTTTCCTGATCGCCGCGTTGACGAAACGGGCCGAATGCCTTACAGAAAGGCCGCCCTCGCCGCCCAGACGATCCTCGTCGGCATCCGAAACACACTGACGGCAACGAGCTGACGGGCGGCCGACCGTTGGGGCCTGTTCCGCGCGGCGTACGCTCCCGGCCCAATCCGGTGTCTGCCCCCAATGGTCCCCCTTTCTTCCTGGCCGGGCTGCCGGTTCGTCTTGGTCCTCCTCCGGCGGTCGCGTAGAATCGTCCGAGTCGACAAACCCCTTACATCGCGAGTTCTTGCTGAGGATTTCGACCATGACAAGACGGACATTTTCGGGATGGACGATCGGCTGCGCGATCGCGGCCTGCCTGTTGGCGACCGGTGGGGCCCGGGCCGTCGAGAAGGAGACCTCGCTGGTCACCGGCGAGGCGATCGGCGAGTTGGCGGTCGCCGGGCGGCTCGACGTCGACCTCCACGCCGAGTTCATGGCCTCCCGCACGTTCGCGGGCGAGACGGTGCTGAACTGGTACCACTGCGGCTTCTCCGGCGGCGGGGGCAACAACGAGGTCGGGGGCAACTTCGGCGACTTCGGCCTGGCCGTGCCCCACACCCGGCGAGACGAGCGCTACCCCCACTGGGTCCAAGCCGGCCCGTGCCCGGCCGTCCGCTTCGACGGCGGGGACATCCTCAAGGGCAACTTCCCCGTCGAGAAGGGCGCCGCCGGCGCCGAGGACCTGGCCATCGAAATCTGGCTCCGCGACGGGGACCCGGCCAACGGCGAGATCATCCTCGGCTGGCAATCCGAGGACGGCCGGGCCACCTCCGCGCCGATCGCCTGCCCCCCCCAGATCAAGGGCTCTGAGGCGTGGCATCACCTGGCGGTCTCCTGCCGGACCGATCGCGAGACGTGGTATCTCGACGGCAAAGAGTTGCGAACGACCCCGCGCCGGCTTCGAATCGCCAACGCCCACCGCATGGTCCTCGGCGGGGCCTGCGAACGGGCCCCCTCGTTCCGCGGGCTTCTGGCGGCCGTGCGACTCCACGACAAGGCCATGACCGCCGAGCAGGTCGCCCACAACGCCCGAGGCGGCGTCCTGCTCGGCACGAAGCTGCACTCCTGGTGGCGGCGAGAACCCGACCGCTGGTGGGCCAAAGAGTCCAAGCACTTCCGCCATTGCGTGGACAAGAAGCAGATGGCCGAGTGGACCGACAAGCAGTTGAAGGCGTTCCACGGGCGGCTGGAGGGCATGTTCGAGCTGGCTGAAAAGTGCTACGACCTGTACAGTCGCCGGCTGGCCCTGCGGGTGGGCGTGGTGGCCGCCAAGAGCCAGTTCCGCGGCGACGGCATCAAGTACAAGATTCCGATCCAGCCGTCGCAGGGCAGTTGGATGGGCTGGGAGGGCAAGCACGGCTTCGGCTTCGCCTGCCAGGCGCCGGGGCACATCAACCCGCACGAGCTGGTCCACGGCTGCCAGGGGCAGACCGGCGGCGGCCTCCAGGGCAACTACTGGGAGGCCCACGCCAATTTCCCCCAGACCTACCTCGGCATCTACCAGACCATCCCCCCCACCTGCTGCTCCCGCGTGAGCATGTTCTTCCCGGCCAACGGGCGGTGCTACTACCATGCCCGGCTCATGTTCGAGCACCTCGCCCAGACGCCGGAGTACGGGCCGATGTTCATCTCCAAGCTCTGGTACGACGGCGGCACGAAGGACGCCAAGAACGAGTACCCGTGGACCGCGTTCACGCGGCTGGACCCGGACCCGGCCACCGCCCTGCCGGAAGAGTGGACGCGAATGGTCCAGCGCTGCGTGACGTGGGACTTTGAGACGTTCGACCCGAAACGCCCCAACCTCTACGCAACCGAGGCCGAGAAGCACCGCGACGTCATCGCCCGCTACGGGCGCGTCCTGCTCGAACGCACGCCCCTGGAGCCGGGCTTCTGGCGCGTCCCTCGCGAGATGGCCCCCCAGCAACTCGGGTGGAACCTCTGCCCGCTGACCACCCGGGCGAAGCGCGTCTCGGCGGAGCTGACCGGCTGCGGAACGAACCCCGAGCGAGGCAGTGACTGGCGCCTGGCGTTCGTCGCCGTCGACGCCGAGGGCAAACCGCGCTACGGGCGCATCGGGCGCCCGGGGCAGGCCCTGCCGTTCGACGTCCGCGACGGCGACAAGCAACTCGTGTTGGCCGTCGTGGCCACCCCCGGGAACATCCTGCCCGTCCCCATGACCGGCGACTTCCGCTCGCCGGCCCAGGAGGTCTTCCCCTACCGCGTGAAGCTCACCGACTGCGAGCCGCTGGACGTCCTGGTCCCGCCGAAGCCTTCCGTCCCGGGCGCACGGCACGCCAACGGCGGCGGGTTCGTCGCCGCCACGGCCCACGCCGACGCGACCGCCTATGTCGGCCCCGGCGCCCAGGTGCTCGGGCGGGCCAAGGTGCTCGGGCGGGCGCGGGTCGAGCACCTGGCGGTCGTCCGCGACGAGGCGACCGTCCGCGACGAGGCCCGCGTCAGCGGACACGCGCTGGTCAGCGGCCGGGCGATCGTCCGCGACCGCGCAAAGGTCCGCGACTTCGCGCACGTGCCCGACGGCGTCGTGCGGGACGACGCCCGGGTCCTCGAGCACGCCTCGACCCGCGGACGCGACGCCGACATCTCCGGGCGGGCCACCCTCAAGGGCGTCGCCTGGGTGGCCGGACGAGTCGCCGGCAGTGCGATCCTCGACGGACACTACGCCAAGAGCAACCCCATCGACCGCGGCGTGTGGTTCACCTGGAGTTGGAGTCGCGGGAAGAACCCCGGCGAGTTGGACATCGAGCTGGGCGGCCTGGCGATGCAGTACACGTTCGACACGCCGCACCCGCGCGTCGCCTGGGACACCTGGGGCGCCGCCCACGGACGCCTCGTCGGCTCGGGCCGGATCGTTCGCGACGCCGCCCGGGCGAAAGCCGCCGGCGACGCCAAGCCCGCGCCCAACAAGCCCCCCCGGCCGGGAGCTGCCCTGGTGCTCGACGGAAAAACCCAGTACGTCGAACTGCCCCGCGAGATCGCCGACACCCGAGACCTCACCCTCGACGTCACCTTCCGATGGGACGGCGGCACGGGCCAGCGGCTCATCGAATGCGCCACCGACGCCCGCACACGCATGTTCCTCACCCCCGCCGACGCCGACGGCAAGCCGGCCTTCGTCCTCACCCGCGCCGGGCAAGCCCAGGCCGTCCGCGCCCCGCGAGCCCTCACACCCGGAAAGTGGACGAATCTCCAGCTCATCCTCGCCGGCGAGAAAGCAACCCTGCGCGTCGACGGGAAGACCGCCGCGACGAACGACGCCGTCACGCTCAACCCCGAGGACCTCCACGCCACCGTTTGCCTGCTCGGGCGAGGCCTCGACGGCGGACACTTCGCCGGATCGATCGAACAGGTGACCGTCCACTCGATCGCGACGGTGGACGACCGACCGCCCTCGCCCGACCCGGCCGCCTGGGCCATCCCGCCAACACGCATCACCCCCGCCAAGGCGATCATGCGGGCCGAGCCCGGCCACGACCCGCGGGGGCAGGTCGAGTACTTCTTCGAGGAGATGACCGGCAAGCCCGGCGGCGACGACAGCGGCTGGCTCAAGAACCCCGTCTACATCGATACCGGCCTGGACCCGAAGACGGCCTACGCCTACCGCGTTCGCACCCGAGACGTCAACGGCAACGAGACGAAGCCCTCGTCGCCCGGCCAGGCCGCCTGGCGCGACGTCAAGGCCTTTGTCCAGGACACCGGCCCCGACGGGCTCTGCGTCATCGAGGCCGAACACGCCCACGAGAACCACCCCGCACCCGATGGCCACGCATGGAAGCCCGTCGCCGAGCCCAAGGGCTTCACCGGCCAAGGCGCTATGAAGGCCTTGCCCGACAAAGGCGGGAACGTCTCCGACACCTACCAGCGCGGCAGCCCCCGGCTCGACTACGTGATCCGAACCCACAAGACCGGGCGACACTGGCTCTGGGTCCGCGTCTTTGCGCATCACCACACGGCCGACAGCTTCCACGCCGGGGTCGACTTCCAGGCGGGCGACTGGGGCGAGAACATCTCGACGGGTTTCGGTCCGACGTGGCGGTGGGCCCGCGTGCCCAAGCCCGTCGTCCTCCACAAGCCAGGCATCCACCGCGTCAGCCTCTGGATGCGAGAGGACGGCCTGGCCATCGACAAACTGCTGCTGACGACGCGAGGCGACTACAAGCCGTCAACCGAAACCAACGCGCGCGGGGTCCCCACCGGCCCCGGCCCCGCCGAGTCGCCCGCCCGCTAGGGCTGAGACAACCCGCCGCCTTCGAACGCTTCGCGGGAACCTCGACCAGCCCCCGGCGTCCAAGCGGTGGACCCATGTCTGCGGAACGGGACATCATCGAAGACCTTTCGGCCTACCTGGACGGCGAGCTGCCGCCGGCCGACGCCCACCGCGTCGAGGCCCGCCTCGCCCGCGACCAGGCCGCCGCCAAAGACCTGCGCGGGCTCCGCGCCACGCGAGAGTTGCTTCGTGCCGTGCCCCCGGCCCGGGCGCCGCGCGGCTTGACCGACGCGGTGCTCGCCGAGGCCCACCGGCGAGGGCTCGTCGGCCGGACGCGGGAAAGAGGGCTTTGGCTGGGGCGATTCTCGGCCGCGGCCGTGCTCGCACTGGCCGCCGGGCTCGGGGCCATCGTCCTGCTGGCCACCGGCCCGGCTCGCCGCAGCCCGCCGCCCGACGAGTTGCCCGTGCTCCTGGCCGCGGCGACCGATGACGACGGCGCGACGTCCCTCGGCGTGCGGCTCAGCCCCGGCCCGGCCGGCAACGGCCACCTCCGGTCCCTATCGAAAGTGGCCTCGGCGGCCCTGGGCACCAAGAGCGCGTCCATCCGCCGCGTCGAGTTGCGTGTGGGCGACCTCGCCGCCGCCGCCAGAGGCATCGAACTCGCCGTCGCGGAGGAAAGGCGTCAGAGACCTCTTCGGTCTCGCCGCGCTCCTCTGACGCACAAGTCCGGCGTAAGAAAGGTCCCTGACAACCTGTCTCCTCGGTGGGTCCCGGCGGGGACGGGGGTTTGGCGCGGGCTACTGGCCGCGCCGGCGGATCAGCTTGGCCGACTGGCCGGGGTGGTCGAGACGGCGCAGGCCCCCCGGCGGGGTACGACGGTCGAGCGCCTCTGCGTGGACAGCGCGATGGTGGCCAGTCTCCCCGCCGTGCCGGCTCCGCCTCCTCGGCCGCAGCGGCGCCGCCCCGCGGCGAAACCGTCACGCGCCCCGGCCGAGGGGAACCGCTACCACGTCGGCAGAGTTCAGCATCTGGCCTCCGCGTCCGGCCGCGCCGGCGGACGTCCCCGCCCGCCCGCGACCGGCCCGGCCGAGAAGGCGTGGGGCCTGCTGATTATCACGCTCCGCCTCGACGCGCCGGCCACACAAATCGCCCCGTGACGAGCAAAGGGGTCAGGACAGCGGCAGGAGCCTGGCGAGGCCCAGCACGTCCAGCGGGTCGGTCTCGCCGGGCGCCTCGTCGGCGGGCGATTCGTCGCCGGGGTCGTAGCCGGCGGGCGTGAGGACGGCCTCCTCGGCCGGGGCCCGCGCCGCGGCCGCCAACAGGGCGTCGGCTCGTACGGGCGCGATCGCGGCGACAAGCACCTCGTCCACTCTCGTGTCGGCGACGTTCCCCGCGGCGGTGCCGGCGGCCGGGGGCGACGCATCGGCCGGGGCGGACTCGGTTGTCTCGCCCGCCGACGTGTTGGCGGCGTCAGCCGGCGGCGGATCGTCCGCCTGCGAGCCGGCCGGCGCGGCCTCGGGAACCGACCGGCCCATGTTGGCGACGAGCAGGGCCAGGTCGCCTCGCCCGACGGCCCCGTCGCCGTCGAAGTCGCCGTCGTCCCACGTCGCCCCGTCGCCCGTGCCGGCGTGGGCCTTCCACGCGAGGTAATCGCGGAAGTCGACCGTATCGTCCCGCGTCGCGTCGCCGCGAAGGGCGACCGTGAAGGGCATCTCGTAGTCGCCGCCGGACGCACCATCCTCGTCGCCGTCCAGCTCGTTGCCCGCCAGGTCGCGGACCCACTCGTCGTCGAGCACGGCCGTGTAGTGGCCGGCCGGCAACTCCAGGCTCGCAAGATCCCACCGCGCCGTCCGCGTCGCGCCCTGGTAGGAGAAGCTCACGTCCTCGGGCAGGGGCACGAGCGCCCCGGCGGCGTCGCGGATACTCAGGGCGTACGCCGGCACGTTCGTCCGCTCGCTGAAGGCGAAGCTCAGCGTGTGGCAGTCGGCGGGCGTACCCAGGCCGTCGTCGATCTCGAACGCCTCGACCGCCGGCCCGACGTCCACCAGCCGCACGTCGTCCCACGCCGACCCGCTGGTGTACACCCACCAACCCCCCATCAGAACCGTCCTCGTCTCCCGGAAGCGGACCTTCACCTCGCCGTAGCTCGACGCCAGGTCATCCAGCTCGATGCGGTATGGCTGGTAGTCGAACGCGTCGACGGTTACCACAGGGACCGCGGGCGCCCCGTCGATGCTGACGGATGCCGAGGTCTGGCCCGTGGCCTCACAGGCCTTCTTGGCCCAGAACTCCAGCACGACGCCCCCCCGGCCGGCCAGGTCCGCGTGAAGGACGGCTTCGCAGGAACTCGTGCTCTCGAGCAGCTCGCCGCCGATGGACAGCAACAGGCTGCAGGAGCCCGTGTGCGCGTTGGCTGGGAAGACCGAGATCCCCAAGCCCTGGCCATCGGAGCGTGTGAAGGTCCAGGCGCGTCCGAGCGCTTCGAGCGACCCGGCCTCAAAGCCCTCCTCGATCGGCGGCGTCGCGGGGACGACGTCGAGCGTCCAGGTGCCCTCGTGGACGTCGTACTGGAGTCCGTCGCCGTTCTGGTCCATCGCGTTGCCCGCCGGGTCGAGCACGTCGGGCCCGACAACGATCTCGTACGTTCCCACGAGCGCAAGCGGCGCCGCGAAGTGGACGGTGAAGGTCTGATGGTCGCCGCTGTCGACGATCGGCTGGGCGGCGTCCAGATCGACGGGCTCCCCGAGCGGATCGGTGATCGTCACGTCGGCGGCGGTGAAGCTGGCCGCGTCGATCGGCTCGCTGAACGTCACGTCCAGGCCGGTGGCCGTCTCGCCAACAGGGACGGGACAGACCGACACGACGGACGGGCCCGTGACGTCGGTCCCGCCGGCGAGGAGGCGAATGTCGTCCCACGCGAACGTCGCCCACATGCCCGTGCGGCGGAAGCGGAACCGCACGTCGTCTGTGTAGGCCAGCCCCAGCGCGTCCAGGTCGATCCCGACGTGCCGGTACCAGTCCGTGCGGTCGATGTTCATCAAGTCGGTCCAGGCCCCACCGTCCACGCTGACCGCCACCGAGGCGGAGCTGTCCACGCCCATCTCCCGGATGAAGAAGTCGAGGGTCACGCCCGTCGCGCCGGTGAGGTCCGCGTGGAGAATCGCGTCCTGGGTCTGCGAATTGTTGGAGTTGCCATCCATCTCCAACGCCCAGGTGCCGGCGTAGGCATCACCGGAGGCCACCTCGATCGTGCCGCCGTCGCGGGCGAAGCTCCAGTGGTTGCCGAGCGCCTCGATGCTGCCCGCCTCGAAGTCCTCGACGATCGGCAGGGCCGCGGGGATGGCCGACAGGATGAACTCGCCGGCGTACCCGTCGCCGGCAAGGCCGTCGCCGTCCTGATCCATCGCGTTGCCCGCCGGGTCGGCCAGATTCGGACCGATCGCCACGCCGTAGGCCCCCGCGATGCCAACCGGCTCGGCCAGGTGAATCGTGAACGTCTGATGGTCGCCGCTGTCGGTGATCGGCTCGACGGCGTCCAGCGGTACGGCCAGGCCCAGCGGGCCGGTGAGGCTCACGTCGGCGGCGGTGAAGCTCGCCGGGTCGATCGGCTCGGAGAACGTCACGTCCACGGCCGCCACCGGCCCGGGGACCTCGCCCGACGGGCTGATCGCCGTCACCGACGGACCGATGATGTCCAGGCCCTCGGCGAGGTGGATGTCGTCCCAGGCGAAACCGCTGTCGTAGCCGTCCATGCGAAAGCGGATGCGGACGTCGTCGGTGTAGGTCAGGCCGAGGGCGTCCAGATCGAGCGCGTACCGCTCGTATTCTCCGGCCCCGTCGATCAAGGCCAGGAGCGTCCAGGTCTGGCCGTCGACGCTGACGGCGACCGAGCCTGACGAGCCGTCGCCGTCGTACTCCAGGACGTGGAACTCCAACCACACGTCGGTCGCGCCGGCGAGGTCCACGTGGAGGACGGCGTCGGGCCGGCCGGCAGACCACTCGCCGGAGGTCATCGCCAACGCCGCCGTGCCGCCGTGGGTGTGCTCGCCGGACAAGGCGATCGTGCCGTCCTCGCGGACGAGCTGCCAGGCGGGCCCGAGCGCCTCGACCGCGCCGGCCTCGAAGCCCTCGATCACGGGCAGAGCCGTCGGCGAGGCCGTCACGGCGAACGGCCCGTGGAACACGTCGCCCTGGAGGCCGTCGCCGTCGGCGTCCAGCAGGTTGCCCG
>Ga0272442_10003768_pt1 | contig 21106 bp, 43 predicted proteins | sample SSMForm2O_FD_200262 | JGI IMG/M metagenome (GOLD analysis project Ga0272442, IMG submission 200262) | Marine sediment archaeal communities from Little Sippewissett salt marsh, Falmouth, MA, United States - SSM-Form-2O | ecosystem: Environmental > Aquatic > Marine > Wetlands > Sediment ... | reverse complement strand
CCAACCAGAACTTTATCAATTGATTGGTTTACCAATTATCATAATTGTATTGTTGGGATTTTTCTTACTGGCAAGAAGAAGTAATAAGCCTAAAAAGAACAAGGTTGAAAATATTGAAGAGAAAGTAGATGAAATAATAAATGGAGATAAAAAATGAAGAAAGTAAAGTGTCCATATTGTGAGAAAGAAGTAACTTGGCTTACTGACCACTTGGCTGAACATCATGGTATCAGTAGGCAAGACGGAATACTAAAAATAGTGCAGACCAGAGAAAATGAAATATACAAATTAGAGAAGGAGGTGAATGAATGAAATATGAAGCCAAAATAGTATTTGAACATACTATAGATGAGGAAGAAGCAAAAGATGAGCTTGAAAAGGCACTCATAGATGAAGGATATGAAGATGTTCAAGTTACTGAATTCAAAGAAGTAGAGGAGTAAACTTATTTATTAGAGCAGTTGAGTGATGTTTTCCTTTGCCATTCATCCACAAACTCAACTGTTTCTAATTTCTTATTTTGTAGGCAGAACTATGGAAGAAGTGTTGAAAATACCAAAACCCATATAAATGATAACGGATATGTAGAAATTGTAGGTGACAAGAAAACCTACAGGAAAAGTGAAAAAATGGCAAAAACAGGAAGTAGAAAAAAAGGAAGTATGAAGCAGAAGAAAACAACTGAGCAATTATTGGCTGAAGTAGTCAATAAAAAGATGGACAAAGAAATTGAAAAGATTGAAAAGAAAGCACAAGTAAAGAAAGTAAAAGGCTTTGAATACAATCATAGAGATGTATTTGCTATTGGTGAAGCATTTGCAAAGTCAATTAAAGCAGAAGTTGGAACAATTAAAATACATAGAAAAGAAGATTATGAAGCCTGCACAGTAATGAAAGGAAACCGTTGCATATGTTGGTTTCTGCCATCCGCCAACAAAGAAGAGAGATTTAGAATTTACTTGTTTGGTGATGGTCCAAAACAAATAATCAAAGTGCACAATGATAAAGAACAAGAACAATGCTTTTCAACTATAACTGATGTTTACAATACAGTAGAAGCAAAGAAAGTAAAGCAATCAAAACCAAGAGCACCAAAGCAACCAAAAGAGCTCAGAGCATTGGACAAAGTATTAAGACAACTTGACAAACTTGAAGCAAAAAAAGCAATGACAATACCACCAGGTTACTTGCCAGATAATGAAGAGTTTGTAAAAGCAGTAGAAGAACACAAAGGCAGATTTGACTGGGACAACGGACTAATTTTCAAAACTCAAGTTGGGAAATAATCCCACCTTCATTTTTATTCAGGAGCAAATGAATTAATTTGGAGTTGAATGAAATGGGAGTTTTGATTAAACCAGAAGATAGGATTTTGATATCTGTGATAGAGCTGGAATCTGGACATCACAAGAGCTGGGTAGATAAAACCATAAACAGTATCAACAGGAGAGTGCCACAATGAAGTTTGGCCAGTTAGAATTGGTAGACCAAGAACAGTTCTGGATGTGTTTCAACTGGAGGGACAACTAAATGGAAGCAAGATGTGTAAAATGTGGAAGAACTTCATTAACAGGATATGATGTTTGTATCAACTGTTTAGATGATGAGGAGGACTAAAAAATGAAAATGGAAGTTGATATCATAACAGTATCAGATGGACAAATAACTGAACTGAAAATTAATGAGCAGTTGTATACAATAAAAGCAAAAGAACAATCAATACCAGAACAAACAATTGATGTTCCAACTGAGGAATTGTCACCATATAAGAAGAAAGGATTTACTATTGAGCACCAGAGAAACATGGGAGTTCACTACATTGGAACTTGTGATGGAATGCGGATAATCAAAGAACTGGTTGAGGAATTAGATGGTGTGTTCCATGAGACTAAAAGGAAGTTCATCATAAAGAAGTATTATCCAGTAGCAAGTGACAGTTCACTAAAAAGATATAGCATCACTTATGCAAGTTATTTAAAGGGAAAACCAGTAGTTAAGAAAACAAGAAAATATAGAAGACATAGAAGAAGAAAACCTACTGGAGCTCATGGACGGGACAAACCATATCAGACTTGGATTATGAATGATGAGATTGATGCTGTGAAGAGAGCAATTAACCGAGTTGAATATGGATATGTTCCAACTACTAAAGCAATATCTGAAAAAACTGGTTTTTCTTTAATGAGAACAAGAGCAGTTCTGCATTATATGAAAACCAATGAGATAGCAAAATCAAAGAGAACAAGCAAAAATGTAGTTTGGAGGACAATTGACAATGGATAAAAAATTAACTGAAAATGAATATGAGATGTATTTTGAATTTCATAGCATAGATGATATGCTCCAGTTTCTTGGACTATGCAAACAACTCATTGGTCAGTATGGCAAAGTAAAGATATCAGTTGTGATGAATGACTACATGGTTGATGAAGACAACTATGATAATGCACAGGAGGAATTAGATGGATAATCAAATACCCAGAGAAATCAAATACCAGAGACCACCACAAGTTGATATTGTTACATTGCAAAGAAAAACTGTTAAAATGTTAAAGCAATTGATATTGATTGGTGGCATTATGATGGCTGGTTTGTTTATTATGAACATCAGAGGTGACCCAACAGCCATCTGGAATAATCCTTTGTTTGGTCATACAGTGATTTACTTTGTCTTTGCCTTCTTTGGATTTCAATTTTTAAGAAACCAGTTGAAATGGACAATCAATATCATACCCAACAGAGCACCACAGAGACAAAGAACATTGCCAGTGAATAACAATATTCCAATTAAAAGGGAAACACCAGCACAACCCATTAACAACAATGTTAAAACCAGTCCTCAAACGGTGTTTAATTACCAATTGGGAATCACACCACTGAGCACAGTATACATTACAATCATAATTGGTTGCATTGCTGGTATCTTCTTGGGATGTTGGTCATTAGATATTTCAGTGACTGCATTGATAATACAATTACAGACTGGAAGTGAAGCAGTAGTGACAAATGGATGGCTCAGTAGAGACCCAAGTTTGAATTACCATCTGAGTTTATATATGATAATTGGGTGTTCTATTATCCTCAGTATGGTATCAATCAAGTTGATGATGTTAAAACAATCAACAAGACAATCAAAGCCAAGAGAATCTCCAGTAATTAAATCAATGAAGAATCCAGTAGTGTTTGGATATGTTAGTTCATATTTAGCACTAATTGGAACTGGGTTTGTAGTGTTGATGTTGTATTTGGGACTTGCCAATCCAATGGGTGAAGTGCATGTCCAGTTTAATGCACTTGGTGAGCACTATCTGGAGATTTTATTATTTACAGTAGTGTTTATAATGCTACTGTGGAATGCAAGATTGCAGAGAATAAGATTTCAGCAATATAAGAGAGATAGGAATAGGGATGTAAAAATAAATGGAGGTGGAAAATGAAAATAGTTGTCAAAACTAAAAATGGTGATGGTTTGGATTTAGTTAATCAACTAATGAAGAATGATAAAGTCACCAGTGTAAGGTTTAGATACAACAGTAAACCAGTATTTAGTTAAACCTTATCTTATTTTTTTTTCTAAAAAAGTGCAGGATGGAAGGAAAAACCCGTCCAAGTCGGTAAAAGACCTCCCATCCCATTTCAAAGCAAGCAACTGGTTTTAACTGCGCCTGTCCATACATACAGGCATATCCGATAAATGTTAATGTTTGGAAGGCTGGAAAGCTCACCTTCCAAACAAAAGTTCCCATTGGAGGTGATATATATCTAATGGGGTTACTTATCTCGGACTAGGAGAATGTGTAACTGTTAAAGTCTCCACCGTTTTGGATTAAGAATATTCCATGGCGGAGTTGTAGGATGTGTTGTTGAATAAATAAAGCTAAATTTATCAATCTCTGATTTGGTGCCAGTTAATTGATATCCATCTTTTGTTTTTTTGATTCTCATCTTTTTCTCCTCTTATGTGGTTTCTTCTTTTTGTATAGTTTTTTTGGACTTACATATTGGCTGTGTTGATATTTTTCTCTCTTCATTTTTAATCACTTCCCAAGTGTTAACAACATAATCCATTCCACCATTTCTGTTGCGGTGGCTAACCATTCTTCTAATAAATGTTCTCATTTTTTATTTCTCCTTATAATGAATGTTTATACCATCTAATGTTTTAGTGTTCACAAATACTGAACATTTTTCTTTTAGGAGTGTGATTATTCTATCATCAATTACAACTGTTCTTGTTTTTGGTAAATTCTCCTTTTCTACCATAGTTTATTTCCATCCTTATCCTTATTTGATAGTTTTAATTTTTTAATTCTATCATATGCTGATTTTTTAGAATATGCTTTGCAAACTTCAACTTTGCCTCTGTAAATTCTGTAAAGGTTTTTATCCCTTCTTACATAAAATCTTATTTTGGTCATATTTTTCTCAACTCTACTTCCCAAACTTTTCCTTTGATTTGTTTTATAAAGTCTTTTGCTCCTTTTTGTGAATAAAATCTGACACTCTTTCTAACATTCTGGAATGGTATTCTATAATACACATCATAAAAAGTTGTCATCTAATATCTTCTCCTTCTAAGCATCTTTGGTTTAAACATTGGTGGTCTAAAAGTTTTTCCTCTCCTCATGAGACCTTCTCTTTGAGGTTGTTGTTCCATCTGTTGTTGTGCAATGTATTGTTGGATTAATAAAATTTCATCTTCTGTTGGCACCTCAGATGGATGTTGTTGATAATATGCTATAATCTGACTAACGGTATACTCAAAATTTGCTTCCAATTGGTCACCTCATTCCCTTAATGTCTCTCATTATATTTTTTATTTGCTATGAAATCTGGATATAGAACAAAACCACACCATATCTTTATTGAGACCCTTTGCTCCATATGGTAGAACATATAAACATCACCCATTTAATAGGGAATATTATATTAAGAATTATATTGTTAGCCACACTTATCTGGTGTTTATCAAAAACTATTAAATAAAGAGCAAACCTTAAAAGGAAGTAATTTGGTTAGAAGATAGGAATTTGAAGGTAGATAAAATTTATGAAACTAACAATCAATGAAATAAGACAGATGCAAGGACTTCCTTTGGATTTGAAGATTAAAAAGTCACAATTGAGGATTAGAGAGTTTTATAACCACTTTGATGGAGATGTAATAGTAGCATTCAGTGGAGGCAAAGATAGCACAGTAATGTTAGACCTTGTTAGAAAACTATATCCAGATGTCCCAGCAATCTTTAATGACACAGGCCTTGAATACCCAGAAGTCAGAGAATTTGTAAAGACAATTGATAATGTGATTACTGTTAAACCAGAAATGAACTTCAAAAAAGTTTTAGAAACATATGGATATCCAGTAGTGTCTAAAACTACAGCAAACCAATTAAGAGCACTTCAAAAAAGAAAATACTGTATTGATAATAATTTACCAGTTACTAATGAAAAAACTTGTAATATGTATTTATCTGGATACACATCAAAGGGAGTTAAAATGAAAGGACACTCTATTCCTGAAAAGTGGAAATACCTTGTTGATGCTCCATTTAAAATCAGTGAACAGTGCTGTAATATTATGAAGAAAAATCCTGCACATAAATATTGTAAAAAACACAACTTACACTCTTATGTTGGAACCATGGCTTGTGATAGTGAACAAAGAAAAATGGTATATGCCAGATTGGGATGCAACAGTTACAAAGGTAATATAAACAGTAGACCATTATCCTTCTGGATGCAAAAAGACATCTGGGATTACATTCACAAATATCAATTGCCTTACAGTAAAATCTATGATATGGGATACAGGAATACTGGCTGTATGTTTTGTATGTTTGGTGCTCATATGAGTAAACCAAACCGCTTTCAAATAATGGAGCATACACATCCTCAGTTGTATAAATATTGTATGGAAAAACTTGGACTAAAAGATATCCTTCATTATATGAAAATTCCTTATCATGGACTACCAATTAAACTGGAGAAGTTTTTATGATAGTAGTTGATATGTTGATAAAATAAGAGAAGAACTTGGTAGTTGATGTATATGGGTAAAACTATTAAATTAAGGGAATTAGAAGCAAGACAAAAATGGTTGGCAAATAAACTTCAAAATCCAAATTTAACTGTTCAGGAAAGGATGGCATTTGAGGAAGCAATGTTTACTAATAAGAAAATTATCCAGAAATCCAAATAATTATAAAAGAAGTAACCATATTGTTTATTGCTAACAAGGTGCAAGAATGAAGAATAAAGAAGTTAGAGTTTTAGATAAAAATTTTATAAGGAACAAGATATACAAAATACTAAAAAAAGACCTTTTTCAAGTATTATCCAAAGAAACTGTAGATAAAATAATAAATTTTAACATAAACAGTGGATTTGATGCTTTTGATGTTACTATGTTTTTAAAAACTGTTCAGTATGGTATGCTTTGTGAAAAATGTGGTAAATGTTGCAAAAATGCTGACCCTATAATTATATCGGACAGTGAGATACCTTTTTACAGTCAGTATTTTGGTAATTCTTTTGATAAATATATAATTAACAAGGATGGTAAATGGCAACTAAAGAAAACCAAACCCTGTGTTTTTTTAATGATAAATAACAAGTGCAGAATTTATAATGCAAGACCATTAGTTTGTAGAGCCTATCCTTTTAACTATTTAGAATTTAAAAAAATAACAGTTGAAAAAGGTTGTAAGGTTCTTGAAAATATAATAGTAGCAAGAACAACAGTAGAATTAATAATGAAATTGATAGAAAAAACTAAACCTGAATTGTATAAAAATATACAAAATATCCAAAAAGAAGCATTAGAAAAATATAGTTTTAGTCAAACAAATACTGTTGTAGAAGAAGTGTTAAAAGCAAATGAAATATCCAATTTTATAACTAAAAAGTTGAATGATAAAAATGAAACCACAAATAGCAAACCACTTTCTAAATAAATTTGTAAAATTAGAAAGACTTTCACCTTCAGATACAAGACCTTTTAAATTATATGGGACAGTTGTTGATATTACAGATGAAAGTTTAGTTTTACAAACAAAACAAGGAATGGGTGCTATAAGGTTATGTGATATTTTATCAATTACAGAATGTAAGAATCAGGAAGGAAGAACATGGAGATACTAGAAACAATTAGACTACAAATAAGAAAAAAAGTTATTGATTTTGTATCTAATCCTGATAATATAAATAAAATTTTACTTTTAACATCTCCACAAGGAACTGGAAAATCCATTACTACTGCTAAAACATTATTAGAAAATAACATAAGTTACATACATCTTGGACCTGGTCATTCTTTTATTAACAATTTAATTACAAATCCAGCATTAAGAGATGTAAGTTACTTATTAACACACATCAAAGGAAGAACCGCAAGACAAAACCCTACAGATAGGGATAGTCCTAGAATGTGTGTTAACAGATACATAGATATGGTTTTACAATGGGAGATAGAAGCAACACCCTTTCTATGCAATGCTAGAACTGGAAGGTGTCCATTTAAAGGAAGTTGTGAGTATTTGAAACAGTGGAATTATATAATTCATTCTTGGGCTAGTGATATCCATTATATGCACACTGGTATGACAACTGAACCACCAAAATCATATGATGTATTAGTGTTGGATGAAAATCCTTTAGATGGACTTCATTCAAAAAAATGGTTTAATGTAGACCATTTAACAGATTTAGAAAGAAGAGTAAATGATTTATTGATGTTAATAGTTGACCAAGAAGAAAAAGATATAGAAGAAAAGGGAAGAAGAGAACAATTCAAAGAGATAGCAGATTGTTATGCTATAATACAAATTACAATTGAAAGATTAAAAACAATACTTAACAACTTAAAAGAGAGTATTACAGGTAAGGAGTTAATAGATTTATTTTTTGAAGAATTTAAATTTGATTTTGAAAGAACTCAATGGATAATGACTAGCAGTTATGTAGTTGGTAGATTTATTAATCATTACAAAGAACATCTCTATAATTTACTGGAAAATATGGGGCAAGAACAACAAGAAGATTTCAAAAATATTTTTTACCTAATCATTGATATTGTGAAGATTTTTATTAGGAACAGAAACAATAAACAAGACATTAATATTCCAGTATTTGCCAAAAAACTTAAAATTGAAAAAAATAGGATAGTTTTGTATAAAACAACTAGAACTTTACCAGAAAACAAATATGTAATAGTTTGTGATGCAACTGGTGATAAAGATATGTATGAACATATTTTTGGAAAAGAAGTTATAGAATTTAATCCTGCAATTGAAATTACTAGAAATGTAATACAAGTAACAGATGGTATGTATCCCAAAGCAAGTTTATTTCATCAAGAGACAAGAAATAGATTGTATAACAATGTTTTAAGATTAACTAGACACTGGATAAATCATAAAGAATGTAAAAAAGTGTTTATAGTAATTCATAAAGCATTTTCTACATTATCAGAGGAGGAGGGAAAATATGTAGGAATGTCAATTGAAAGATTTTTTCAAGACAATGGTTTAGATAAACAACACTATGATATTAGACATTATGAAAAAATGAAGGGTGAAAATATAGAACAACTCTATTTAGAAGAGGGTAAACTGATAATTATTGGAGAACCTGAGCCAAATATTCATGGTGCTTTAGAATCAGCCAGTATTTGGTATGAAGGAGAACCTGTTTTATCTAATGAAAGAATAGAAGAACCACCTGAAAGTAACTTTTATAAACATAACTATAGATATAAAGATGATAGATACAATGCTTACATAAAAAGCAAAAGAGAGCATTTGTTAGAACATAACATAGAAAGAATTAGATTTATATTTCCAGACCCAAAAAAAGAGGTTATATTATGGACAATGCTTCCAGTAAGATTTAAAACAGAGAAACTTACAACGGAACAACTAAAAAATAAATATATGTTGTATGGACTAGATGAATTAATACAATACAAAGTTTTAAAGAAAATAGAGAAAGAACAAAACATTACTTTAACTGACTTTTACAACAAAACAGTAAGACTAAAAGGAATTGAAAAGTATGAAACACCAACATGCCTTAGAAAGTTTTTAATTGAACAAGGTTGGATAAAAGTTAAGAAAATGAAAAACAAAACAAAGCCTGTTAAAGTTTTAACATTGACTGAACAAGGGAAAAGATATATTCAAAAAATAGAGAATTTTTCTTAAAAAGATATTATGGAAAAAGCCTATATATTATATACAATATAGGAAAAAACCATAATATCTCCCCGAGAACAGTTCTCTTTTTAAAATTTTATGTTCTGAGAAAATAGAAAAAACAGGAAAAAAGATAATATGGAATTTTCATATATAGATTGTTTACTTTTCTTCATCCCAATCATATTCTTTGTATCCTTCAGTAACAAACCATTTATATTCTTCTTGACTTCCATATATTAAGAAAGGATAAGGAATTTTTTTACCATTAACAGTTTTATAAATCATAGTTGTCTCCTTAAAAATTTAAAATACTTATAATCTCACCAATACCACTAATGTATCTTATATCTATAAATAATCTTTGGAATAGTTAATAGTAATAGAATCAAACTCTTTGACCGCGGTGCCTTACATTATTATAATATACCTAAACTTCTAAACCTTATTATCCATATTCAAATATAAATATATACATCCAAGTTTCATATAACCATAAGATTAGTTACATATATCTGGATATTTACATGGATAAACAATCAATAGAACAAGTGAGTAAACACTGGCTACTTAAAATCCCAAGCATATGATGGATATATTGGAGAATGTTCCCTATCCCCACCCCCTAGTAATACTTTCAATTTTTTTGTTCTTTACTATTATATAATTATACAGGTCAATAGGTATTCTCTGGATTAGATTATAGGTATGTTCAGATGTTTTAACATTCCCATCCCATATGTTCTCCTCTAACATCCCTATATAAAGGTTCCAGACACAAATAATAGTTTACTCCATACAGTTGAACTACAACATTCCCTTGATATTTTTGACATTCCCATGAGTAGTTTTGTTCAGCAATTTAGAACATCTACATTACCTATAAAAGGTGTCCGTGCCTATGAATTTATAGATATTTATGGAACCTATAAAACCAATAAGTATTTTTATTTCAGATGAGTTAAGAAAAGAACTAAGAAGACTAAAAAACATCAACAATCAAAACAGTTATGAAAAAGTTATTTGGAATTTAATTAAAACACCTTTTGAGTTAGATAAAACCACACAACATCAACTGAATGAGATGAAAAATGAACTTCTTTTTGATACTTATGATGACCTAATAACTGAACTAATTAGTGTTTATAGAATTAGAAAGAATGGAGCAGTGAAGTAGTGCCAAAAATAATCAAATTTGCAATCATGGGAATTGTTGTTATGGTTATACTGGCAATTGTATTATTAATTCTAAATCCTGGAGGAAAACTTTATTCAATAACTGTAAAGACAAATCTACCAAAATGCAAACTAACAATTATTGATATGAACAGTTCCCAAACTATCTATGATGATTATACGGACTCAAATGGAATTGCCAATGTTTACCTTCCAGCAGGATACTATGAATTTAAAGCAGAGAAAAAAGTTGGAAACCGCCTTTTTAAGAGGTCACCAATATATCAAATTCCATTATCCAAAACTTATGATGATGAGTATGATATTTACATTAGGTTGTGATATATGATGAAGGCAGATAAAAATTATAAATGTGCCAAGTGTGGCCAAGTAATAGAAGAAGACAAACTTTGTTACTTTGTTGATAAAATGGTGTATCATAGGAGATGTTATAATGAGAGTTAGAAAGAAAGTTCCAAAACCACATGTCAAACATGACTCATTTACCAATGAATTAGTTAGATGTAACGGACACTGTATAGAGCACTGCCAGTGGTGCGGTGCTACAATACCAGTAAATCCAGACCACATATGTGATAACTGCTTAGAGCAAAGGATGAGAATAGTAGAAGCAAGGAGGAAGTATTATAACTATGAAACTAAAACAATTATTAACTCCTGGAACAGTCATTGATGTTTTGTATTATTTAACAGATGAGGATGGTTTAGACTTCAAGGATGTGGAAATTATTGGATTAGAAAACATGGGAGAACTACCAATGCTCATAATCAAAGAAAAAACACAATTCATAATAATTCATTTTTCCCGATGTGCAGAAATCAGAATTAAGAAGTTGGCAAAGAACATAAACACATCAACGGGTGATATTGCTGTCCATTAAAAAATTCATTGAGAGATATCTCATTGATATTGTGATACTTGCAATACTCATCTGGATTTTAATAGAGAGGAAGTTAAATGGGTAAAGGACATAGTTACAAAATGGCATTGTTGGTGCAAGGAACAGAAGAATTCTGTGACAAGATATATGAATTTATTAGAACAGAACATGAGCAAGATATCAACAACAGACTAATCAAATGGGAAATGGCCGATGGTGAAGAATACATACATCTAATAGTCAAAAAGAAGGAAAGACAATGAATGCAGAAGAATTTTCTAAAATGATAAGAACTAAGGATTTAGAAGAGCTAAGACTGTTTTATCACATTCTATGCAATCAAATGTCTTTTAAAAAATTAGAGGAGAAAGAAGAAGTAAGACCACCAGGAAGACCACCTGGTCCTGTTGGTAAGTATAAGAGAAGGAAATTAGAATATACACATACTTGTAAAAAATGTGGTAAAAGTTGGACTGGATTAAAAAAGAATCCTTTGGTGTGTGGTCATTGTGGAGCTTATGACTGGAAATAAATATTGCTGGATATGTTCCAACAGAATCATTGGAAACCAAGAATTATGTAGGATTTGCCAGAATAACTACACTTAAAATTGGTTCTGGGTATGAACCTTAGGGACTAAACAGTGATGTTTTTTGTGATTTACTTGTTCTTAAAACCATTAAATGAACCATAAAATATATTAAAGACAAACACTTTAGTTTTAATATAAAACCATAGTATTTTAATCTGATAGTGGTAACTGAACTAGGGTAGAGCAGATTTACCATATAAAAAATACTGTGGTTTAAATAAAAGTAAAGGAAGGTGAAAAAATGGAAGAAAAAAAATATGTAGTAATAGATGATGCATATGATGACTTGACAATAGAAGAAGTCAAAGGTAAAGATGAAAAAGAAGCAATTGAAAATCATTTAAAGGAATTTTATGATGATGAAGAAAAAAAGGATAAAGAACTTTACACAGAACAAATAATTGGAAAAATCCTTTCAGTAGTTCCTGCAGATGTTTGGAACAAGGGAGTAAAGACAGCAAATGATTACTATGATTCAAAAACAAAAGAAATTAACAAATAAAATCAAAGGAGGTAGAAAATGACTAAAATAATTGATGCCAATGGTAACTCTCTTGGTAATTACAAACCAGAGAACGGTGCTGTATACATTGATTTTCCAAAAGATGTAAAAGTAAGAGCTTCAGCACATTTAGACCATCTCAGAATAATAGTAAAATCAAAGGAGTAGATAAAATGGAAGAAAAAATCAAACCTTTATGTTTTATTGGAGGACTAGAAAATGACCCAGAAGAACAACAAGAAGAGTTAGAAAGAGTTCCAGAATTCTATCATACACTTTTAAATGATATACTTTCAATGTATGATGACCCATCAGTAATAGGAGATGCTTGTGGAGATATCTTAATTGATTTGTATAAAGATGACCCTGATTTTACTGCAGAAACAATTGATATTATATTAGCACATACAATAAAACCAAAGGAAGGTGAGTAAATGGAAGAGAAAGAATATGTTATAAGAGTAAGTATAACACAAGAGATAGTTTATACTGCGGTTGGAGACCAAATAGTTGATGTAACATTGAAAGCAAAAACAGAAGATGAAGCAGTAGAAAAATTTAAAAAAGATTATGAAACCTTAATAGATGAAAACTTAGACCCAGACAAGTGGAATAATAAAAGAGATGACCAAGAAAGTTATACAAAAGAATGGATTGACCTTGCAAGTGATGACATAGAAGATGATATAGATGAAGTTTACTGCAAAGATGAATTAGAAGAACAATCAAAGGAGGACTAAAATGAAAATAAGAGTAAAGTTACAAGCAGTTGTTCAACTGAATAGAGAACAAGCCAAAGAATTTAAAGTTATAGATGGTAAAATTTATAATCAAGGAGATGAAATATTTCTTATAGGATTTAGAAGAATAGGAGATAACCCAGTTTTTCCAATATGGTCAATTGATAATGAAGATGAATGTCCAAAGAAGGCTATTGGTTATGATGATTATGAAGTAGAAGAATTAGAATTAGTAGAGGAGTGATATAGATGGAATATTACATTGTTAGTATAGAAAAACCAATAACAAAACAGTTTTTAATAAAATCAGAAAAAGAAATCTCTGAAACTGAGATAAAAAATTACAAGGATGAACTATATAATAAAGATGCTTTTAATGTTGATGATAATAATGAAGATGTATTTACAACTTTAATTGACATTTTACCTGTAGAAGATATTAATGAAATTCATAAAAATATAGTAGCAAAGGCTGTTAGTTTTGAAGAAGTTGCTATTGAAAGTAAAAAAGGATAAAATGAACCCAATAATCAAAAAGGGAGTTAGAGTTCTAACTCCTAAAGAATATCAGAAGTTATATGATGCTGTTCCAAAACAGGATTATAAACTAATGCTCTCAGCACTACTACATACTGGTATGAGGTATGCAGAGTTCAGGAGATTTCAACAACACCCAGAATGGTTTAATGGCACCAACATCAGATTACCAGAAGGACAGGGAGAAAAGAAAGTAGTTAAAGTCCAGAAGAAAAGTAAATACACTCAAGAGCAAATAAATCAACTCATAAAGGTTTTAGGTAAAAAGAAAGCAATACAAATGACTACACCAAGAAAGGATAAAAAGCATCAAGGTAGAACTATTATTTTATCACCAGTTGGAATATCAAAAGTTGATTCCTTTGTAAACTACTGTAAGACTCCATTACCAATTGGTCAAACCTGGAAGGATAACCTTAAAAGATGGTGTCTAAAGGGAGATATATCAACAGATAATATAAGTGTTAAAACTACAAGGAAAACACTTGCCTGTTGGTTGTTGGCATTATATCCAGATAAGACTACTATTATTACAGCATCACTTGGACATACATCAACAACAGCCCTGAAGTATTACATTGATATTGGTTTTAAGGATTATACAGAAGGAATAAAACAACATCTCAGTGGGTGGATATGAATGGAAAAATATAGATTAAAATTAACAGTGCAACAGTTATCAGAAGATTATTTTTTTATAGATGAAGTAACGGCTCAAGTTAGTGGTAGAAAATCAATTAAACAAGATATTGAAGAAACTTTTAATACAAAAAAAGACAAAGAAGAAGCATTGTTAGATGCTTTGGATAATACTTCTATAATAAATATGTTGAAAGAATGGTGTTTTACTATAACACATGAACCAGTAGATAATGATAATAGTATAGTTAGAGCATATATAGATAGTGATAATTTGGATTTGTTAAAACTACTCGGAAAAAAGATAGTAGGTCTTAATGATGAATTTAATATATTTAGTGAAGATGAAATTTGGATTTATGAAATTGATACTGATAAAATAGTTTATGATTTTTATGATTTTAAGGAGTAGATAAAATGGTAGAGGTAGATGAAAAACAAGCACGGAAAATATTAAACATGTTATTTACAACTGAATATGCAACAATTGTAAGTCATATAGAGAGTAGATTAAAAAAAGAAAAGATGGACTACAAAAAGGAAGTAAATGACACGGTCAATGAAATGTTAAATATAGTTAACAAAAAACATAATGGTGTTGTCTTTTTAGCATTTGAAACTTTATTTGTTGAAATAGTAGATGATATGTTTGGTAAAAACATAGATAAGTTACAAAAGATGTTTGATGAAGGAACAGACTATATAATGTAAGTGATGTGAATGAAACGGTATAAGAGTTGTCCAAACTGTGGTAATAGCAACCCAGAGACTTTTGTCTTCTGCCCTGAACAACATTCTCTATGTTTAGATTGTGGATGGCAATGTGATGGGTGTAACTGGCCAAAGGAGTTGGAATAATGGGATTGTTACACAAAATCAAAAAACGGTTTAGAAGGAAGAATATTTTTGATTATATCAAAGAAGATAATCAGGAAGAAATAGAGAAGTTGAAGATTAAATGAATCAAAAGGAGATTAATCCAGACAAATTAGAAAAACAAACACACATCTTCTGTGGTGATTTTAGAACATATCAAATTAAAGAAAACAGTATAGATTTGATAATTACTGACCCACCTTATGGTCAAAACTATCTACATTTATGGAATGATTTAGGTAAAGTTGCAAACAAAGTATTAAAACCATCAGGATTTTTAGTAACTTATGCTGGTGATATGTTCTTACCAACAATAGTATATATGTTAAATAAACATCTTAAATGGTATGCACAATTTTACTTATATCATAAAGGAGATGTAGTAGTTATAAGAATTAGAAATCTTAAAATGAGAATTAAACCAATATTGATATATCAAAAGCCACCAGTAACTCCATTACCAAATCTTTATGAGAATATTGTTGTAAGCAGTAAAAAAGAAAAAGGTTTACATCCATGGCAACAAAATCTTAACAGTTGTAAAACTTTAATTAATATTTTTTCAAAACCAGATGATGTAGTTTTAGATGTAATGTTTGGAGGTGGAACTACAATTGAGGCTTGTAGAATTCTTGGAAGAAAATGTATTGGAATTGATAAAGACCAAGAAGCATTTAATACTACTAAAAAAAGAATTTTAGATTACTTAAAAGGTGAACAATGAATCAACAAGAGATAAATGAGCTCATTGATATGTTTCACAAATGCCATACTGATTGTGCAATAGTCCATAAAAAAGACTTCATGGCAATCCACCGCCATGATTGTGCCTTTCAGAAGAAGGGAATGTCAGTAGTTAGAGATGAAGGATATGAACCAGTAATGATTTGTTACTTCAATAAAATAGTTCATCCTTCACAGTTTTAATATTAATTATTTACTTCTAATTTTGATATATACTAATATGTAGGTTCTGGATGGATAGCAGTTTGGATTAGTGTAAAAAGAAACCAAATATTTATAAATAAATAATGGTTTTTGGTTATTATGGAATTAATAAAAGTAGTTAGTATTTTTTACAGTTACGCAATTATTGTGTGGCGGAGGTGAAGAGAAGAAAAATCTAATGGAAATTTTTTAGTTTGCGTAGGCTGGTGAGGAGAGAAACTTTCTTCGGTGAGGAGAGTTTAGTGATAATAAATGAGTTGTGAAGGATGAGCACAACTATAAAAAAAGCACTTATCAGATTTAAATAAACCAGGAAGTAGAAAAAATGAAAAGATTTAAAAAGGTAGGAAAGAAAGGAATGGTTATTTTAGCCATTTTTGTAGTAGGAGCTGTAGTAGCTGGAGCAACTGCATTTACTTATTTCATGCAGACTTCATCAGAGCATCAAGTTGGGAAATTGTGGCAAATCAAAGATGACAGTTCTGGGAGTATGTCAGCATACCGTGAAATGGGAAATGATGATATAACATTTGATACAACCGATATGGTTGGAGGAGACAGTGAATTTTTTACATTCAATATATCCCTTTCAGGACAAAGCAATGCTAATAGAGATATAGTCTTTGATATGACTAACAACTATGAAGCAGACGGTGTAACATTTACAATCACCGAAGTTGGTGAAGATGCAGTAACTGACTTGGAAGCAATTGAATGGGCTCCAAACACAGCAAAAGAATTCACATTTCAAGTGAGTTTAGATGAATACACACCAGAAGGAATATACAGTGTTTCATTGAGCTTGGAGAAGAACTAAAAACATACGGGAGGTTGGATAGGTTTAGGCCATTCCTATCCAACTGCCTACTTTTTTAGGTGATATAAAATGATGAATGATATTGAATTAAGGAAATGGATTGATGCTGGTTGTCCTCAAATCAAAAAATCAAAGAGAAGAGGCATCGGTATGAGAAAGAAAACAGCATCATTGATAATGGTTTTTATAATTGGAGCATTAGTGTTAACTGCAAGTGCTGGACTTATATCGGTATTTATGACTGTTCAGACTACGGTCACGGTGAATACATCTGCAATTCAGATAGATGGACACAATACACCATATATAATAACAGAAACATTTTCAAATAAAAGTGCAGGTGAAAGTTGGAACACATCACACACAGTTGTAAATCTTATAGATGCAACCTTCATGGTTAACTGGTCTATAACTACAGATGAAGGATTAAATGTTAAAGTTCAAAAAGCTGGTTATGTAGATGCAACAGAAATGGAAGTAGAGCCTTATGATACTGATTACTTATACATCAATTACACTCTTGACCCATTAATTGAACCTGGAGATTACAGTGCAACAATTGAAATACTACCAGTGTCAGTGAGTTAAAATGGGTTGCTCGGAGAGAATATATATGAACCTCAGATGTGATTGGTGCAACCGAACTGATGTCAAAAAGTTAAGAGTAATTGATGCCAGTGGTTGTGCTATATATCTTTGTGAGCAATGCTACAATACACATCAAAAAATTAGAGATGCAGGAGTGATAAAAGTTTATGCTTAGGATGACAGTGGAGGGAAGATTATCACCACCTTTTAATAACCAACTATGTTATTGTTTAACATCTCCCTTCCTTCCACTTTCATATGGGATGTGCTCTGACTTGGAATGTTCTTTTTTTAAAGATTTGCATCCAAACAAATCCTCCTCACGGGACAGTGTCAGGCACACCCTCCCATCCTTTTTAACAGTGAAATCAAAAGAGAGCGGAGCATACCTAACCCATTCCCGAACATTTTTTTTAACTTGCTCCGCTCTCCTCTCCTTTTTGATGTGATATAATGAAATTATCAATGAGAAGTTTCCTAATAGTGTGTGGTATAGGAGTTCTGATTGGGAACAGTATTATACTTTATACTACTTGGCTTATGGCATTTTTTCAGGGAAATAGAGTTACTGTTTTGATAAACAATTATGGAGAAATGCCAACTGAATTTGTATTTTTTCCTATAAGTTTAGTTATAGCATTTTGGAGTGTTTACCAATTGATGTTTAATGTAAAATTTAAAAGAAGAAATGGTGAGGAAGCATGCAAAAATGGTTAAAGTATTTGATTGTTTTTACAAGCATAGTTGTAGTATTGGCATTAGTAAAAACAGTAAATGCTGGAACTTATCAAGTAGAAATTACTGACATTGTAGAGGATGGATATTTTTCTGATGGAGTAAAATACAAAGATGAAGACAATATTTTTATTCATGGATATCAAAGTATAGTTGGATATGTTGAATGGAATATATCAACAATTCCAGATTGTGGAGAAGTAACTGGAGTTGGTTTTGAATGGTATGCTATATTTAGTTCTCCAGGTAGAGATGGTGGTATAAAAGACATATCTAATCAACCTTCTACTACTGATAATGCTACTTTAATTGATGATATCAAAGATGGAACTATTTATTTCCATTCTACTGGATTTCCTGGTAGTGAAGGTCTTGGAGATTTAGAAAACGGAGACTGGCAAAGCAATCCAAAAAATGACATACAAAATCAACTGGATGATGATTGGTTTGCCTTTGGATTTGTTGGATTGGCTTCACAGCAACATAATAGATTGGCAAGTGAAGAAAATACTAATTATCCACCACTAAAGTTAATAGTTACTTATGAACTTACAATCCCACCACCTGACATAGTTGCTCCACCAATTGGAAATTGGACAACTACTACTTATGATACTTTAAAATGGACAACTGTAGATGGCACTAATATTAGATATGAAGTTGAATATGGTGATGCTCCAGATAATTTAACTTTAGTTGATACTGCTAATACATTTTATCAAGTCACTGATGTTCCTTTTAACAATACTGTTTACTGGCATGCAAGAGCATATGAAGATATTCCTTATGCTCCAAAAGATTCTGAATGGTCATCCATGTGGCATTTTTATATAGTAAATAATACACCACTTCCAACTATGCAATACATATCACCTGTTGATGGAGAAGTGTTAAATGGCTCAGTAAATGGCTCAAGAATTTATGGTGATGTATTAGTAACTTGGAAGCCAATTGAAGGATATGGAATCAAATATCAATACAACTACACAATCATAAACAGTTTTTTGTATCCATACAGAATTATTTATGGTGATGGTGAGACTTTTGATAATCATTTCTTATTGGAAGACTTACAATTCACTGATGTAGTAGAATGGAGAGTTAGATGCTATGAGGAAGAGATGCCTTATCGGAATACTTCTTGGTCTCCATACTGGTCATTTGATATTGTATATGACCCAATACCTCCACCACAATTGATATCTCCAGTTGATAATTATTATGGTAATGTTTCAACTTTGGAGTGGGATACTGTTGGAAGTTGGAATAGTTATAAATTACACATCTGGAGTAATAGTTCAAACTATACTTCTGTGTTATATGCAACACAACACAGTTATCCTTTTAACCAAAATGAGACTTATAAATGGAGTGTTACAGTTTGGGATGGATTTTATAACAGATATGGCATCTGGGCTGATACTTGGAATTTTACTACTTGGATTGATACATCAGAGCCACCACCAGAACCACCACCATCACAACCTAATCCTCCAGATGGATATATTCCATTTAATGATTGGATTGGTGGTGTAGGGTTTAATTCTTCTCACTGTTCAATTGGAGATGAAATAATATTTAATTTTTTTAACCAAAGTAATTTTTCTCAATATGAATTTACTGTATCACCATATCAAATAAACCTTACAAATGTATCAGAGTTTGTAATAAATTGGTCTTGTTTTTCTGACCCTTTGATATCATCTTATATTGAATTTATATTCTTTGCAATTACTGAGACACCCGAACTAGGATATGGATTTTGGGAAAAGAAAATTGGTATGCCTTGTAATTCTAATTGGAACAGAACAGATGTTTTAAATGTATCAACTTTAAATGGATACTATTATTTGACAACAGGTGTTAGAGTTACCAGTAATGCTCTTTTTACTTTTAAGAATTTAAGTTACAATTTTACTGGTGAAGTAGATTTCATTTGGGATAATACTTCCAATAATGAAACTAACAATACTGAACCACCAGAAGAGAATTATTTAGATTATGATGCCATTGCTTGGTTTGAGAATCCAGAGGATGTAACTGTAAACAATTCCTTTGATGTGTTATTCCATATCAATTCCTTTGATACTGTTATACATGGCTTTTGTGTGAGACAGTTACTTTGGAACAGCAGTATCATTGGACTTGATAATATATCATTTGGAGATGTTTGGAATACATCTTTTGTTGATTATGGTTATTTGGAACCTGGTAACTTAACTTATGTGCAATGCATCAATTGGTCAGGTAATAATGGAACCCATTTGGCTTTGAAATTAAGATTTAATGCTACTAATGTTGGTTATAGTTATATCAGAATTCCTAATTTTATTTGGAGTGGTCAACCTGGTTGTTCAGTTGGTAGATATGTTAACTTAACTTGGTATAATATATCCATTAACATAACTGATTCTGGAATTAATGTTACTGAGAATGAAACAATTCCAGACCCACCTGAAGAACCACCAGAGGAACCACCAGAAGAACCAATCCCACCTGAGACTCCTGGAGGCGGTGGAACAAATGGTGGTGGAGATAATGGCTTCTATACCCCGCCTGAATCTCCACCCATTATTCCCCCACCCGAGCCAGTTGATAATATTACTGAATATAATGAAACCCAAAACCAAAACAACACAGTCAACAACACTGTAAATGAGACCTCAATACCAGAAATACCTGATGATGTATTTGATGATTTATTCTATACTACTAAAACTGAACCAGTAGATGACCAACCAGAACTTTATCAATTGATTGGTTTACCAATTATCATAATTGTATTGTTGGGATTTTTCTTACTGGCAAGAAGAAGTAATAAGCCTAAAAAGAACAAGGTTGAAAATATTGAAGAGAAAGTA